>WNFC01004929.1_pt1 | contig 14596 bp, 12 predicted proteins | sample 5400541 | NCBI WGS metagenome assembly WNFC01 (sample SAMN13153342, study PRJNA577476) | soil metagenome | isolation source: 120 cm saprolite under Douglas fir tree site 2 hole 2 replicate 1 | place: USA:California | collected 2015-04-18
TCGTTAGGCGCTCGAACTTGAGCTCCGAGCGTTGATGCACTTGGAGATAGAGGGGATAAACTTCATCGATGTGCGGCGTGATATCGGTCAGCACTTCGAGTTCGATCGGTGGCGAATTCTCCGCTTTGCGGAATTTTCGGCGCAAATCTTTTCGGGTCGCCTTGCCTAACGAGTTAAGATAATCCTCAAAGTTCTTGTAGTTGAGTCGCAGCTGCGTCATCGGCATGCTCGGGACGCGGGTGTAACCGTTAGCCGAAAACCTGCGCAACGCGCTCCGATAATCTGCCGGAAAATCTTTCAGCACGACTAGCGAAGCTCCACGGCTGCGGGCATAAGTTTTCAAAATCGCGTGCATCGCTTTCGCCGCCCATTCTCGATCTTCCGGGAAGCACACACCGAGGTGGCTTTCGCCGACGGCGCATCCGACCATGAGCACTCGCATAGTCAGGAAGCGCGGAAAGATCCGCTGCACTGAATCAACGATCCGGCGCATTTTTCCCGCGAGCCCTTCGCAAACATTTTGCCGAACAAAAAAAAGCGGCTGAACAGCGCGGACCTTTCCGGTCGAATCTTGCAGCAAAAGATATTGATACTCGAAATCGTCCTTAAGTGTTTGCTCGATCAGCTCGTAAAAGCGGTGATCTTTGCATTGGTTGCGGAAAGCGCTCTTCCACGCCACGCAATTTTCCAGCTCCGCCCGGGATAAAATTTTCGCCCATCCTTCAGGTAACGCAATGATGTCGGCTGGTTGCATGGCTGGAGTGTTGGAAACCGTCTGTTTGCGAAGAAATGACCTAGCAGGATATGGCGATTTCTTCAAGTTCCCGACGCCGGAGCGACGCACGTCGGCTGGCCAATCCCCTAGGTAGAAGATGCGGAGTAGCGCTCTCCGGAAGTGATGCTTTCGGTTTTAAGGACCCCGTTTCTGATGTGCAGATCGCGTTGCGGAAAAGGTATTTCGATCCCCGCCTCGCGAAGTTTGCGTTCGATCGAAAAATTAAGATCGCTCCGGTAGCGGCTCGGGCGATGGCTCATCTCGCTGCTCCAGGCGACGAGCTCAAAATTCAAGGAGTTGTCTCCAAAACCACGGAAGAAAACACTCGGCGCGGGATCCTTCAGCGTATGTGGATTCTCGGCCCCGGCGGCAATCAACATTTCCCGTACTTTTTCCACATCGCTCCCGTAGGCGACACCGATTGGTATACGGAAACGGACCCGCGGATCTCCATAGGTCCAGTTCGTCACGGGCGAGTCGATGAACTTCGTGTTCGGCACGATCGTCGCGATGTTGTCGTTAGTCACAATCACCGTGCTCCGCGCCCGAATCTGCTGCACCTGCCCGATAACTCCTGCGACCTCCACGCGATCGCCAATCGTGATCGGTCGCTCAGCTAAAATCACGAGCCCGCTGATAAAATTGCTCGCGATATTATGCAGGCCAAAACCAACCCCGACACCAACCGCACCCGCAAAAACCGTGAGCGCGCCGAGATGAATACCGGTGTTCTCAAGCACAATAAAAATGCCGACGACAAGCACGATATTGCTGACGATTTGCGAAATCGCATACTGAAGCGCGCGATCCAGCCCGCTGTTGACGAGGAAGCGATTGAAGAGGAAGCGCTTTGTCCGCGAGGAAATCCAGAAGATCGCGATGAGCAGCGCGATCAAAAGGAAGATCTGCACGAGACTGAGAGCGACACCCGGCAATGGCGCATTCCAGGGAAGCGGAATCCCGGCGGCGTTGACGGCGCTTACGGTAAAGAATACGAGCGCTGCGACGCTTAGGATAGTCGTGACGATCGCGCTGAAATTCGGATCAAGTTTGAACCGGCTGAAGAACCGGCGGATGACATCGCTTTGAAAGATCTTTGCGACAATTAGTCCAGCCGCGAACAGTGCCACGAACCCGAAGACGCCGAGCAGCGAAATTTGATGGCCGGCGATGTAGAACACTGGTCGCTCGAGCAAGTCAATCTTCATCCGTCTCTAGTCTGTCGTTCTTGTTTGCAACTGCAACTGGGAACAAAAAAACACGGCCGCAGCCGTGTTTTTCGAATCTCGCCGCGCGGCGCGACTGGGAGATTCAGCTACTGCTTGTTCGCTTTCTCCTCGATGTACTTGATGACGTCGCCGACGGTCTGAAGCTTCTCCGCATCTTCGTCCGGAACTTCGACGGAAAATTCCTCTTCAAAAGCCATTACCAGCTCGACGATATCGAGCGAATCCGCGCCCAAATCTTCGATGAAGGATGCGGTGGGCGTCACTTGCTCGGGATTCACGCCGAGCTGCTCGACGATGATGTCCTTCACCTTCTCTTCAATTGATTTTTCCGACATAAAAGTCCTTGGTTTTGGTTGCTAGCGAGGGCGAACTTAAAGCTTTCCGAACACAGCATGGCAAGTAAATGAATTAGAGAAGTTGTCAATTAATTTCAGGCTGCGCTGCATTCGCGTTGCGTCTCGCGGTTTACATCCGGTTTGCTTGGCGTACATGGAGGTAGATGTCCGCGCCTGCTCCAGCAGCCGATTTGCTTGACCTGAAGTTTCTTCCGGCGTGGGTGACGCAACCCTCGGGTCGAGATGACTATTCCAATTTTGCAGGCGAAGAAACCGATGCGCCGTCACGACCAGACCGTCGGTCACGTGATCGTGAGCGCCGTTCGGAGCAGCCGCGCGAGCGAGAGCGAAACAAGTCGAATCGTGGACCTCGACGTCTGGTTCACCTTAATCGAAACCGCGACCAGCAACCTGCAGCGCCGATGCCTGCTGTCGCGGTCCGTTTTATTCCGCACGCTGCTTCGCTCGAAAATGTCATAGCGCAAATCAAATCCGGTTCGCTCGCCTATTCGGTTTTCGCACTGGCTCGTCTCTTTCTCGAAAAGCCAGAACGTTACAATGTTCGTCTCGTCGCACCGGTTGACCGGCTGCTTTACCAGCTCGGCGAAGATGGGCCGGTTTCCACTGATCGGCGTTTACTCGAAAGCAGCGCCTTTTCTTTCGCGAAGGAGGATTTTTACAAAATCGAAGTTGTGCAGACCGATCCGATCAAAGGCAATTTCTCGAATGTCGCGCGTTGCCGCGCGAGCGGAACGCTACTCGGTCCGACCAATCATCACAGTTACCAGGCGCAGTTGCGCAATTTGTACGAACAACGCTTCAGCCGGCGAATGAGTTTTGCCGATTATCAGCGGCAAATCGAAATCGTGAACGATCCGGTCGCAGTCGAACAATGGAAGGAACAGGCGCGCAACGTGACAAAATACACAACTACGCGAACAGAGCCGCCGCAGATATTTAACAACACCGCTGAGGCCGAGCGGCATTTCCGCCAACATTATCTTCCCGATCTCATCCACGCCGCGCCGGAGTTAGCGATCAATGGCGTGCTCAGTCGTCGCTTGCCGGACCGCCCGCTCGGTCGCGTCATCGAGGACGCCTGGGCGCACGAGATGCGTTCTCCTTCCAACGTGATGCAGGAGCTAGCCGCGGTCTTGCGTCAGGCAGGACTGAATATTTTTCGGCATCGACGCGGGATGCTGTTCGTTTCGCCGATTCGACTGCGTTCTTTCAAACACGAGCTAACCGGGGTCTCGGCTTCGATCGGCCGCATTCTCGAAGCGATAACCGCAACGCCACGTGTGCATCGCAAGGAATTGGCTGAGAAAGTAATTCCGAAAGAACCTGAAAACAGCGATCTCGAACGCCTTAAGCTCAGTCTCGCAGCAGATTTGCGATGGCTGATCAGCGAGGGCTACGTGATTGAATTCAATGACGGATCGCTTGACTTGCCGAGAACCAAACCGGCGGAAACAAAGACGACCCCGCAAGAGACCACGGAGCAACCAAGGCCGGCCGAAACGCACCAGTCTCCCCTGTAGCCGCCGCCCTGTGGGCGCTGTTTCGCTTCACAGAGCGAAGCGGCTACAGATGTCAGGCAGCGACTAAGCCGGCTTTCTTCAACGTCGCGAAAGCGCCGTTTTTGTTAATCGTTTTTAATCCGCGCGCCGTCACCCGGATGCGGACAAACTTCTTCAGCTCCGGCACCCAGATGCGGTGTTGATGCAAGTTCGGGCTGAATTCGCGCCGGACATTTTTCGTCACGTGCCGGCCGACACCGCCTTTTTTCTTGGCCATGCCGCGCCGATGAATCACGCTGCCACGCGTGACTTTCGATCCGGTGATGCTGCAAACTTTTGACATACGGCTCGCGAAAAGCCGCGTAAGCTGGCGCGCTCTCCCGCAGTGGTCAAGCAATTCTTGAACGCCATTTACGCGCGGCGGTCAAACGTAATTCGCCATTTATGAGCCGAACGAACAATCACAAGTTACGCGTCGGGATTATCGGAGCGGGGACGATTGTTCGAACGCGGCATTTACCTGCGCTGAAGCGCCGTCCTGAGGTCGAAATCATCGCCGTCTCAAATTCCACTTATCAAAGCTCGGAAAAATTCTGCACGGAAAATTTGCCGCAGGCCACGCCGATGCAGAATTGGGCCGATCTTCTGGCGATCGACGATCTCGATATCGTCTGGATCGGGACGCCGCCTTACATGCATTCGGCGGTGACGATTTCCGCGCTCGAGGCCGGCAAACATGTTTTTTGCCAGGCACGCATGGCGATGGATTTGACAGAGGCGGAGGAAATGCTGGCGGCCTCGCGCAGATATCCGGAACTCGTGACGATGCTTTGCCCTCCGCCTTATGGAATGCGGGGGGATCTGCTCGTGAAGAAATTGCTCGCGGAAAATTATCTCGGCCGACCACACCATGTCCGGCTGCAAAGTTTCACGAGCAACTTTCTGGATGAGGATGCACCGGCACATTGGCGGCAGAGAATTGAAATCAGCGGCCTGAATGTTCTTACACTCGGGATCTACGTCGAAGTCTTGCAACGTTGGCTGGGCGATATCACGGGCGTCTTTGCGCGTGGAAAAATATTGCAGCCGATCCGGCAAGGCTACGAAGTCCTAATTCCCGATCTGCTTACGGTAATTTGCGCATTCGCGAATGGCGCCGAAGGGGTCCTCGAATTCAGTGGAGTCGATGCGCTCGCTCAAGCCGATCGCATGGAAGTCTACGGAGATCGCGGAACATTGACCTACGATTTCAGCTCCGATTTGGTGCAGGCCGGTCAAGTAGCCGATCGCGCGCTGCAGGCAATCGCAATTCCGCTCGAGCTGGAAGGCGAGTGGCGCGTGGAGGATGATTTTCTCGCAGCCGTAAAATCAAAGGGACGCGTGCGTCCACATCCCGATTTCGAAGACGGCGTCGCCTACATGCGCGTGGTGCAAGCAGTCGCTGATTCGCGTGCGTGCAATGAGTGGGTAGAAATTAAATCGCTATAATTGCGATTCTTGAGTAGCGCGGGCGTCTCGCCCGTGTTGCTCCACGTCGCGTCGCGTTCGCTGAAACCGCCGCGCAAAGCGCGAGCGCCAACAATAGCCGTGTAGTTTTCTCATACCTACAAATCCCACAAAACCGACAAAGGTCCCAGTCAAGAGGTTTATGCAACCACGTTGGACTACCACGCTCCTCGTAACCACCGGGAAGTTTGGGGCTTGCTAAATCCGTTTAGTCGTCGCGCGGGCGAAAGGTACAAAGGCCATTACAAACGCGCTTGTTAATAGCGCTGCGGCTCTTGCTCGACCCTTGTTAGGTGAATGAATCTGCGGATGCCTGACAAAAAAACTAAAGGATCACAACAGCGTGCCCCGAAGAATGAACAGCGCCACGTTGAAATAAATTATCAATCCCGTCACATCCACCAACGTCGCGACGAATGGCGCTGACGAGGTCGCTGGATCTAGCCGACAACGACGCAGCAAGAATGGAAGCATCGCGCCGCTCAAAGTCCCCCACAACACGACTCCGACAAGTGCAGCACCGACGGTAAGAGCAACCAGCCAATGATACTTACCGTAGTCAAAAATGTGCAAATATTGCCACAGCGTGATTCGAAAAAAACCGATGGTTCCAAGAATGAGGCCGAGGGAAAGTCCCGAGAGGAGTTCCTTGCGGACCACGCGAAACCAATCCCGCAAACGCAGTTCGCCCAGCGCCATCGCGCGGATAACCAGCGTCGTAGCTTGCGATCCGGAATTGCCGCCGCTCGAAATGATCAACGGCAAAAACATCGCAAGAATCGCGGCCTTTTCGATCTCGCCGTTATAACCCTGCATCGCGGTAGCGGTCAGCATTTCGCCGAGAAATAGAATAATCAGCCAGGTGGCTCGTTTCTTCACCATTCGCAGCAGCGGGATAGTCGTGTACGGTTCGTCGAGCGCTTCCATGCCGCCGATTTTCTGAATGTCTTCCGTCGCTTCTTCCTCGGCGACGTCGAGCATGTCGTCGATCGTCACTAAACCGACGAGCACGCCACTGGAATCGACCACCGGCAGTGCAGTGCGATCGTATTTTCGAAAAACATTCACTGCCTCCTCCTCCGGGTCGGTTACGTTGAGCGCGACAAACGTTTCGTCCATCAAATCGCTCACTTTCTTCTCCAGCGGCCTGAGGATGAACTCGCGTATCCGAAGGTCGTCGATCAGCTTTCCCCGGTCGTCGACGACATAAATGACGTTGAGTGTTTCTGAGTCCTGACCATGCTCGCGCACGTAAGCGAGCACTCCCTCCACCGTCCAATCCGCATGCACGGCGATCAAATCCGGTGTCATTAACCGGCCGACGCTTCCCTCCGGATAACCGAGGAGCGATTGCGCGATGTTGCGCTCCTCGGGCGTAAGCAGCCGGATAAGCTGACGCGCCGCGGCGCTCGGCAGTTCCTCGAGCAGCGCCGTCCGATCGTCCGGCGACATTTCATTCAGAATGCCAACCACCTGCTCGTGCGCCATCGCGCGCAACAATTTCTGTTGCGCTTCGACATCCAGATATTCGAAAACATCCGCCGCCAGGGCATGCGGCAACACGCGAAAGATGATGCACTGATCGTCTTCCGCCATGTCGAGAATCACTTCGGCAACATCTGCCGGCGGCCACTCCGAAAAGAGCGCGCGCAACGCATTAAAATCGCGCGCGTCGATCAAGCTTTTGATTTCCGGTATGAGGATTTTGCCGACCATAAACGTTGCAAAAAACGGCAGCCCAATGCGAGAGCCCCGAGTTTGTAACACCGGCCTTTGCGAAGCGCAATCCGTGCCGCGCGCTATCTCCCTAGGAATGCGAATGCTGCCGATCGGGTGGGTTTGACAAGGAAGGAACGAAGTAGTGTTCAGGGTTCAGACCTGAAACCTGAAACCTGAATCCTGAGCATGATGTTGCTAGCACCTCTCCACGCTTGGAATTTTTATGAAACCAGCCAATATGAACATGATGACAGCGACCCTTACCGGCTCGATGATCGAACGCGAGATCGACGACGACCGGATTTGCGTGCTCACTTTCGATCGCCCTGAATCCGGCGCGAATATTTTTGACGCGCCAACGCTCAAAGAGCTGAGCGAGCAAATCCGCCTTATTGAAGAGGATTCCTCACTCAAAGGTCTGATCATCACCTCCGGCAAAAAATCGATCTTCATCGCCGGCGCCGATTTGAAGACCTTGATGCGTCAGATCGCAACCGGTGAAATGCGCGCCTTCATTGCTGAAGGCCAGCGTGTTTTTAATCGCATCGCCGCCTTGATAATCCCGACCGTCGCTGCAATTCACGGCGCATGTGCGGGCGGTGGTTATGAGATCACGCTTGCCTGCGATTATCGCATCGCGTCGAGTGATCCATCGACCAAGATCGGGCTACCGGAAACAACCCTCGGATTGATTCCGGCCTGGGGCGGCGCGACGCGTTTGCCGAGGTTGATTGGCCTCGAAGCCGCGGCCGAAGTGATCCTCAAAGGCAAATTGCATTCAGCGGACGAAGCTCTGCGCCTCGGGTTGGTCGATGAAATCGTACCGCGCGAAAAGCTTCTCGAAGCGGCCCGGGAGAAACTGACGCAAGGCAAACGCAAGCCGAGCCAACCGCCGCGCAGCGCAAAGGAAATTCCGGCACCGCGCGATCAACATTCGGCGGCGGCACGAGCGCTCAATGTTATCCAAAAAGGCCTGACGAGTTCGGTCGACCAATCGCTTGCGCGCGAGTTGGACACGATAGTTGAGTTGGGCGAAACGGAGTCGACCCGAAATCTCATTCGAAATTTCTTCCTGGCGGATAAATTTCGCAAAGGCAGATCGGAGAAGCCCGCCGATAAAATCACGCATGCCGCCGTGATCGGCGCTGGCGTGATGGGCTCAGGCATCGCGCATTGGCTTAGCTCGCGCGGCGTGACCGTGATTCTGCGAGATGTAGGTCGCGAACAAATCGATCGCGGCCTCGCAAACATCGAGAACACCTACGACGACGCCGTCAAGCGTGGCTTAATGAGCCAGGAAAAGGCGAAGGAAGGCCGCGCTCGTATTGTTGCCTCCACCGCACCGATCGAAATGCGCGATGTGCAAATCGTAATTGAAGCCGCCTCGGAAAAGCTCGAGATCAAAAAACAAATTTTTGCTGATCTCTCCGCGAAAACCGGTCATCGCGCGATCCTCGCCACGAACACCTCCGCTTTACCAATTCGCGAATTGGCCGCGAGCACTGATTCGCCTCGCCGCGTCATCGGTCTGCATTTCTTCAATCCGGTCAGCCGGATGAAGTTAGTCGAAGTCGTTGTCGGCAAACAAACCGCGCAGAAAACGACTGATCGTGCGCTCGCTTTTACGAGGCAGATCGGCAAACTGCCAGTGCTCGTCCAGGACAGCCCCGGGTTTCTGGTCAATCGCGTGCTCTTTCCTTATTTGATCGAAGCCGCTGAATTGTTTGAGAAGGGAGTGAGCGCGAAGCAAATTGATGACGCGCTTCTGCAGTGGGGTATGCCGATGGGTCCGCTCCGCTTGATCGACGAAGTCGGCGTCGACATCACGGCCGATATTGCCGAGACACTTGAAAAATCCTTCGGCGTCCGCAATCGCGCGCCCGAGATTTTGCGTCGCATGCACAACGAGAAAATGCTCGGGAAAAAAAGTGGCAGCGGCTTTTACGTTTATCAGGGGAAACAGCAGACCGACAACGAAGCGCTCAAGGATTGGCGGCAGAATTGGCAAGGCGAGTTTTCAACTGAGGATCTGAGCAATCGGCTCGTCTTTCTCATGGTCAATGAAGCGGCGCGTTGTCTCGAAGAAAACGTCGTCGCGACGCCGGAAGATGCCGACTACGGAATGGTTCTCGGCACAGGCTTCGCGCCGTTTCGTGGCGGGCCGTTGCGTTATGCGGAATATTTCGGATTAAAGAAAGTCGTCGCCGAGATGGAACGGCTGGCAAAGGAAGACGAGAAATTTGCTCCCTGCGAATTGTTGCAGAAGCACGCGCGCGACGGAACGAAATTTTATCAACCGTAAGTAGTTGCGAAATGAAATCGCCACTCGAAGCGCCGGAACAGCAGATCGCTGAAGAAACCAGCGCCAAAAAAACGCCGGCCGCCTCCGTTATCGATACTTCCAAGATGTCGGAGGGCAAGCGCGCCGCGCTCGAGCTGGCCGAAAGTTCGCGCGATCCGCTTGATGATCGCGGCAGTTTTGCGAGCAATCTCTTTGTCGGCCGCTACGATTTCGAGCGGATCTATCCCTTCCCGGAACAAAGCGCGGAAGATCGCGCCGCCGGCGAAGATTTTTTGAACAAACTTGAGACCTATCTACGCGAGCACGTCGACGCCGATGAAATCGATCGCACCGGAGAAATCCCGCCCGAAAACTTTCGCGGTCTGGCCGAGATTGGTGCGTTTGGGATCAAGGTGCCGCCACAGTACGGCGGTCTCGGTTTATCGCAGTTCAATTATGGCCGGGCGGCTGTGCTACTCGGCAGCTGGGACGGAAACGTCGCCGCGCTTGTCTCCGCGCACCAATCAATCGGCGTAGCGCAACCGCTTTTGCTTTTCGGCACCGAGGAACAAAAACGGAAATATCTGCCGCGCGTTGCGGGTGGCGAAATCTCCGCATTTGCGCTGACCGAAACGCACGCCGGTTCCGATCCGGCGACGATGAGTTTGCGCGCCGAACCAACGCCTGACGGCTCGGAGTTTGTGCTCAATGGCGAAAAGCTTTGGTGTACGAACGGCGTGAAGGCCGGCGTGCTCGTGGTCATGGCGCGCACGCCGCCAAAAATGGTGAATGGCAAGGAGCGCAAACAAATCACCGCCTTCATTGTCGATGTTGCGACGCCCGGGCTCGAGATCACCTATCGCTGTCGCTTCATGGGGTTGCGCGCGCTCTACAACGCGGTCGTGAAATTCACGAACGTGCGTGTGCCGCGCGAAAACATTATCGCGAAAGAAGGCGCCGGTTTGAAAGTCGCGTTGACAACCCTCAATACCGGACGGCTCACTTTGCCAGCTGCATGTGTCGGTGTTTCAAAGCGCTTGCTCGAAATTTCGCGGAAATGGGCGGGCGAACGCGTGCAATGGGGCGTGCCGATCGGCCAGCACGCGGCGATTGCCGGCAAGATCGCCGAGATGGCGGGCAACGTTTTCGCCATGGAAGCGATGACGTTTCTCACTTCTTCGTTACTCGATCGCAAATCGGGCGACCTGCGGATTGAAACTGCCATGTGCAAAATGTGGGCCACGGAAACGACGTGGCGTATCGCCGACGAAGCGATGCAGGTGCGTGGTGGCCGCGGTTATGAAACCGCCGACTCGCTCGCCGGACGCGGCGAACCGGCGATCTCGGTGGAAAGGTTTTTGCGCGACTGCCGCGTGAACACAATCTTCGAAGGCTCGAGCGAAATCATGCGGCTCTTCATTGCCCGGGAAGCGCTTGATCCGCATCTCAAAGTGGGCGGCGCGATTTTCAACACGCAGTTGCCGATATCCGAGCGGGCCAAGGCCGTATTCAGTTCTGGGAAATTTTACGCCGGCTGGTATCCAAAACAGTGGCTCCCGGGCGGCGCGGGCGAGCTAAAAGGTTTGCACGACGATTTACAGGCACACGTGCATTATGGCGCCCGCGCGAGCAGAAGATTGGCGCGCGGACTATTTCACGCCATGGCGCGGTTCGGACCGAAACTCGATCGCGAGCAACTGTTGCTCTCGCGCTTTGTTGGCGCGGCGACCGAACTTTTCGCGATCAGCGCGGCCTGTTCTTTCGCGCAAACGAAAATCAATCATGGCGAACCGGCGAACGAAGTTCTTTCGCTTGCGAATTATTTCTGCCGCTCCGCGCGGTTGCGGATCGATCATCATTTCGCCGGCACGCGGCGAAATGCCGATCGCAGCGGCTATCGCCTGACCCAGGAATTGCTCGCCGGGAAACACGACTCGCTGCGCCACGGGATTGTCTAATCTATAGCGCTATAGCGGCGGTCCGTGACCGTCGCTCAAACCGCAGAAATGAAATGCGACGGTTACAGACCGCGGCTACAACAAATGGCTTCTGCTTTCATCTGCACTGCATGCGGCACGCAATTTCCCGAATCGAGGGAGCCGCCAAAATCGTGTGCGATTTGCAACGACGCCCGCCAATTCGTGCCGCCGCACGGCCAGCAATGGACGACGCTGGAGGAGTTGGCAAAAAATCATCGGAATGTCTTTCATCAGCATGAACCGGGTTTGTTTGGAATCGGCACCACGCCGGATTTCGCAATTGGGCAGCGCGCTCTGCTTCTCCAGACTGAGCAGGGTAATCTTCTTTGGGACTGCATTAGCCCGATCGACGCAGCAACGATCGAGATCATCAACTCGTTAGGCGGGTTGCACGGGATCGCGGTCTCCCATCCACATTTCTATACGTCGATGGTGGAATGGAGCCGCGCGTTTGATAATGCGCCGATCCATTTGCACGCGGCCGATCGCGAATGGGTCATGCGGCCCGATGCAGCGATAAAATTCTGGGAAGGTGCGCAAAAGGAACTCGCACCGGGCGTGACGCTGGTGCAGTGCGGCGGCCATTTTCCGGGTGCGACCGTCTTGCACTGGGCGGCCGGTGCCGACGATCGCGGCGCGTTGCTGACCAGCGATACGCTAAGTGTTATGCCAGACGAAAATGTCACCTTCATGTACAGCTATCCGAATGCGATCCCGCTCTCGGCGCGAGCGATCCGCGCGATCGCCGCTGCAGTTGCTCCCTTGAACTACTATCGGATCTACGGCGGGTGGTGGGAAAGCGTGATCGAAACGAACGCGCGCGATGTTGTCGCTCGATCAGTGGCGCGGTACTTGAAAGCAATCGATGCTGATTGAATGAGATCTCTGCGAATCATTGTCTGCCCGGTTATTTTCTTGCTCCCGATGAAAGTCAGCGCGGAAAACAAGGCAGATCCCGCTGTTGCGACAAGGTCGACGAACGAGCTCGGCCTCGATCTCTACCGCAAACTTACAACCGGCGAGGAGAATCTTTGTCTTTCGCCCTACTCAATCGCGAGCGCCCTGGCCATGACCTTTGCCGGCACAGAGGGTGAGACGCGCAGCGAAATGGCGCGCGTGTTGCACCTCTCGCAAACTGGTGATGAAACGCACGGCTCATTTGCCGCCCTCCAAAAAGGGCTCGAGCAGATGGTTGCGAAGTCCGGAGAGAACATTGCGCAATCGAAAAAGGTCGGCGGACGAAGCGAAGCGATCACGCTCGCGATCGCGAATCGGCTCTTCGCGCAAAAAGATTTTGCCTTTCTAGAAAAATTTCTCGGGCTGGTGAAAACCAATTACGGCGCACCGTTGGAACCGCTGGATTTCGCGCACGACGCAGCGGGAGCGACGAAGCGAATCAATGACTGGGTTGCCGAGCAAACACGCAAACGAATCCGTGATTTAATTCCGGCGGGTGCGCTCGATGAGACTACTCGCATGGTGCTGACAAACGCGCTCTACCTCAAAGCGCCATGGAGTGATCCGTTTTCGAAAGAGGAAACTCGACCGCAGCCATTTCACCTCCGCGGTGGCCGCAGCCCGGTGAATGTGCCAATGATGCATCGTCATTTTCATGCTCTCGGCTACGCGAAACATCCCGGGTTCGTGGCCGTCGCTCTTCCCTATACCGGCAGCGATTTAAATTTTGTCATTTTCCTCCCCGACGATGCAAACGGTCTGGCTGCTTTGGAGGCAAAGTTGACGCCCGGTATCCTGGCGGATTGCGCGAAGCTTCAGCCGGCCGACGTGAATCTATCGATGCCGAAGTTTAAATTAGAACCGGCAACGATTGCGCTGAAATCGCAATTGCAAAGGCTCGGAATGAAAACCGCGTTTGATGAACCGCAGGGCAGCGCCAACTTCGATCGCCTCGCGCCGCGCAAGCCTAACGAGTACTTGTATCTTTCAAAGGTTTTCCACAAAACTTTTATTGCGGTGGATGAGCAAGGCACGGAAGCCGCGGCCTCAACTGCCGCCGCTATGGCATTGGCAACGAGCGCGATTCAACGGTCCGAACCAATCGAGGTGAAAGTCGACCAGCCGTTTCTCTACGCGATCCAGCATGCGGCAAGCGGCGTTTGTTTGTTTCTCGGGCGCGTCACCGATCCGCGCTAGATAATGGCGCGCACCTAACTGTTGTAGCGGCCGTCGTCCTCAGCGGCCGAAGCGGATTAACGCGCAAAGCGGTTCTGCCGCAAGAGACGGCGGCAGCTACAACAACTTCGCTTCAGCGCTGCAGGTATATGTTAGTTCACCATTAACAATTCGAGCAGCGGATGTAAATGGATGCGCTGCCGTTTCGTTTGCATCGAGAATGTGCGTGACTTCCGTGCCCTGCACTTTGATGAAATCGGAAATGAGCGCGCGATGACATCGCCACCAAAGCCTTTCTGCGCACATGATCGCAGTCCGACCGGTCGTTTCTGCGCTGGCGAGCAACCGCTCGATTCCGTGACGAAATTCCTCCGTTTCCATGTGATCGGCATAACCGCGAAATGCGGCGCTGCGCCACGCAAGATTATCTGAATCGGGGCGCGGCTTTCGGCGTCCGCCAAGTTCCGGAAAGTGTTGGTAGCGAACGCCGACTTTGCCTAACGAGTCGGCGAGCGCGTCCTGGTTGAACTGCGGATAATGTTTCGAACCCGGCAGCAAACGCACGTCTGCGATCAACTTGATTTCGTGTGCTCGCAGAGCAGTGACGAAATCGTCGATGGCTCGTGTCGAATGACCAATCGTCCAGATTTGCCTGATCGGTGATGACACGAGTCACTGACCGCCCGGTTTTGGCGCTGGAGCGTTTCCGCCCATCGACTTGAACAAGCGACCGAGTTCGCTGCTGGTTGAAATGACGGCGGTGGTATTGTGTTCGAACGCGGCGCGCATCACCTCGAGGCTGCGCAAAAACGAATACAGTTCCTGCGCATCGGCAGAGTTGAAGGCTGCGGCATAAATGGTCGCGGCTTCTGCGTCCGCCTTGCCTTCGATCTCGAGTGCGTTCTTCGTCGCGGTCGAACTAATGGCAGCAACATCACTCTCTTTTTGACCGCTGATGTTTGCTGCTTCGCCTCGCCCTTCGGAGCGGAACTTCGCCGCGATCTGGTGACGCTCGCTCGACATTCGCTCAATGATTTTTTCCGCCACGGCGGGATTGTATTTGCTGCGTTTGAAACGTTCGTCGAGCAGTTCGATGCCGAAATCCGCGATCTTCTGCCG
>WNFC01008380.1_pt1 | contig 14593 bp, 18 predicted proteins | sample 5400541 | NCBI WGS metagenome assembly WNFC01 (sample SAMN13153342, study PRJNA577476) | soil metagenome | isolation source: 120 cm saprolite under Douglas fir tree site 2 hole 2 replicate 1 | place: USA:California | collected 2015-04-18
TAGTGGTTCTCGCATTCACCTGGATCATCCTAACGCGGGGCGGTCCGTTGTTCAAGACCACAGTTCAGACCACCGTTTCAAACGCCTGCATCTCACACGCGCTAGCGTCCGCCGCGCGAGCGGCTTCGTTCTGACGGGCGACCCGGAAGTAATCGAGACGGCAAGCCGACGTACCGAAGAAAAGGACAGGGGGGCTTACCGTATCATGGGAGGCTCGGTTCTTTTTCGATCCATCTTTGAGAATCTATGCGATACTCGGGCCGCAATGTGGTGTCAGTTGGACTCCAGAGCGAAAAACAATTTCGTACAATAAACGTACAATGGATCGGGCAATGGGGCCTTTTTAGCCCTTGTGGCAGTTCCTAGAATCAATAACTTGCGTGTTCTCAGCACGCTGGATAGTTCAACTCCCGCCGCCTCCACCACTCCATCCATTTGCAAATAAAAGACCTGTAGTCGCGATGGACTGGAGTGTTTCTGTGCCGGCCCGCACCAGAATGGCATCAAGGGCAGTTGGATAGCCGAACAGCACGACGGGGCGCCCCCACTGACCGCCGCCCGCCGGCCATCGGCAAGGTCGATCTGTCTGATTTTGAGCCCCGAAAGCTCCCCTTCAGGACCGCAACGTCTGCCGCAGATGAAATCTTTTCGGTGTTGACTGGAATGCCGCTCGGAATGCCGGGGAAATATGCCGTCATCTCGGCGATCACCGGCTCAACCCCTGATTGAGCATTCCTTCAGATCGTCATTCTGCCACCAGGGCTCGGCGAAGTGATGATTGTGAGAATTCGTCCGGTGTCGGAGACGAGAAAGCCGGTTCCGAAAACGTCCAGGTGGACTTCCGGACCACTCCCGGTTAGGCTCACGAGCGGGATCGTGCTTGCGCTATGCCGGGGCGACGCTGCGCCGCGTATGGTCGACATCACCAAGCTTCACACGACGTCACACATTGCGGTAGCCCCGTTCCTGTAGCACCCAGCTGTTGCCATCCGGATCGGAGAAGTTGGCGAAGCTGGCATAGTCTCCGCGCGCGGGGTCTAGCCCGGGTGCGAAACCTCCATCCCAGGCTCCAATGGGCGTCTTGTGCCGGATCTCACCGACCTCGACCCCAAGTTCGAGCAGGCGGCTCCGCGCGGCCTCGAGGTCCGTGACGACGAGATAGACGTTGCGAAGCGAACCGACGGGCGCGTCGGTAAGTCCGTTACCTATCTGGATCGAGCAGCTTGAGCCCGGCGGAGTGAGCTGCACAACGCGGAACGCGTCGTTCGGCGAATAGTCGACATCGAGCGTGAAGCCGATATGATCGACATAGAACCGCAGCGCCCGCTCGACATCGCTCACCGGCACGGTGATCACTTCGACTGAAAACGTTGGCGTTCTCACGGTTACGTCTCCTCTGTGTCGGCTCCGATGAAGGTCCCGTCGTTGCTTCTGTCGGTCGGGCAATTGTCTGACACCGTTGATTGCGGCGCAGGCGCCAGTCTTACCGCATGCGGTGAGCGCGGAATCCTCTCGCTGAGTGTCAATGGCACTGAAAGAGGATATCGACGGCGCTTGAGTTTCACGGACGAAATCCGAACTTTTTGCTCTCCCATACCGCTTCCGTCGACGGCTGCGGCGGATAGCGGAGGAACAATTTTGCCTTCGAAAATCTCATATTCGCCCCTGCGAGTCGCCGAGTGCCCGCTCATGCCGACTTGCGGCGGGGGAGCACTTCGGCCACGGTGAGCTCGCGATCGGGGCCGTGTGGAATCACCGTTTGACCCGGCTCAAGATGAAGCTGTTTGCCATCGAGCTGCACCGAGACCACGTCCGGCTCGAATGACAAGAAGTTCGAGATGCGGCTGACCTCGGGATATGCCTCAGGATACGACCACACCGCTAGATGTGCGTCACCAATGTTGTAGTAGCTGCACAGCCCCTTGTACGGGCAGAAAGTCTGGCGTTCCACGGAAGTGAGCGCAGACTCATCAACGTCGGCACGTGGAACGTACCAGCGCGGCGCGAAGCCGGACTCGTAAAGAACCATGGGCCGTTTAGCATCGGCAATGATGCGGTCACGATGGCGGACCACGAGATGACGAGATGTCTGCCGGATGTCAATGCGGTGGTAGCTGTCGGCGGCATGGCCCACGATGCGTTCGTCCTCTTCGTAGAAAGCCTCCATGGCCGGCCAGGAGAATGCAACCCGTCCCTGCAAGTCGCTCGCGTACGCAGGCAAGTCGATGTGTCGCCATGCCCCTCGCGGTGCGCTCTGCTTGCCAGCCTGAACGGTATACCAGGACGTGAGCCCAAGCTCGGGATGCCGGGTCGTATGCTCGGTGTGTTGTAGAGTGTCGGGAGGGATGTCGGTCTCGGGGAAATAGGCCATTGGATAGTGGCCCGGCTCGAAGAGCAGAACGACGTTTTCGCTATCTGCGATCCAGTTTCCACCGTAGCGCACGCGCATCCGTCGGCGCAACGGCTCAGCGTACAACAGTCTCTTGGGCAGCGGTTCCGGCACGAGGAATCGGCCGACTGCTCCCGGGGATAACGGACCTTGTTGCCATGACAGTCCCATGATTTCTTCTCCTCTCAGGGGAATCTTTAACTGAAATGTTATGACGCAGCAGTACTGAAACCAGCAATTTCTGCGCCGGGCAAATCTAGTTCATGTGGGCATCCCGACCTTATTCTTCTCAGAGGTCAAGAATGACATTCGCGTCTGGGTGTGAGCAGCACACCAGCACATTTCCGGGAGCCGGGATCTCAAGCGGTTCGGGGTTATAACTAATCGATCCCCCAATCAGACCGGTCATGCAGGTGTGGCACACTCCAGTCCGGCACGACCACCTGACTGGAACATCGCACGCTTCCGCTAGCTCAAGCAAACTCTGGTACTTAGGACCCCATTCGGCCGTGATCCCGCTGCGGGCAAACGAGACTGAGGGGCCAGATCCCGGCGGCCCTTGCGGCAGGTGCGGAGTGTGATCAACCCTCGCCATGCCAGGTGTAATCCCCTCAAGGGCACCGAAAACTTCCGCGTGCACATCATCATCGAGCACACCCCAGTTTCCGAGGCCATCGCGCATGTTCTGTAAAAATGAAGATGGGCCACACAGATAGAAGTCACTATTTCGTGATACACCAATCCTCTCCAGCAACGCTGCGTCAATGTGCCCAGAAGCATCGAAGTCCATCTCTGGTTCGTCGATTGCAGCGGCCCTGCTGTACACGATGTAGCTTCGTCCGCGAGAGAGCTGTTTCAGGAGAAAACGCGATTCTTCCGCGAACGGATGATTGGCGCGATCGCGAGCTCCATAGATCCACCAGACCTGCCGTTGTGATCTTTCGGTGGCGAGTTCGTGCAGCATCGACATTACGGGCGTTGCGCCGACGCCGGCGCTTAGCAGAACCACAGGATTCTCGCCGGGGCGTAGAGTAAAGCTTCCCCCACGGTTGCACAGAAATGAACTCCCAATCCCATTCGATTCGCTCTTGACGCTGATGCGGAAGTGATCGGCTCCTGGCAGGTCAGACAGCGAATAGCTGCGAAGAATCGGCGGTTTGTCCGGAGCGACATGCAACCGCAAGACAACAAATTGACCGGGCCGGAACACAGGGAGAGGTTGTCCGTCGATCGGCACCAGAAGGAAGGAAGTCACGCTCTCGCTTTCCTTGCGGATATGCTCGACTCGCATTTCTCTGAGTCCGAGCCATGCTGGAGCTTGCTCCTCATTTGCGAGTCCCGGATTCCCCTGCAAGGTGTTTGCGCTCGTCTCTTGTTTGAGCATCGTCTGGAATGAAGTTTGCCAGCCTTTGCTGAGAGCAGGAATCCGGAGTGCTCGTTCCAGTTGTTTGCGAGAGTGTCCTGGCAAATACAGCAGAGCATCGATGTCGGCCACCGTGATCCGTTCTGGACCGTCGGCAACTTTTACGATGTCATCGCCCGCAACAACTTCACCTTCCTGCAACACGCTGAAGTAGAAACCTGGTCTTCGATGTTCGACGAGCAGGGCTGGCATGCGAGGTTCGTTCATGCGGATGGCGACGCGGTAGCAGGTCACGCGCGGTTGTGTCACTTCAAATACTGCATCACCAATGCGGTATCGATCACCGATACAGACCTCGTCATCAGGAAGTCCTTCGACCGTGAAGTTCTCTCCGAATTGACCGAAGCTAAAATCACTGCGGCCCAGAAAGTGCTCCCAGTAATGGTAAGACTCTATCTGGTAAACGAATACCGCACGCTGCTCCCCACCGTGACCCGCGAGATCGGCTTGCGCGTCGCCATCGATATTGAGCTTGCGCGCCATCCCCCGTCCCTTAACCGGGAATTTCCAGACTGCTGTTCGGACAGTCTTGCCGTTCCATTGCACTTCCCGTGGAAGACCGACATTCACTGAAAGGAGCCGCGCCATCCGCACCACCTTTTCGAAATCAGCGATGATGGTTTAACCCGCTCGTGTTTCTCGCTGCCCAGGCCACCAACCCAATTCACAATGTCTCTTCTTTCGCATCGCGAATCGACTTCGAATGACCTCTGTGCGCGTGTCGTTCCAGGCCCTCGCCTGGAACTTGTGGTCGCAGGTAGATGAGCAGTACACAGCAGACCAAACCAAAGCCAACCAAAGGGAACCAATACGCTACGAACGCCGCGGTAACAAAGATCCCTAGTGTTATTAGTGCCCGTACTTGCGTAATACGTCGGATCGTTGGCGAAACCTCACTATCACTCGCTTGAGACAATGCCTCCTGCTGATATCCCAGAAACGCAATGTTGACCATTACGAATACCGCTGCATAGAAAAGGACCGGGTCTGCCGCGAGCTTTGTGTCTGCAATCCAGGCCGTTGAAAAAGGTATGAGAGAAGTCATGAACAGATGTGCAAAATTCCACCATATAAGCTTCGGTGTGGCGCCGCGGGCGAAAAGCAAGAGACGATGATGGTTAATCCAGATGATGGCAACAAAGAGATAGCTGACGGCATAGCTTAACGCAGTGGGCCACAGAGGAAGCAGAGCCGAGAGCCACGCTTGTGCTGGCGGTTTCAAGTCCAGAACCATAATGGTGATAATCACCGCGAAGACAGCATCCGAGAACGCCGTCAGCCGCTCGGTTGGAGTTGTTCCATCAGTCATCACCGCTCCTAATTCGTTCCGATTGGCCATCACCTTCGGCTCATGAGGACACCGTCTGGCTCGCTTCCCTGATGATGTCCACAACTTTCTGGGGCGCGCTGAGCAGTGGCGTGTGATCGACGGCGAGCGACCTTGTTGTTGCTCCCATTCGTTTCGCCATGAAGTGTTGTGTTTTGGGGTTGATCATGCGGTCCTCTTCGGCAATTAGATACCAGGAAGGTTTGGATCTCCACGCCGGCGTTGGAACCGGCTCTTGAATACACTTCACTGCGATTGGCCTCTGGACAGCTGCCGATAGTGCTATCTGTTCCGCCGTAGCATGGTGCGAGAACGCATTTCCGAAGCTCTCATCCGGCATCCAGATGAAACCATCAGCATCCGGGGCGAGTTGAGGCGAATGGGAGTGTTTTTCATCTCGATAGAAGACCTGGGCAACCGTCTCACCCTCATCTGGAGCCAACCCCGCGACATATACCAGCGCCTTCACCCGCTCGTCATTCACGGCAGCGATCACAGCGCCTGCATAGGCGTGACCCGCGAGAATCACGGGGCCTGGCGAATGGTCTATTGCACGCTTCACCGCCGCAGTGTCATCTCCGAGTGAAGTCAAAGGGACCGGGGCTGCGATTACTCGCAGCCCTTCCCGTTCAAGACCAAGAATTACGTCTTTCCAACTCGAGCCATCCGCCCACGCTCCGTGAACCGCGACTACAGTAATGTTTCCAGGAACTGGCACGTCCCGACTCCTTTCCATTTGTTCAAGCCGCGGTAGCGCCACTCGGCGCGGCGCTTTGACCGAGAAACTTGCGCATCCGCTCCGCGATGAAACCACTGAAGTCTTCCAGCGCGAAGTGACCGGTATCAATCAGGTGCAGTTCTGCTTTTGGGATATCTCTTTGGTAGGCCTTGGCCCCTTCGACGGTGAAGAACGGATCGTTCTTTCCCCAGAGAATCAGCATTCCCGGTTGTCGGCTCCGGAAGTACTCATGCCAGCGGTCATAAAGAGCGACATTCGATTGATAGTTGTAAAGAAGATCGAGCTGAATTGCGGCATTGCCCGGACGATCCAGAAAGAACTGGTCCACCGTATAGGAATCCGGGCTGATCCGGGCTGGGTCGGCGACACCGTGTGTGTACTGGAAGAGAGTCATATCTTTCGTGAGGAGCGAGCGCACAGGCTTTTCGGTCTCGGAATTGCGATTGGCCCAGAACGGCTTCATCGGATCGAATGCGCCGCCGATACCTTCCTCGTAAGCATTCCCGTTCTGAACGACAATGCTTTGAATCGCATCGGGATATTTTGAAGCAATCCGGTACCCGACAGGCGCGCCGTAGTCCTGGACATAGATGCTCAACTGCTTCAGGCCCAGATTCCTAAACAGCAGGTCCTCGACGTGTGCTGCCAGATTGTCGAAGGTATATTCGAACTCCCGCACGCTGGGAGCATCGCTGTAGCCGAAGCCCACATAATCCGGAGCAATCACGTGAAACTTGTCCGACAATTGCGGTATCAGGTCACGAAACATGTGCGACGAACTAGGAAAACCGTGGAGCAGCACGATGGTCGGCGAGTCCTTGGGTCCCGCTTCGCGGTAGAAGAGCTTTTGTCCCCTTACGTTGGCGTGATGATAAGTTGTCATGAGCGTCCCTCCGTTCAGTTGTTTAACGACCTATGCTGCTATGAATGTAGAGATCGATAGTTATCCACGGACCAAGGAGTCGGACCAATCAGTGCAAGCGCCACAATGCAAGCAATATAGAGGAGGTCGCATTCGTATCCCGGTGGCCCGAACTGTGCTCTTCCGTTGTTGACGCTTAACAGCTTGATCGAACTGAAGCCATATGGCAGATGCACCGTGAAGATCGCAACTGCAAGCAGAATGATGGCTGGAATGCTCACCAGAGGAACGAAGGCTCCGATCAGGAAAACGATCCCAGAGACAATCTCAGTGGCGATTGTGACCCAAGCCATAACGTGCGGCAAAGGAACACCCATTGAATGTAGGATGCCGGCGAACACTTCTGGTCCCTTGGACCATTTCGCCAAACCGTGTGCCAGAAATCCATAACCAACAATCAATCGCAGGGGGATCGCCGCATAAGGCGCAAACCTCGCTCGCAGATCCCGCCAAGCCAATATTTTCGCGGTGAGAGTAGACATTGTTCCTTCCCTATCACGATTGCCTGCAACGTGGTTGTGGTCCGCGATTTGCAGTTCAAATGCGGCTCAGCTGCCGCCGAAACCCTAAGCAGGTCTTTAGCCAAAGCGCGAGCGCTGCTGATTCGCAGAAAAGATCTTATTTCTCCCCAGTGCGTTGTCGGCCGGAAGTGCCTTTTGCCCTATGGGAGTGTCGTAATAGCGACTCGGAGACTTCCGCGAGACGCGGCATCGTGCACGACTTCTAGTCCCCGCCTAAGTAAGTGAAAACTGTTGCTCAAATTCATCGTCGTCCGCTAGGGCTGTTGTATGCCGTCGTCACTTCCGACCGTCCGGATAGACTCGATTTGCGGGTCTTAGGGGTCTACGCGTAGGTGAGCTGCACTTCGCGCTGTCCGGTGGTTGTTTGCCGGCGATGATCGAATTCAGGCACGCACATGGCAACTTCGGGCTTGGAGAGCGACCATGGCCAGTTCTTCGAAGTAGCAAGACTCACTGTGACTGGACAGCCAGAATAGCGTGTTGATGAAAGGCTCGCTCGATTAACCTAGTATCATGTGCGCGATCCTCATCCACCCCGGCCAACTCCTCAGAAACGTGTAGACGACCGCTGTCTTGCCAAAGATCAGTAGAGGGAGCCCGTAGAGGTAGATTGCGTGGACGCGCTTCGTCACGACCAGGTCGCGCACTACGCCGAGAAGAATCAAGACATCAACGCCCACGTAAAACCAATTGTGCGGCACTAAGCTGCTCGGAAATCGCCCAAACGCCGCAACCGTTAGCGAGCATGTAGCGATCAAAATCAGGCGCCGGTGGAGTTCCGGCTTCTTCCGCCAATAGAACGCCAATCCGAACGCTACGGTGAATGCCACCGTGTCGAAGAACGGGACAACCAGAAATTGCACGGCATCGGTACTGCCCTCTCTCATTCGCAACCTTCCCATCGCAATGGTTGTCGCTATGCCAAGAATGGGAATCGCAATCCCCAGAGCTAAGCCGAACCAGCCGAGTTGCCGGTGCAGCTTCACATTCCGCGTCCTGATCAGCGCAGACTGCATGATGAAAAACACCACCCAGCCTGTGAAGATTACCGCATGAAAATAAAGCACCATCGGCCGCGGTGATGGTGGATGAATGAGGTTCGCATTGACGGTTCGACTGAAGCCATACACGACAACCAGGGCACCAGCAGCGACATCAGGAAATAGAACGAACGGGCCATGAGTCCCACGCGCTTCACGCCCAACTGGTTCCCCGTCAGGGATTCAATCCGTAGCGGCAGCAACTCCCTCTTTTGGGGTGTAGAACTCATTGAATGTCTCCTGAACAAACAGAGTGATTCGCAGATCGGCCACCTTATGTTCTGTCCGCGCATCACGTGCAGGGGGTAGGCGGACCTGCGTAAGATCCGTGTGCCATGTCATCAAGGATGGAAGAGCGCGTGGGTTGCCAGCCGAGTGTCCGTTTGCTGACCTCGCTTGACGCGCGCATGTTTGCTGAAATACCCCCTGTCACTGGGCCAAGCTGCTGCTGCGCTTCCTCTAATGCCCAGCTTCTTGTCGCGCCGCCAGCTCCAATGCTGCGAATGTCTTGGGATTTCGCGTTGAGAACTTCGTTTTCGACACTTTGCCGCCACGCTAGATGTGCCGGAGCCTGAAAGGGCGTGTCCTCTGCATACACTTTCGTCCCGGTGTCGCCAAATACGCCGATGCCGCTGGTGACTATCAAAGTTTTGGCCGTGCCTGAGAGCGTCTCGATGAAAGTACGCACGTTGTCCTTCTCAGCTCCAACGCTCCACTGAACCACAGGCTCGCCACAGACCGTACCGCGTCGAACCGCAATTCCACGTAGTTCCGGGGTACGCCCTGACCGAAAGACGTACAATGTGTTGCACTGGCTGGGTGCACAAACACCACGGCGTCTCGGCGGTTCAACCCATCCCATACCGGCGCAAAATGCCCGATCACCGAGCCAGGAATCTCCGTAGCTCGTCATGACCGTGATTCCCTGAGCGTGCAATTCATCGAGGGCGTACTCGATCTCATGAAGGCATCCGACCGTATCTGCAAGTGGCGGAACCCCGGCGAATAATCCAAATCGGTGCGGATAGTCACGAACTATTTGAGCGCTGTAATCGTTGCATAGCCGCGCAAACCTGCGCCCTTTGTCGAGTGCCAAAACCGAAAGATACGGTGAGGAAAATGACAAGACTGGAATGTCAATTCCATGGCGATCCATATCTTCGATCGCATGCGCCGGACTCCAGTTTTTCACCTTACTCATTGCGACGGGCGGAGGGCCTTCCTTGAGGTTTTGAGGAGGGATGAAATGGTGGTGCACATCGATGTGCTTGAGCCCCTTCCGGTCAACCCGGCTGCTGTCCCCGGGGTTGAGCCTCCGACTTAATTCCGCCAAGCGAAGCCTGCGCTGCTCAAGGAGGGCAAGCCCTGATGATGTAATCCTAACCATGCAGCGTCCTTGCACTTGCTCTTCCATGACAAGTCCGCCATCATTCGCATCCTCCCAAACCGGCAGTCTGGGGCACGACGTACGCCATGCATCCATCACTTCTTCGTAGCTTCGATCGCGTTTTACCATCCATTCAAGAAGATCTAGGATCAGGCTTTCCGTCACGGAGTCGCCCATCATTATCTTGTCCTTATCCTATTCAATATATCGGATTGGGGTCAGATAGTTTTGCAGTCCCGCTGGCCGCCTTGGCGGGTTACGAGCGAGTCAGGGGCAAACCGGACCGCGAGCCAGCCTCTCTGCGCAATCTATGTCAAGACGCAGGGAGCCCAGACGCCTTGACAGACATAGTTTCTGTCGGATTCTTACCCAGAGAGGAATTCAACCGCGACACCCCGTTGCCCGTATTCCCTCGCCATGCGGCATCTGCATACCCAAACCGGGCAAAACGCCTTCTGAACTTTAGAATTGCCGAACGCTCTACCCGATACTAGAATGGCCGCCATCAATCGAACCTGCAAATCTGCTTTGCAAGCAAACAGGAGGGGACATGAAAGCAAGAACGATCGTACTGACCTTGGGCCTGTGCTTAATTGGCATCGGAGTGTGCTTCGCCCAGAACCTCTTTATGGGCGCCTGGAAACTGAATGAGGCTAAGTCGAAGCTCGCGCCTGGGACGCCGAAGAACAACAGCGTCGTCTACGAGCCCGCGGGTGATAACGTCAAAGTCACGATAGATGGAACTGACGGCGCGGGCAATCCGACGCATAGCGAGTGGACGGGCAAGTTCGACGGCAAAGACTATCCCGTTGCCGGCGATCCCAATTCAGGCTCGCGCTCCGTCGAAAGGAGGAGCAAACATAAATTAGGTTTCACGGTGAAAAAGGGCGAGAAGGTTACGACTACCGGTACGATTATCCTATCCGGCGACGGCAAGAGCCGGACGGTGATCTCGAGCGGAACCGATGCCCAAGGCAAAAAGTTCAAAAGTACGGCCGTGTACGACAAGCAGTGAACTATCGAGAGGCGCGACAAAACGAATTCCTTGCCACTACAAACAAGTCGCATCCCGGTCGCAACGGCTGTCAGGATATAGGGTATTCGCTCAGCCACGACACTATTCGAGCACATCTCCACGAGTTGAGGCTAGCTGTTGAAATATCGTGGCGCCTTGGCTGTCCGACTTGAACATGCAAACCTTTGTGTGTGTGACATGGAGGCGATGATCCGTTTTTTGCAGACGGCGTTTCCCGAATTCCGAGTGCGTGGCGAAGGGAAAGGCAATGGCGGCACACGATGGGCGCACGTAGGCACGGATGAGACCTAGATTGCCTTGAGTCAGGCCCGCGTGGAGACCGCGAAGCGTTGGACACCGTATCAAGGGCTGCCTGGCGTGACGAACTCCCAATCGTTGCCCTCGCGATCGTACAAGTACACGCGCTTGCGATAGGGATGCGCGTTCGGAGCCGTTGAGTCTCTGTATCCGGCTGACTTCATTCGGCGCCCTAATGCCTGAACGTCATCGACTTCATAAGCAAGATGGTTCTCGATTCCGTACAGGGCTAGTGCTTGTCCGCATGCGTTGCGGCTTTAGGTTTTGGCTACTGCACAGAGAATCGAGCGTTCTCGTTCTGCGAAATTCTTGACGACAGTCTCGTGCTGTGCAGAAATTCAGCGGCGAATGCCAGGCGCACGCTGGGAAAGCGTGCGCCCGGCGATTCCTCCGGTTCGTTGCAGTTCTCTATTTGGCTGTAGTTGTCGTAGTCGTTGACGGTTTCTTTGGGGTAGTGGTCGTGGTCGGCTTGGTCGCAGTTGTGGCCGGGATCGGCTTGACCGCGGTTGCGGATGGCATGATTGTGGTTACCGGAGTCTTCATCGCGGCGTTTTTCACCACCGGGGTTGGAATTGTCTGCACGGTCGTCCCGGGCGCCGGCCTGCCGTTGACTATTCGTTGCTGCTGGGCCGGAACGCCAACGCCCCGTTGTCCGGATACGTTCTGCGCATTCCCCTGGGGCACTGCAGTACTGGTTCCATTGCCGCCTCCCACAAATCCACTCGCCGGCGAGGGGCGCGAAGCGAACGCGGCATTGCTGGTCCCCGGGACAAGGCTTGGAAAATTCAGGTTGTACGTCCGTACCGGGATGGCCATAGCGCCGTTCTGCGGCTGCAGTTCGTCAATGGTCAAGTTGTAGGTGTAGCCGGTACCGACCGGGCTATTCGGACCGCGGCCCCGGGCGACGGAGAACAGCGCGTTGCCGGTCTGGCCGGGGGCAAGCACGAACTGCGAGTCGGTCTGGTTGCCCCGATCGATGCCCATGCCCTGCAGTTGGCCGGGGTTGCCCCCGGCTGGGACATAGGTGTTACCGTTATTGTCGACCATCACCATTGAGCCGTCGTGATAGGCGACGATCAGCGGCTGGTTGGTCGAGTTGTGGAACAGGATGTTCATGCGGACAATGTGCCAGCCGCCTTCTTGGCTCATGGTCATCTGCGAAACGTTGGCTTGGAACGGGCCTGCATCGAAGCAACTCGGTCCGCAGGCTCCAGCGCCGCCACCGCCTCCGCTGAAGGCTCCGCTTGCCTGGTTCGTTTGCAATCCGTTTGACGCACCTTGCTGCACACCCTGCATCCCCTGCTGCGCTCCGTTTTGCCCTTGTTGCACGCCGTTTTGCACCTGCTGGCCTGTCTGCTGAACCGTGCCGCCTTGTTGGGTCGGGCTCTGGCCCTGCTGGATCGCGTTCTGGGCGTCCTTGACCCTCTGCCAAACACTCTTCTTCTTCTGTTGCTGCTGTTGCTGCTGCTGCTGCTGCTGCACCGGCTGATTCTGCGGTTGGTTTTGGTTCTGGTTTGTCTGGTTTGAATTTGGGTTTTGATTCTGGTTCTGCTGCGCGGCCGCAGCGACCGAGAAGGCCGCCATGGTGGCGATTAGGATGATGATCCGCGTCGAGTTCTTTGTGCTCATGTTCCTCTCCTCTTAAAGTTGAATTCCGTACTCATTCCCCCCGAACGATTTATGCCGCCATTTTCTGAAAGCTACCGAGTTTCTTTTCTGCACTGCAATGAAGAGTTTTTTTCGCTGTGAACGAATCCGCATGACAATCTCCTCCGCTCTCAATCCACGATTCTGGCGAGTGGAAGCACATCGGGAGAGTGCCCGACATTTTCGGAAAGGCCCCCTCTCAATCAGAACAGCTCAGGTCTTCTGTCGAGTAGACTGGTGAGGTGATGGACGGCAGACAGGAGCACAATGGGCGCAAACTGAAGGATTGTCAAGTTAATATCGGTTGGTGACGTAGGCAGGCCATAGCGCTCAAAGCCCTTTAGACCTGTCGCTGGTACTGATGTTTGCATCGCCCCGGCGGTCTGCCGTAGTTGAAATCCTGCGGCATGGGAGGCCGTCGCTATGGGCAAGCAGAGAATTAAGCCGAACCGGCAACGCGGCGGCGGGCAACGCCTACAACGTCGCCGACATGGCCTCGCTCCTGCAGGCGGTGCGCAATGCGGGCGCGAACAACGTGGTCGTCCTCGGCGCCTGGCGTTCAACCGGACCGTCGTTTTGTGCTATCGGATTCATCTCGAAGAAAAGCGCCTGGCTCCGGCAACGATCAACCTGCGGCTCGCGGCGGCTCGCCGAATCGCCTACGAAGCCGCTGACTCTGGCCTGCTCAGCCCGGAGCTCGCTGCCGGTATTCGGCGGGTCAAGGGCGTTCGGCGTCTCGGCGTCCGCCTCGGTAACTGGCTGACACCGGAACAGGGCAAGACACTGCTCCCGCGTTTGACTCTGCCACGCTGCGAGGAAAGCGCGACCGCGCCATGGTTGCCATGCCTTCTCGGGTGCGGTCTTCGGCGGTCCGAACTCTTGTCCGTGACTGTGAAGACAATCCAGCAGCGTCAAGCACCATTGTCAGGCAGTCCCGCACAGAGAATTAGTGAGAAAAAGCTGTAGTTTCATCACTTTTCACTTTTATGTACTTTCGTTCGAGTACCCGCAGGCGCTTTCCTCTTCAATTTGATCTGATTGTAATCAACCGCGGCACGGACCAGATTTTTTAGAGCACGCTCATTAATCTTATCGCCCTCGAAAAAATCGATCGCTCGCCACGCGTTGCCTTCGAGGCCCGCGTTGAAGAGCTTGTCAGGATCTGGGAGGCTCGCCCCGTGGGAAAAGGTAAGCTTCACTTTATCTTTGTGGGCGTTGGCGACGGCGATTATTCCGTCGTGAGACCACACTGGGCTTCCCATCCACTTCCATTCCTCGATTATCTCCCGGTCGGCCTCAAGGATGCTCTTGCGGATGCTGCGAACGTTTTGCCACGCCAGTCTGTGAGTTCTGCGATCAGTTGGTCAATACGTTCCGATGGATTCATTGGATCTTTATGCCTCGAATTCTTGTCCCGTTTTCATGCGAGTAGTTCTATTGGGTACCCTTTAGGGGAAAGGGTAAATTTGAGTCTTTCTATCAGCGGTAACAGGCTGTATTCTATCGAGCTTTGTGAGCGTTGGAGTTAAGCCGCCCGCTTTAGCGGGTCGGCTTGAATGACTTGTTAGGCCGATGCCAGTGAAAAAGGCACTGACGCCAGGACGGTGCGCTGACTTTGGCTACGGGTGGCAGGGGTTCTTTGCGGCCCTGGAGCAGGTCTTGGCGCGGATAGACTGAAATCTGCCAGCACAATTCAAAGCTAGGCCCTCTCGAGACCATAGGCCGCCCACGTGTAAGACATGAGATTGTTCTCGCGCGCTCCGCGCACTTCGATGTTGCCGAACGGAGAGCCCATGCGCGCTTCATCCACCTCGATTCACGACTCTTGAGCCGCCTGAGACGGCCAGTTGGGCGTTTCGATACCG
>WNFC01008701.1_pt1 | contig 14592 bp, 13 predicted proteins | sample 5400541 | NCBI WGS metagenome assembly WNFC01 (sample SAMN13153342, study PRJNA577476) | soil metagenome | isolation source: 120 cm saprolite under Douglas fir tree site 2 hole 2 replicate 1 | place: USA:California | collected 2015-04-18
TGCCGATCAGCGCGACGCACGCGACCAGGGCAAACCAGATCAGGCGTTTGATGCGCCGCAGCACGTTGGGGGTTGCGGCGTACGCGCTCGACTGCCCCACAGGGAAGCTCAAGAATGATGCCGCGGTAAGAATCTGGTCACCGTTCCCTTCCGGCGAGAGGAGAACGCGTCTGAGCGGGGACGCTCAGCTCGGCCCCATCCCATTCCAGCTAGCCTGACTCCGAATCGTCGCGGCGTCAAGATTCACCGCCACCCATCGAAGGCACAGTTTCAGCGGCCACCCGCTGTGTTCGTACGAATGTATGTCCCCCGGGTTGAGAAGAAGTTGAGGCGTTATTGACCGGGATGTTGCGCTCCGGAATTGCCCAACGGGCTACACTCAGGCAACTTCCTCTCTTGGAGCCCCCAATGTCCCCAACGACCATCGGCGTGGCGATCGTGGCCGTTCTACTGCTGATCACGATCCTATCGTCGCTGCGCATCTGCAACGAATGGGAGCGCAAGGTCGTGCTACGGTTGGGTCGCTTCGGTGGCGTCCGCGGCCCAGGCATCTTTTTCCTGCTGCCATATATCGAGACGACGCCGTTCACGATCGATACGCGCGTCACGACCACTCCGTTCATGGCTGAGCAGACGCTCACCAAGGATGGCGCATCGGTCACCGTCGACGCCATTATGTACTGGCGCATCGTCGACGCCGGGCGTGCGGCGATCCAGGTCGTCAACTTCACGCAGGCGGTGATGGGCGCGGCACAAGGCGGGCTGCGCGACATCATCGGCCGCAACGACCTGTCGACGGTGCTGTCGCAGCGGCGTGAGCTGGACGAGCAGTTGACCGTTACCCTCGACGAACAGACCGAGCCGTGGGGCATCAAGGTCCAGTCGGTTCAATTGCGCGACATCAAGGTCCCGGACAACCTGCAGGATGCGCTGTCACGCATGGCCCAGGCCGAGCGCGAAAAGCAGGCCCGGGTCATTCTCGGGGAAAGCGAGATCCTGGTCGCCAAGCAGTTCGCCGAGGCCGGCGAGCTGTACCGCTCCCACCCGACTGCGCTCCATCTGCGCGGCATGAACATGTTGTACGAGACGATGCGCAGCGGACTGTCGACGGTCATCGTCGTGCCGTCCTCAGCGCTCGAGTCCATGAACCTGGGCGCCATCGGCGGCATTTCCGCGCTCAGCCAGATCGGTGCGGATGGCGCCAAATCCCCACCGCCAGCGCCGCCCGATAGCCCAACCGGTTAGTTTTTCAGATCAGCCCGGCCTGCCGCAGCAGGCGTACATTCAAGGGGTTGAGCTGACCGACCGCCCTCGGCTCCACCCACGCGACCTCAGACACCTCGGCGCTGGCGCGAAAGCTCGTCATCGGGTCGAGCAGCTCGGTCTCCAGCAGCAGCACGACCGCGAATCCATGGCGGTCGACCGCTTTGATCGCGCCGACGCGCACGCGCAACCCGGTCTCCTCGAGCAGCTCCCGCTCGAGACCGCGCTCGAGTGCCTCGTCGGCGCCCTCGAGCCAGCCGCCAGGCAGCGCCCACGGCTCATCACGACTGTAGGTGCGGTGGACGACCATGATCCGTCCCCGTTCATCGCGGATGAGCGCAGCCATGCCGACGCCGTAGTGTCCGTAGCGCAGCCGCAGATACAGGTAGCGCAGCGGGGCGGGCAACTGTATCCAGACACGCAGCAGCCACGGCAACATTCCAGAGCAGGATCACACATTGTCTTCGCCGGCCGCGAGCGCCATACTCCGCCGGCCGTTGACGGGTTGCGCCGGCCGCGCGGTATCGCTTTTGACCGATCGAGTGCAGATGTTGACACTGCCCGGTCGCTAATCACTCTCGCCGGGTAGGTGCTCCAGGAACCGAATGTAGCGCTCGGCGGACCGCTCGACCGCATCTTTGCCACCCGAGCTCACGGTCCGACCATCCCACGCCCCGTACATGCGCTCGAACTGGAACGGTCGCACGCTGGCTGCGATCCGACGCACCGCGTGGGCTGGCAGCGGAATCAGGTTCGGATAGCTGTACATGAAGCTGACATAGCGCCGATCCATGACCACCGTCAGGGAATCGCCGACCAGGAGCAGGCCGCGCCCGTCATGGCCGTCGGCCCAGTGCAGCGCAGTTGCGCCTTCGAAGTGGCCGCCGGTGTTGATCAGCGTCACGCCGGCGAGCACCTGCGTCGTTTCGCCTTGCCACAGCCGCAAGCCAGCGGTCGGGTACTGGACCCATTGGGCGTCGGCGGCGTGGATGTAAATCGGACAATCGTCGAACGCCGCGCTCCAGGTGGCCATGCTGGCGTAGAAGTGCGGATGCGAAATCGCGATCGCGTGGAGCCCGCCGCGGGCCCGCACGGCCTGGACGGACTCGTCGTCGACCAGGCTGATGCAGTCCCACATCACGTTGCCCCGCGGCGTCTGGACGACGAGCGCACGCTGGCCGATCGCCAGTGACGGTCGGGTGGCGACTTGCACCAGGCCGGCTTCAAGCTCCTCGAACGTATTGCGCCGGCCCTCCGCGGTCAGCTCGGCCAGGGTGGTCCACTGCTGGCCGTGCCAGCCGACGTACTGCCGCTCATCCTCACAGATCGGGCAGCGCTCGGGCGGCGAATCGCCTGGCGCGTACTGCACGCCACACGTGCGACAGATGAAGGCGACTAGCGCCACCCGTCGGGCTCGCGCACCTCGTCGGCGGGGATCAGCCCACTACCGCAGCGACCGCAGGTCAGCCGCCGTCCGTCGTACCGCACGCTGCCCGGCGCCGATGGGCGGACGACGCGTCTGTCTTCAAGGATGGCCGCCACCGCGCCACACATCAAACAGTGCAGCTCGAGGCGCACCGTTGGCCGTCGGCCGGACGGCGGAGGCTCGGGTGAAGACGGCGAGGATGCCACGCCAGGCCAGCTTATCCAAGCGGTCACACGCTCTCAAGACTTCTGTAATGGCAAATTGTCACGGCGTTAACAACCGTGCGCCACACTTAGAGGAAGCGTATGAAGCGCCTTTTCGTGGGACTGCTGGTCCTCGTCGTGCTCGTCAGCATCGGGTCGGGCCTGGCTGGTCGCCTCAATGAGTTGCTACCTCTGGACGTGCCCACGTCAATCGCCTCGTCGCGGACCGTCGGGGCGCCGGCGCACTACGTCGACGCGGCTGACCAGGACGTCAACGCGGCCATCCAACAGGTGATTCAGCGCAGCAACGAGGAACAGGCCCAGGCGCTCGCGGCCAGGGATCCCTCGCTGATGGCCGATACCGTCACCAGCGATCATTTCCAGGACCTGGCGCAGACGAACCAGGACCTGCTCGACAACGGGGTGACCAGCATCAAGCTGGTCAAACTGGAGTGGGGCGCCGTGGCGGTCAATGGCACGACCGCGACCGCGACGACGTACGAGACCTGGACGACGACGATCAAGACCAACGATCATCCCGATTCAGCCCAGGCCGGTGGTCGGCCGAATCCGAGTGCCAGCTCGCCGCCACCTCAGACGCAGCCGTTCCCCTTCCCAGACAACCAGGACACGTCGCACAACTGGTCTGGGTACGCCGCGACCGGCGGGAACTTCACTTCCGTGACGGGAACCTGGAGCGTGCCCCAGTTCAGTGCCGACGGGTCCTTTGGGATCGATGCGGCATGGGTCGGTATCGGCGGGGTGCGCACTCGCGATTTGATCCAGGCCGGCACGCAGCAGACCGTCAGCGGCTCGGGCAGCACGCAGTACGAGGCCTGGGTCGAGACGTTGCCGCGCGCGTCGCGGCCGGTGCCGCTGCGAGTTCACGCGGGCGACTCGATCACCGTCTCGATCACCGAGCAATCGCCTGACCAGTGGCTGATCGAATTCAGCAACAATACCACCGGCCAGACGTACCAGCAGCCGCAACAGTACACCTCGTCGCATTCGTCGGCTGAGTGGGTCGAAGAAGCGCCGAGTGCCGGTCGGAGTGGTGTTCTGCCGCTGTCCAACTTTGGAACGATTCAGTTCAGCAATGGCTCGGCAGTCAAGGATGGCCAGTCGCTGAGCATCGCCTCATCGAGTGCCAAGGCGATCACCATGGTCAGCAACAATGATCAGGCGCTGGCCGTGCCGTCGCCGCTGGGCGGCGACGGCTCGAGCTTCTCGGTCGCCCGCACCGACGTGCCCGCCACCACCGCTGGCCCGGCCAGAGGTCGCGGCCGCCGCGGTCCCTGAGGCGACGCCGCCGACTGATAGCCTCCGCGTATGGACGACGCGGCCCGTCTGGACACCGCGATTCGTGCCGCGCGTGAAGGCGGCCGGGTGGCGCGCGCGCATCTCGGTAACCCGCTCTACTTCAAAGTCAAAGATCGCCGCGACTTGCTCGTAGGCGCCGCGATTGTTGTCCAGGACACCATCCGCGACATTCTGCTCGGCGGGTACCCCGAGGACGGCTTTCTGGGCGAAGAGGGCCCGGACGACGAGGTGCTACCTGTCAACGCCGAGCGCCTGTGGATCGTCGACCCGATCGACGGGTCGACCAACTTTTTCCAGGGCCTGCCCCACTTTGGCATCAGCATCGGCTATCGCGACGTCGACGGGTTCCGCGTCGGGGTGGTCTACGACCCGTCGCGCGACGAGCTGTTCTCGGCTCGTTTCGCCGACGGCGCACGGCTGAATGGCGTACGCATCAACGTCCAGGTCCCGGGCGAGGGCGAGGACGCCTACGAGCGCAGCTTGATCGGCACTGACTTGCCGGGCGGCACCGAGGATCGGATCGAAGGCTTGCGCGCGGCGACCCATGTTGCCAACCGCATGTTGGACCTGGTCATGATGGGCTCACCCGCGCTTGGACTGTGCTACGTGGCGGCGGGTCGCATTCACGCCTACTTCCACCTCAAGCTCCACCTGTGGGACGTCGCCGGCGCCGCGGTCATCCTCCAGGAAGCCGGCGCCGCCTTCACCAACGGCACCGGCAGCTCGTGGCTGTATTCGGACGGCACGTACCTGGCCAGCAACGGCCGCATCCACGGCGGCATGCTGCGGCTGCTGCGCGCCGCGCTACCCGAGCTCGGCGCGCCTCGCACATCCTGACGCGAGCGGTGAGGCGCTTTGCGGCGAATCACGCGGCGGAGACGTCGTGCTAGCGCAGGATGGCAGTTAACCCAGCGCTTGTAGCAGCGTCCGCTCGATCAAATTCTGCGCAATGTCGACCTTGTACGAGTTGAGTGACATCGGCCGCGCGACCGTGCGAATCTGCGCGGCGGCCTGCCTGGCGACCGTTTTGACGTCCTGGCCCTTCAGCGCCGTCTCGACGACCGCGGCGCGGTACGGGACCGGCGCCACGCCGCCCAGGACGATGCGCCCATCGGCCCATTTGCCCGCGCCATCGACGCTAAAGGCCACGGCGACCGACACGACCGCGAAGTCGTAAACCTGGCGGTCCTTGAGCTTCGTCCAGGCCATTTTCGTGCCCGCCGCCGGCGTCGGGATGCTGACCTCCGTCATCAGCTCGTTCGCCTTGAGCACGTTTTCGGTCAGCACGTCCTCGCGTGGTCCGTGGAAGTACGCGTCAAACGCCACGTCGCGCACCCCAGCCGGCCCGGCGACTTTGGCCGAAGCGTTCAGCGCCAGCAGCGCCGTCGACGTATCGGACGGGTGGACGATGTAACACAGCTCGCCGCCGATGATGGCGTGATAGGTGTTATCGCCGGTCACCGAATAGCAGAAGTCGCCGCCCTTCTTGTAGCAGTTGAAATCTTCGCCTCTGAAGAACCAGCACCGCGGCCGCTGATTGATATTGCCGCCCAGGGTGCCGAAATTGCGGATCAAGGGTGAAGCGATCGTCCTGGCGGCGTCGGCAAGCAGCGGGATCGACTGCTGAATGTCCGCGGACTCGATGATCTCGGTGAGCGTCGTCGCGGCGCCGATGCTGATCCCGGCGCCGCTCGGCTTGATGCCCTTCAGATCTGGGATGGCCGTGATGTCGACCAGGGCCGACGGCAAGGGCATGCCCTTGCCGGTCACCCAGTCTTTGAGGATGCCGCCGACGAGATCGCTACCGCCGGCGAGCACCTTGCCGCTGGCGCCGAGCTGGTCGAGCAGGCCCACCGCCTGCGTCACCGTGGTTGGCTCGTGCAGGTCAAAGCCTTTCATCGCGCACCCCCTTTACGACGACTTCTTGAGGGCCGCCAGGACCCGGGCTCTGGTCAGCGGGATGTCTTCCACCCACACTCCAATCGCGTTGTAGACAGCGTTGATCATCGCCGAGGCCGGCGACGAGATGGGCGGCTCGCCAATGCCGTGGGCACCGAAGGGACCATAGCTCTTCGGATGTTCGACGATGACCACGTCAACCGGGGGCACGTCTTTGATCGACAGGACCTTGTAGTCGAGCAAGTTCGGGTTCAACGGCACGCCGGTCGCCGTGTCGCGCATCAGGGTCTCGGTCAACGCCTGGCCGATGCCCATGATCGCGCCACCTTCGATCTGCTGTTTGACACCCAGCGGATTGATCGCTCGGCCGATGTCGTGCGCAGCCGTGTACCTCAGCACTTTGATGCTGCCTGTGCCGGTGTCGACCTCGATCTCGGCCACGCCCGCCGCCCAGGCCATGCGCAGCCAGGTGTTCTCGTGGATGTGCGCACCCTTGCCAATAATCGGATTGCGGGCAAACGAGACGACGTCGGCGATGGGCACCTTCTTGGTCGGATCGTCCTTGTAGACGATCACCCCGCTCGCGACGTCGAGATCTTCGGGCTTGATCGTGACCGTCTCGGGCGGATTCTGCTTCTTGCCATCGCCGACCAGTTTGCGTACTGCCCAGTCGAGGAGCTGCGCTTTGGCATCCTGGGCGGCCTCGTACACGCCCCAACCGCCACTGAGCGTCTGACGACTGCCGGCAGTGACGCCCGTGTCCGAGGTCATGTCCGTGTCGACGTCGTGCGAGATGCGCACCCGTGAGAGCGGCAAACCCATGATCTCGCCAGCAATCATGGCCATCGTCGTGCGCTCGCCCGGGCCAACTTCCGCGGCGCCCGAAATGACGGTCAGCGTCCCGTCTGAGTTGATCACTACCATGCCTGTCGACGGCGAGCCGCCGCCACCGTGCAAGCAGGAGTGGGCAGCCATGCCGATGCCGTGGAAGACGCCCGGGCGCACTTCTTTCGCCTTCGGCGGGTGCCATTTGTCCTTCCACCCGGCGCGGTCCGTCGCCTGTTGCACAACGTCTTGTAAACCCGAGTTGCTGTAGGGCTGTTTGGTGTCCGGATTGCCCTCGAGATTGAGGTTCTTCAGCCGAATATCCAGCGGATTCATACCGATCGCGTACGCCGCGCGATCGATGAGTGGTTCGCGGGAAAGCGTGTTATTCGGATGCTCCGTGCAACGAAACGCGCTGTATTTGTAGCTGTTCGTCATCACGTTGATCGATTGCTGCCACAGGTTGTCAATCTTGTACATCGATTCGAGACCCGTGGACGCGCCCACGCCGCCACTGCCGCGTTGCGCACCCGCGTCGCCGATGTTCCTGCTCGAGAAGGCGACGATGGTGCCATCCTTCTTGACCCCGATCTTGCTCTCGTTCCGCACCGGCGTGCGGTGCGTGCGGGTGACGAAGTCCTCGGCGCGTGTGTTCATCGTCCGCACCGGCCGCCCGGTGATCTTGGCCATCAGCAGGGCGTGGATCTCGACCAGACCGGGGTCGCGATGGCTGCCGTAGCTGGAGCCGACATACCCCGGCTGGAGTACCCGAATCTGCGATTGGTTGAGCTTGAGCGCCTGCGAAAACGTGTTGCGCGCGCCGTGCGCGTGGCGGAATGGACCAATAATGGTCGCGTGGTCGCGACCGTCGGACGAGTAGTCCCACTTAGCAATGACCGTGGTCGGCTCGAGCGCCGCGTGATGCTCGGTCGAGCGCGTGGTCACGTTCTCGATGACGACGTCTGAGGCAGCGAAGCCCGCGTCCGGATTGCCGCGGACTTTCGGCGTCGAGATATCGAGGGTCGTCCCGTCGAGCTTGTTGTCCCACTGCTTGGGCGTGGTTGCCTTCATGCCCTCGATGTGGTCGAGGACGGCCGGCAGCACTTCGTAATCGACGGCGATCAGGCGCGCCGCCTCGTCGGCGATGTGGTCAGACGACGCCGCGACCACGGCAATCGGTGCGCCAACCTCGAAGAGCTCCTCGCTGAACAGGAATCGATCGGGCGGCCCGCCGCCAATACGCACGTCCTTGTACAGCGCGGGCAGGTTGCCCCGGTGCAAGACCGCCACGACGCCTGGGAAGGCTTCGGCTTTGCTCGTATCGACCGCCTTGATTCGCGCGTGCGGATACGGGCTCAAAAGCGACTTCATGAACAGCATGCCGGGCTGGGTCATGTGCTCGGTGTACTGGCCGAACCCGGTCACATGCCCGAAGCCGTGCAGGCGTGGCGTCGGCTTGCCGACGATCTGGAAGGGACCGTCGAGGACGGGCCGCGGCGATACGGTTTGCGCCTGCGTGGCACTTGACAATCTGTCCGCGAAACGCGCCAGGACCGGCGCCATCAAATCGGCGTTTTCGGCCGTCATGAGGTGCCACTCGGGTGAGGCCAAGACGGCTGCCCACTCGGAGTCGTTCAGGCCGGCCGCGTACTCCAGGTCGATCGCGACCCGAAATGCGTCAACCCTTTGAACTGCCATGTTGCGAAAGCTCCTCCCCTTACTCGGCCAACGACGGGTCTGTGAGCTGACCGCCCGATGAGTCGGTACTGCCGCTGATCGTGATGGTCTTTTCACCGCGCAGCTCGGCGGCTGCCGCGAGAACCGATTCGTAAATCTGCGGGTACTCAGCGCAACGGCAGATGTTGCCTGCGAGCGCCTCGGCGATCTCGTCGTTAGACGGGCTCTGGTTGGTCTGCAGGAGCGCGTAGCTCGACATAATGAAGCCGCGTGTGCAGATCCCACACTGGTAGCCGCCTAGTTGCCAGAAGGCCTTCTGGACCGGGTGCAAGCCCGCGAGGCCGGGTCCGTTGCGAATCCCGTCGACGGTCAGAATCTTCTGGCCCCGCCCCAGCCGCGCCGCCAACACCGTGCAGCCGTTCATCGCCCGGCCATCGATCAGCACGGTGCACGCGCCGCACTGAGCGCGGTCGCAACCCAGATTGGAGCTCGACATGTTGAGGCGATAGACCATCGCCTCCCACAGGCTCTCGCGCACGTCGACGGTGACCGAGCGGGCCACTCCGTCGATGTTCAGATCGACCTTGCGCATATTCAACGGCAGGGCAGCGGCCTGTGCTGCTGGTTGTGCTTGTGGCTGGCCCGTGACCGGTGCGCCCTGCGGGGCGACCACGGCTGGTCCACCCGGCACGCTGACGACGGCAGCCGGCTGCGTCTGTATGCCTGGCCGCGTGGCGACGGCAATGCCGCCCGCGACGACCGCCCCAACCGCGACACCCGCCCCCGCGCCGGCGATGAACTCACGCCTGGTGACCACCGGCCGCAATTGCTCGGGATCCTCCTGAGGCGTCTCCTCAGCCGGACCCTGATCGACGTTGTCCGACATGCTGTGCTCCTCGCGCCCGTTCCCGGCCGGCGCACCCCCTGATAACGAAATTCTGTTGTCGCCGCCGCGGGCTGTCAAATTTATCCGAGCCGGGCCGTGTGTTCAGGAAGTTGGGTCCCCTCAGGGGAAGACATTCTCTGGCCCTCGCCAAGGAGCCGCGCAGTGGCGGTAGGCAGACCTCTACCGTTTCGTCGGCGTCAGAATGCGGCCGAACGCAGCGTCGCGGCGTCGATCCAACCCATGTCGCCGAAGCCGCCGATGAAGCGCGCTTCGCGCACGCGCAGCACGTACAGATGAAAATCGCCCATCGCCAGGTACTCGGCTGCTCGCGGATGACGGGCGAGGTACGCCGCACGCGCGGTGGCCAACTCTGTCTCGATAACGGGTTCGACCTGTCCCAGGATCGTCACTCGGCAGCCCGCCTGCGGATCGGCCACGCACGCGCCATCCTGGACGAACAGACTGGCCCGCGGATGGGCGCGGACATTGCGCGTGTGCTCGGCCAAATCGCTCAGCAAGAGCAGCGGCTCACCGTCGTCTGAGACCGCGTAGGGCGCGACCGAGGCAAACGGCCAACCGTCGCGACTGGCCGACACGGTCGCCAGAACAGCGTATCGTTCGGCTGCCAGGAGCTCCCGCAGCCCGTGCGTCACTTCGGTTCGAGTTTTCTCATCCAGATGTGTTACTTCGGGTCAAGTTTTAAAGCGGCCGAGTTGATGCAGTAGCGCAGGCCCGTCGGCCGCGGGCCGTCGTCGAAGACGTGGCCCAGGTGTCCGCCACAATCGCTGCACTTCACTTCGGTGCGCACCATGCCGTAGCTCCGGTCGGTCTCGGTGTCGACCGATTCCTGATCAGCCGGGGCGTAGAAACTCGGCCAGCCTGAGCCCGAGTCGAACTTCTCATCAGATCGGAACACGATCTTGCCACAGCCTGCGCAGCGGTATTCACCCGGCTGCCTGGCATGGTCGTATTCCCCGGTGAAAGCGCGCTCGGTGCCCTTTTCGCGCAAGACGTGGTACTGAGCTGGCGTGAGCTCGGCGCGCCATTCGGCGTCGCTCTTCTGGATCTTGTTGGCCATGCCCAAAGTCTATTCCTGAGGCACGCGTTTATTCGGCAATTGGGTAGCTCATCGGCGATAGCTCGTCGACCGTCGCGTGCCGCCAGTTCCAGTTGGGCACAGAGTCCCACGTGCGCTGGCCCGATTCCTGGACAGCCGCGAGCAGCGCCGACTCGTCCAGCGCCAACGCGCGTCGGCCCTGGATCAACGTGCGACCGTCGACGATGACCGTGTCAATGTCGCTGGCTGAGCCGTACTCGACCAGGGATTTGATCGGGTCATGTACCGCGCCGAAGTGCACTCCGCGCAGATCGACGATGACGATGTCGGCGACCGCGCCAGGCTGCAGGCGACCCAGATCATCCCGGCCGAGCGCCTGCGCGCCACCCAGCGTGGCGGCGTCGAACACGTCGCGCGCTGTAGCGACTCTGAAGCTGCCCTCGGCGAAGCGGCACATGAGACCCGCCAGACGCATCTCTGCGATCAGGTCCTGCGGGAACGTATCGGTGCCCAGCGCCACATTGATGCCGAGCTTGCGATAGCGCTCGAACGACTCGAGCATGATGCCCATCTTGGCGTACTTGTACGGCGCATGCGCCACTGAGGCGCCCGAGTCCGCCAGCAGCTGGAGATCGTCCACGTAGGGGTAGTGCGCCCACGAGTGCTGGGCGTGAAAGACGCAGTGGCCCAACAAGACGTCGTGTCTCAGGAAACCGATGTCGTGCAGCAGCTGCAGTGACGTGCGACCGTGCTCGCGCAGGATGTGGTGAAACTCGACCATATTCATGGCCGCGTGGAGCGAGATGCGCAGCCCGTGCTCGTCGGCGGCCCGTCGTGTCGCTTTCAGCAGCTCGACCGAGCAGGTGTCGAGCTGGGCGGGGTACAGCATGCAGCGCACTCGGCCGTGGTGTGCGCCGTCATGTTCGGCTGCAAAGGCGACCGCGCGTTCCAGCCCGGCCAGGCCAGATTCGGTATCCGGGTCCAGCTGGATGCGGCCGGCTGCGTCGAATGCATACGTAAACGACTTGAATGCTGGCCCCATGTACACGCGCGCGCCGATCTCGCCGATGACCTGCACCAGCTCGGCCGGATTGCGCGAGCCGATGTCCAGGATGGTCGTTGCTCCGCCGCGAATCGCTGACCAGAGCCCATACTTCTGCTCGACGTCAGCGCGAGTGGCCGCCCGCGCATCAGTAGCCCCGCGCCGCGGGACCGAATACGCGTAGAAATTGGCGCCAAAATAGTCGGCCTTGGTCTCGTCTAGAAAGAACGTGTGCGCGGCATTGGTGCCGAGATGCAGATGGGTGTTGATCAGGCCCGGCATGACCAGCATGCTCTGTGCGTCGATGGTCTGGTCGACCTGGCCCTCGAAGCGCTGGCCCACGTGCGAGATGCGATCGTGCTCGTAGACGAGCGACCCATCGCGGAACAACTGGTGCGCCCGGCCATCGAAGCCGACGATCCAGCCGCCTTGAATCAGCGTGCGCATCTCAGATGATCTCCAGGTAGTCGCGATCGGGCAGGTCGGGGAACGGGGCGGTCGGCAGCGTCTGGTACCAGTACGCGACGGACGCCATGTCGCACTGCAGTGGCAGATAACGCCCCTCGCTGCGCCAGCCCAACGCTTGCAAGGTCACCCGCAACGCATTCTGGAAGCGGATGGGATCGGGGATGTGCCAGCGGTACATGCCGAAGCGCGTCTGCGACTTATAGAGCCCGTCGGGCCGCAGCACCTGGTGCATCCCCAGAAACGGCGTTGTGTAGCTGATATACCCGTCCACGTCCCAGTCATACGCGCCCCCAAAGTAATCTTCAGTCCCTGTTCCGCAGATCGTTGGAAAGTCGGCGTCATCGTCGATGAAGAACTTGATCTCGCCCTCGCCCCACCAGCCGGAGTTGGTCACTCCCACCGCCAGGTACGTCCCGACGTACTGCCCTGTACCGCTTATTCCGTCCAGGATCGTGTGGACGCTCTTGTAGGGCACGGGGTTTGTCCGCCTGAACTGCGCGTGGAAGTAGCCCGCGTCGTCGGGGACGTCACTGAGCACGTAGTTGATCTGGTAGTAGCAGGTGCTCGCCTCGGTCCCTCGATTCTCGAGGGTGAGCCGGGCTTGTGCGCGAAACGGCATTTCCCAGAAACAGTTCAGGCCATTGTTCGGATTGACGGCCACCGGTAATGAGCTGAGCTGCGCGAAGGGTCCCCAGCCGGCGCCAAAGAAATCGGACAGCGGGCACTCGATCGACGGGTGCGCCTGGTCGTCCCAATAGGCGCGCAAAATCGTGTCCCGACGCAAGCCTCTGCCCGTGACCCAGATGCTCTGGATTGCGCCCGGTCCCTCAATGTTGGCCAGGACGAAGGTCTCGCCTGGCCCGATCTGCACGCTCGGTGAAATCTTCCAGCCCAGGCCGAGGTCCCTGGCCGCCCGAGCCCCGGTCCCCGCGGTAGCCATGCCGCCCTGCCCAGGCGCCCCCGAAAAATTCTCGGGGCTGATGGATCGCGTCCGAGCCTGGGACAGCCGCGCCAGATTCCCAAGTCCCATGCCGAGTCCACTGAAGTCACTCATCCCAAGAGTCAGGGTAGCTGCCAATGTTCGATGTCATCCTGAGGAGGTACGACGAAGGATCCGTACTCCTCGCCGCATGGCCTCGAGATGCTCCGCGCCGATCTGCGGCATCGAAGTTCCTTTTCATTTCTATTGGCACTCGCAAAGGAGCCGCGCAGCGGCGGTAGGCACATTCCCGCCGCCAGGGCCGCTACGCTTAGCCTCGTGCCGCAGCCGATCCGCGCCGACCACGTCGGTAGCCTGCTCCGCCCGGCCGCTCTGCTCGAGGCGCGCGCGGGATTCGCCCGTGGCGAACTCAACAAAGCCGCCCTGGCCGAGCAAGAGAACGCCGCGATCCTCCAGGCGTTGGACCGCCAACAACAGGTCGGCCTCCAGATCTTCACCGACGGCGAGTTCCGCCGCGAGTCCTGGATCACCGATATGGCCGCTGCCGTCGACGGCTTCGTGCCCCAGAGCCGCACCGTCCAATGGCATACCCCCGCCGGCGAGCTCCTGGCCGAAGCGAGCACCTCCAACGTGGTCGGCGGTCGCCTTCAGCCACGCCGTCGCCTCACCGGCGACGAGACCGCCTTTCTCAAACAGCACGCCACAGGCCCGTTCAAGATGACCCTGCCCGCCCCGTCCAACTTCTGGTTGGTCAGCTGGAAGGACGGCGTCAGCACGCAGGCCTACGCTTCGCGCTCCGAGATGCTGCAGGACGTCACGCGCATCCTGCGCGCCGAAGTTGAAGCGTTGATCGACGACGGCGTCTCGTACATCCAGCTCGACGCGCCGTTCTACAGCGCGTTCATCGACGATCAGCAGCGCGCTGGGCTCCGTGGCGCGGGCATCGACCCCGATCGCGCGCTGGCCGAAGTCGTCGCCGCCGATAACGCGGCGATCGACGCCCTGGCGCGTGACGGTTTAACCCTCGCGCTGCACATCTGCCGCGGGAATTCGCGCAGTCGCTGGCTCTACCAGGGCGGCTACAACCCGATCGCCGAAGTGCTCTTCAACCAGCTCGCGGTCGACACGTTCCTGCTCGAGTACGACTCGGCCGAGCGAGACGGCAGCTTTGAGCCGTTGCGCTTCCTGCCGCCCGGCAAGACAGCCGTCCTCGGCCTGGTGACCACCAAAGGTCCGCTCCTTGAATCACAGGATGAGTTGCGCACGCGGATCGACGAAGCTGCCCGGATCGTGCCACTCGAGCAGCTCGCGTTGAGCCCGCAGTGCGGCTTTGCGTCAGTCGCCGCCGGCAACGCGCTTGCCGAGGATGACCAGTGGCGCAAGCTCGAGCTCGTCGTCGAGACGGCGCGCAAGATCTGGAGCTGATCACTACTGATGCAGACCATTACGGTGGATACGGCGCGCTTACGAACGCATTGCTGGGTTGCGGGTCCCGAAGATGGTGAGCCGCTGCTGCTGGTGCATGGCAACCTGGTCACGGGGCGCTTCTTTCAAGCGCTGGCCGAACGCGTGCCCGATCGGTTCCG
>WNFC01004933.1_pt1 | contig 14591 bp, 12 predicted proteins | sample 5400541 | NCBI WGS metagenome assembly WNFC01 (sample SAMN13153342, study PRJNA577476) | soil metagenome | isolation source: 120 cm saprolite under Douglas fir tree site 2 hole 2 replicate 1 | place: USA:California | collected 2015-04-18
ATTGGACACTGACGGCTTTCACGCCCTGGAGCATGCGCAGGCAAGAGTTTTTCCCGGCGTGCCTACCATTCCCATCATGCAGGTAGGCGCCACGGACTCAGCACAATTGCGTGCCAAAGGCGTCCAGGCATATGACATCGGCACCGTGCTCAGCTCGGAGGATATGAAACACGTCCACGGAAACGACGAGCGCATACAGATTGCCGGGTTCGGAAAGTTCGTGGAGTTTCTTTACGTGGCGACCACGGAGATTGCGGGAAGCAAGTAAACATTCGAAGATGACGGGCAAGATGCAACCCGCACGTCTTAGCGCTGATAGATGTCGGAGAACAGTTTCAACCTTTGCTGGTCCTGCTCGCGAAGCCCTTCAGCTCTGAGACGCCACGTCCAGTTGCCGCCAAGTGTACCTGGAGTGTTCATGCGGGCTTCACTGCCCAGGCCCAGCACGTCCTGCATGGGGAACAGAACAGTGTCTGCCACGGACTTCATCACTTCGCGGATGAAGATCCAATTCACTTCATGATCAAGCTGTTCGGCGCTGACGCCAAAATAGTTCTGCGCGTCGGCGTATTCCTTTTTCACATCGGCCTGAGACCGCGTGCTCTGGGAGACGCCTGATCGCCACCATCCAAACATGGTGTCATTGTCATGGCCGCCGGTGTAGGCCACGAGTTGCTGCTCGTAATTATGCGGACGGAAACTCGGCGCCTGAGGATCCGTGCTGAACGCGAATTGCAGAATGGCCATGCCGGGATAGCCGAACTGCTTGCGTATGCCTTCAACCTCTGGTGTGATCACGCCAAGATTTTCAGCCACGATAGGCAATGGACCCAGCGCGCTGGTGAGCGCCTGAAAAATGTCCGCTCCTGGGCCTTTCACCCACTTGCCGTTGATGGCCGTGGGTTCACCGGCGGGAATTTCCCAGTAAGCTTCAAAGCCGCGGAAGTGGTCCAGACGCACCATGTCAAACATGTTGAGCGAGGCACGCAGCCGGTCAATCCACCAGCGGTAGCCGTTGGCCTTCAAGGCGTCCCAGCGATACACGGGATTGCCCCAGAGTTGACCCGTGGCGCTGAAGTAGTCAGGCGGAACGCCCGCCAGCTTCAGTGGATTGCCTTGCTCATCCAGCCAGAACATGTCGGGATGGGCCCAGACATCGGCACTATCATGAGCGGCGTAGATCGGGATGTCACCCATGATGCGGATGCCGCGCTTCGCACAATCAGCGCGAATGGCATTCCATTGTCGAAAAAAAGTGAACTGCCAGAATTTATACGTCGCAATCTCTGACGATAGTTTCTCGCTCCACGCTGTCATCGCCAATGGACGCCGCGCAGCAAGCTCTGGTTCCCAGGCAGTCCATACGTGACCCTGATGTGCATCTTTAGCCGCCATGAAAAGCGCATAGTCCTCGAGCCAGGCTTGATTCTGTCCGGTGAAGTCATGGAACTCTGCTTTCCTTTTATCGCTTGCGGAGGCAAAGAATTTGTCTGCCGCCTTGCGGAGAAGCTCAAATTTCCATGGGATCACCAGGCTGAAATCAACGCGATCCTCGGGGAAGATGGGCGCTGATCGAAGCGCCGACGCATCAAGCAGACCTTCCGTGACCAGATTTTCCAGGCTGATGAGCAACGGGTTTCCAGCGAAGGCCGAGAGCGATTGATAAGGAGAGTCACCGTAGCCGGTGGGATTCAGCGGCAGCACCTGCCAGATTTTCATTCCCCCCTGGTGTAGATAAGAGAGAAAGCGCAAAGCCTCAGAACCAAGATCACCGATTCCGAAAGGGCCCGGCAGGCAGGTGGGATGAAGCAGGACTCCGGCTGAACGGGGAAACTTCATTGCAGTTGTTCCAGAATGCCGTGCAGTGGAATGCGCACCCAGTCCTGGCGATGCTCAAGTTCATACTCAACTTCGATTAAGCCTTTTTCCAGTGTGTAAGCGTCCAGCACGGCCTTGATTTCTTCCTGGGTCCTGGGCAGACAATTACCTGCCGCTGCTGTTTCAAAGTAACCGCGCAGAAACAACGCGCTTACCCACTGGTACCAGGCTTTGGCCCAGCGCTCCAGCCGCCAATCAGCATCGGGCGTGGTAACAATGCCGGGCACATGATTAAAAAGTACGGCGTGTGAGACGTAATGAAAGGAACGGACCATACTGGCAACGTCTTTAATCGGCGACCGTTTGATGCGCCGCTCACTCATGGGCCGGGTAAAATCGCCGTCAAAGTTGCCGATGATGAAATCACTGCCGGTGTAAAACACATTGCCAAGATGGTAATCACCGTGGTGACGAGTGCGCATTCCGGAGATGCGTGTGTCACGCAGGGCAGCGAAACGATCGCGCAGAGTGTCGCGGCGCGCAAGCAATTCCCGGGCTTCATCCTGCGCGGACCCGGAAAGCTGGTCCACGTGCTGGCGCAGTGTGTCCATTGATTTATTCAATTGAGCCAGCAGTCCGTGATACATGCCGTGACGATAGAACTCAGTGAAAGGTTCTGGAGCAAAGTCGGGCATTTCGGGACGGCTGCTGAGGGCAATATGCAACTCGGCTGTGCGCCGTCCCAGGAGAACTGCGGTTTCGGCATGACCGCCCAGCAATTCTGCCATGATGAGAGGAACCGGCTGAGAGGCGAGGGCAAGAGGAGTGCCGGACGTAAGATCCTTTATCCGGGGATCACTGTCGGCCACGGCCAGAGCACGCTCAAAGAAAAGACCAAGATGGTCAAGCGTGTAAACCCATCCATCAGCCGCGTTGCGTACGTATGCGGTGAGCGTTCCAAGAGTGGTTACCTCTTCGCTTGCATCATCCTGCAAAACGCGATACTCCAAAGCGCCCAGATTGCGGGCAACCTGTGAGAACGTTGTGTAATTGGTAAGGAACTCACCCATTTCCCGGTCAGGATTGGGACCTGGTTCAACTTCGCGATAAAGACTCAGGACAAAATCTTCACCCAGCGTGACCATGATTTTATGCAAGTCCAGGGTTTGCGGCTGAGGATCAAGATTGGAGCGGACGCGTCCCCAGGCTTCACGGAAGGACCGCGTGTGCGCTCCCACAATGTCTCCATGCTCGCCTTTAATACGGCGGCGTCGCAGCATCGCCTTCAGCAATGCATCCATGAACTGGCGATCAAAGATGGCCCCGTAAAGAATGGACTGCGAATCAGGCATTCCCTGCAACTTTGCCAGAACAGTGTGCAGCTTGTCGGCCAGAATTGCTGCCGCCTGCTCACCCGTGGCCAGAGAAAGAGGAATGGTGATCATGTCTGGTTCGCCGTCACTGTATTCAATGCTGGCTAGAAGAATGTAAGCGTTTGTGTCAGGAAGAGCAATCACGTCATCAATGCGCACCACGCGGATGGTTCGGTTCTTGCTTCTAAACCAGGGTCGCGCACGCAACATTTGCGGCAGCAGGCGGGCGATGGTGTTGCGCGTTGACGTGCTGAAGATGTCCTGAGGATCCACGGTCAGGACAGGTATTTCTTCCGCTCGCGCAGTGATCGCGAATGATTCCTGGCTCTGTTCACGGGGCTGGAGGTGAAACCATTGAAAGGCATGCGGCCCGAGTGAAATTATATAAAGCTGGTCGGTGATGGCGGGGAAGCGATTGCGGCCAAAGACTTCCACGGGAACAGCGTCACGGTGTTTGGACAGGTCCAATTCCACGCATTGGGTAAAGCGGGAAAGATTGGCCACCACCAGGATTTTCTCGCCTTCAAATTCACGCACAAACGCCAGCACCTTGCGGTTGGGTGGGAACAGGATATCCATCTTTCCCCGCCCAAATGCCGGATGCTGCTTGCGCTGCGCGATCATGCGCTTCATCCACCACAACAACGAGTGTGAGTTGTTGTACTGCGTCTCCACGTTGAGTGCTTCGTAGTGATATTCCGGATCGATGTTGACCGGCAAATAAAGCTTTTGCGGGTTGGCGCGCGAAAACCCCGCGTTGCGGTCTGGATTCCACTGCATGGGAGTGCGGACGCCGTTACGATCGCCAAGGTAGATGTTGTCGCCCATGCCAATTTCGTCGCCATAATAAAGGACCGGGGTGCCGGGCAGAGACAGGAGCAAAGCATTCATTAGCTCGACGCGCCGGCGGTCATTTTCCAGCAGGGGCGCAAGCCGGCGACGAATGCCGAGATTAATGCGCATTTCGCGATCATGAGCGTACGTCCGGTACATGTAATCGCGCTCCTCGTCCGTCACCATCTCCAGGGTGAGCTCATCATGGTTGCGCAGAAACATGGCCCACTGGCAACTGTCTGGAATCGACGGCGTAAGGCGCAGGATCTCCGTAATGGGATGGCGGTCTTCCATCCGCAATCCCATGAACAGACGCGGCATGATGGGGAAATGGAAAGCCATGTGGCATTCATCGCCATTGCCGAAATAAGCAACGGCGTCTTCCGGCCACTGATTGGCTTCGGCCAGCAGGAGACGGTCCGAATATTTTTCGTCCACGTGCTTGCGCAGGTCTTTCAGCGCGGTGTGGGTCTCCGGCAGGTTCTCACAATTGGTTCCTTCACGCTCAAACAGGTAGGGAACTGCGTCCAGGCGCAGACCATCCACGCCCATGTCAAACCAGAAGTCCATGGCGGCAAACATGGCTTTGCGGACCTCAGGATTGTCCCAGTTGAGATCGGGCTGGTGAGAATAAAAGCGGTGCCAGTAATATGCCTTGGCGACGGGGTCCCATGTCCAGTTGGACGTTTCAAAGTCCTTGAAGATGATGCGCGCATCACGATACCGGTCCGGCGTATCACTCCAGACATAAAAATCCCGCCAGCGACTTCCCGGCGGCGCCCGTCTCGATCGCTGAAACCAGAGATGCTGGTCAGAGGTATGGTTAAGCACCAGTTCAGTGATCACTTTAAGGCCGCGGCGCTTCGCTTCCCGCATGAAGCGCTGAAAATCTTTCAAAGTGCCGTAGGACGGATGGATATCCGTGTAATCGGAGATGTCATAGCCATCGTCTTTGAGAGGAGACGGACAGAATGGCAGTAGCCAGATAGCGGTGACGCCAAGGTCTTCCAGGTAAGGCAGTTTTTGCGTAAGTCCGCCGAAGTCACCGATCCCATCGGTCACGCTGTCAAAAAAGGCCCTGACATGGACTTCGTAAATGATTGCGTCTTTGTACCAATCCTGCATTAGAAGGCGAACTGACTAGGACGGCAAAAGTTGTATCCGGAGTTGGCTGAAAATTGAGCCATCGCCAATTAGTCCGGAATGATCCACATCCAGATTAAACTGAAAACGGTAAAAGTTGAACAATCCCGGCGAAGTCACGTGTTTGGGCAGCATCATCGAAGGAAACCGCTCGCGGCCGGCGCGGGTTACGTCACAAAATTCCGCAGCGGTGTGATGCTTGCCACTAGGGCGTATTCCTGTCTTGACCGGGACAGCAACTCTGGATCATACTTTCGCCATGCTCGCCTCACTGTTCAGCCGCCGGATGGTCCCCTGGCTTGCAGTCTGCGTGCTGCTTTTGTTTCTGTTCCCGCTGGTGCATGGTCCGTTTCAGGCAACGCATGGTCCCAACACCGCGTTTCGCGCCCGCAGGGCGGTCCTTGCTCTGATCTTATCGATCATTCAGTGTGGGATGAGTGTTTGTGCAAGGCTTGACGGGCTAGCAAATGCCCTGATTTGCCGCAGCGATTTCCCGATTGAATCGGGCGACGGCGTTTGCCGATATGTGTTTGACTCCCTCATTATGCGCTGCTGATTCAATTCTTCTCTCAATAGCTTTTGCCTTCGTTCAAACCAGCCCACCATGCGGCCATGCTCTGCATGCCTGCAATTATCTTTGAGGAGAGAATTTATGCTTAAACCAATTTGCTCGATATTTCTTGTCGCCACGCTCTCAATCCTGCTGGCGGGATGCCACCACCATCCGCCAGTCGCGAAGGTGAATCCGCCGGCACCGGCAATCCAGCCGGCTCCTTCGGCCACCATCACGGTGTCACCACAGAGCGTACAGCGCGGGCAGACCGCACAACTCATCTGGAGCAGCCAAAATGCCTCTGACGTAAGCATTGATGGCATGGGCGCGGTGGGGGGATCCGGAAGCCGGCAGGTTACCGCCAGTGAGTCCACCACCTATCATCTTCTAGCCAAAGGGAACGGCGGTTCGACGGAAGCCAGCGCACGTTTGACGGTAACGATTCCCGAACAGAAGCGGGCCGAACTCACAGATGAACAGCTATTCGCTCAAAAGGTGAAAGATATATTTTTCGCGTATGACAATTCCGACATTCGCGGGGATGAAAAGTCTGTTCTTGACGCCGATGCGCAGTTCCTGGCGGCGCATCCGGATTGGCAACTGACCATCGAAGGCCATTGCGATGAGCGAGGTTCAGAGGATTACAACATGGCACTGGGACAAAATCGGGCGCAGCAGGTGATGGATGCCCTGGTAAGGCAAGGGGTCCGCGGCAGTTCGGTGAAACTCATCAGCCTTGGCAAGGAACGCCCATTCTGCTCCAGCGGCAACAATGAATCCTGCTGGTCACAGAACCGGCGCGCACACTTTGTTTTGCAAAAGAATCAGCGCGCCAGTATGCAGTAAGAGTGCCCAGTATACGTTCAGTGCAAAAGAGGCCCGGTGTCCATGCCGGGCCTTTTCTGCCCGCGCCGACATTCCAGCGGCCAGTGAGTGGAACCGCATTCACGCAGAGTGCCGGATGAAGTACTTCGAATTGCACGGTTACACCGGCAGAAATCATCTTCATCAAGCCGTTACCTTTCCAAGGACTACCTGCGCGGCTCCACAGGTCATCCAAATGATCGATAAGTACGAAATCAGGCAGAGTGTTTTATGAGTGATTCCTTGACGATTTACCTCCAGGACCATCTAGCTGGCTCGGTGCATGCAATCGAGCTTCTAACAGCGATACGGGATCATCACGCCGGCGAACCATTGGGCAAGTTCGCAGAGCAGTTGCTGGCTGAGATAGAGGAAGATCGCGGCGTGCTGGCTGCATTGATTCAACACACGGGTAGCACGCCCGGCGGCATGAAAGAATGGGGCGCCTGGCTCACTGAAAAAGTAAGCCGGCTAAAGCTGAAACACAGCTCTGGGGACAGCCTCGGGACCTTCGAAGCGCTTGAATTTATTATGTTAGGAATCCACGGAAAGTGTGCCCTTTGGCGTGCGCTATCCGTGATTGCGCCATTCGATGCTCGCCTGAGAGCTACAGATTTCAGTCACCTCATTGCACGCGCAGAGAACCAACACGACCGGGTGGACGAGCGACGCCTGGCTTGTGCCAAGACGGCATTTGGGATTAGTTAACACCTCCTCCTGCGCATTGATTTTTGGCGCAACCCAAGCGGCCAGGCTCGAAGCAGCCAATCTCTAGGCGGCCAATCTCTAAGCAGCCAATCTTTGTTCTGAGAATGGCATGCCTGCATCCCAGTCAGTAGAAGCGATCACCGCGACTTCACTGGCAGCTTGCCCATAGAAGAATGCCGCTTCGGGTTCGCCGGCAAATCCGTGCAGCACTGGCCCCAGAGCCGCTGTTGCGGCCTGAACTGCGTCAAGAGTGCCGTGCATCTTGAAATTGATCGGCCTCTTCCCATCCCCGTCGTAATCAGTGAGTAGTGACACGCCGGCAACTATGCCGGCGTTCACAAACGCCGTAGTCGCTGCTCCTTTGTTTCCCCGTCGCAAGTACCATGCGCCAACGCCGACAAAGTATGCCGTCACGGCGCCATCAAGCCACGCATGGACCCTGGGAGAAATAAGTTTTGGCATTTTTGCGAATAAATCGGGAACAGTCGCTTCATTGATGGGAATTCTCTCGATGGCATCGAGCCCAGACTTGATCCGTTCGCCGACAACGCGAACATTCTGAGGATCAAAGTTACGAACTCGATCCTGAACTTCTCTCACGGTGCTACCTATGTCTCTCATTGCTTTCCCCTGGCAGAGATGAATTTGTGCAGAAGTGATTGGATGGCAGCCAGAAACAGGATGTTTTCCAGTAAGAGCCGGCTTGCCGGCATATGTCCACAATCTCCAAGGTGCGAGCCCATCCCGCGCGGCGCGTCGGCCAAGAGAAAACCGAGTCGCATTATTACCTCCGGACGTCCGTCAATTGAGAGTGGAAACTGCATCCAACCAGAACAGCACGTTTCCCCAGGAAGAGTGTCTGGCCGCGAGGCAATTATCTGGCAGTAGAGAAAAGAGAAAACATGAAAGCTGCAACGATTGTTGGAATTTTACTGATCATCCTTGGCATCGCGGGATTTGCCATGGGCGGTATCAGCTTCACCCACGAAAAAAAGGATGTTGATCTCGGCCCTTTGCAGGTTTCCCACAAGCAAAAAGATACCTTGCCGATCTCACCTATTCTGAGCACGCTGGCGCTGGTAGGAGGGATCGCATTAGTGGTTGCCGGATCGAGGGGCAAGTAAGAGCGAATTATGACTTGGTCTCGATTGGCAGGACGTTATTCAGCAGGGTCGTAGTTCAAGTTCTGCCCAAGCCATCTCTCAACCTCTGCAACAGTCATCCCCTTGCGTTGGCTATAGTCGGCGACCTGGTCACGATCGATTTTGCCGAGGCTGAAATAGCGCGATTCCGGGTGGGCGAAGTAGATGCCACTCACGCTTGAGCCGGGCCACATTGCAAACGACTCAGTAATCATCATTCCGGTGTTCGCCTGCACATTGAGCAAACGCCAGAGCGTGCCCTTTTCCGTATGGTCCGGACACGCCGGGTAACCCGGAGCCGGCCGGATTCCCCGGTACTTCTCCTGGATGAGATCCGCGTTGCTCAGCCCTTCTTCACGGCCATAACCCCATTCATCGCGCACCCGCTTGTGCAGGCATTCGGCGAATGCTTCAGCCAGACGATCAGCGAGGGCCTCCGCCATGATCGCGTTGTAGTCGTCATTCTCAGACCTGAAGCGGTCGCACAATCCCTTAAGGCCGATCCCGCTGGTTACCGCGAAAGCGCCGATATGATCGCGCAGTCCACTTTCCTTCGGCGCGATGAAGTCTGCAAGAGACCGGCACGGCTCGCTGCCTTCTCTGTTTGCCTGCTGGCGGAGAAAATGGAACTGCTCATGCACTTCTCCGCGTTTCGCGTCCTTGTACAACTCTATGTCATCGCCTACGGCACTGGCGGGAAAGAAGCCGTAAACGCCACGCGCGGTAATCAGTTCCTTCTCAATAATCCTATCCAGAAGCGCATTGCCTTCTGTGAAGATCTGGCGCGCCTGTGCCCCCTGTGTCTCATGGTCAAGAATCCGGGGATAAACGCCCTTCAGTCCCCAGGTGTGGAAGAACGGCGACCAGTCAATGAAGTCGCGTAGAGTAGCCAAAGGGAAGTTGTCCAGCACGCGAACGCCGGTAAATTCGGGCACGGGTAAATCTTCTGCGCGCCACTTGATGGGAGTGCGCCTGGCGCGAGCCTCTGCAAGGGAGACGACCGTTTGGCGCGGTGCGGAATGGGCCTTGCGAAGCGCCTCGTAATCGGCCCGATGCTTCGTCACGAACCCTGACTTGCCGTCGTCACTCAGAAGGCTGGTGGTCACTGGCACTGCACGGCTGGCGTCGAGCACGTGGACCACCGGCTCACTGTAGTGCGGGGCAATCTTAATGGCCGTGTGCGCCCGGCTGGTGGTTGCGCCGCCGATGAGCAGCGGCAACTTGAATCCCTGACGCTCCATCTCGCGCGCTACATGGACCATTTCGTCGAGTGAGGGAGTGATCAGGCCGCTGAGCCCGATCATATCGGCTTTTTCCGCTTTGGCCCTTTCGAGGATCTTTTCGGAGGGGACCATCACTCCCATGTCGATCACTTCATAGTTGTTGCAGGCGAGGACAACGCCGACGATGTTCTTGCCAATGTCGTGCACATCACCCTTGACGGTGGCGAGTACGATTTTTCCCTGTGCCTTGACCTCCTGGCCAGATGCAGCCATGGCAACTTTTTCGGCTTCCATAAACGGCGTCAGGTGTGCGACGGCCTTCTTCATCACGCGGGCGGATTTGACCACCTGAGGCAGGAACATTTTGCCGGCGCCAAACAGATCACCCACCACACTCATACCGGCCATCAGTGGGCCTTCGATCACCAAGAGCGGCCGGCCCAACTTGACGCGAGCTTCCTCGGCGTCAATTTCTATGTACGTGTCTATGCCCTTGACCAGCGCGTGAGAAAGACGTTCCTCAACCGTGCCGTTGCGCCATTCTTCGGCCTTCTTTTCACTGGCAGCAGTGCCTGCACCCTTGAGCGATTCGCCAAACTCCACCAGGCGCTCTGTCGCGTCGGGACGACGATTCAGGAGCACATCCTCGACCAGCTCTTTCAGCTCCGGCTCAATCTCCTGGTATACCTCGAGCATGCCGGCATTCACGATGCCCATGTCCAGACCCGCCGTGATGGCGTGATATAGAAATGCGGAGTGCATGGCCTCGCGGACTTTGTTATTGCCGCGAAAGCTGAAAGAGATGTTAGAGACGCCACCACTGACTTTGGCGTGCGGCAGATTGGCCTTAATCCAGCGCGTGGCGTTGATGAAGTCAACCGCGTAGTTGTTGTGCTCCTCCATGCCGGTGGCAACGGTGAGAATATTTGGATCAAAGATGATGTCTTCAGGCGGGAAACCGAGCTCGTCAACCAGTATCCGGTAGGCGCGCTCGCAGACGCGGATCTTGTCTTCGTAAGTCGCGGCCTGGCCCTTTTCATCGAAGGCCATCACCACCACCGCGGCGCCGTATTTCAGGACTTTAGCGGCGTTCTGGCGAAACTTCTCTTCGCCTTCTTTCAATGAAATCGAATTGACGATGCCCTTACCTTGCAGGCACTTCAGGCCTGCCTCGATGACCTCCCATTTCGAGGAGTCCACCATGAACGGCACCTTGGCGACCTCGGGTTCGCTCGCCAGCAACTGCAAGTAGCGCGTCATTGCTGTGACGCCGTCAATCATGCCCTCGTCCATACAGATATCGAGAACATTCGCTCCGTTCTCGACTTGCTGCTGGGCGACGCTGACCGCTTCTTCAAATTTGCCCTGTTTGACCAGCTTGGCAAACTTAGGCGACCCGGCCACGTTGGTCCGTTCGCCAATCATGATGAAAACGTTGGCCTGCTGGGTGAATGGCTGTGAGCCTGAGAGACGAAGCGGCTTGAATTTCGCGGGCCCGGCAACGCTCACAGTATCTGGCACCCTCACCGGATCGGACACGCTCACGCGCGACTCTCAATCTGCTGGGCGAAGGATTGCTCAGCGCACGCCGTCCCCCACTTTCGCGGAGGCTGCCCTTCGAGCGCTTTGGCGATCGCCGCAATGTGCTCGGGCGTATTGCCGCAACAGCCGCCGGCGATGTTGATCAATCCTCCGCGTGCGAATTCGCCGAGGTATCGGGCCATATCCTTGGGGCCCAGATCAAACCCGGTTTCCGATAACGGATTCGGCAGACCGGCATTCGGGTAGCAAGAGATCGCGACGTCCGCCTTGTCTGAGAGCTCTTCCAGAAAGGGATACATCAAATCGGGCCCGATTGAGCAGTTGAGCCCTACCGACAATGGTTTCACGTGCCGTACCGCGTTCCAGAATGCCTCCGTGGTCTGAGCGGAGATCATGGTCTCACCGCCACGACCCACGGCCGCTGAAATCATGACGGGTAATTTCTTTCCGTCTTGATCAAAGACCTCGCGGATGGCAACCAGCGCCGCCTTGGCGTTCAGCGAGTCAAAGATCGTCTCAACCAGCAACAGGTCCACGCCGCCGGCAATGAGAGCACGCACCTGCTGGGCGTAGGCGGTCTTTACCTGATCGAAGGTGACCACACGGAAGCCAGGATCATCAGCGTCGGGCGAGTTCGAAAGAGAGACTGTGAGCGGCCCAATGGCTCCCGCCACAAAGCGTTGCCGCGAGGTTGCGGTCCCAACACGGTCGGCCCATTCACGGCACTGCCGCGCGGATTGCTCGTTAATATCCCAGGCCAGATTGCCGAGGGACGAATCATCGATGATCTTTTGATAGAACTCCGGGTCTTTACGGCCGCCCCGCTCCCGAGGATCGTCCACAAAGAATTCGCTCTGGGCAATGCTGGTTGCGCCAAAGGTGTTCGTCTCGATGATGTCCGCTCCGGCCTCAAGAAACCGGCGATGGATGTCACCGATCATCTCTGGCTTGGTCAGAGTGAAGAGATCACCGTTGTTCAGCAGGCCCTTGGTCGCGTTCTTGAAGCGCTCGCCGCGGATGTCCGCTTCCGTCATGCCATAGGTGCGGATGGTGGTGCCCATCGCGCCGTCAATGATGGCGATTCGACTTTCGAGGATTTTCTCCAGTGGATGTTGATGTGATTTCGTCATGATTCCCCAGGGCAATCAGATGCGGCTCTGCTGCCGATTGGAGGCATCACCTGTATTCAGGGTTTACCTGACACCGACAACCACTACCGCAGTGGCCCTACTTAATTATATCGGTAGGGAACGATCCGCAGGAGAGACAGGGTTTGGCCGGGAGCTGCGATCCGGGGTCCCCGGCAAGGCGCCTTTCCTTGCTGGGGTGGGATGAAGCTAGTCGGCTCGCTTGCTGCTCGCTCGCCGCGGCTTGGGCTTGGGCTTGGTTTTACCCTTGAGATTGAGCGCCACGGCAGCGCGGATGAGATCCTTCAAGGCCGCCTCATCGATCGTGTCGCCTTCGTGGATGTCGATGGCCCGCCTGACATTCCCGTCGAGGCTGGAGTTGAATAGACCTGAAGGGTCCTTCAACGCAGCTCCCTTGGCAAATGTCATCTTGACAACGTTCTTGTACGTCTCTCCCGTGCAGACGATGCCGCCGTGGGAAAAGACGGCAGTTCCAGGCGATGTCGGCTTGACCCACTTCCGCTCTTCGACGATCTCAGGGTCTGCCTGGTGTATGATTTCGCGTACTTTCGCGAGCGTCTTCCCGCGCCAGTCCCCAAGTTCCTTGATCTTCGCGTCAATGAATGCAGAGGCAGATTCCATCGCGAGGGCTTGTTTCATATAAAGCGCCAACTCTCGCACCTATTTTAGATGCGCTCAGCGTAACCTGCAGCCTCCGCAAAGGCTTGGCCACCACTGCGGCACGGGTAGGCTGACTACGCAGCACTCGGAATTTTTGCTGCGGACTGAGTCAGCCAGGTTTCGAAACGGGTCTCGCCGAGTCGTGCGTTGTTGCCCGGAAGCAGTGTTTTCTCGCTGACTTTCGCTCCAGAGTAACGCGCGTTTGGATCAGCGATGACTTCGCGGGGATCTTTGAGCGAGGCCAGGCGCTGCCGGACTAGATCATCCAGGCGAAACCGTTCTGGGCCTCCAATTTCGACGATGTCGTTTACCGGCTGACCTACTGCAATCCTGCCCACGCCACTCGCGACATCGTCGGCGGCCATCGGCTGGAAAAGCACAGGTGCCAAATGCACCTTGTTGCCATCGGTGGAAATGTCGGCGAGGCCCTTGAGGAACTCGAAGAACTGCGTCGCATGCACGATGGAGTAGGGGATTGAAGATTCTTTGATCAGTTTCTCCTGAGCAATCTTGGCGCGGAAGTAACCACTTTCAGACAGCCGATCAGTTCCTACGACAGATAACGCAACGTGATGTCCTACGCCTGCGGCCGCTTCATGGGTGAGGAGGTTACGAGTTGATGTTTCGAAGAACTTCAGTACTGCTGCGTCCTCCCAGGAGGGAGAGTTAGATACGTCAACGACCACCGATGCACCCTTCAGCGCTTCGGCCAGTCCTTCGCCCGTGAGAGTGTTGACCCCTGTGTTGGGTGCTGCCGCTACCGCTTCGTGTCCGTGCTCACGAAGTTTGTTGACAAGCCTTGATCCAATGAGTCCAGTACCGCCGATCACTACGATTTTCATAATTGTCTCCTTCATTTTCGACCGGCGCATTTCGCGCCGCTGAGATGTTGTCATTCTTGCGTCTTGAAAATTGTGCCGACGCCTACGATGGCATAGCCCCACACGACCGCATAAACCATGGTGACGAGCCATTGGAAGCTGTAGAGGCACCAAACATGAGTTGACCGAGGTTGTTCATTTCTTCCATATACGAGCCCCGTTTTTTGAGGAGGAGGAGAGGGGACAGTGTGAATTTCCTGGCGGAGTGGCGAACCCATATACAACACTCAGAGCTGGTTTGGCTTTTCAATAGCGGAGATGCAAGGGTCGGGGGAACGCGTTTCCCGACCCGCACAGCTTCTATGCATTTTTTTGCCTCGATTTCCACAGCCGCGACCGCTGCTACTGCTGTGGATATTTTCTAATTCCTCAACCGCGGCTCTGACTATCTATAAGGGTGGGGCACCCTCACATTGTTGTGAGGGACATAAGGGTAAGAAAGGCCGGGCCACCCGCCCGGATTGTCGCCCATCCGAACGCAGCGGCTCCCACTATACCCGCAGCGATGATTGATAGAAGAAGAGTGCGTTTTCTCATGCGCCTGCCTTTACTGGGGGGGTGCGCCCATCTGGAGCGGGAGATTGACCTCACGCACCGGCTGGTCGATTCCGCCTGGCTGCGAAGGAGCTTCGAGGCCGTCCGTGAGCAAGTAGGACTGAAGGGAAAGCGAGCTGGTGGCAAAGGTCTCCAACGCAGAAATGT
>WNFC01005921.1_pt1 | contig 14590 bp, 15 predicted proteins | sample 5400541 | NCBI WGS metagenome assembly WNFC01 (sample SAMN13153342, study PRJNA577476) | soil metagenome | isolation source: 120 cm saprolite under Douglas fir tree site 2 hole 2 replicate 1 | place: USA:California | collected 2015-04-18
GGCGTTCGTCGAAAGCCGCGAGGAGCGTGCCTTCGCCGACCGCGCCGCGGCGATCGGGCTCAGTTACGCGCGCTTTGGCGAAGTCGCTGGCTTTAATTACTCCGATGGCAAGCACGTCAGCTTTCTCTTGCTCGTGCCCAAGGACTCCCAGTAACCGCGAGTGCCGGCTTTCCAGGCCATGCCCTATTCATATGCCGAAGCCATATTAAGCCGAAAGCCATGCCCTGCGTCGGTCGTTTGGCCGCACTTGCCGCTTCTATACTTGCCACGCTAAGAGGGCGCGTTCCGGCGCGGCCCTATATCCGCAGCGGAGAAATTTTTGAGAGGAATTGAGTGCCCGTAGAAGGAAGCTCGCCTGCGGAGAGCGTGCCGAGCGTCTCGATCATCGTACCCGTTCACAACGAAGCCGAGAACATTCCCGCGCTCGCCGACGAAATCGCGGCGGCGCTCAAGGGTCGCCGCTTCGAGGCGATTTTCGTGAATGACGGCTCGAGCGACGAGACGGAGAAGGCGCTCAAACAGCTCGGCAAGACGCGTCCGTGGTTGCGCCAGATCAAGCACGCGCGAAGTTGCGGGCAATCCGCGGCCGTGAGGTCCGGTGTGCGCACGGCGCGCGCGGCGGTCGTGGCGACGCTCGACGGCGATGGACAGAACGATCCCGCTTTCATTCCCAAGCTCTTGGCGACGCTCGAGAGCGCGCCACTGAGCGTCGGGCTTGTCAACGGTCAGCGCCTCAAGCGCAAGGGCGGCTTTAAGCGACTGCAATCGATGATTGCGAACAGCGTGCGCGCGGCGGTGCTGCGCGACGACACGCGCGACACCGGCTGCGGGCTCAAGGCGTTCCGCCGTGACGTTTACCTGGCGCTGCCTTACTTCGACGCGCTGCATCGTTTCACTCCCGCGCTTGTCAAGCGCGAAGGCTACGACGTCGCCTATGTCGAGGTGGTGGATCGCCCGCGCGCCCACGGCAAAAGCCATTACGGCATGTGGAACCGGCTGTGGATCGGCATACTCGATCTCGCCGGGGTGTTCTGGTTGATCCGGCGGCGCCGCCGCGTGCCGGAAGTGACGGAGGTACTTTCGGATGCTGATTGATTTGCAACGGATGGTCGGGTCCTACCTGTTCGACGTGTTTGTCACCAATTTTGACTGGTGGGTCATCCTCGGCTTCGTCGCCCAGCTCATGTTCACCGGGCGCTTCCTGGTGCAGTGGGTGGAAAGCGAGCGGCAGGGATCCCGTCTTCATCGCCGGCCAAGCCTTCGGCGTGTTCGTCTATGTGCGCAATCTCTATCTTGTCATGAGAGAGCGCGGCGATTTTGGCCCGCCGAAGGCGCGCGTCAGGACTGCGCGAGTCGCGAAAGGCCGCGTTCGAGATCGGCGGTAAGATCGTCGGGATCCTCGAGGCCGATGTGCAGGCGCACCGCCGGCCCGCCCGGCATCCATTTCGTTGCGCTCCGCATCTTCGTGCAGTCGAACGGCACCGCCAGGCTCTCGAACCCGCCCCACGAGGCGCCGATGCCGAAGAGATCGAGCGCCTCGACGAAGGCAGCGACGGCCTTGGCGGAATAGTCCGGCTGCAAGACGAAACTGAAAAGGCCGGTGGCGCCCTTGAAGTCGCGCTTCCAGATCGCGTGCCCCGGATCATCCTCGAGCGCGGGATGCAGCACGCGCAACACCTCCGGTCGCGACTTCAGCCAGCGCGCGACCTTGAGCGCGGAGGCCATGTGCCGCTCGAGCCGCACCGCGAGCGTACGCAGGCCGCGCAGCGCGAGAAACACATCTTCCGGTCCGGGACAGAGGCCGAGTGTGCCGTGAACCTCCTTGAGGGCGGGGAAGAATTTCTCGGTCGCCGAGACCCAGCCGATATTGGCGTCGGCGTGGCCACCGAGATATTTGGTGCCGGCGGCGAGCGAAAGATCGACGCCGAATTCGTGCGGCTTGAAATAGACCGGCGTCGCCCAGGTATTATCCATCAGCACGGCGGCGCCGCGCTTATGCGCCGCCTGCACGATCGCCGGCACGTCCTGCATCTCGAAGCTGAGCGAGCCGGGAGATTCCAAAAACACCGCCCGCGTATTGGGCTTCAACAATTTCTCGATCGCGCCGCCGATCCGCGGATCGTAATAGGTCACTTCGACGCCGAGCTTTTTGAGCGCCGTGTCGCAGAAATGGCGGGTGGGGAAATAGGCGCTGTCGGTGACGAGCAGATGGTCGCCGGCTTTCAGCAGCGAAAACAGCGCCGTGGTGACCGCGGAGAGGCCCGACGGCGTGAGCACGACGCCGGCGCCGCCCTCGAGGCCGGCCAAGGCGCTAGCGAGCGCGTCGGTCGTCGGCGTGCCGCGCCGGCCATAGGTGTAGCGGCCTTTACGGCCGACATACTGATCGACCGTCGGCGAAAGCACGGTCGAGCCGCGGAAGATCGGCGTGTTGACGAAACCTTCGAAGGCGAATGGTGCCCGTCCCGCGAGCACGACCTCGGTCGCGACGCGGAAATTGCGTCCTTTGCTGTCGCGCTCCCCGCTTTTTGCCATCACCAGCCCTCGCATGTCTGGTATCCGCCGCCCGCCGCGGCGCCGTCAAGGCGGGCGGCCGTAAACACTTGACCCGCCTTCGTTCTTGACCTGTGATGAGCGCTCCGGAGGAGGGGTGTAGAATTCGCGAATAACTCGATACCGCTTACCGCCGAAAAGCCTTGCGACAACCGAAATAGGAAAGGCTGTTCCATGCGTTTTGTCTCGACACTCGTTCTCGTCGCCGGCCTCAGTGTGCTTGTCTCGCCCGCGTCCGCCGCGACCCTCGACCAGGTCAAGCAGAAAGGCTTCATCCAGTGCGGGGTAAGCCAGGGCATCACCGGCTTTTCCAACCCGGACGACAAGGGCAACTGGACCGGCCTCGACGTTGATTTTTGCCGCGCGCTCGCGGCGGCGATCTTCAACGATCCGCAAAAGGTGAAGTTCACGCCGCTCTCAACCAAGGACCGCTTCACGGCCTTGCAGTCGGGCGAAGTCGATCTGTTGTCGCGAAACACCACCTGGACGCTCGACCGCGATACCAAAATGGGTCTCAACTTCACGGGCGTCATTTATTACGACGGTCAGGCCCTGATGGTGAAGAAGTCCATGAAGGTGAATTCCTCGCTCGAGCTTTCGGGCGCCTCCATTTGCACCCAGACCGGCACCACCACCGAGCTCAACATCGCCGACTACTTCCGTAACAACAAGATGAAATACGAGGTCGTCGCCTTCGCGACCGCCGACGAGACGCTGAAGACCTACGAATCGGGCCGCTGCGACGTGTTCACCACCGACGCCTCCCAGCTCTACGCGCAGAAGCTCAAGCTCGCCAAGCCCGACGAGCACATGATCCTGCCCGAGATCATCTCGAAGGAGCCGCTCGGCCCGCTCGTCCGCCACGGCGACGACCAGTGGTTCGATATCGTGAAGTGGACGCTCTACGCGTTGATCAACGCCGAGGAACTCGGCATCACCCAGAGCAACGTCGATGAAATGATGAAGTCGTCGAGCCCCGAGGTGCGGCGCGCGCTCGGCGTCGAGGGCGCGTTCGGCGAGAGCCTCGGCCTCGCCAACGATTGGATCGTTCACATCATCAAGGCCGTCGGCAATTATGGCGAGGTATTCGAGCGCAATGTCGGCGTCAATTCCCCGCTCAAGATCGAGCGCGGCCTCAACCGTCTGTGGTCGAAAGGCGGCATCCAATACGCGCCGCCGATCCGCTAAGGACATAAGCGCCGCCCGTCTTCGTCGATGACGGGCGGTGCGCCTTTCACCGCTCCCCGAGGAGGCGAGGCGGATGGTCGATATCGCAGTGCGGGCGCCGCGAGAGAGACGCTCGCTGCTGACCGATCCACGCGTCCGCTCGATCCTCATTCAAGCGGTCCTCCTCGTCTCCGTCGTCGGCTTGGGCTGGTATTTCGTCGAGAACGCGCGCGCCAACCTCGCAGCGCAAAGGATCGCGACCGGCTTCGGTTTCTTGAACGTGACCGCCGGTTTCGGCGTGTCGCAGGCGCTGATCCCCTATAGCGAAACCTCGACCTACGGCCGCGCCTTCGTCGTCGGCTTGCTGAACACGCTGCTCGTTTCCGGCCTTGGCATCGTCTTCGCCACCGTGTTCGGGTTTCTCCTGGGCATCGCGCGGCTTTCGAAGAACTGGCTGATCGCGAAAATCGCCGAAGTCTATGTCGAGGTGATCCGCAACCTGCCGCTCCTGTTTCAAATCATGTTCTGGTATCTCGCGGTTCTGGCGACTTTGCCGACACCGCGCGGTAGCTTTTCCTTCTTTGGTCTCGCCTTCGTCAACAATCGCGGCCTCGTGGTGCCCGAGCCGGTCTTCAACGAGGGGAGCGGTACCGTCGGCATCGCCTTTCTCGCTGGCGTCGTGCTCGCCGTAATCGTTCGCTACTGGGCACGCTGGCGCCAGATGCGGACGGGCCAGATTTTCCCGACGGGACGGACGGCGCTCGCGCTCATCCTCGGCCTGCCACTCCTCGCCTACCTGATCCTCGGCGCGCCGATCCGGTTCGAGTTGCCCGAATTGAAGGGGCTGAATTTCGCCACCGGCATCCGCATTCTTCCCGAGTTCCTTGCACTTCTCTTGGCGCTTTCGACCTACACCGCGGGCTTCATCGCCGAGATCGTGCGTGCCGGCATCCTCGCCGTGAATAAGGGCCAAACGGAAGCCGCTTATTCGCTGGGCTTGCCTCCGGGGCTGACGCTGCGGCTTGTCGTGGTGCCGCAGGCGCTGCGCGTGATCATCCCGCCGCTCACCAGCCAATATCTCAATTTAACGAAGAACTCCTCGCTTGCTGTCGCCATCGGCTATCCCGATTTCTTTGCGCTGTTCGCGGGTACGACGTTGAACCAGACTGGGCAAGCGATCGAGATCATTGCGCTCACGATGGCCGTCTATCTCGCGATCTCGCTCTTCACCTCGGCGCTGATGAATTTCTACAACCGCCGCGTGGCGCTGGTGGAGCGATGAGCGATATCGCCCAAGCCCGAACCGGCGCCTTCGTGCGGCGCGAACTCGTAGCGGCGAGCCTGCCGCCGCTTACGGAGCGCGGGCTCGTCGGCTGGGCCCGCGAACATCTCGTCTCCGGCTCGTTCAACATCACGATGACGATCCTGAGCCTTCTCTTGATCGCGCTCGTGCTGCCGCCGCTCGTGCGCTTTCTGTTCGTCGACGCGGCATGGACCGGCGATCGCGAAGCCTGCCTCAATGCGAGCGGCGCCTGTTGGCCGTTCGTCAAGGCGAAGTTCGGCCAATTTATCTACGGCTTCTATCCGATCGCCGAACGTTGGCGGCCAAACCTCGTCTTTGCGCTCGGCGCGTTCTTGCTCGCGCCGCTTCTGATTCCGCCCGCGCCGTTCAAGCGGCTGAACGCTGTTCTTTTTTTCGGAATTTTTCCGATCGTCGCCTTGGTATTATTGACGGGCGGAAATTTTAGCCTCCACCAATTTATTATCGGACGCATTGTTCCATTTGCCTATTTTGTCGGCCCGGCCGAGTTCCTGGGGCTTTCGGCAAGCTTCTGGCTCGACTACGTCATCTCGTCGGCGGTGATTGTCTCGGTAGTTGGGGCAATGACGCGCTTGCTGGGAGGCAACGCGCGCGCAGTGGCGCGAATAGCCTTTCTTCTATTCCTGCTTTTGGGGCTTGTGATCGGTGCTTGCGATTTTGATTTCGGCCTGGTGCCGGTCGAGACCAGCGCCTGGGGCGGGCTTCTCGTCACCCTCGTTGTCGCCGTCACCGGCATCGTGGTGTCGCTGCCGCTCGGCATTTTGCTTGCGCTCGGCCGCCGCTCCGAGCTGCCGGCGGTGAAAGCCTTCTCGGTGATCTTCATTGAATTCTGGCGCGGGGTACCGCTGATCACGGTGCTGTTCTTCGCGACCTACATGCTGCCCTTGTTTCTGCCGGGCGGGCTCACGATCAATGGCCTTTTGCGCGCGCTGATTGGTGTGGCGTTGTTCGCCGCCGCCTACATGGCGGAAGTCGTGCGCGGCGGCCTGCAGGCGATCCCCAAGGGCCAGTACGAGGGCGCGGCGGCGCTGGGCTTGAGCTACTGGCAGACCATGGGGCAGGTCGTGCTGCCGCAGGCGCTGACGCTCGTGATCCCGGGAATCGTCAATACGTTCATCGGCTTATTCAAGGACACGACGCTCGTCTTGATCGTCGCGATCTTCGATCTATTGGGGCAATTGCGTGCCGCCTTCACCGATCCGAACTGGGCGACGCCGACGACGCTCTTCACCGGCTTTGCCTTCGGCGCCGTCGTCTACTTCATCTTCTGCTTCAGCATGTCGCGCTATTCGATGTTCGTCGAGCGGTGGCTTTCCGCCGGCAAGGGTCATTGAGGAGAACCGGGATGGCCGAAAATTCCGCCGTGGTCGAGATGACGAACGTCAACAAATGGTTCGGCGACTTTCACGTGTTGCGCGACATTAATCTTACGGTCGCGCGCGGCGAGCGCATCGTGATCTGCGGACCGTCGGGCTCCGGCAAGTCAACGCTAATCCGTTGCATCAACCGGCTCGAGGAGCATCAATCGGGTAAGATCGTCGTCGACGGCGCCGAGCTCACCGCCGACCTCAAGAAAATCGACGAAGTCCGCCGCGAAGTTGGCATGGTGTTCCAGCATTTCGACCTGTTTCCGCACCTAACCGTCATGGAGAATCTCACGCTCGCGCCGATCTGGGTGCGCAAAATGCCGAAGAAAGAGGCCGAGGAACACGCGATGCATTATCTGACGCGCGTGAAGATTCCCGAGCAGGCGAGCAAATATCCAGGCCAGCTCTCCGGCGGCCAGCAGCAGCGCGTGGCGATTGCGCGCGCGCTCTGCATGAATCCGAAGATCATGCTGTTCGACGAGCCGACCTCGGCGCTTGACCCCGAAATGGTGAAGGAGGTGCTCGACACCATGGTTCAGCTCGCCCATGACGGCATGACCATGCTATGTGTCACCCACGAGATGGGCTTCGCGCGCCAGGTGGCGAATCGCGTCATCTTCATGGACGCGGGGCAGATCATCGAGATGAACGAGCCGAACGAGTTCTTCGCCCATCCGCAGCACGAGCGAACGAAGCTGTTTCTGTCGCAGATTCTGCACTGAGTTGCGTTGCAGATCGCTTTTGAATTCCTACATGGCAGGCTTATCTTGAAGATCCGCCTTGAAGACTCGACGAGACCATGCGATCGACTGGCAGCTTTCAGCATTTACAAGACCGTTCCCGCCATCATCCGTATCCGGGTGTAGACACGCCCTTGCAGCCCGCGATCGCCCCGATGCCGTCCATCATTTCCGTCTCGAACCTCTCCAAGACATACGCCACTGGCTTCCGCGCCCTGAAGAACGTCGACCTCGATATTCGTCGCGGCGAGATTTTTGCGCTGCTCGGCCCCAACGGCGCCGGCAAGACGACGCTGATCAACATCATCTGCGGCATCGTCAATCGATCTGCCGGCGACGTTTCCGTCGACGGCCGCGACATTTTAACGGATTACCGCGTGGTCCGCGCGATGATCGGTCTGGTGCCGCAGGAACTGACCACGGATGCATTCGAGACGGTGTGGGGAACCGTGTCCTTCAGCCGAGGACTATTCGGCAAGCGGAAGAATCCCGCGCACATCGAAAAGGTGCTGAAGGAGCTGTCGCTATGGGACAAGAAGGACGACGAGATCAGGACGCTTTCCGGCGGCATGAAGCGCCGGGTGCTGATCGCCAAGGCTCTGTCGCACGAACCGCAAATCCTCTTCCTCGACGAGCCGACGGCTGGCGTCGACGTCGAACTTCGCAAGGACATGTGGCAGGTGGTGCGGTCCCTGCGCGCTTCCGGCGTCACCATCATCCTGACCACCCACTACATCGAGGAGGCCCAGAACATCGCCGACCGGATCGGCGTGATCAATCACGGCGAAATCATCCTGGTCGAGGACAAGGCCGAGCTCATGCGCAAGCTCGGCAAGAAGCAATTGAGGCTCGATTTGCAAAAGAAGCTCGACGCGGTACCCGCGGAACTAGTCACATATAATCTGACGCTCGCGGCCGGGGGCAACGAGCTGATCTACACCTACGACACGCAGGGCGAGCGCACGGGGATCACGGCCTTGCTGAGCGATCTCAACAAGGCGGGGATCCGGTTCAAGGATCTCAGCACGACGCAAAGCTCGCTCGAAGACATTTTCGTGGGGCTCGTGAGTAGAAAGCCATGAACCTGCAAGCCGTCAGCGCGATTTACCGCTTCGAGATGGCCCGCACCCGGCGCACGCTCTGGCAGAGCATCGTCTCGCCGGTGATTTCCACTTCGCTCTATTTCGTGGTGTTTGGCGCGGCCATCGGCTCGCGCATCACCGAGATCGAGGGAGTGAGCTACGGCGCCTTCATCGTGCCGGGCCTGATCATGCTCACGTTGCTCACGCAGAGCGTGATGAACGCCTCGTTCGGCATTTATTTTCCCCGCTTCACCGGGACGATCTACGAACTTTTGTCGGCGCCGATTTCTTTTTTCGAGATCGTGCTGGGTTATGCAGGCGCGGCCGCGACCAAGTCGATCCTGCTCGGGCTCCTAATCCTGGCAACGGCAGGCCTGTTCGTGCCGATCGAGATTGCGCATCCGTTCTGGATGCTCGCCTTCCTGGTGCTGACGGCGGTGACCTTCAGCCTCCTGGGCTTCATCCTCGGCATCTGGGCGGACGGCTTCGAAAAGCTGCAGATCGTGCCGCTACTAATCATCACGCCGCTGACCTTCCTCGGCGGCAGTTTCTACTCCACCAGCATTCTGCCGCCGGTCTGGCAGAAAATTACGCTGTTCAATCCCGTGGTTTATTTGATCAGCGGCTTCCGCTGGAGCTTTTACGAGATCGCCGACGTGAGCGTGGGTGTGAGCGTCGGCATGACAATGCTGTTCTTGCTCGCGTGCCTCGTGGCCATCTGGTGGATTTTCAAGACCGGCTACCGGCTCAAGAGCTAGCTCGTCGACCTTCAACGGCCCGTCAGCGCGAATGAGGCGAGAAATCGTTTCGCTTCCGGCGTTGCGGAAAAACCCGCCGGACCGATAGCGTTGATCTGATAGATTCGCCGCTCAGCAAGCACATAGCGCACGGTTCCGCTGAGGCCATTTGAAGCGTTGTAGTCGACGCGGCGGGCGGGAAATTCTCCGACGGTTTCATGCTGCTCGTTGATGACCGTGGCGTTCAAGGCCTTCATGCCGCTATCACGAATGAGGTCGAGATTTTGCTCAGCGCCGGCGCCGACGCGATCGGCGGCCATTTCGCTGAGAACAATAACAAATCCGCCTTTCCCGTAATCCAGTTTGATCGCGTACATCTTCTGTCCGGGATGGTTCGGAACGTCTTGCGTAAGTTCGGCCGGTTTGCCAGGTACTTCGACCCGATAGCCGCCGACGGTCGAGCGGTACTCCTGCCACGCGGGCGCGGGTAGTTGCTCCGCACGAACCGCCGGGGCCGCAAAGCATCCAAGCATGGCGAGCAAGACAATTATGCCGAAGCGCATGAATTTCCCTTTTTTCTTTGAACACCCGAAATCGAGCCATCTCGCCATGCCGCGCTGCGTTAGCGCTCGACCGGCCCCTGCGCCTTCTTCCACGCATCAAGGCCGCCGGCGATATGGCAGGCGCTCAGCAAGCCCGCGTCCTGCGCCGCCTGTACCGCCATCGCCGAGCGCTCGCCGAAGGCGCAATAGAAGACGATCCGCTTGTCCTCGCTTTTAGCCAATTCGTAGAGCCTGCCTCCCGGCTGTACGTTGCGTGCCAGCTCCGGATAGGGGGCGTGCAGCGAGCCGGAGATCACACCGTGCTTGTCGCGCTCGCTCGTCTCGCGCAGGTCCACGAGTGCGACGCCGGGCCGGTGCAATAGCTTCATCGCTTGCGCCGGCGAAAGCGCCCAACCGCGCTTGGCGACTTCTTCCTGGTGCAGGCCGACATGGATATTGGCCGGCACCGCCACGTCCATCATCTTCGGGTTGGGAAGCTTCAGCTTGCTCATCAGGTCGACGTATTCGTCGATCGATTTCACCTGTAGACGCGGATTGAAGCGTTTTTCCTCGCCGATGGTGGAGACCGTATCGCCCTTGTAGTCGTGGGCGGGGAACACGAGGGTCTCTTCCGGTAGTTTCAACAATTTTCCAAAGATCGAGTCGTATTGCGCGCGCGCGTCGCCGTTCTGGAAATCGGTGCGGCCGGTGCCGCGGATCAAGAGCGTGTCGCCGGTGAACACGCGGTCGCCCATCAGGAAGCTGTAGGAGTCGTCGGTGTGGCCGGGCGTGTAGAGGACGTCGAGGCCGACGCCCTCGACCGCTAACTTGTCGCCCTCGGCGACGCGCAGCGACACGACATCGACCTTGCTCATCTCGCCCATCACCGTGATGCAATGCGTGCGGTCGCGTAGCGCTCCGAGGCCGGTGATGTGGTCGGCGTGCAGATGGGTGTCGACGGCCTTGACGAGCTTGAGATCGAGCTCGGCGACAAGCTGCAAGTAGCGGTCGACCTTTTCCAGCACCGGATCGATGATCAGCGCCTCGCCGCCGTGGCGGCTCGCAAGGAGATAGGTATAGGTGCCCGATACGCTGTCGAAGAGCTGGCGGAAGATCATCGCTTCCTCTTTGCGCCGAGCGTACGGCTTATTTCGGTCCGGTCGCCACCGGCAGCTCTTCGTTCGAACCCCATTCGGCCCACGAGCCGTCGTAGAGCGCTTGGGGCTCCTTGCCGATCGAATCGAGGGCGAGCCACAAGATCGCCGCCGTCACGCCCGAGCCGCAACTCGTAATCACCGGTCTTGAAGGATCGATGCCGGCCTCGCTCGCCGCCGCCGTGATCTTCTGCGGTGATGCGAGCGCCCCGTCTTCGACGAGTTTGCCGGAGGGAAGGTTCAGGCTGCCGGGCATGTGGCCGGAGCGAACTCCCGGCCGCGGCTCCGGGGCCTCGCCGCGAAAGCGCGCGGCCGAGCGCGCATCCACGACCTGCGCCGAGCGATCGACGAGGGTTTTCTTGATGCGCTCGAGGTTGGCGACCATGGCTTCGTTGAAAGCGGCCGAGAAATGCGTCGGCTCGCGGGTGACCATGCCGGCCTCGACCGGCTTTCCTTCCGCGCGCCATTTCGGGAAGCCGCCGTCGAGGACGAACACGTCCTGCATGCCGAAGATGCGCAACGTCCACCACACGCGCGGCGCGGAGAACAGGCCGGCACCGTCATAGACCACGACCTTGTCGCCGTTCGAAATGCCGAGGCGAGCCATATGCAGCGAAAAGACATCCGGCGGCGGCAGCATGTGCGGTAGACCGCGGCTGTGATCGGCGATCTCGTCGACGTCGAAGAAGACGGCGCCTGGAATGTGCGCGGCGAGATATTCCTCGAAGCCGTCGCGATTTTCCGCCGGCAGATACCAGGAGCCGTCGACGACGACGAGGCCGGGATCGCGCAAATGCTCGGCGAGCCAGTCGGTGGAGACCAGCCAGCGGCTTTTCGCGGGTGGCGGTTTGCTCATCCTGTCTCCGTCACTCCATCACGTTCGGCAGCTTCGGCCTTGCCTTGCCCTCAAGCCAGGCCGGCACCGGCAGCTTCTTCTCTCGCAGGAAGGCGGGGTTGAACAGCTTCGATTGGTAGCGCGAGCCGTAGTCGGCGAGGATCGTCACGATGGTGTGACCGCGGCCGAGCTCCTTGGCGAGCCGGATCGCGCCGGCGACATTGATGCCGGTCGAGCCACCCATGCACAGGCCCTCGTGTTCCAGAAGCTCGAAGATCACCGGCACCGCTTCTTCGTCGGGGATGACGTAAGGTTTATCGACCTTGATGTCCTCGACCATGGGCGTGACGCGGCCGAGGCCGATGCCTTCGGCGATGGAATCGCCTTGCGTAACCTTCGCCTCGCCATGGGCGAAGAGATTGTACATGGCCGCGCCTTTCGGGTCGGCGCAGCCGATCAGAATGCCCTTCTTTTTCTCGCGCAAAAAAGTGGTGATGCCCGCGAGCGTGCCGCCGGTGCCGACCGAGCAAATGAAGGCATCGACCTTGCCTTCGGTCTGCTCCCAGATTTCCGGGCCGGTCGAGAGATAATGCGCCTTGCGGTTATCGAGATTGTTCCACTGATCGGCGAAGAGCACGCCGTTTTTTTCGCTCGCGCGGAGCTTGTCGGCAAGCCGCCGGCCGACATGTTGATAGTTGTTCGGATTGCTGTAGGGCAGCGCCGGCACTTCCACGAGCTCCGCGCCGCAGAGCCGCAGCATGTCCTTCTTTTCCTGGCTCTGCGTCTCCGGAATGACGATCAGCGTTCGATAGCCGCGGGCATTGGCGACAAGGGCGAGCCCGATGCCGGTGTTGCCGGCGGTGGCCTCGACCACGAGGCCGCCGGGCTTCAGCTCGCCGCGCTTCTCCGCCTCCAGGATCATTTGCCGCGCCGGGCGGTCCTTCACCGACTGGCCGGGGTTCATGAACTCGGCCTTGCCGAGGATGTTGCAGCCGGTCGCCTCCGAGGCGCGCCAGAGCTGGATCAAAGGCGTGTGGCCGATCGCCTCGATGATGTCTTTGCGAAAATCCATGGGGCGAAATGACAGGCTGGAATGCGAGGGGGCGAACGTAGAGGAGCGGGCGCCGGGACGCAACGGCGCTTCGCGCGCCATAGGAATCACACAAACCCGCTTTCGGGCCTTCGCCGTACCCTATTCATCAAAACAGGCGATTATTTCCGCCGATCAGGCAATTCATCTTCGGTATTAGCGAATTTCGTCTGGTAGAATGGAGATAATCGCCGAATGATGGTTCCACTGCGCCTGAAAAAATGATGGTTCCACTGCGCCTGAAAAAGCACCCATGAAATCGCCCGGACACGCTTCATGCTAGCAGGCTGGATTTATAACCACCCGACTTGGCTCGTGGGCAGCCTTATCGTCGGCCTTTTCGTTCTGATTTCTTGCATCGGTCTCGTGATTGTCCACCGTCTTGTTCCGGTCAAAATCCGTCGGTCGCACAACGACATTGTCGGGTTCACCATCGCCGTGGTCGGCGTCGTTTATGCGGTTTTGCTGGCGTTCATCGCGGTCGCCACCTGGGAGACATTCAGGAAAAGCGACAACGTGGTGGCGGATGAAGCAAGTTATGTCGGCGACGTTTTTCGCAACACGATCGGCGTGCCGGACGACCTCGCACGGAAACTGCGCGGCCACCTGGATGAATATATCGATGTCGTGATTCAGCAGGAATGGCCGGCCCAGCAGGAGGGGCGGCTTGAAGAAGCTTCCTGGCAAAGAGGTTGGGACATTCTAGCTGACGTCCATTTCGACATCGCACGCTTCCGGCCAGCCAACGCCGGCGAGGCCGTCCTTCAGGGTCAGTTACTGCGCAGCCTCAACAGGCTTTATGACGCGCGGCGGGGCCGGCTATTGGCGGCAGCAGAGCATGTGACCCCGGTGATATGGTGGATCATCGCTCTGGGCGCGACGCTCACCGTCAGTCTCAGCTATTTATTCGGGCCGCCAGACTTTAAAATGCATGCCGTAATCACCGGAATGCTGGCGGCTTCCCTGGCCGTCGTGATGGTCCTGATTGTCGCGCTTGACTATCCGTTCCGCGGCTCGCTCAGCGTTTCTGACGAAGCGTTCCTTGCTGTCCGAAAAAATATGGAGACGCTGGTTATTCAACATTGAGCCGACGGACACGCACGGCGGTTGGGGCGCCGTTGCCGTCGACGGAGGTTCAGTCCAGTAAAATTCTTCAAAACGCCGCCGCTCCTTTCGGCGTTGCGTTTTACGGACGCGAGCCGCCACAACGTTCGAGTGGTCATGGCATCTCTCTATCGCGGATAACGAGCTGCCATAGCCGTAGCGAGAAGCCCGTCGGCGCTTAAACCAAAGCTTCAGCTGCCGGACTTTTGCTCAATCGGGCTCTGGATCCGCTCCGCCGTCGTTCGCGTGGTCGGCCCCCGAGCCCCGTCGCGTTCCGCCATTTCTAAATGATCTTTCTGGGCTTGCAACAATTGTTGTTTGTCGTCGGCTCTCGGTTCAATCGCCGCCGCGACGGGAGGAGAGGCGGGTGCTATCTTTTTCTTCTTCGCAGCCGATACTTTCGCTTTCGCTGTCTTGGCAGGCGCCATCTTTTCCGCTGCGTCGCGGGCTAATCTAAGCGCTCTCAGCCGAGCAGTATTGGCGTCGACGGAGCGCAACGCCGCGTCGTGCTCGGCCATGGCCTTGCGACCCTCCGAGATCCGCCTTTCTTTCTTCTTGAAGCTTGACTCGGCGGCGTCGCGAGCCTGACCCGGATTTTTCATCAATATCACTCCTTTGGATAGACTCTTTGTGGTCTGTCGGCACGAAGACAACGGAATATTGCTTGCCGCCCCTTAATTATTTATTGGAGGCCTGCTCGAGCTTGATGTTCTCGCGCTCGATTTGCTCAGCCAGCATGACCCATTCTGCCGCTAATTTCGCCCAGACCGCCTTCATGCGCTCGTCGATGATACCCTCGGCGATGCGAAGACATTCGGTCGCACGCTCGCGGTAGGCGATACCTGAAGCCATGTTTGCCCTGATCCTTGTGGCCCATTCCGTCTAGCGATCTTCACTGCTT
>WNFC01004935.1_pt1 | contig 14589 bp, 9 predicted proteins | sample 5400541 | NCBI WGS metagenome assembly WNFC01 (sample SAMN13153342, study PRJNA577476) | soil metagenome | isolation source: 120 cm saprolite under Douglas fir tree site 2 hole 2 replicate 1 | place: USA:California | collected 2015-04-18
ACAATCCACTCGCGTATAGCGTGGTTGTCGTGTTGCCTTCCTCCACTCGGAAAGGAGTCGGCATCCTGTTCCATCGGCTTTTCGAAGCTCAATCGCCCGGCCCACCGATGCCTCTGTCTACGCTTCAAACGACACCTCGCGGTGTCGCCCGCAAGACTCGAGGTCAGGATGGATTCGCTACTTCCTTTCCTGTAGGGCTCTTGCATCCCCTACAACATGCCGGTTTATCCCGGCGCTCTCCGGACGGCCGAGAGCCGGACGTTGACCGTCGAGGGGGAGAGCGCGTCCATCGTCGCCCGGTACTCCATCAGGAGTGCACGGCTAAGGGGCCGGCCGGCCGAGAAGGCGAACAGGTCGTCGATGGCCTTGGCGTAGTTCCGCCGCGAGTGAGGTGAAGCGACCGAGTCCAGAACCATGCCGCGGAGGATGGTTTGGGCCTGGGTAAGGGCTGCCGGATCGGCCGGCGGCGCGTTGTAGGCCCCCTGAGCGGCGGGGCTCCCGGAAACGAGCAAATTGGTCACGAAAGCAGATTAGCATGACAACCGCCATTATCGTGGGTAAAACCATTGATTATAAATGGCTTATGGGGTCATGGATACGTGGAGAAATTTACTCTTCGGCGATATCAGCCGTGCTGTGCTCGTCATAAAGATGGGCTTGTGGTTACCCCTCACGAGACGAAATTTCAGATGAGGTCGGTTGGCTCAGAATGGCTAAGAGTGACGCCTTAGGCCGCAATAATATCTAGACGTGGGTTCAGTGCAATTCCTGTTGTCGGTAGCTGAATGGAGCCGTGTAGCACTGACCAAAGCTGTCTCTGGCCACCGCTCTTTTCAACTGCTTACATGATACCCACGAAAGCTTCTCACCCGCTCTCCACCCGCAATTGGTTTCGGGCGTGCGTTTGCCAAAACGAGATGCTTGCTCACACTAACCCTCGGGTAATAGGGAACAGCTCCAACCGTTCCGCGGCCAGTGTTTGCGAATCAACTGTGTTGCCGTGTTAGCTCTGACAAGCTTACGTAGATCGTTTTCTGTAAGCGATGATGTCTCACCGAGACTCTTCTGCTTCATCCTACAAATCACTTTGCGTAGCTCTTGAAAGCTGCACCATGACGTTCGGGCCCTGTGGCAGTCCCGATAATCGCCAGAAGAAGACTAATGAGAGCCGTACCTGCCATGGCCCACGCATAACTGATATGAACGGCCAGAATGGCCTCCACATAAACGACGGAACTGGATATGAGAACGCCACATTGATATCCGAAACCTACAAGAAACCCTCGAACCGAATTCGGAGAGATCTCCGAGAGGTGCGCGGGTACGATACCCATCGCTCCCTGAATCAGAAACTGCATCGCAACCGCTCCCAGAATCAGGCCCACCTTGGATGAACTGAAAGCCCACAGCGGAATCACCCCTATAGCAACACACATGGCGACGATGATCATTCGACGGCGTCCCCAGCGATCCGAAAGCATGCCGAAGAAGATGCCACCAATAAGTGCTCCAGCCATGGAGATCGCCGTGATCCAAGCGCGCTCGGTCGGGCCGTAGTGCCAATAGCGTTCAAGGAAGGTCGGATACATGTCCTGCGTGCCATGCGTCGTCAACTGCAGGCCAGCCATAAACAGAGCGATGTAGATGAACAGCTTCCAATGCATCGCCAGTACCTGGATAAGGTCTTTCCACGAGTCCTGTCTGGTCTTCTTCCATACGTCCGATTCTCTAACGCGCATGCGAACGAAGAGTGCAAGCAGTGCTGGCAAGCCACCAAGGAAGAAAAGTGGTCTCCATCCGAACCGGGGAAAAACATAGATGTAGCACAAAGCTGCTAACAGGTAGCCCGCGGGATAGCCCTGCTGCAGTATGCCCGAGAGAAATCCTCGGCTCTTCGCAGGGGCCGCTTCCATCGCGAGGGATGTCCCAACGCCCCACTCCCCTCCCATTCCAATTCCGAAGAGCGCTCTCAGCACAAGAAAGGTCATGTAGTTAGGCGCCAGTCCGGAGAGAACTTCAATCACGGAGTAGAAGACCAACGCCAGCATCAGCGGTCCGCGGCGGCCATACTTATCCGCAAGAGCGCCAAAGATGAAGGCTCCAACAGGACGGAAAGCAAGTGTGAGCGTAATGGAGAGGGCTATGGCGCGGTCAGTCTGATGAAACTCGCGAGCAATAGCCGTCAGGCAGAACACGACGAGAAAGAAATCGAAGGCATCCAACATCCAACCAAGAAAACCCGCAAGAAGAGCGGTACGGTGTCCTGTAGTGATCTCCGCCGTTGACTCCAGCTCGAGCTCAGAAATCGCTTTCGTCATACTATTGTCCCTTTCTGCACGAGCAACTCCATTGGCGGTCATCCGCCCGAACCGATCCTTCTAATCTCTTGCGCGTGCAATACAGTCGATCTCGATCTTTCGTCCGCTTCGCAGTACGGCTTGCGTCGTTGTGCGCACTGGCTGCTCGCTCGGGAAAAACTCCTTGTACACCGCGTTCATCCCGTCAAAGTCGTCCAGGTTTGCGAGGTGAATACTTACTTTCACCACGCTCGCAAGGTTACTGCCTGAAGTCTCCAGAATGAACGCCATATTATTCAGCTCCAGACGAGTTTCGGAGCCGATGTCTCCCAATCGAAACTCTTGCGTTCCTGAGTCGATCGGCGCCTGGCCAGCGATGAAGACAAATCCACCCGCCACTACGGCATGGGAGTAAGGACCGAGGACTCGCGGAAACTCTTCCGAGGTAATGACTCTGCGGTCCGGTGCCGGAGTACCTGGCGCCGCTACTTTGGCAACCGGAGAGGGCGATGGGTTGATCTCGTCGGGAGATTTCGTATTCATGACACTGCTCCTTAAAAAAGCTGAACCCGCTAAAGATCTCGTCGTGCCAACGGCAAAGATGCAAGCGCAGGCTGGTTGCTCCGCTTCTGACGGCTGAAATCGGGAGTGAAGAGGGTACGTCAATGGCTTCACTCTATTCCCAGCTCAGAGGTGAGGCTACGTTTGGAACAGATCGGAACCGTTATGTCTTGGGAGATCGCATTGTTACGCGATGTTACGAACCGTCAGGCCCATGAAATGACGTTGACAGCACCTTTGACGATGCGTAACGATCACACATGACTGAGAGCAAGCCAGACATTTCGTCCACTACTGTGGATGCGAACCAGCGTCTTCGGGTAGAGGCGGAGCTTGAGCGCATCCTCCAAAGTCCCGGTTTCCGCACTTCAAAGCGCTCTCAGGAATTTCTCCGGTACATCGTCACCACCTCGCTTGATGGACGCTTTGAAGAACTTAAAGAGCGGGTCATTGGCAATCAGGTCTTTCAACGCCTGCCCGACTACGACACCGGTGAACACTCGATTGTCCGCGTAAAGGCAAACGAACTGAGAAAGCGCCTCGCGCAGTTTTACAGCGAGACCCGCGAAAAGTCTACCCTTGAAATTCATCTCCCCAAAGGTTCCTATACCCCGGAGTACCGGTGGATTGAGATTGAGGACGGCCCGGCGCCGACTCTACCCCTGGCCCCCGAAGAACGGCAATCTCCCTCGCGTCTGTGGCCTTGGCTTGTAGCGGGTGGAATCATCCTTTCAATCCTTGGTCTGGTCTCCTGGCACTTTGTTCACGAGAAACTCTCGCCAAGCATCGTCGAACGGTTCTGGCAGCCTGTCCTGCAGGACGCGAACGCTCCTCTGCTCTGTACAGGAAGTCCCGACGTATGGAAGTTGAACAACCGTTCCGAAGCGTTGGCTTCTCAAGCTGCACTCCCCGCCACAATTCCCTCCTCAGAACTGATTCATGACGTGAACCACTATGTGGGATGGGGAGATACTCTCGCATTGGCACAACTAGCGGCGTTCTTCGCTAATCACTACAAAGACCCACAGATCCGGCTCGCCAATGATGTGTCTTTCTCCGAGCTAAGTCACTCGCCTGTTATTTTGATTGGCGCACGATCTAACTCCTGGACGATGCAGTTGGCCAATAACATGCGCTTTGTCTTCGAGCAGTCGAATGAGGGACGATTCCTTCGCGACAAGGCAGGCTCCGGGAAAAAGTGGATATTTGAGCAAGGGCCCCCAAAAGTCGACTACGTTGTCATATCTCGTATCTTTGAATCGAAGACGGGACGAATGATCGTGCTTGCTGCAGGCCTCTCGCACTATGGAACTCAGGTCGCAGGAAAGATCCTCACCGATCCTGTGTCCCTACGGAAGGCACTTCAGAATGCACCCAAAGACTGGAATGCGCGCAACATGCAGCTCGTGTTTCGCGTTGAGATCTTTGGAAGTGCCGCCGGCGAGCCGGTATTAGAGGCAAGTAATTTCTGGTAGTCAGAACTTGCATATTGGAATCGACGTAACAACTAAGTGTGCTTTTGCGTCACCTGGCTGAACAGCCGAAGTAGATTCCCACCCCAGAACTTATCGATTCTCTCCTCCGAATAGCCTCGACGTAACATCGCGTCGGTGATCATGGGAAGATCACGCGTATCGCGCATGCCGCGGGGGAGGTTCGGACCGCCATCGAAGTCGGTTCCGAGAGCTACGTGATCTTCGCCCACCATCTCGATCGCCTTGTTCACCACGCCCACCCACTCATCCTCAGTCATTCGCACGGAGTCCGGCACATCCGGACCTACTCGCGGAAACTGTGGCCCCACGATCTTGTCTACTTCGTAGATTGTCTTTCCCTCAACCTTCTTCGCCACAGTCGACGTGTCAAAAAAGGTCCTCTTCTCGTGCTCGGTCTGATAGGCATACTCGGTCGCGCTATGAAACTCATTGCCAATCTGAAATCCAAAAACGCCATCCTTCGCCGCCAACTTCTTAAGAACGTCGTCAGGCATGTTCCTCGGGATGTTGACCATGTTGCGCATTCCATTGTGCGTCGCAATCACCGGATGGGAACTGGCATCGATCGCCTGCATTGTCGCTTCGGGCGAAGCATGAGAGACGTTGATAACCATCCCCAGGAGATTCATCTCATGGATCACCTCTCGTCCATGCGATGTGAAGCCATTCCACTGGGGTTTAGAGCAGCAGGTATCGGCATAATTCTGATTCCAGTTATGCGCAGAGAGTTGAGCCGACCGAACTCCCAACCGGTACATCTCGTGCATCACGCCCAGGTCACCATCCAGATCGTAGCTGCCCTCAATATCCAGAACCGCCGCCATCTTTCCTTTGGCTCGAATTCTCTTGATGTCAGTGGCATTAAGGGCGAGCTCTACCTGATCACGATTCTTCTCCAACTCCTCAAGTGCATCGTCAATCCGGCGCAGCGCCTGCTTTGTCTCAAAACGACCGGGATAGTACTCCTCAGGAATATAGACAGACAGGAAGAAGGCGCCCACGCCTCCCTCTCTCGCCCGTGGCAGATCCCAATATCCGTCAGCCTTGCGCGTGCCCATGCTGCCGCCCTTGTAGAACTCACGATCCAGAGCGTGAACGTGTCCATCAAAGACAAAGGCGCGCTTATGTATCGCCCGCGCCTTCGCCGAGATAACAGGCGCAGGCATACGGGATGGCAGGTTTACCGCCTCCTCCGCTGACATCGTCCGCAACAGCGGACGAGCAGTGAGCATCGCCGGTACTAGCGCGGCATGACCAAGAAAGCGACGGCGTGAGTACATCAGATCCTCCCATAAAGACTCAGCAACTAGGCCCTTGCGTATTGCGATTCCGTCGGTGGCTGATAATGCACCGCAGCCAGATGAGGCGTCTCGATCTTTTGGTTCTGCCGCGAGCGAGAGTTGAGGCACGCCTCCAGGATGCCGCTGGTCAGCAGCGTCCGGTGCGCAGAGTAAGGCGCCTTCTTCGTCATGTACATCTCTTCGATCTTTGAAGCGAGGCTAGCAGAGTAAGTGACATTAGGCGTCGGTGAATTGAAGAACTGTGTCGCGATAGTCCCATGCCCAGCAACACGCGCTGCAAAGGTGAAGTCTGCATCGGCGCCATTGAGCATAAGAAGTGTTGCACGCGTGCCATCGCTGTATTCGATGCAATACGCAGAGGGATCGCGCACAAGCTGTGGCAGTACTCCGGACGCCACCATGTCTTGAGGACGGCCATCCATCACCGTAAGACCCTGCAAAGCATCGCTCCGAGACTGCGCAGAACTGAGCAGCTCCTTCGACCACCGGCCTGATTCACCCGCGGCCCATACATCATCACCCTCGAGGAACTGCACGGACTTCACGCCCGTCTCTCCACCTTTACGGCGCTCCAACATGCATTGCAGGGCTTCAAGAGCATCGAAGTCCCTACCGTCGATGCCTCCAATGCCCACCATCACAGCTTCTTCAATTTGTGCGCCCATGGGAATGTCGACATCCGGAATGCGCCACGTCACAGGAAGAGACGAGCCCGCCATCAGCGGAAACTTGAGCCGTTCTGCCGTAGCAACCATGCTCCTCGCCTCCTGAAAGCTGAAGGAGAGACTTTCATGGTTGAAGTAAGGGACAGCGCGGCCCTCTGTTTCAAACACCTGGGCACACTGCTGGAAAAAGTCGAAGCGCGGATAGAGGATCTGGCCCTTATGATTATGGAGATATTCTCCCTGCTCCAAAGCAACCAGCACCGCGTCCACGGCGAGTTTGTCACCACCGCAGCGGAGCGCCTCCGGAATATTTCGACACAAGCGGAAACCAAACTCCTTCGCACGGCCCTGGCTTAAAACATCACGCTCGAGCTTCAGTGGCGCGATGCGGCCTGGACCATACGCCGGTCCAACCTCGACAGGTTTCGTCTCCAGATACATCGAGACAACCTGTACGTTCGGCATATGCCAATCCCCCTCGAAAGGGTAGCCAACCAAAAAGCGATCGGTGATCGTCTGCAACGACGATCCGAGGTGGTACGTATTGCCCAGCACCGCAAGACGTACAACCGAGCGCGAAGGATCACGAGGTGTCTGCGCGCCTGCAGAACCAAGGAGCGGACGATAAGTCATCATGGCTGTCGTCAGGGCGGAATATCCAAGAAAGCGGCGTCTCGTCAGCATTTAGGTCCTCCGAAGTGTGGATGCGCCAGGTTGATAGTGAACGTCAAGCTGGGGTGTCTGAATCTTCTTTTGTCCTTCGCTCAGGCTGTCGAGGCCGGCGCACAGAATGCCATTGGCCAGCAGAACACGCTCCACGGGATACGGCTCCTTGCCGGTTAGCATGAACTGCTCAATGTAAAAGACCAGCGGATCGAAGTACGATTCCAGAGTGGCAGCCTCTCGTCCGCGCGAGAGATACATCATGTTCGAGAAGGGCTTTGTCTGTCCCTCAATCTCCGCTGCGAAGTTGAAGTCTTCGACCAAGCCATTCAGCAGCATGATCGTTCCACGCGTGCCGTCTCTGTAGCGAAAGTGATACGCCAGAGGGTCGCGTACGATCACCTTCATCTCTGCCAGTGTGGGGTATACATCGGTATAACCCTCGCGGCCAGGCGCCAGCGTGTGACTACGGCATACTGCCGCCTTGAACACGGCCTGAGACCATATACCCTGCTCATGGGCCTCCCAGAAGTTCTCTCCCTTGTAGGCCTGCAGCCACTCCACGCCGGTCTCGCCGCCCCTGCGCCGTTCCACCATGCACTGCACCGTCTCGATCGCGTGGACGTCATAGCTGTCCACGCCACCAAAGGCGACACACATCGCTTCGCGAATCGGTGCATTCAGCGGCATCTCCACCTGCGGGATACGCCACGTCACCGGCAGGCTCGATCCACCCATCATCGGGAAGCCCATCTTCCGCGAAGTGTCGTACATCTCCTTCGCCCAATCCCATCTCCACGAGAGATGTTTGTCCGTATAGTAGGGCACTGTCTGTCCCGTCTTACGAAAAACCTCAACCACTTTATGAAAGAACTCATACCGCGGATATGGAATCAATCCCTTTTCATTCCTCGGGTAGTTGCCCTGCTCTCCGATGTAGATCACGCCGTCAACGGCAAGCTTATTTGTCCCAAAGGTCAGGGCCTCTGCAACACTGTCACAGACTTTTATTCCGTGGCGCTTCGCACGCTCCGGAACAAGGTCTCCCTCGCCTCGCTGCTCCACATAAATCGATACAACGTCGAGCGCAGGCTTGCGAAACTCGCCGCCATAGCCATACCCCTCAAGGACACGGTCAATGATGTGCTGTGTGTGCAGATGCGTCTTGTAAATATTTGCCAAGACCGCCACTCTAGGCCGCTTGGTCCCCGTTGCAGTTTTAGCCATGATCACATTCCTTTCCATACTCGCAGAACATTTAGAAGACCAGCCGGCCCATGAACTCAAAGACTCTCATATTGGTGGCCGTTGAAGTGATATTGCCAAACGTGGTCGTTGCGGACCAGTTACCGTTCGGCGCGCCCCAGTTGACATGATTGAACGTGTTATAGGCATCAGCGCGGAACTGGAAGGCAAGGCGATCATAGATAGGAAACGTCTTCGCCAAAGCAGTATCGAAGTTCACCAATCCGGGACCATAGAAAGGATTGCGGGCAGCGTTTCCATACGTGTACTGCGCAGGCAACGCGAAGGCATCACGATTGACGCAGGCTACGATGACGGCACCGCAGGTGGAATGAATCGGTCCAACGCGGTTTGGCCTCTGGGCTGATTGCCCTGTATTCGCCTGGTCCTGACTGATGGTCACGTTCACCGGCAGTCCAGTCTGGATTGTCGCAATACCGCTGAGCGACCACCCGCCAACAGCGGTGCGCAGGAAGCTGCTGGTGCTGTTCGCGAAGAACGGCATGCGCCACACATAGTGACCAACAAAGCGATGGCGGATATCATCGCTCGAGTTGCCGTAGTCTGCGCGAATGTTATACGGATTCACAATCTGCCCGCCACCCGTGGAATACAGACCCATATCCAGGCTGTGCGACCAGGTATAACTTACCTGCCCGCTTATGCCGTGCTGCATTCTTTGCGTGAAGATGATATTGAATCCGTTGTAGTTCGATATGGATCCGTTGTAGAGATTGCGGATATTTCCGAAGTGCGAATTCGGACGCCGTGACTGGATGGTTCCAGGTCCCGGGGTGGGAGCGTTGACCTGCAAACTGGTATCCAGATGGTCTGTGTGATTGCCAACAGCCTGAAAATCAATTCCGGCGTTCTTCCAGAGACCTTTCTCTACGTCGAAGCTCCATTGCGTCATGATGGCCGACGGAAAATCCGGGCTAAGCGTGATGATGTCCGGAACTGGAGCTCCACCGACCGCTGACGATGGGTTGGGATTGCGGAATGAGATCACCGGGTTCGCGTGGGATGCGTTGTAGGTAAAGTTCGTGCTGAATGGAGGATTCAGAGAGAGAATTGTAAGGGCATTCATCGTGGCGGGGCTGTAATAGACGCCTGCGCCTCCGCGGATCACCCAATCTCCCTTCAAGCGATAGGCAGCTCCAACGCGCGGCGCCCATTGGTTACGGTTCGGCTTCGTAAACTTGTAATTTGGTGTAGGTGTGGACGGAATCAATGTCGAGCCATCTGGGCTCAAAACATTCGCAATGCCGCTCGGGCTGTAGGGAACCTTCGGCAACTCATACCGGATACCAAGATTCAGGCTTAGATTATGGCCGATGTTCCACTTATCGAGAACGAAGAAGTCGTCACGCCACTGTTGACCTGCAGATTCCAACTGTACGACCGGTGTCGTATCGCTTGCGACGAGACCACGCATAAAATCGGCTGCTCCATCCCCTGTCATGACGCCGGACATATTGAAACTGCCTCGGGGGCTATTTGCAGCAAACCGAGTCGTGATGTTCCGCCCCATATCCATTCCGGCGATGATGGTGTGCGCTCCATGGCTCCAGTTCAACGTGTCCGTGCCCGTCCATACCTCGTCTGTCTGGAGCGAATTGCGTGCTGCGCTTCCGAGGGCCTGGTATCCGCTGATGGTGACATTGGGCTCTCCCGGATTTCCCGGTGGGTTTTTATAACCCGGGATTGTAAGGACAGAGAGCTGACTCTTCAACGCAGGATTTACGAAGTAGCCATTGGCACTGTTCAGAGCAACTTGATTGCGTCCAATGAGGAACTGATTGATGAGATTCGGCGTAAAGACCTGGGTATACCCGGCGACAAAGTTGTTCTGCCAGTTCGGGCTATAGGTGGAATCCGGAGCAAACGGGGCTCCCGTAAAAGGACTGCCGGTTTGGTAAGCATAGCGAAAGTAGATACGCGATTTGTCATTGATCACATGATCGATGCGCGTAATGTACTGATCGAAGTTGTTTCCGCTGGCGATTGCGAGTCTGAGATTGTTGGAGAGACCTGGCAAATTGGGCAGCGGCGGCATAAAGTTGAGCAGCTCCAGCGAGTGCGGATCGATGCAGCGCGATTGAATGACATTGCTGACGATGCACGTCGGATCCACCGGATCAGAGAGATGTGTCGACAGCGCTCTAAAGTCGCCTGCTCTTTCAGCTGCGGTTAGAACCGTAAAGAGCTGCGAAGTAGAGGATTTCTGCCGACGTGCCTGATAGGCGAACATGAAGAAGCTTTTATCTCGACCGTTGTAGAGCCACGGCAGCACGATGGGACCATCGAGTTCTGCGCCATACTGATTCTGTCGCAGAGGAGGTTTCTTCGATCCTGGAGCATCGAACCGTCCATGTGTATTGAAGGCGTCATTGCGGATGGCCTCGGTGATGACACCATGCAGGGTGTTACCGCCACTCTTCGAGATGGCGTTGATGTGCACCCCCAAATAAGTACCGTACTGAGCGGAGTAGGTCCCGGTCTGCACGCTGACCTCCTGAACGGCATCCGGCGAAGGGGCAAAGTCCACGGTTCTATGGATGGTATTCAACATGGTTACGCCATCCAGCGAGACGTCGTTCTGCTCACCGCGCTGACCGGGACCAGCGAACGACTCACCTGGAGGGTCACCCACTGTGACATCACCGGACTGGATAACACCAGCCGTCGTCAGAGAAAGTTTGAATGTGTCATGTCCCTGCACTGGCAGCGAAGAGATCGCCTCTGTCGCCAGCGTCTGCATGATCGCCGCGTCGTCCGTCGCGATCGGGGGTGCGGCACCCGACACCGTGATTTCGTTCGTGACTTCGCCCACGACCAGACTAAAGTTGGTCCGTACGATCTGGTTCACCTCAACAACAACATGGGTGCGAGTGAACCTCTGAAAACCTGGCGTCTCGACGGTGATGGTGTACGTTCCCACTTCAACGTAAGGAAGCGAATAGTCGCCGCTGTCCGTCGTCTGCCCTTTGTAAGCGACCTTGGTCGCATCCTGCACAGCGATAACGCTGGCGTTCGGAACTGCAGCACCGGAACTGTCGGTCACGGTTCCCACCAGCGTCGTCGCCGAAGCAGCCTGTCCGACCGCGCTCCGTACGGACAACACAAGAAGACCTATAAGAAAACAAGAGATAAAAATGCGCTTCATATGGATGGATCCTCCCGAGTGACTTGCTTCATCGAAGAAACGAGTGCAAAGCGACCGCAAAATCGTCATCTAGGCCTCATCCGTCACTACGAGGGCAGGAATGAAACCGGCAGACGAGAGTGTCACAACATAGAAACCGCTACGAAAGGGCGGCTTCTTCTCTCTGCAAAGCTGGGGTTGAAATGTTGCTGTGAAGGTGAGTTTGGTGGAAAGCCAGCGGCGACGCTAGGTTCCGTACGGATCGGAACGGACGTTACGAGAGGACCGTAACCCCTCTGTAACGCGGAGATTCGAGAAATGTACCTCTATAGATCGGAAAGATGTTGAATCAGGAACAGCGCTGGCAGCTTAGCAAGCGGCACTTAAAACGGGCGGCGCCGCAGCAACGAGCACCGCTTCTCAAAGCGCCGTAACCGATATAAAGCGGCTCGTTGACTCACAGTCACAGCTTCGATAGCCCACTGACCAACCCAATCGCGAGTTTTTCGACCTAAATCGAAATAAATCAAATCATTGGGTGATGGCTCACCGTGGGCAATATCCCAGAGTCAAGCCGCGACGTCCAATCGCGGGTTCAGCACAATTCCACTGGCCGGCACCCGAAAGGAAGTGTGTAGCACTGGCCGAAGCCGTCTCTGGCTTCGAACCGCCGATCATCATCGCTTCTCACAAGCCGACCCGTGTGAGAACCAAGCGCTTTGCGATCTTGAGGGTCCATTAAGGGTCCAATAACAGGAAAAATCTATGCATTTGGTAGCGTTACAGCGCGGTTGATGTCGTGCAATTTCAATGAGTTGCGTGACGTCGCCGAAATGTGCGGGAAGCGACCACCGACTTTATGTCGCTCGATCTTGTTTAGTTTCTGAATCTTAGATATTTGCCAGAGTTTTGCGAGGGGCCATTAAGGGTCCAATAACAAAAATTGGACCGAATCGGTAAACGACAGGTTAGTCACCGGCTAGTAGCAAAGAGCTACCTGTCCGATTAGCCGACTAGCCGTTTGTATGGAATTTTGATCTCTGCCGTGACAGTTATGCTAAGTGGTTGTAACTAAATGATTTCATGGGCGTTGATGGCTAACTACAGCACCCTTAAGCATTCAAAAACACTGGTAAATACGCGAAATCGAGTTTTCAGCACCCTCGCCAGCACCCCCGAATTGAGAACGCCTTGTCATTTGGACCTCTGCCGTGCAGCAGCAGAGGTCTGAGAGACCATACCAGTCTTGCACCAAGCTGGACTATGGCTCGTCGATGACCACAAGAGCGTTTACGAGGACCGTACCATTAGTTCCTTGAAGCCCCCTGTTAAGCATCGATTTCTCGCGAGCCGTGTAACGCCTTTCTTTTTAAGTATTTTGGTCAGTTAGAAGTCATGCCGATTGTCTGGAGCCAGGTTTCTACGAGCCGCGGCCATGCGGTTGCCGGGTACTTCGTCCTGCGAAGACCGAAGGCGTGACCACCTTCCGAATATGAATGGAACTCCACTGGAACATGCGCCTTCATGAGCCCCGCGTAATAGGTCAGCGAGTCCCACACGCTATCCACCTCGTCATTCTCGTTTTGCAGTAGGAATGTGGGTGGCATTTGAGGAGTAATGTGATTTGCGATATCCGGGTTTAGGTCGAGAGAACCTTCCTTCACCGAGAGATGGCCGGGGTACAGGGCCACCGCAAAATCAGGACGGCAACTCTCTTTGTCGGCGGCGTCTACATCGGCGTACAGGCGCTTATCGAAATGGACACTGGTAGCTGCTACGAGATGGCCGCCTGCTGAAAATCCGAGCACGCCAATCTTGTGCGGATTAATGTGCCATTCTGCGGCGTGAAAGCGCAGGAGGCTGATGGTTCTCTGTCCGTCTTCGAGCGCCATTGGTGACTGAGGATATGCACCCCAGTGTGGTGCGGAGCGGGGTGCCGGAACCCGGTACTTCAGCAGAACGCACGTGACGCCCTTTGAAACAAGCCAGTCGCAAACTTCCGTGCCTTCAAGGTCAATCGCAAGGATCTCGTAGCCGCCGCCAGGAAACACGATGACGGCTGTACCGGTGTTCTTGCCTTGAGGTGAATACACGGTCATCGTTGGCTGTGAAACTCGCTCCACCGCAAGCCACGGCTTACCAGCGACGAGGGATCGGGTACCGGTGCTTTGCATGTTCTCTGGCCCGGTCGTTGGTCGAGCATCAGGTACGGCTCCGGGCCATATCGGGATCTGCGCGTGGCCGGTCGACGGGTGCCAGGCATTTTGAGCGTGGAGGACACTCGCCGCGAATAAGGTGCAGACAGCCATCAGCTGCTTCATGGAGACCGCCTTGAGAAATTTGGGATATAGAACGGAGCGGTAAAGGACGAAAGTCCATTAGGTAAGCCCGAGTGTAGTTGTCCCGCTCGAGACGTACCGTTATGGATTCCCTCGTCCGAACCAATTGGGTTAACAACAACGAACAGGGCCGTACAAATGCAGTGCCCCACCCGTCACACTGCTCCTTGGAAGGCGCCGTACCTCGGCCGTCTCCCACATTCCTCCAGCCCCGAACAGTGGATTGTGTGGGACAAACCCGCACTTCGGAGGTGAATGCCTATACTAGCCAGCCCTTGGAAGAGGAGCTGGGCAACATGACCTGCCCGCAGCGCATGTATTTCCGAGAAAATGAACTACAGCGCGCCTCTTCCAGAGGTGCCACATGGCAAAGCGGAAGAACAAGAAGAGGCAGAACAAGAAGCGGCAGAAGAAGGTGCAGCAGCGCAAGGCCCTGCTGCCAAGGCTGAGCGACACAGTGAACTTGGCGGGGGCATGTGTGGCTTCTTGCCACCCTGTGTTCGCAGTACCCGTGGCGTTGATCGTTTGGGCGGTCGCATGGTGGGATCGTAACCGCTAAAACGGCTAGCCCAATAGCAAACTAAACAGCTAGGAGGCCGCAGCAGCGGCCTCTGCTAGAGTTCTGGAGCAGACTGGAGCCACGGAAAGCACCTATTTGCCTAGCCGTACTAGGTTCCAGTCCGCTCCTCGAAATCAAGCCGGAAGCCAATGAGGATCAGTACTGACAGGTCTTAGTGCAAGTCGGCTAATGAGATGGTCCGCCGTTTGCTCCTTCCCCGGTTGAGGGAGCATTGTGGTGGCAACTTCTGATCGGAGGATCATTGACATGCAGATTGCGTCCATTGGCATTGACCTGGGTAAGACGACGTTTCACCTT
>WNFC01017272.1_pt1 | contig 14588 bp, 13 predicted proteins | sample 5400541 | NCBI WGS metagenome assembly WNFC01 (sample SAMN13153342, study PRJNA577476) | soil metagenome | isolation source: 120 cm saprolite under Douglas fir tree site 2 hole 2 replicate 1 | place: USA:California | collected 2015-04-18
CGTTCATTCACTCCAATGTCGGCCTGGTGCTCGGCCTCAAGGCGTTTCCGGCGGCGGTGCTCGGCGGCTTCGGCTCGATCCCGGGCGCGGTCGTGGGCGGCGTGCTGATCGGCGTGATCGAAAGCATGGCCGGCTTTTATCTGCCGCAAGGGTGGAAGGACGTCGCTCCATACATCGTTCTGCTGGTGGTGTTGCTGCTGAAGCCGGAAGGCCTGTTTGGCCTTCACATGCGCAAGAAGGTCTAGAGCATGATCCGGAAAAGTGGGAACCGGTTTTCCGAGAAGATCATGCTCAAACAAAGAAATGAGATGATGATCCGATTCAATCGGATCATCATCTAGGGAACAGCCATGCGGTTCATGTTCAAGACCGATTATGAGGACGACATCAGGCTGTTTCCGCATTCTGGCTATGTCGTCTCCTACGGCGTTCTGCTTGCGCTGCTTCTGATCGCGCCGTTTGTTCTCTCCAGCTATATCGTCAGCCAACTGGTCTTCGTCTGCATCTACGCCACCGTCGGCGTCGGACTGATGATCCTCACCGGATTCACCGGGCAGGCGTCGTTGGGCCACGCCGCCTTTCTCGCCATCGGCGCCTATACCGCCGCCTATTTGCAGCAATTCAACGTCCCCTTCCCGGTCTATTTTCTCGCCGCCGGCCTTTTGACCGGAATTATCGGCGCGCTGGTCGGATTCCCGGCGCTGCGGCTGCAGGGCATCTATCTTGTGATCGCCACGATTTCCTTTGCCTTCATTGTCGAGGAAATCCTGGCGCGCTGGGAAAGCGTGACCCACGGCAACGAGGGCATGCGCGTCAAGACCATTCAGTTGCTCGGCACCCCGGTGTCGCGCGACAGCCCGGCTTTCTATTTCCTGTGTCTGGGCGTGCTGATCCTCACCATCGTGGGCACGCTCAACCTGCTGCGTTCGCCGACCGGCCGCGCTTTTGTCGCGATCCGCGACAGCGAGACGGCGGCGCGAAGCATGGGCGTCAACGTATCGCTCTACAAGGTCAAGTCGTTTGCGATCAGCGCTGCGATCACCGGGTTCGCCGGCTGCCTGTTCGCGCACAAGCTGTCCTTCATCAGTCCGGAAATGTTCACGCTGCAGCTTTCGATCGAGTTCATCATTGTGATCCTGATCGGCGGCGCGTTCAGCCTGCACGGCGCCGTGCTGGGCGCGATCTTCATCGTCATGATCGATCCGTTTCTGACCTATCTCAAGGACGACATTCCCGGTGTCGTTGCCGGCGTCGCGGCGACGCTTGGCGCGGGCGCCGAACGCGCCGCCCACATTCAGGGCAACGTCGCCGCGTTCGCTTCGGCGAACGGCCTGAAAGGCGCGATCTACGGGGTGATCATCGTCGTCTTTGTGCTGTTCGAGCCGCTCGGCCTCTACGGGCGCTGGCTGAAGATAAAACTCTTCTTCCAGCTGTTTCCGCTCTACAAGCGCGCCACCTTCAAACGGCAGAAGATCTACGTGAAATCGGAGCGCAACCGGTGAGCTATTTCCGCGCCGAGAATCTGTCCCTGCATTTCGGCGGCCTGAAAGCCGTCGACGCCGTCAGCTTCGCCGTCGAGAAGGGCGAGATATTGTCGATCATCGGTCCCAACGGGGCCGGCAAGAGCTCGATCTTCAACCTGATTTCGCGGATCTACAATCCGACCTCGGGCCGCATTTATTTCGAGGATGAGGACATCACGCAGGAGCCGGCATTCGGCATCGCCAAACTCGGCATCGCCCGCACGTTCCAGAACATCGAACTGTTCGAGAACGCGACCGTGCTCTCCAATCTGCTGGTCGGCCGGCACCGGCATTCCACCACCCAGCTTTGGCAGGAACTGTTGTTTCTGCCGAGCGTGCGCGCCACCGAAAAAGCCCATCGCCGCCGGGTCGAGCAGGTGATCGAATTTCTCGATCTGGCCGCCTACCGCGACAAGCTGATCTCGGGCCTGCCCTATGGCGTGCGCAAGGTGATCGAGCTTGCACGCGCGCTGTGCTCCGAGCCGAAGCTGATCCTGCTCGACGAGCCCTCGTCCGGACTGAATGTCGAGGAGACCGACGACATGTCATTCTGGATCCGCGACATGAAGACCGAGCTTGGCGTCACCGTGCTGATGGTCGAGCACGACATGACGCTGGTCAACCGCGTATCCGACCGCGTGATCGCGCTGAACTACGGCCGCGTGCTGGCGATGGGATCGCCGGCCGAGGTTCAGGTCCATCCCGACGTCGTTGCCGCCTATCTCGGCGCTTGAAGGACGATGGCATGAGCGCTCCCGACATCATCCTGAAGCTCAGCAATATCGAGAGTTACTACGGACCGATCATGGCCATCAGGGGCATCAGTATCGAGGTCCCGCGCGGCAAGATCGTAACGTTGCTCGGCGCCAATGGCGCCGGCAAGACCACGGTGCTCAAGACCATTTCCGGCATTCTCGATCCGCAGAAGGGCTCCATCGAATTTCTCGGCAAGCCGATCCAGCGCATGGAAGCCGACAAGATCGTGCGGCTCGGTCTTAGCCACGTGCCCGAGGGGCGCGAGGTGTTTCCGTTCCTGAGCGTGCGCGAGAACCTGATGATGGGCGCCTATCCGCGCAAGGATCGCGACGCCGTCCCGGAAGATCTAGAGCGGGTTTATCGTTACTTTCCGCGGCTCAGGGAACGGCTCAACCAGCCGGCCGGACAGCTCTCCGGCGGCGAGCAGCAGATGCTGGCGATCGGGCGCGCGTTGATGAACCGCCCAACGCTGCTTCTGCTCGACGAGCCGTCGCTTGGCCTTTCGCCGATCCTGGTGAAGGAGATCTTTACCATCATCAAGCGTGTCAACGAGGAACAGGGCATGTCGATCCTGCTGGTCGAGCAAAACGCCAAGGTGGCGCTGGAAACGGCGCATTATGGTTACGTTCTGGAAATCGGCCGCGTCGTCATGAACGACAGTTGCGAGCGGCTGATGCACTCCAAGGACATTCAGGAATTCTATCTCGGCGCCAAGGAAGCCGGCGCGCGCGGCGAGCGGCGCTGGAAGAAGAAGAAAACGTGGCGCTAAGAACGACTTGGCGCTAAGAACGACTTGGCGCTAAACACGGGTTCTGTTCCGGAAAAAAAGACTGGCTGTCAAAGCCGGCAGCCGAAGCGGGATGGAGAGGACGGAAGGAGCAAGCATGGCCAGAGCCGCGGTGCTGACGGTGGCCGACACGATCGCGAACAGTTTCATGCTCGCGGTGGAAACGCGCGGCGACCGGCCGGCGATCCGCGAAAAGAAGTTCGGTATCTGGCATCCCACCAGCTGGCGGCAGTGGCAGCAGATATCCAAGGAAATTGCCTACGGACTGCACGCCATCGGCTTCCGTCCGGGAGATGTCGCCTCGATCATTGCCAACGCGGTGCCGGAATGGGTGTTTGCCGACATGGGCATCCTGTGCGCCGGCGGCGTTTCTTCCGGAATCTATCCGACCGATTCCGCGTCACAGGTGGAATATCTCGTCAACGACTCCACGACCCGGGTGATCTTCGCCGAGGACGAGGAGCAGCTCGACAAGATCCTGTCGTGCCGGGCGCGCTGTCCCAGCCTGCAGAAGATCGTCATCTTCGACATGGAGGGGCTGAACGGGTTCAGCGATCCGATGGTGATGTCGCTTGCCGAATTCACCGCGCTGGGGCGCAATCACGTCCTGGGCCGCGAGGCGCTGTGGCCTGAAATAGTTGCGAGCCGCGGCGCCGGCGATCTCGCCATCCTGGTCTACACGTCCGGCACCACGGGCCCGCCCAAGGGCGCCATGCACTCCAACCGCGGCGTCACCCACCAGATGCGCCACGCCAACGATCTTTTCCCCTCCACCGACAGCGAAGAGCGACTGGTGTTCCTGCCGCTCTGCCATGTCGCCGAACGGATCGGCGGCTACTACATCTCGCTGGCGCTGGGATCGGTGATGAATTTCGCCGAAAGCCCGGAGACCGTGCCCGACAATCTGCGCGAGGTGCAGCCCACCGCGTTTCTGGCGGTGCCGCGGATCTGGGAGAAGTTCTATTCCGGCGTCACCATTGCGCTAAAGGACGCGACCCCGCTGCAGAACTGGATCTACCGCCACGCGCTGGGAATCGGTTATCGCATGACCGATTGCAAGCTCGACGGCGAAACGCCTTCGCTGTCCTTGCGTCTGGTCAACCGGGCCGCCTACTGGCTGGTGTTCCGCAACATCCGCCGCATGCTGGGCCTCGATCGCTGCCGGCTGGCCTTTACGGGTGCGGCGCCGATCGCGCCGGATCTGATCCGCTGGTATCTCGCGCTCGGCCTCGACATGCGCGAGGTCTATGGCCAGACCGAAAACTGCGGCGTCGCCACCATCATGCCGCCGGATCGCATCAAGCTCGGCTCGGTCGGGAAAGCAGCACCGTGGGGTGAGGTCAGGATCTCGCCCGAAGGCGAAATCCTGATCAGGGGCGACTTCCTGTTCATGGGTTACCTCAACCAGCCGGAAAAGACCGCCGAGACCATCGACGCCAGGGGATGGCTGCACACCGGCGACGTCGGCTCGATCGACAATGAGGGCTTTGTCAGGATCACCGACCGGATGAAGGACATCATCATCACCTCGGGCGGAAAGAACATCACGCCGTCGGAGATCGAGAACCAGCTCAAATTCTCGCCCTACATCTCCGACACCGTCGTGATCGGCGACAAGCGACCCTATCTGACCTGCCTTATCATGATCGACATGGAGAATGTCGAGAAGTTCGCCCAGGACCATGACATTCCCTTCACCAATTATGCCAGCCTGTGCCGCGCGGCGGAGATCCAGGATTTGATCCAGCGCGAGATCGAGGCGGTGAACGCCAATTTCGCGCGGGTCGAAACCATCAAGAAGTTCTTCCTGATCGAGCGCCAGCTGACACCCGAAGACGAGGAATTGACGCCGACCATGAAGCTGAAGCGGAATTTCGTGAACAAACGCTACGCGATCGAGATCGAGGCCATGTATGGCGATCGCGCGGTGGCGTGAGCGGCGGACAACGAAAATAGCGAAGGACTGACGGCCCACCCTTCGCTCAACTCGGGCCAACGGAGAGGAGACTGGAATGTCGAAATCGTTCAAGGCGCTGGGCCTGGCGGTGAGCGCCCTCGCGCTGACCCATCTGCCGGCCGCAGCCCAAACCAAGGTTACCAATGAAGGCATCTCGGCGACCGAGATCGTGATCGGCACCCACCAGGATCTGTCGGGGCCGATCAAGGTCTGGGGCGTTCCGGTTTCCAACGGCATGAAAATGGCGGTCGAGGAAATCAACACCGCCGGCGGCATCAACGGCCGCAAGATCAAGATGATTCTCGAGGACAACGGCTATGATCCGAAGAAGGCGGTGCTGGCGTCGCAGAAAATGGTCGAGCGCGACAAGATCTTCGCCATGATCGGTCCGATGGGGTCGCCGACCGTGCTCGCCGCGCAGGACATTTTGTTCGATGCCGGGGTATTGCAGTTGTTTCCGCTGACCGCGGCCGAATTCACCTTCAAGTTCGATCCCGCCAAGCCGCAGGAACGGCTGAAGTTCAATAACCTCCTGCCCTATGTCGAGAGCACCCGCGCGGCGCTGAAATACATGGTCGAGGCAAAGAATTCCAAGAAGCCCTGCATCATGCATCAGGACGATGAGTACGGCAAAAACGTGCTCGACGGCTTCACCCAGCAGCTCGAGGCAATGAAGCTGACGCCGGCCTCGGTCACCAGCTACAAGCGCGGCGCATCCGACTTCAGCGCGCAGGTCGCCAAGATGAAGTCCGACGGTTGCGATCTGGTCGTGCTCGGCACGGTGATCCGCGAGACCATCGGCGCCATGGGCGAAGCCAAGAAGCTCGGCTGGGACGTCACCTTCCTCGGCGCCACGCCGACCAACGTGCTGGAAGTGCCGACCCTCGGCAAGGAAGCCGTGGAAGGACTGTACGCCGCCGCTCTTTTCGAGATTCCCTACGACGATACTGCCAAGGGCAAGGTGAAGGATTGGCTGGCCAACTACAAGAAGATGTTCGGCTCGGACGCCAACACCCAGGCGATCATCGGCTACAATACGATAACGACCTTCGCGCACTACGCAAACAAGGCCGGCAAGGATTTGACCGGTCAGAAGATGCTCGATGCACTGGAGTCCGGCGACAAGTTCCTGGATATCTTCAATTCGCCGCCGACCAAATTCTCCAAGACCGACCACCTCGCCAGCACCGTGACGCAGGTCCAGCAAATCAAGAACGGCCGTTGGGTGCTGATGAAGGACAGTCTCTCGTTCTGAGAACTGACCCCGTCATTCCGGGATGGTGCGTCAGCACCAGACCTCAGATGTGCAATTGCACATCGGGGAATCTCGAGATTCCGGGTTCGATACTTCGTATCGCCCCGGAATGACGGCTTCGCGAGGTCTTATCGATTGCGAAGCACTTGCTGCATCTCGTCGCCTAGAATCGCAGGCTCGCGGGGCGGCAGATAGGTTAGGCCAGCGGCCCGACCGAGTTCGGCAATGGTTCCCGCGACCTGCAAATCGGAGAGCGCCTTGTTGACCGCGACCAGGAGATCCGGGTCGCTGGCGAGGCCGACATAACCGCGATTGGCGCCGATCGGATAGAAGTAGCCGGAGGCAGCGAGCTTGGTATCTGGATGCGCGGCGCGGTAGGCGTCGAACCGGCGCAGGTCGAGAAGCGTGGCGTCGAAATCGCCGCGGTCGAGCGCGCCGAGCAGGTCGTCCCGGCCGGGGACCAGATGCGTGATGTTGTCGATCAGCCGCCCCTGCTCGAACGTCATCAGAATCGCGTCGGCGAGGGTTCCGCTTTCGATGCCGATGCGAAGCCCGGCGAGATCGCCGACACCGGCAATGCTGCGGCCGCGCGCCTTTTCGGAAGCCTTCGGACCAAGCGCGATGGTCAGTGGCGAATAGATATAGGGCTGACTTGGCGCGAGCACGCCGAGCGGCACGCGGCGCCTGCGATCATCGCGGGTAGCGCCTTCGAAACCGGGCAGCTTCGCTGTCTTGACGCCCGGCACGACCGGGGAGTCCTTGGTCAAGGCATAGCTGCCGACGAGCGCGCAGCGGCCGTCGGAGAGCAAGGCATTGGCTTCGAGCGCCGGACTCGAATCCTCGTCGAGCCTGCTTTCGAACCATTGGATCTTGAGCGATCGACCGAGCCTTCCCGCGACCGCCTCTGCCAGCGCGACGTCGAAGCCGCGGTCAGGGGCGCCTTGATGATGCGACGAAAGCGGCGGCAGATCCTCGTCGAGGCAGACCTTCAAAACATCGTCAGCGGCGATTGCCGGCAGTGCCGAGGCCGCCATGAGCAGAACCGTCGCGCCGGATGCCGCCAGCCAAGCCCTCATGGATTTCTCCGGCTCGATACATAGGTCCAAAGACAGGCGATCTGGTCGTCGCTCAAGAGGTCGCCCCAGGGCGGCATCTTGCCGTTCTTGCCCAGCTTCACGGTGGTGAAGAAGCGCTCTCTGTCGTCCGGAAACCTGCGCAGGTCGGGCGCGATGGTGCCGGCGTTGACCATGTTGAAGCCGTGGCAGTGCGAGCACTTCTGAGCAAAGGTTACCTTGCCCTCATCAATCTGCGCCTGATCTGAGCCTGCGTTTGGCGGCGTCGTAGCGGCAGGCGTCGCCGTCTGCGCGCTTGCCGTTATCGCGGCGGCGGCGAGATACGCCGCCGCCGCGACAAAAGATGCCTTGATCATTCGCGAAACCCTATTGGGGTTTGACCGCGAACACCCACAGTGATCCGCCGGCCGGCACGTTGGCCAGTCGCTCATCGCCGGAAAACAGCGAATAGACACCGCCATAGCCGCTGGTCACGGCGACATACTGGACACCGTCCTGCTGCCATGTGACCGGCTGCCCCTCGATGCCCGAGCCGGTCTGGAACTGCCACAGCTTCTTGCCGTCGTTGGCGTCGAACGCTTCGAACTCTCCGGTCAGCTGGCCGGAGAACACGACGCCGCCGGCGGTCGACAGCACGCCCGAGAAGCGCGGGATAGCGCTCGGCGCTTCCCACTTTGTCTTTCCGGTCAGGGGATCGATCGCCTTGAGATGACCGCGCGGCCCGTTGTCAGCCGGCCATAGGCCATGCCGGTCTGCGGATTGAACGACATCGGCTCCCAGTTCTTGCCACCGAGGATAGAAGGATACACGACGACCTTCTTGCCTTCGCGAGCATCCTTTGAGACGTCGGTCTCGATCGGACGGCCGGTCTTCATGTCGATGCCGGAAGCCCAGTTGACCTTCACATAGGGATTGGCCGCGAGCAGTTTGCCGTTGGTCCGGTCGAGGACATAGAAGAAGCCGTTGCGATTGGCATCCATCAGCACCTTGGTGGGCTTGCCCTCGACATTGAGGTCGGCGAGCACCATCTCGGCGACCGAATCATAGTCGAACGGGTTGTTCGGCGAGAACTGGTAGTGCCACTTGATCTTGCCGGTCTTCGGTTCGAGGGCGAGGACCGCGCAGGTGTAGAGATTGTCGCCGGGCCGCACCGCCGAGTTGAACGGACCCGGGTTGCCGACGCCCCAATAGACCGTGTTCAGCTCCGGGTCATAGGAACCGGTGATCCAGGTCGATCCGCCGCCGAGCTTCCAGGTGTCGCCCTTCCAGGTGTCGCCGCCGGGCTCGTCGGGGGAGGGTATCGTGTGGGTGCGCCACAGATGCTTGCCGGTCGCCGGATCCCATCCATCGATGAAACCGCGGGTGCCGAACTCTGCCCCGGAGATGCCGGTCAGGACGACCCCGTCCGCGACCAGCGGCGCCACCGTCATCGAATAGCCCTCTTTGATGTCGGCCGCCTTCTGGCGCCAGAGCTCCTTGCCTGTCTTGGCATCGAGCGCAATGACATTGGCGTCGAGTGTGGTGCGGAAGAGCTTGCCCTCGTGGATCGCGGCGCCGCGATTGATGATCCCGCAACACACGATGCGCGGCGTTTCGGCGGGATATTCGACCTTGGTCTTCCAGACCTGTTTGCCGGTTTTGACGTCGACCGCCATGGTGGCGGCGTGGGTGGTGACGTAAATCACGCCCTGGTAGACGAGCGGCTGCGACTCTTCGCTCCGGTCGTCGGCAAAACTGTAGGTCCATACCGGAACGAGGTTCTTGGCGTTGTCCTTGTTGATCTGCGTGAGCGGACTGAACCGCTGCAGATTATAGCCCATGCCGTAATTAAGGACGTTCGATGTGTCGGTCGCACCCTTGACCAATTGGTCTGATGTCTGAGCACTCGCACCGAACGGAGCGAGCATAGCGAGGCTTGCGGCAAGCGCGAGGCGTTTCATGCGTTCTCTCCCAATGAATGCGCGTCTATTTTCTGACGCTGCGTGCCGACAATCTTCCTGAAACCGGAAAGCGTCAACACGAAATCAAAGGCACGTGCGCCCCGACCCGACGCGATGGCGTCAATCGGAGAACGACACGATCGCAATTCAATCTTTTGTTCGCAGGATGGTCGTTCGCGTTTCGTCGACAAAGTTCTTCATGTCTTGATCTGGCCTGCGAAACAGATTGCGTTCGACGACGATCGAACGGTCATCGGCGGTCTTCGCACAGCGTTCCCTGACATAAACGCCGCCGACGGGTTGCTCGCCGGCGTCGGGCTGAGCTTGCGTGCAGGACCAACCGTCGAGCCCGTATCGCGATTTCACCTGGATGCCGAGCAGAAAGGCCTTCTTGCGGATGTACAGCCGGGCTTTCGGATCGGTCTCGATTCGAAGGCCGCTGACGGTGCCGGCATTGTCGACGAGCAGCGTGAGAACCGCCGGGTGGCCCGCCACGATGGTGCCGTCCGGGCTGGCGACGGGGTCATAGCCGAATTTGATGGCGTGAAATCCCGAGGCATCAGCGGGACAGTCGCGCCAGCCCAACCAGGTCGTCAGGGTTTTCCCCAAATCGCTTGCGCAGGCGAGGTTGACATAGCCTGCGTCAGGCAAATCCGTCACCGGCTTGCCGAGCCGGATGTCGCGCAGGTCGTTGCCGCCCAGATCCTTGCCACTCAAGTCCTTGCCAGCCAAGTCCTTGCCAGCCAAGTCCTTGCCACTCAAGTTCTGGGCAGCGGCTGGCGTCATCGTCGCCGACGTGACCAGCAGCGACAAAATGAAAACTGACGTCGCGATCAATCGCTGCGCTCGATGTGTCATTGGGCCTTTCCTGTGCCTGCGGCGGAATTTGCGTTCGGCTCGGCCTGCGTCTTGTAGATATCGCAGACGCGCGAAGTATCACCGAAAAAGCTGACGCATTCGGCGTAGTTCGGCTCGCCCCTGCCCTTGATGTGCGCGATCACATAGCTCGCGACGACGTCGATATCGGTCGCGCGAAGGAAGGTGCTGGCCTCGGGCGGCATCTGGCTGCCAACATCCTGGCGGTTCATGCCATGGCAGTTGACCGTGTCGTAAGCGCCGCGGGTGAAGAACGGCATGCCTGTGCCGGGCCGCCCGCAACTGACCGTTTCAGTGATCTGCTCGCGCGTCAGCTCGGTCTTGCGCAACGACAACGCATCGCCGCCGTAACCACCGCCACCGTTTCCGTGCCACTTATGGCAGCCAAAACAGTTGGCGCGCTTGAACACCGCCTTGCCGGCATCGGTTGGATCCTGGCTCGCTGCCGATTGGCCGAGAGCCGTACACGGCGCCCACAGAGACGCCGCGACTGCGGCGGCGGCAATCACCTCCGCGATCGAAGACATTTTGCCTGATGTCATTGGCTTTTCTTGTCCGAGAGAGGCAGGCGGATCGGGCCGTGGCCCCATCCGCCCAGACCGCGTGACGTCAGAGTGCAAACACGTAGAGCATCGAGCCAGGTTGAATCCGCTTCAGCTCCGGAGTGGCATCGACGAACCACTTGTCCCAGGCGCCGCCCAGGCCGACCAGGATCGCGATGTACTGCTTGCCGTCGACCGAGAAGCTCATCGGTGGTGCATTGACGCCGCCGCCGGTGTTGAATTCCCAGCGCTTCTCCAGTGTTTTGGCGTCGAGCGCCATCACCTCGCCCGAGGGTTGGCCGGAGAAGACCAGATCGGGTGTCGCGAGAATGCCGCCCAGGTTCGGGAACGGCGTTTCCAGCTTGCCCGCGACTTTGCCGGTGGTCACGTCGATCGCGGTCACACTACCGGTGATCTTGAACGGCTGGCTCGGCCCGCCGCCGGTCCAGAATTCGCGCGCCTTTAGCTTTTCGGGCACCGACTCCTCGACGGTGATCCGGTTGCAGCTTTCGATCACGGGAATGTACCAGAGCTTGAGATCGGGATTGTAGGCGGTGGGTGGCCAATTCTTGCCGCCCATATTGCCGGGACAGATATCCGCGACCTTGTTGTCGCGATGCGGCGTCACCGCCGCATTGTAACGCTGCACCTGTTTGCTCGGATCATACTCGATCGGCTTGCCGGATTCCTGATCGAGGCCCTTGGTCCAGGTTACCTTCTTCACGAAGGGCAATCCCCACACGAACTTGCCGGTGGTGCGGTCGATCGCATAGGCGAAGCCGTTGCGATCTGCTTCCAGCGCTAGCTTCAACGTTGTCCCGTTTGGTCCGGGCACATCGACCAGGACATTCTCCGCGACGCTGTCGTAGTCGTAGGGATCATTGGGCGTATGCTGGTAGTGCCATTTGATCTTTCCGGTGGTGGCATCGAGCGCGAGCGAACTGTCGGTATAGAGATTGTCGCCGGGCCGATACTGGTTGTCCCAGTCCGGGCCTGGATTGCCGACGCCCCAGACGATCGTATCGGTCGCCGGATCGTAGCTGCCCGTGACCCATGTCGAACCGCCGCCGCTGGCCGCGGAGTTCTTGTCGTCCTTCCAGGTGTCGTTACCCGGCTCGCCCTTGCCCGGAATCGTGAAGGTGCGCCATGTTTCTTTCTGAGTCGCGAGATCGGTCGCCGCGACCCAGCCGCGGATTCCGTACTCCGCGCCGGCAACGCCGGTGATCGCCATGTTCTTCACGATCAGCGGCGCCCCGGTAATGACTTCGCCTTTATTGGGATCGGCGACCTGGCGTTGCCAGGCGACCTGGCCGCTCTCCTTGTTGGTCGCGACCAGCCTGCCATCAAGCGTGTGCGAGACGACCAGGTTGCCCCACAGTGCGACGCCGCGGTTGTCGACGCCGCAACACGCGACGGCGCCGGCCCAGTCATGGTCGGTCTTCGGATCCATCTTCCAGACGAGGGTGCCTTGCCCGCCATGGGTGTCGATCTTGTACACCGAACCCCATCCGTCGGTGACATACATGAAACCGTTCTCGACGATCGGCGTGCCTTCCAGGCCGCCATGGCTCCAGATGCCGCCGCCTTCGACGCCGCCGAGGTGCATCGTCCATGCGACCTTGAGGTTCTTCACATTGTCCCTGTTGATATCCTTGAGACTGGAAAACCGGGTCGCCGAGAAGTTCTTGTGATGATGGAGCCAGTTGCCCGGCTCCTTGTCTGCATTGAGCAGCCGGTCGTGGGTGACCTCATCCGCCGCGCGGGCGGGCAGGGCGCTGGCAAAACCGGCAGCCGCGACCACCGTCGCCAGCACGGATGCCCGCATGAGGGGTCCTTGGTTCGTGAAACGTATCATGCTCGCTTACCTCCTCGTTGATGACTTCGTATTGCATTGAACACCCGGCACGCCCGGGCTCGCAGAAGTCTTGATTCAGCAAACCAAATCGCTTGCTGTCGTACGCACTCAGGGTAATCCGTGAACTTTCACCTCCGTCTCTATCGTCCCAGCCTTTTGAAAAACGATGGAGCAGTTGAATGCCTCGCCTGCGGCGAGCATCTGCCGTGTCTGCAGCAGCATGACGTGATAAGCGTCGGGTTTGAGGACGGTTGTGCTGCCCGCTGCGATCGGTATTGAGGGGATCGCGCGCATGGCAGGAGATCCTTCGCCGCGATCGACCGTATGTTTCTCGGAGAAATTCGCGACCGGGCATCGCACGCGCAGCAGCGCGTCCGCGACGTCGGCTTCGTTCTTGATCGTCATCGATAACGCGACGTTGCCGCCCACCTGCTCGGCCGCATGCACCCACGCATCGGAGATCTTGATGGCTTCGCCCCCGGCGCTATGGGCAGACGTGATCGCAGCTCCCAGATGAAGCACGAGGACGGCAGCGCCTGCAAAAGTCGCGATGCAATGTTGATTCGGAATCAATGTCGAAGCCGCGAACACAGGTCGTTTTCCCCTCTGATCGAAGGTCCGCTATCTCGATACGAATGCTCGGATGACGATCGTCACATGGTTCAGCCGCCAAGATCCTTGACGGTCGAACCCGCATCACGCTGCTGGTATTTTTCGGGCCTTGCGCGATGTTCGACTCGAGTCCGCAATGCGCACCACAATGGACGTCCGCTAACGCCCTGGATTTATGGGTTCACGCCCTAATCGATCTGATGTCTGAGCGCTGACTCCGAACGGAGCGAGATGGCAAGGCTGGCGGCAAGCGCGATGCGTTTCATGCGTTCTCTCCCAATGAATGCGCGTCTATTTTTTCTGACGCTGCTTGCCAACAATCTTCCTGAAAGCGGAAAGCGTCAATACCAAAACAAAGGCACCTGCGCGCCATCCCCACGCGATGGCTTCAATCGGAGAGCGACACGAAAAGAAAAAATTTGCGCTGCCATCTTTCCGCCAAACGAAATGCCAGCGCTGTTTCCGGTGCAGCGCAACATCGGAACCCGACTCAAGCCGCTTGAGCAGGCGAGATACTGCACGCTACGGCGCCCATGTCAGGGCACCATCAACCTTTACGGACGCCTGAGAATTTGCATTCTGTGCAACGCCGGTCTGGTTCTGCCGCCAAATTATCCCGGCGCGCGCACGGCGTATCCAAAGAATGGCGGCGGCACGAGGCATGGCTGATCGACCCGCGCGAAAGGTTTCGACAAGAACAAGAACAGGGAGTGAAAATTCATGGCCACCAGCAATGCCCCCGCATCGAAGAGCGGGCTCTACGCCGATCCGCGCGAAGACTGGCTCGCACAAAGGCAAGAAGAAGTTCTCGATTCCGGGCGCCCGATCGTCGACCCCCATCATCATTTGTGGGACCGCGGCGGCCAGCGCTACATGATCGAAGAAATGGCGGCCGACATCGCCTCCGGCCACAATATCGTCGCGACCGTCTATGTCGACTGCCGCTCAATGTATCGCGCCCGCGGCCCGGAAGCGTTCCGCCCCGTCGGCGAGGTCGAATTTGCCAACGGCGTCGCGGCGATGAGCGCGAGCGGCGGCTACGGCCCCGCCGCGATCTGCGCCGGCATCGTCAGCCACGTCAATCTGTTGCTCGGTGAAGGCGCGCGAGCGGTCCTCGAAGCGGAAATCACCGCAGGACAGGGGCGCTTCCGCGGCATCCGGCACTCATCGGCGTGGGATGCAGAAGCCGGGGTCGCCGGCATGTATGCCACGCGGCCGAAAGGCCTGCTGCTCGATCCGACATTCCGCAAGGGATTTTCCTGCCTCGCGCCGCTGGGCCTGAGTTTCGACGCGTGGCTGTTTCATCCGCAGATCCCCGAACTGACCGATCTTGCCCGCGCCTTCCCGGGCACCAGGATCGTGCTCGATCATTGCGGCGGCCCGGTCGGCCGCGACCGCTTTGCCAGCCGGCG
>WNFC01018816.1_pt1 | contig 14585 bp, 9 predicted proteins | sample 5400541 | NCBI WGS metagenome assembly WNFC01 (sample SAMN13153342, study PRJNA577476) | soil metagenome | isolation source: 120 cm saprolite under Douglas fir tree site 2 hole 2 replicate 1 | place: USA:California | collected 2015-04-18
GGGTTGGAGCTCAGCCTGCTCGATCTCGTCGCACAAGCGCGCGGCGTGCCCCTGGCGCGGCTGCTGAGCAGTTCCCCCAACTTCAGGATCGAGGTGAACGCCTTGCTGACCAGTCGCGATTCGGACGAGCTCGCGAAGGAGGCGCTCGAGGCGGTCGATGCGGGTTACCAGGTCCTGAAGGTAAAGGTCGCCGGTTGCCCTTTGAACGAGGACGCTCGGCGCTTGTTCGCGGTTCGCCGCGCCATTGGAGCAGAGGTGAAGATCCGCGTCGATGCCAATGGGCAGTGGACCGAGGCCGAGGCGGCAACGGCGCTGCGTGGGTTTTCCCCGCTGAAGCTGGAGCTGTGCGAACAGCCCGTTTCGCCGACCAACACCCCGGCGTTGCGACGATTGCGCTGGCTGGTGCCGTGCAAGATTGCTGCGGACGAGGCGCTGGCACAACCCGGAGCCGCGGACGCCCTGCTCGAGAGCGAAGAAGGGCCGATCGTCGAGATTCTCGTTCTCAAGCCCGCGGTGCTCGGTGGGATCCTTCCCGCGCTGCGGTTGGCTCAACGGGCCGACCAGCTCGGAGTAGCCAGTTACGTGACGAGCGCGCTCGATGGAGTGATCGCCAGACTGGGCGCTGCTCATCTTGCCGCCGCGCTCCCTCGCAATGGCTATGCCTGCGGTCTGGGAGTGGGGGCGTTGTTTGCGAGCGAGCCGGGCCCTGATCCTTGCCCGCCACGACGTGGAAGCATTCGGCTTTTGGACCAACCCGGCCTCGGGCTCGATCCCACCTGGGGCTTGCACCCGCAATGAAGTGCCCGGTGTCGCACTGGGCCCGCTCGACGCCGAGCCGGCCGGCGCTGACATTCGAGGGGCGCACCTGGAGCTATCGCGAGTTGGATCAGGAAGTTCGTCGCTGGACGCAAACTCTTGCCGCGAACGGCGTCCGCCGGGGCGCTCGGGTCGCGCTACTTTCGAGCAACCGCGCCGAGGTGGTCGCGCTGTTCCACGCATGCGGACGACTGGGAGCGATCAACGCGCCACTGAACGTCCGGCTCACCGATGAAGAGCTGCGGCCTCTTCTCGCGCGGCTGTCGCCGGCATTGGTTATCGCCGAGGAACGATGGGCTACCGGTTTGGAGAGTGTGAAGCTGCTTGAAAAGCTGCAACCCAACGATGAGCTGGTGTCGTCCGGCACAGGCGCTGATCCGACGCTTGAGCCCAGTGCGACCTTCGCGGTCCTGTTCACGTCGGGTACCACCGGTACACCGCGAGCCGCGGAACTGACGGTAAGCAACTTTGCCGCGAGCGCCGATGCTTCAGGAAAAAATCTGGGCAACGCTCCGGACCAACGTTGGTTGGCGTGCCTGCCGCTGTTTCACGTCGGTGGTTTGGCGATGCTCACGCGTTGCGCGTGGTACGGGGCTTGTCTCGTGGTTCACGGGCGGTTCGACGAGGAGGCTGTGAATGAGGCGCTCGATCGGCAAGAGGCGACGCATCTGAGCCTGGTGCAATCTACCCTCGCCAGGCTCCTCGCGGCGCGTGGCAACCGCCCCTTCCCCGAGTCGGTCCGAGCCGCGCTGGTCGGCGGCGGACCGGTTTCGAGCGACCTGCTGCAGAGCGCGAAAGCCGTGCGCCTCCCGGCGCTGCAAACGTACGGATTGACCGAGGCGACCTCCCAGGTCACGACCGAGCGCGTGGGCGAGGCAAATGGCCGGACCGCAGGGCTTCCGCTTGCCGGCGTGGAGCTCCGTATCGCCGATTCCGGGGGCAACTCGCTGCCGCCTGGTGAAACCGGTGAAGTCCAAGTCCGTGGGCCCACGGTGATGCGCGGGTATTTCGGAGACAAGCGCGCGACGGCGGAAGCGTTCAGCGATGGCTGGCTAAAAACGGGAGACGTGGGATCGCTCGATGGTGAAGGTCGCTTGACGGTGTTGGCTCGGAGAACGGACTTGATCATCAGCGGCGGCGAGAACATCTATCCCGCCGAAGTCGAGCAAGTGCTCAAACGTCACCCCTTGATTCAGGACGCGGCAGTGACCAGCAAGGCTTCCGAGCGTTGGGGTTCGGTGCCGGTGGCGGTGGTCGTGGCGCGTCAGCCCGCACCGAGCGATCAAGATCTCGAAACGTGGTGCCGAGGGCGACTGGCCGGATTCAAGATTCCCAAACGATTCGTGTTTCTCGACACGCTTCCCACGAACGCGATGGGAAAGGTGGACCGCGGCGCGATCGCGCGTCTCGTAAACAAGTAATACCTGAAATTGTTAATAAATTTATCATATTTCATGTGAGCAGGTGTGATTCGAGCGCACACCTCGCATCTTGGGCGCCGCGGCAAGGCAGGGGAGGGCGCTTCCGATGCGGTTCAGAGCAAGCTGGGCACTGGCACTCGGTGCGCTTGCAACGCTGCTGCCTGGATGCGCGACCCTGCGTAGCGCACCAACTACGGAATCTGAAGCGCAGCCTTGGTACGAGATCGAAACCGCGCATTTCCGAATCCGGACCAACGCTGAGTTGCCGACCGCGCTGCAGACCGCGCGCGGGCTCGAAAGACATCGAAGAGCCCTTCTGTTGATATGGGGCGAACATTTCGACCCGCCTGGACAGCTCGAGGTCGTTGTGCTGCGCGACAGCGAGCAGCTTTCCGAATTCGCGGACGCGCCGGTCGCTGCGTATATGACGCTTCTGCCCACCGGCTGGCAGGTGGTGATGGCTGCAAAATATCCGTCTGAGTCACTCGCTCAAGTGGAGCTTCATGAGCTTGCGCACTACTTGAGCCGATACATCCTCCTGCGACAGCCGCGCTGGTTGTCGGAAGGGCTGGCCTCGTACCTGCAAACCATTGAGGTGAAGGACGACTCGGTCGAAGCAGTGATCGGCCGGGCGCCGCTTCCATTGCTTCAGTACATTCGGGGGCACGACGTTTTGTCGCTCGCTGACTTGTGGAGCGGGTCAGCGACGAGCGAGTCGCGGCCGGCGCTTTATGCCTCTTCGTGGCTTTGGGTTCATTTTCTGATCAATCAGCAGGGCGCGCGATTTAACGATTTCCTGAATCGCCTTGCATCCGCGGAAGAACCCCGTTCCGCCTGGAACGCCGCATTTACCGGCGTACCCTCCCAGGCGCTTGAGCGAGGTGTTCGCAGCTACGTGGGCCGCGAGCATTTTCCGGTGCGTAGTCTGCTGATGCCTCCCGTTGCTCCTCAGTTGACGCACACTGTGATGGACGAGGCGGAGATTCACGTGACTCGAGCTCGGCTCTACTTGACGGGTCGAAAGTCGATCTCGGCCAATCAACGGCGGGAACTGGTGCTGAACGAGGTTGCGCAAGCGTTAAGGCACAATCCACAGAGCGCCAGTGCCCGAGTCCTGGAGGGAGAGCTCGCAACCGGCCGGAGCAATCGGCTAGCGATCGCGAATGAGCTGACGCGCTCCAAGCCCCAGGAACCTCGAGCCTGGTCATTTTTCGCGCGATCGCTTCACGGCGAAGACGAGAACTTCCCAGACCTCGAGCAAATGCTCGAGACCGGCGCCAAAGTCGCGGCGCAGGATCATTGGGTGCTGAATCAACTCGCCGCATACCACGCGGCGCACGGCGCACCCGAGAGGGGCCTCGAAGCGGCAACCCGAGCCGTGCAACTCGCTCCCTGGAGTGCGCCAATCCTGGAAACCTACGCAGCGATTTTGGCCGGAGTCGGGAGCTGCGGCGAAGCGGTCGCTGCGCAAAAGCGCGCGATGCAGCTTTTGGACGAATACGCGCCAGACGATGTGAAGCGGGGATACGAGGATCAGCTTGGAAATTACGAGCAGCACTGCACGGCCAACTTCCCGTGAGCCTGTGCTGATCTTAGTTAGAACGAAATCCCGACGATCATGCCGCCACCCTTTGCAGCTTCGATGCCAGGTTCGCTTCGATCAAACACTCGCGCTTAGCCCTGAGCCGACACACCGGGGCCATGGTGCCGGAGCCGATCGGACATTTGTGTCGCTGTGTGTGATGCGGATTGTTGATGCTGCGCGATCTTTCACGCCGCAAAATTCTGATCAAATTGAGCGCTCAGTTTGATCAGAATTTTTGTCCAGTTACCCGAGATTTTTTTAGTCCTGGGGAAAGGAACCGTCAAAAGCTGAAACCGGACTGCGTCTGACCATTTCCGAGAAAACTGGCCCTCACTGTACAAATGAGTAGTATCTCCAACCACCATGATACGGCTCGATCGCGCGGGAACAGCAGGTCTGTCCACCCGCAACAGCTTGCACGAGCTCAACGCTCAGCAACAGGAAGCGGTCGTGCATGCGGTGCAACTTCCCAGAAGCTCACCGCTCTTGGTCATTGCCGGCGCGGGATCGGGAAAAACGAAGACGCTGGCCCACCGCGTTGCGCAGCTGATCTTGTCAGGGGCGGACCCAGGCAGGATTCTGTTGCTGACCTTCAGCCGGCGCGCCGCGCAGGAGATGGTGCGAAGGGCGCGGTCGCTGGTTCAGCGCGTCGTTCCTCACCCGCGGCCTTTGCTGTGGGCCGGCACGTTTCATTCTGTCGCCAATCGCTTGCTTCGTCTGCACGGCGCTGCGGTGGGTCTTTCCCCGGAGTTCACCATTCTCGATCGCTCGGATGCCGAGGACCTGCTGGATGTGGTTCGAACACGTCTAGGATTGGCCAAGGTCGATCGGCGATTTGCAAGAAAAACGACCTGCTTGTCGATCTACTCGAGGGTGATCAACACCCAATGGCCGCTCAAGCGCTGCTTGCAGGAACACTTTCCCTGGTGCGCGTCGTGGGAGGCGGAGCTTCAGGGTTTGTTTCGGGCTTACGTGGAAGCCAAGCAAGAGCGAGCGGTGCTCGATTATGACGACTTGCTGCTTTCCTGGTTCTATCTGGTGCGCGAACCCGCAATCGCGCAACGGATGTCCGATCGATTCGATCACATTCTGGTGGATGAGTATCAGGACACGAATGCGGTTCAGGCGGCGATTCTCCTTTCGCTCAAACCGGAGGGGCACGGACTTACCGTGGTTGGCGACGACGCCCAGGCGATTTATTCATTTCGGGGCGCGACGGTGCGCAACATTCTCGACTTCCCATCGAAGTTCACGCCGGCGGCCCACTGCGTACGGCTCGAGCAGAACTACCGTTCCACTCAGCCAATCCTAGAGGCAGCCAACGCGGTGATCGCGCTCGCGCCGGAGCGATTCACCAAGAATCTCTTTTCCAATCGCTCGTCGGCCCAGCGACCGCGGCTGGTCAGCGTGGAGGACGAGAGCTTTCAGGCGCAGTACATCATCGAGCGCATTCTCGAATATCGAGAAGCGGGCATTGCTCTGAAGAAGCAAGCGGTGTTGATGCGAGCCGCGCATCACAGCGACCTACTGGAAGTGGAGCTCGCGCACCGGCAGATTCCATTCGTCAAGTACGGAGGCTTGCGCTTTCTCGAGGCGGCGCACGTCAAAGATCTGTTGTGCATTCTTCGCTGGGCGGAGAATCCCCGAGACACGATCGCTGCATTTCGGGTGCTGCAGCTGCTCGATGGAATTGGACCGGTGCTCGCGGAGCGAGCCTGCCAGCACCTTTTTCGATCGCAGTTCGACTTCGCGTCACTCGTTCAATTTCAGACGCCGGCGTCGGCGCGAGAGACTTGGACGGAACTCTTGGAGCTAATGACTCAGCTGCGCGACGCACACACCGACTGGAGCGCGCAGATTGACCTTTGCCGCCGCTGGTACTTGCCACTGCTCGAGCGTCACTACGATGGAGCAGCTACGCGGATCGGCGATCTGGACCAACTCGAATCAATCGCCCGGACCTACCGCACCCGCGAGGAGTTTCTGTCCGAGCTGACGCTGGATCCTCCCGAAGCGACGGGTGACGAAGCCGGCCCGCCGCATCTCGACGAGGACTATTTAATTCTCTCGACCATTCACTCCGCCAAGGGCCAGGAATGGGATGTGGTCTACGTGCTGGACGTTTTGGATGGCTGCATTCCCTCGGACATGGCAGCGGGTGACCGCGAGCAAATCGAGGAGGAGCGGCGGCTGCTTTACGTGGCGATGACCCGCGCCAAGGATGAGCTTTACCTGATGCAGCCGCTGAAGATGTTCATCGGCTCGCAAGCGCGGCTTGGCGATCGCCACCTGTATGCGCCGCGAAGTCGCTTCCTGCCGGATTCGGTGCTTCCCCTCTTTGAACGCCTCAGCTACCCCACTGCGCACGCGGTCGTCGCGGCGGAGCCAGTCGCGGCGCTCGACATTTCCGCTCGGCTGCGCAGCATCTGGGGCTGAATCGCTTAAGGTGTATAAACCTCAACCGTGTTGAGGACGATTCGATGCTTGTAATAGCCATGTAATCCGAAGACGGCATAAATCCGATCGTCGGCTCCCCGCACTGCCCCTAAACCCTCGCGAGGAGTGAGCATGGAAGAACCAACTGCCCATCGGTCGTTCGATGGATCGTACACTTCAACCGCATCGCTAGCGGACCAAGGAGCGCCGCCCAGGGCGTAAATCCGACCGTCTATCGCGACCGCGGCCGCAAGGTTGTAACGGCCCGTCGGCAAGGGAGCCACCGGACGCCAAAAGTCCGTGCTCGAATCGTAGACGGTCACGTCACGGAGAAATAGGGATGTCGAATTTCGCCCGCCCATCGCGTAGATCCGTCCGTCCATTCCAAGCACAGCGGACAAGTGACTGCGTGCCACAGGTAAGGGCGCTACACTCGCCCAACTATTTGTGAGCGGATCATACGCCTCCACCACTCTGACGAAGACTTCAGCGCCCACACTGACTTGTGAGCCCCCGATAACATAGATCTTTCCATCGTTTCCGGTGGCCGCCCCGGCACCGCCCCGGGCGGTTGGCATCGGAGTCACGGTAGTCCAAGTATTTGTGCTGGGGTCGTAGGCTTCGACTACGTCAAAGGAACGGGGTCCGTCGCTCCCCCCAAACACAAAAATACGACCGTCGTCCGCCACGGCTGCTGCAGCATTGGCGCGCGGGGTTGGCATCGGTGGGAGGCAGGTCCAAACCTGGGTCACTGGGTCATAGCTCTCCATTGCGCCTAGGACAGACCTGTCATCAAAACCACCGATCGCGTAGATGCTGCCGTCCCGCCCAGCTACTGCATTGACCGACCATCGGGGCACCGGTATCGAAGGTGTAAATCTCCATTGAGCTGTAGCGCTCGTCGGCAAGAATGCGGTGATACACAGAGTAGCGAGAATGGCCGAAATCGCATTGAGGCGGTCCAGACGAACTCCCAGCATAATTTCCCCCATTGCCCGGCGAACGAAATCCCTCATCTCATTAGTTCCGAGCCCGAGCGAGTATAGCGCCCATTTGCGCGCGATCCAGTGATGAGCCGTTGCAATGTCGCCGCGCGGACAGCGATGGTAGGGGTTCACGTCGAGGAGGATAGATGCCCGAGAGCTTTGAGATCGAGATTGAACAAGATCAGCGGGTGAGCGCCACTGCGTATCACGCCAAGGTGGGGGAGCCGATTGCGGCCACAGTTGTACTCGGGCATGGGGCGGGCGCGGATCAACGAAGCGGGTTTATGGTGGCTTTTGGATCTGGGCTCTCTTCCCGCGGCCTCAACGTGGTCACCTTCAACTTCCCTTACATGGAGCGGGGCAGATCGGCTCCCGATCCAGCTCCGAGGCTCGAGTCCGCCTTTCGAGCCGCGATTCTTGGCGTGAAAAACGTTCCCGAGCTTGCCAGCGCTCGTCTTTTCATCGGAGGAAAGTCCCTTGGAGGCCGAATCGCGTCACATCTGGCAGCCTCGGAGCAGTCACATCTGGCAGCCTCGGAGCAGCCGATTGCGAACCTCGCGGGACTGATTTGCCTCGGTTATCCGCTGCATCCTCCGAACCGGCCTGAGAAACCTCGCACCGAGCATTTGGAGCGGATAGGGGTGCCGATCTTCATTGCGCAAGGCTCCCGCGATGCATTCGGTAGCCCTGCGGAATTGGGGCAGGTGCTTACTCAGCTCAAGACCCCAACGCGGCTTTTCGTCGTCGAGGGTGGAGACCACTCCTTCACCGTTCCCAAGAAGTGGCCCAAGTCCCAGAACGAGGTCTACGCGGAGGTTCAGGAGGAGATAGTACGCTTCGTCGGGCGGTGACTTGGTGGATGCAGTCGGATACAAGCCCAAAATTGCTTTGTGCATGGCCGCGAGGACAACTCGCGGGGAGGGGAACATGAGCCCAACGCTACGTTCAGTCTTGCTCGTCATCACCGTCACTGTGATCAGTAATGTTTTGGTCGGTTCGCTGGTTCACGCGGGCGCCCAGAGTGCCGTCTACGTGTCGAACAAGGAGGGCAGCATTTCAGCATTTACGATGAACTCAAAAACAGGCGAGCTGACTCCGCACCCAGATTCACCCTATCCCGCGGGCAACTTTCCTCAATGGACTACCGTTGATCCAACGAACACGTTTGTCTATGTTTCCAACTGTGGGTCTCCGAGTTGTGACCTACCAGGAAGCGTTTTCGGCTATGCCATTGATGTAACCGGGGGCCTTTCTATTGTTAGCGCACGATTCACTGGTGGCCGCGGCGCGATTTCGATGAGCATTGATCCCAGTGGACGCTTTGCCTACGTGGCGAACCACGGATCAAACAACGTCTCCGGGTTTTCTATCAGCGACAGCGGCGTCTTGACGCCCGTTGACGGATCTCCATTTGTTGCAGGCTCTTTTCCCGCTTGGGTTGCTGCGGACCCGAATGGGCAATTTCTGTTTGTCGCGAATTGCGGCAGCGAATTCTGCGAGTATCCGGGTCAGACACCGGATGGGAACGTGGCGGTTTTTCGGATCAATCCGGATTGTGGCGCTTTGGCACCAGTGCCGGGTTCTCCGTTCAGGGTCGGTCAGAAACCGATGGCGGTCGCACCGGACGCCACGGGGAGCTTCCTATATGTGGCGGATTTGGGAGTTACCGGACGCGTGCATGGCCTTGTTGTGGATCGGGATACAGGGGCTCTCAGCCCTCTAGCAGGTTCGCCTTGGCCGGCCGGCCCTGGTCCCCGCTCGATCATGGTGGACCCGTCGAATCAGTTTGTCTACACGGCCAACATAAACTCAACAACCATCTCCGGATACGCCATCGATGGCGCCACCGGCACGCTTGCGCCGATCGCTGGCTCCCCCTTTCAGGCGAGAATGGCGCCCGACGCCTTTGCTGTTGATAGCAGCAGCCGGTACGCCTATGCGGCCAACTTTGGTTCGGCGAACGTCTCTGCGTACAGCATTGACGCCACGGGTAGACTGACTCCACTGCCGCGATCGACGTTTCCGACAGGTGTTGAACCGACTGGGGTGGCGATCGTCGACATTGCCGGGCCGTGACAAGCGAAATCGAAGATCGGTTTGGTCAGTGTGGCGCTGGTTCTGGACTCCAACGTTCGTCAGCGGGAAGAAGGATCGATCTGGGCCGCGATTCTCTCACGCAATGACACAGGTTAACTTCGGTGTGTCACGGTCGCGGTCCGAACGATGGACTAAACTCACCGGCGTTAATTCTCTCGCTGCGCTGCTCATAGAGCTCGGCACCCAGATTTTCCCCCTTCGATGAAGCTCCTGCTCGCAACCCGGTTCTCGGCTGGTCGTCGTCGACGACATGCGCGTCTCCTTTGGCTCGACGGGTCTCGTGCTAAGCTGTGTGCATCCTAGTCAGGAACCAGAGCGTGCAGCGCCTATTGCAGCCGGGCTTGGAATCAACCAGGTGATCGGCTTTGCAGCAGACGCGCCGGGGGCTTTACCGCCGCGCCGCAAATTGGCTGCACTGGGCTCCCTGATTCCCACGACAGGCCGAGACTGGACCGGCTTGATGCTCGCGGTCGCCGCCCTCGGCATGCTTGGCTTCCGGTTCTGGAGGCTCGGAGATTCGCCGTTCATTCAAGACGAGCCAATCTTCTTGATGACTGCTCGCGAGCAGCTGCGAAGTGGCCATTGGGTTAGTGCATCGCCGATCTCGGGCACCCAGGGGCTCCGTTACGGGCCGTCTGTGTTTTGGTTCTATGGCGTAGTGCAAACGCTTTTTGGGCCCGCTCCGGAAGCGTCCATCGCCGCCATGTGCATCGTGTTGTGTCTGGCTCACATCGCGCTTGCCGCCGGCCTGGCACGCATTTATGGCGGCGGTTGGCTGCAGTTCGCGACGTTGCTCGCCTTCCTTGCGTCATCGCCGTTTCAATTCATCTGGTCCCGGCTCGCCTGGGATCAGACGGTCAATCTATGCGCTGCGTGGGCGGTATTCCTGCTTTGCAGTCGAGGCGAGTTGCGGTTGCGCGCATTGCTCACGCTCGGCTTGGTTCTGGGCTACGCCATTTCGTCGCACTTGATGGTAATCCCTCTCGTGGCATGCATTGGAGCGGTCATCGCCGGCGAGATGCGCCGATCGTGGCGACGCCTCGCGGTAGCCGCTGTCGCGCTCGGGTCCGGGATCCTGCTGGTCAATCTGCCGTACCTTCAATTCCTCGCGCGCGAACCGGTCCAACTGACATCGAGCCAAACATTTAGCGCGTCGATGATCGCCCAGCATCTGCTCCAAGTAGTTCGGGTGGCAACCTCCGCTGGAATTGACTACTTCCTCGACGAAGACTGGTCGCAATTCAAACGCTGGTTGGAAGTAGGGCAGTCGCTCGACTGGGCATCGAACCTGGTAGTGGTGCTCCTTGCCTTGTCGACCGCAGCGGGGCTTGTGGCGGGCTTTCAGTCAAACGTGCTCGGACGGCGGCGGATCGCTCTATTGGCCAGCCTGTGCTGGGCCGTATACCCGGTTGTTTACGGTAGCCGAAGTCTCAAGCTCCATCCTCACTACGAATTTCCGACCTACTGGATCACTGCCGCGGGCGTCGCCTCGTTCATTGTGTGGCTTGGCAAGCGCCGATCCCTATATGGCAATTTGGCGGCGAGCGCGGTGCTGGTTTTTGCGTTTGTTCAATTCGCGTTCATCATTGCTCTGTCGCAATTCCTCCATGAACGAGGTGGCACACGAGGAATTCACTATTCTACGACGGTGGCGCAGCAGGAAGAGTTGGTTCGAGTCGCTTGCCACCAACCCCAAACGACCGTTGTTCTACAGAACACGACGCGGTTGTTCCCCGTCTCGCTCAAATACTTGTCCTTGGTGGCACGCGACTGCGAGGGCAAGACGCTCCAGATCTGTCCGCCGGAATGTCGTCCACGAGACCGGAGCGTCGGTAGACTCTTGCTGAGATACACCAGACTGCAGGGCGGAGCAGTCACCTTCTGAGTAGAGCGACCGAAGACAGCCGGCGCAATGCGTCGCGCCCTGCACCTGCAGCGGGAAAGCAGGGGACATCCCGGTTCTCGAGTGCCTGCGCGTGGTTTACGACTGCGCAGCTCCGCGCCTAGAACCGGCAGTCCCCGCTCTCGCAGAACTCTCACGTCCCTCGAGTATCCGCCGAACTAGGCATTCACCTCGTCCTCGCAGGGCCGAAACGCCGCTTCGTCACGGGCGAAATAACAGCTGCAGCCAATTTGGCACTGGCGCATAATTACACACTAACACCGAGACGACGATTACATAAATCAGGCGTGCGGACCGAACCGTAGGAATCGCCTCAGGCTTCTCCACGTCCAAGATTTCCATTGTTAGCCATGGCAACATCACCAACATATACCAATACCATGCATAAGGTGTCTGTATCCATATTATCGACATCCAAAAAAGCATGACCATATCAAACCAGGCCCGTGCACTAAGTAGGAACAGTGCAACGATAAGAATCACGACGGCGAATTCCATTAATGCGGGATTGCTTGGCGCCAGCCGTACTGGATTGGTAATTTGCACCTGTGAGAACCAAGGCCATAAGAGCCCGAAGGTATAAAGAGAAGCTCCGCCGAGCAGTACGGCAACTCCAACGGCTATAATCTCCGGAATTCTCCATCTCCGCCAATCCCCATTTCTAGCGATTGAGTACGCGGCGTAGATAGCGAGCGGTACGAAAAAGAAAGCTCGGTAGTGGATAAACGTCGAAGCGCAGTACGCGACGAGGGCGGCAAGGTTACGCTTCGCCTTAAGAAGCAATGCGACCAGCGTTATGGGGGCAACTAACACGACGTCATAGAAGCCCTCGAGTGACCAATGAATGAGCTCGCTGTAGGCAATAAAAATGCCCAAGGGGCCGATTAGTCGCCTTGGCTCCGCGGGCCAAAACGCCAATAAGACAAAAAAGACCGAGATATGCGCCAATAGCAAAAAATAAATGATGAGTATTCTATTGACGTGAGTGAACGTTAAAGAACTAAAGTGGTAGGCAACCGCAATCGGTGCCACAAGCACCATGTCTCCAGGCGGATAAAGTCGAGGATACTGCGTCCAACTTGAGATGAACGGCTTGCCCAGGGCCATCCAGGAACTCGAAACACGCCGCTGCCTGGACCAGCGAATGGTCGAAGGTCAGGCGGAAGCTGAGATGTCTCTTCGGGCGTTAGCGGAACAACGAGGTCTCTGGTCGGGCGTTGCCAAATCTGAAGAGCCACTCGTGGGAAAAGCCGTGCGGCATTCATATGGGAGAAATGATCTGTATACACACCTTGCGACAGATCGCCGGAGGGATGATCGTTGGGGTGGAGCAGATACCAAGTGGTCCATAATGCGAAGGACAATCCTGTCACTGTCAATACCGAAGCTCTGAGATGACTCTGATCACGCCGAAGGCTTCTGAGTGAATCCGATAGCTTTCGCAGTCTTTCAAGAATCATTACATCGTCTTTCAAAGCGAACTCACGACAGCCCGTTCCCCAAGCTTCTATTGAACGCGGGCCAGAGTCGTCTGTTCTGGACCGGCTGCGATAGTTCTCGAACCTCCCGACAATTAGTTTCGCTTGGAGCGCTGGTCAGCGGCCCATCCGATCCGTTGCGAACCCTTCTACTCGAACGCACCGCGGACAAGAGGCAAAATGGAGCCGCGACACCTCATCTCAAGGGGCGAAAACCAGGTAGTAGGACGCGCTCAATCCTCCGCTGCCCGGCGGCATCACCGCCCCCAAGAAAGCTCCCGTCACTCCATCGTAGCGCAAGACGTTGTTCGTCCCCTGACTGCTAACATACAGGTTGTGATCGGGACCAAAAATCAGGCCAACAGGGCTGTTGAGACCTCCGCTGCCCGGCGTCACAAAATTATCGATAAATGCTCCCGTTGTTCCGTCGTAGCGCAATACCGCATTGTTGTCCGCTCCGCTCACATAGAGATTGCCGTCAGCACCAAAGACCAAGCCGGTGGGAGACCCCAGCCCGCCGCGCTTAGAAGGCACGAAGACGTCCAGAAATGCTCCGGTGTTCCCGCAATACCGCACGACGCTGTTGGGATTGTGGCCTCCGAAGAAGTCTCCGAAGTTGCTGACGTAGAGGTTTCCGTCCGGCCCAAATACGAGGTCGGTGTTCCTAGTCAACTCGTCTCCCTGGGTAAAGACGCCCAGGAATCTGCCAGTCGTGCCGTCGTATCGCAGGACGTTGCCACTGAAATGGCTACTCACGTAGAGGTTGCCATCCGGCCCAAACAACAGTCCTACCGGTCCGGAGAGTCCTCCGCTGCCCGAGGGTACGAAAGCGCCCATGAACGCACCGGTAAACGCGTTAAATCGCAGGACGCTATTGGTGAGTGCGCTGCTCACGTAAAGGTTGCCATCGGGCCCATAAACCAGACCTTCGGGCCAAGCGATTGGGGATGAGTACTCACGTACAAACGCCCCGAGAAATGCGCCTGTTGTTGCATTGTAGCGGAGCACTTCGTCAGACCGAAGGCTGCTGACCAGCAAGTCACCGCGAGCGATCGGGCTGATAAAATTGAGTGACACAATTAGTGGTATTGCGATTCTTAAAACACGTTTCATGTCTCATCCTCCCGGCGTGAGAGATCCCCCTCGACACGAAACCGCGCCGAAGTGACAAAGTCAAATCAGATCAAAGCTAGCGTTCGTTTTTGGCCAGGACTTCTGGTCAAGTGACTTGATCGTGTCTTTGCGCGGACGGTGCGCGCCTCGGTCAGCATCGCTAAGCCGACAGCAACGGACTCACGTGAAGGTCTGGCGAAGACCCGTGCCAAAGCGGTCGTCCACGGGTGCCTCGTGAACGGAAAATCGGTTTAGCTTGAAGCGCTGGCCACCGTTCCATACTATCAGTCGCAACCTCTTCTACTCGAGCGAGATTCCACATGCCGGCTTTGTCTGGGGAACGAATTGGAGTTCAGGGTGGCACGCTTTCCGTTCCAGACCGTCCGATCATTCCTTTCATCGAAGGCGATGGAACGGGTCCGGATATCTGGCGCGCGTCCCAAATGGTGTTCGATGCGGCGGTGCAGAATGCTTACGGCGGCAAGAAGAAAGTCGCCTGGGCCGAGGTGCTCGCGGGGGAAAAAGCCTACCGCGCCGTCAACAACTGGTTGCCGCCCGAGACGGTCGACGCGTTTCGGACTTACCTGGTCGGAATCAAAGGGCCGCTGACCACGCCGGTCGGCGGCGGAATTCGCTCGCTCAACGTCGCTCTACGCCAGCAACTGGACTTGTATGTCTGCCTGCGACCCGTGCGGTACTTCCGGGGAGTTCCTTCCCCGGTTCGCGCTCCCGAAAAGGTGGACATGGTGA
>WNFC01005485.1_pt1 | contig 14584 bp, 16 predicted proteins | sample 5400541 | NCBI WGS metagenome assembly WNFC01 (sample SAMN13153342, study PRJNA577476) | soil metagenome | isolation source: 120 cm saprolite under Douglas fir tree site 2 hole 2 replicate 1 | place: USA:California | collected 2015-04-18
TTGCTCCACGCTTCCTTCAGACCCAACCTCGCGGTTGGTAACGCCCTTGCGTCTTGCTACCCTTCACCTCCATCAGGTTGGTAGGGGACTTTCACCCCCGAGCGATCAAACATGCTCAGCACAGGTGGGACAGGCTTTAGCCTGTGTCCGGGGTCTTTACATTTGGCGATCCGATTTCGGCGCTTGCAGCTGGAAGTGCCGAGCTGGCCTCGGGGGCACGGGGCTCTCCGGCGCTGAAGGCGCCGGCGCATACCAGCCCAGGGCAACGCACTGGGGTTGGACTGTTATTTTTTTACGCCCTGCAGGGGCGTCAGGAATCGATCATCTGCGCGATCCTTCGCAATTTTGCTAAGCGTCATCTATGGCAGTGAGCGGTTCAGCTCGGCCCTTACAGGGCGGGTGCTTATACGACATCGTTTCCCAGGGCGTTGCCCTGGGCTGATATGCGTCGCGCCGTTGGCGCGTACGGCCGCCGCGACCCTAAATGTAGAAAGTGCGGGCACAGGCTTTAGCCTGTGTTCTGCCAGAGACGAGTGAGCATCGTGGGAGGAGAGGAATCCCGTTGATGGCTCGAGCGCCCACAAGTGGTTGTTTATTAAGAGCATCACAGGCCAAAGCCTGTGCCACTGCAGAAAATGCCTGAGGGCAATCGGTGTGCGAGATGCGCTGTTAAATGTGGCGGCGATAACCGGCAGGGCCGCAAATTCTGCGCGGAGTGCGGTGCGCCGCTGGCCGCCCGCTGCTCGCGCTGTGGCGCCTCGAATGAGACGGGCGAAAGATTCTGCGGAGAGTGCGGCGCGCCATTGGCCGAATCTGCGCCATCTGCGCCTGCCCGGCCGAGCAGAGCGTCAGTTCCGTTGAACGCGGCAATTGCTGGTGAAACCGCCGACGGCGAGCGTAAGACTGGTAAACGTCGCCGCCTTGGTCTTGGTCCTCATATACGTATGCAATACTATACGTATACAATACGTGGAAGGTTTGTCAGCGTCCAGGCGGTCGGGGGTGGTTTTCGTGCGCCCCTCGTTGGTGGGGCTTTCCAGCCGGTCGCGGCGACGGCATGGAAAGGCTGTCCCATGGGCTGCGCTGACCTCCAGCCTATCTCCCGGTATGGCCGAAGCCGCCGGGGCCGCGAGTACTAGGCCCGAGCTGCTCGATTTCGACAATCTGAGCGCGTGAGATGGGTGCGATCACGAGCTGCGCGATGCGGTCCCCTGGTTTAATCGTGATGGGGTGCTGACCCAGATTGATCAGTATCGCCTTGACCTCGCCACGATAATCGGCGTCGACCGTGCCGGGCGAATTCACTAGTGTCAGCCCCTCATCGAGCGCGCGGCCACTTCTGGGCCGTATCTGTCCCTCAAACCCTGGTGGTATTTCAATCGCAATTCCAGTCGGAACAGCGGCACGACCGAGCGGCGCGAGGACCAGCGGAGCATCGACGGCGGCGAGAAGATCGAGTCCCGCGGCATTCTCGCTATGGTAGCGGGGCAGCGGTCCGCGCAGGCGCTGAACTGTGACCACTGGGACAATCAAGAAACGAATGGACCTCTTGGCTTAGCGTCGTGACGGTTGGCGGGGAGATAAGCCAGCAATCTTTCAAAAATGCGGCGATTTTCTGATAACCGGACGTTAAGCAAGTAGCTAAACTCGGCCTTGCGCTGATTCGAGCGGCGCACGGCTCCACACCGCCCCCTCCAACCGCGCCACCGCGACCGTGAGCGCATCAACCTTATTGCCGAGCGCGTCTATCCTCGTGCTGAACTTGGCGTCGAGCGCGTCGATTTTAGTGTTAAGTTTAGCCTTGAGCGCATCGATTCTAGTGTTGAGTCTAGCCTCGAGTGCATCGATTTTAGTGTCGATTCTGCTGGTGAGCTTGACGTCGAGCGCATCGATCTTGCGATCAAGGCGATTGATACTCGCCACTACCCACCCGAAGAAGGCCGCATAACTCGCCACTAGTACGGCGACCAGCCCGCCAATGAGCTCTCTGTCGGCAAGGCAGTTCATCGGAATGGATCAATTGATTGCATTGCCTAGTTGCACGCAGTAGCGTCATCCCAGCGGCGTGAAAACTTCGGGGCCCAGCTCGCGCCCTTTGAGGTCGCCCAGCATGATCAGTCCCATCCGGTCAGGCTTAAAGCACGACGACGCCAGCTCGATCACCTGTTCGTTGGTCACGTCCTCGATTTGGCGCGCGATTTCCTCCAGCGGGACGTCGCGGCGGAAGTAGATCTCGTTGCGCGCCAGCCGATTCATGCGGCTGTCGGTCGATTCCATACCGAGCAACATGTTGCCTTTGAGCTGACTCTTGGCCCGCGCCAGTTCCTCGGCTCTGAGTCCCTCGCGCGTGACCTTGGCAATCTCGTTAAGCGAAACCTCGATCACTTCGTCGACCCAATCGGGTGAAGTACCTGCGTAGATACCGAAGTAGCCACAATCGAGAAACGCCGAGAGAAATGAATAGATGCTATAAACGCGGCCTCGCTTCTCTCGCACTTCCTGAAACAACCGCGAAGACATACCGCCGCCGAGCGCGGTGTTCAGCACATAGGCGGCGTAGCGCAGCGGCGCGACCTGGCTCAACCCCGGACCGCCGATACATAGATGGGCCTGCTCTAGCTTCTTCAGATGGTTGATCACCATCACGCGCTCATGCGGCGCCTCTATAGCTTCGCGCTTGCCATTGCCTGGAATCGAGCCAAACAACCGTTCGCAGTCGGCCACCAACCGCTCGTGGTCGATCGCGCCCGCCGCGGCTATCAGAACACGCTCGGCACGGTAACGCTCGGCCATGAATGAGGTCATCAGCTCGCGGTCGATCGCGTTGACGGTATCGACCGAACCGAAGATCGGCAGCGAGAGCGGATGACCCTGCCAGAAATAGAGATTGAAGAGGTCGTGGATAAAATCGTCCGGAGTATCCTCGGCCTGCGAGATTTCCTGGAGCACCACCTGCCGCTCCCGATCAATTTCCTCAGGCGCGAATACGGATTCGAGGAAAATGTCAGCGAGCAGCGCGGTCGTCATTTTGACGTCTTCACCGAGGACCTTGGCGTAGTAGCAGGTATACTCCTTGCCGGTAAAAGCATTGAGCACACCGCCGACCGCGTCGATCTCCTCGGCAATCTGCGCGGCGCTCCGTCGTTTTGTCCCCTTGAAGAGCAGATGTTCGATGAAGTGCGAAACCCCATTTTGCGGCGTCTCTTCGTAACGAGACCCGTTCTCGACCCAGATTCCGATTGTAGCCGACACCATCTGCGGCATCGGTTCACTCAGGACGCGCACACCGTTGGAAAGAGTGCTCTTATGCACTTATTTGGCCTTTTGTTCCAGTTCCTGCGTTGCTTCGCGCATCGACAAACGAATCTTGCCGTTGCGATCGACGTCGAGCACCTTGACCATGACCTCGTCGCCTTCACTCAACTCGTCTTCAACCCGCCGTACTCGATCCTTGGATATCTGCGAGATATGCAGCAGCCCGTCGGTACCGGGTAGAATCTCGACAAAGGCGCCGAAATCGACGATCTTGCGGACCTTCCCGCGATAGATGCGGCCCACTTCCGGCTGCGCAGTAATCGCCTCAATAGCGGCCACCGCCTTTTCCATCGCGACGCCGTCGGCGGAGGCGATCACTACTGTGCCGTCGTCCTGTATATCGATTTTGCAGCCAGTTTCCTCGACCAGGGCACGAATCACTTTGCCGCCCGGGCCAATGACATCGCGAATCTTGTCGGGTTTGATGTGCATGGTGACGATGCGCGGCGCATACGACGAAACTTCCTTGCGTGGCCGCTCCATCGCCTTCTCCATCACGCTCAAGACGAACAGCCGCGCGTCACGCGCCTGATGCAGCGCTTGACGCATCACGTCACGTGTGATGCCGCCGACCTTGTTGTCCATCTGGATGGCAGTGATGCCCTGCGCGGTGCCGGCGACCTTGAAGTCCATGTCGCCGAGGTGATCCTCATCACCCAGGATATCGGTCAGCACGCGCACCTGCTCGCCGTCTTTGACCAATCCCATCGCGATACCGGCAACTGCCGCCTTGACCGGCACGCCGGCGTCGAACAGCGCCAGACTGCCGCCGCATACGGTCGCCATTGAGGAGCTACCGTTCGATTCCAATACTTCGGAGACCACGCGAATCGTGTAAGGGAAGCTGTCTTCCGGGGGTAAAATCGGCGCCAGAGCACGTTCGGCCAATGCCCCATGGCCGATTTCGCGGCGGGAAGGACCACGCAAAAACTTCACTTCGCCGGTGGAGAACGGCGGGAAGTTGTAATGCAGCATAAATTTCTTAAAGCGTTCGCCCAACAGCGCGTCAATCTTCTGTTCGTCAGACGAGGTGCCGAGGGTGACGGTGGCCAGAACCTGGGTCTCTCCGCGCGTGAACAAGGCGGAGCCGTGGGTTCGCGGCAGCACCTGCACTTGAGCGCTTAAAGGCCGAATTTCGGTTGAGCTGCGGTCGTCAATGCGCCGGTCCTGTTCGAGGATGACCCCGCGGACACGGTCGCGCAGGACCTTTTCGGTGGCTTCCGTCAACTCGTTGGTGCGCTCGGGAAAGTGCGACGCCAGTTCCGCGACGACGCGGTCCGACAGCGAGTAAATTGCGTTGTTGCGTTCTTTTTTGCCGACAATTTTGAGAGCTTCTTCGAGGCTGCCGGCCATCCGTTCTCTTACCGTCGACAGCAGAGCTTGATCATATTGCCTGAGCGTGAACTGACGCTTTGCTTTACCGGCGAGGCGCCGCAGTTCCTCCTGCAATTCGAACACTGGCCGCATTTCTTCATGCGCGCTGAAGAGCGCCTCAAGCACCGCTTCCTCGTCAACGATCTGCGCACCACCTTCGAGCATTACGATCGAGTCGAGTTGGGCTGCCACGACCATTGAGAGGTCGCTCGCCTCCATCTCCGCAAAGCGTGGATTGACGATCAGCTTGCCGCCGACTCGTCCCATCCGCACTGCCGCTACCGGCCCATTATGCGGAATATCGGAGACTTCAAGCGCTGCCGAGGCCGCAATCAGCGATAACATGTCAGGATCGTTATCGCGATCGGCAGACAGCACCGTGACGACGATCTGAGTTTCCTGGTCGAAACCCTTGGGGAATAACGGCCGCATCGCACGGTCGATGAGCCGCGAGGTCAGGATTTCTTTCTCAGAAGGCCGCCCTTCCCGCTTAAAAAAGCCGCCAGGAATTTTCCCGGCGGCGAAGGTGCGCTCCTGGTAGTCTACGGTCAGGGGCAGGAAGTCGACTCTTTCGCGGCTTTGGTAAGCCGCAACAACCGTTGCCAGCACGATGGTCTCGCCGTATTGGGCGAGCACGGCGCCATGCGACTGTTTGGCGAGGCGCCCGGTTTCAAGCGACAGCGGCCTACCGGCAAACTCGATTTCTAACTTACGATACATTCGTGTCCACCCTGGGGAAAACAGAGACTCTGGCGCTGCGCCCAGCCCGCCCGAGATAGCAAGCGCTTCTGCTCATCGATGGGGTTTCAGGCAGAAACTTCGCGGAATCTCCTGGCTGACGCGCCTTAAGGACGGCTGATTAGCGACCACGGCTGTGGGCCGTATCCGCGGCATAAGCGAGCTATCGCCGAATGCCCAGTTTCTCGATCAGACCCTTGTAGCGATCGAAATCCCGAGCGTGCAGATAATCGAGCAGACGCCGGCGTTTACCGACCAATCGCAGCAGTCCGCGGCGCGAATGATGGTCTTTCGCGTGCGTCTTGAGGTGTTCGGTGAGTTGTTCGATACGCGCCGTGAACAGCGCGACCTGGACTTCAGGCGAGCCGCTATCGTTTCCGGCTCGTGCGTTGTCGGTGATAATTGTTCGCTGGCGAGCGACCTCAAGGGGCATCAGGTCTTTTATTCTTTCCCTTTTCCTTTATTTGGCCAACACCCTAACAGACCATGCTGGTGGAGTAAAGCGCGGGGCCGGAGGCCTCTGACAGGGTGCGGAAAAACCAATTTCTTTTTGAAAAGTCTTTCCGCACCCTGCGATAAAACTGGCTTCTTTCCTTTAGTTCTCCCCCTTTGGGGGAGATTACAGAGAGGGCAGGCAGGCTGCGGAAGGCCTTTTTTCGCAGCCTGCTAAAGTGGGCGGCAGCGTTAACAAATCCATGAACCCTCAGCGCGTACCTCGGTCCGCTTCAGCCGACGCAGACTCGGTCCCGCCAAGCTCAACTCCTTTACGCACGCGCACCTTGTCATAAGGACGGGTCGGCACATCTACCCGGGTTTTGCGGTATCCGCTGCCTGGAGCGACGAAGCCGAGCGTATACTGCTCGCGCAATTCGCGGCTTATTGCGGCGCAATCCTCGCGCATCTCACGTCCATCGCCGATGGTGTGCAAGAGAAAGGTTTTGGCGCCGGTCTCATTGGAAAGCAGCTCCAAGGTTCGAGCATCGACCGAATCCTGAGCGATGAGCCCGAGGCCCAACAAACCAATCGTTGAGGGGTCAACATTGGAATTGCCTATTCCGATTGAATAGATCAGCACTCCCATCTCGCGGGCGTGTCCGATTACTTCCTGTAAATTCTGATTGCTGGCATTGTCCTGGCCATCAGTGACGACCAGCAAGACTTTTTTATCCCACCGTCCATGACGAACCATCAGCAATCCATCGATAATCGTATCGAAGATCGCAGTCTCTCCCTGGGCATAGAGCAAGTTGAGACGGCCGATTAGCGCCTGATGGTCAGTAGTAAAAGGCTGAAGCAAGAAAGGCTGGCTGGAAAAAGCAAACAGGAAGACATCGTCGCGCGGGTTCAGATCGCTTACGAATTCAGTTATCGCGGTCCGCGCCTGCATGAGCTTGGGCTCCATACTGCCCGAAGTGTCCACCAGGATGCCGACAGAGACGGGCGTATTCAGATCCTGCCGGAAGAACTCGATTGGGCGCTGCTGGCCATCGATATAAAGCTTGAAGTCGTTCTTCTGGAGCCCGGTAACATAACGCCCCTGCTGATCGACGATGGTCACGGTCAGTTGGTTGTAACCTGGTTGTCGGGTCAATTGGCGCGTCGGCAGGGTTAATTCCTGGCCCTGCTGAGGGGCGATGCGCGGCATACTTTCAGTACCGCCGAACTGCCGGCCAGGTATTGTTGGTACTTCCAAGACTGAGCCGCCCTGTTTTTGATTGCGCGGCACCGAGGGCGGCAAGGTGAGTTCGCCTTGCTGAGCAAACGCAGAACCAACGAAACTGGCTGTAATTGAGACACCGGCGACCAAGGCAAAGGCGAGGAGGGCGAACGCGCGGCATCTTTTGCTTGATATCATTTCAATAGCCTCGGTGCTGACACTAAACCACCCTCGATCCTTGACCATCACGGCACTCTGCCGTCTCACCTCAAAATGCGAAGAGAGCAACGGTTCACCCTTCGATCTTCCTATTTGCCGGAAAGGCGAGCAAGCACGATCTTTCAGCACCGGCCTAATTCGAGTACATGAGAGGAAGACGCTGCGCGCCGCGCCGCGTTTCATGACTGAAATACTGCTCTCGGCGTGCGGTCCTTGGCAACTCTGCCGCTTTTCTGCTAACGGATTCTCCGTCGCCCAATAAAACTACTTTGAGAAATGGCATCACGATGGCGACCGATCATAATCGTATCGAACGCTTCCTCTATCTGGAGGCGCGTTTGATGGACGGTCACCGGTTCGATGAATGGCTAGCGCTATGGGCCCTGGAAGATGCGACTTATTGGATTCCGGCCAATAGCGACGAGGGCGACCCGATGCACAGCGTTTCGATCGTTTACGACCGTCGTGGTCAGCTACGCAGCAGGGTTCAGCGGCTTAAGGAGACGCTGTGGTTGAAAGAGCAACCACCGCGGCTCAAGCGTATCATTGGAAACATTGAAATTACCGAACCCGGCACCAGCGAGCTTGCGGTTAACTCCAATTTCATTCTCGCGCAATTGCATCGGCATCACCAGGTCATCTGGGCGGGCAACACAGTTCACCTGCTGCTCGAGCAGGGCGGAGAATTGCGCATCAAATACAAAAAGGTCGTGCTGCTCAATAACAACGAACCGCTGCCGAACATGTTATTCCTGCTCTAGCAGGCTGCGGAAAGATTTTTTATAACGAAATAGGTTTTGCGCAACCTTGCCGGGCTCGTCTATATGACAATGCGACTCGTCAGTGAATTTGCGGCGGTCGAGATTGCGCGCGACGACCGTGGCAACGGACCGCGTCTGATGATCCGCGACCTGCAGACCGGTCAGGAAATCTATCTCGACCCGTTAGAACTGGCGGCGCTGGCGTGGACCCGCCACCAGGAGTTGCTACCGCTGCTCGATCCGGGGCGCTTCGACCCGCGCACCCGGCCGCTCCAGGGCGAGTAAGGCAGGCATCGCTACCTGCCGGTCTTATTCTGCGCGCCCGGGACGCGACTAAAGGATTTAGCGGTGGCGCGAGCAAAAAAGCTCGCGCATCGACGACGGGCAGGGACGCCCGCCCTACTAATTTCCGATCACCATTGCTCGTAGTGGACGGCACGTCTCTCGTAGCCCGCCCGGCGCAGCAAATCCCGAAGCTGCAACACTCCGGGCCCTATGCCGCATACGAAAAAATGGCGGCCTCGGTCCCCGTCACTTACGACCCAACGGCGTTGCACCTCGTCGAGCAGCCGCGGGTACAGCGAGTCATGCTCGGCGGCGATAACCAGCGGCTCGAATTTGAACCGCTGATGGGCTTTGGATAGCGACTCCAGCTCAGCAAGGTAGAGCAAATGGTCAGAGCTCTGCGCCGCGTACAGTAGATGAATCGGATGGGCAGCCGGTTGCAAAAGTGCCCGGCGGATCATCGTACGAATCGGCGCGATCGCGGTCCCCTCGGCAACAAATACCATCTCGCGCTCAGGTGCGCGTTCGAGAGTAAAGGCGCCGAACGGCCCGGTGAAATCCAGTAGGTCGCCGACCCCGCGCTCAAACATCCATGCCGCACCAGGACCGTTGGGGACCAGGTTGAAACATAATTCGAATGGCTCGCCGTCTTCCGGGCTGGTCGCAATCGTGTATGGACGCAGACGAACCTCGCTGGCCAGCGGAATAGTGATGGAGACAAACATGCCTGGCGAATACTGCGGCAAGCGGCCGGATAGCGTTCGCAGAAACAACGAACGCGTATCCGCGCAGTGGTCAAAGATTCGCTCGACCTGAGCCCGGTAAGTTGGTCTTTCCATCGGTCTCCGCTGGCAGAGAGCAAACGGCTGAGAACTGGAAGCGAGAATTGACCAAAGCCGTCTGGCTTGCTTGCCGCTCGCTCCGGTCTCTTATCTTTCTCTCAAATCTCCTCTCTGCTAGCCTTCATGGCTTTCGCTTATCTGGTTGATCGTATAACGGGGCATCACCACGACGATGTCCGCATCGGGATCCTCAATTATCGCCTGACAGCCGAGCCGCGAAGTGGGGGTTAAACCCGGCGCCCGATCCAACAGGTCCTCTTCCTGCTCAGAAGCCTCCGAAAGTTTGTTCAAGCCTTGTCTGACGATCACGTGACACGTGGTACAGGCACAGTTGCCGCCGCACGCATGTTCCAGATGAATCCCGTGGCCGAGTAGAACATCGAGCACCGACCCCGGCTGGCCATCGTGCTGAAAAGGCGCCTCGGCGGGATCGAACTCGATCACTCGTTCAGGGCTGCCGTTTTCGTAAATTACCCGGATTGTAGCCATCCGATTCAATCAACGCCGCGAACTCTCATAATCCAGAGTATGCGCCGCGGCGCGGAGACGAAACAGCCCAGGCCGCAGTACTGCAATCTTGCGTCCGAGACCAATGAGGGCGGTTGCGTGCTCTCAATGCGTTGGTGGATTACCGGCCGGGTCGAAACCGAGTATCCAGGAAGCACAATCCGATGAGAACCGCATAGTTTTGTCACGATTGTGACTGAATCGATGATTGCCGGCAGTGTTTCGAGTTGGTGATAGTGCTATAAGGGAGGCCGCGAGAAGCGCACCCGCAAACTCCAGCCCCCACTCAACTCCCGCGCTCGACGCTCTAGCCGAGCGAGCAGCCAAGCCGCTCGTAGGGATTCAAAATAGGCTCTAAGGCCGCTGCAAATGTTCACCCTCCGCTAACGCAGTGTGCCCATCGGTTGCGAAAAACGCGGCTGGGTTTCCGCAAATAGCCAAGGAGAGTGAGAGAAACACAAAGCGTATGTGGTATCTTAAGAAGACCTGGCTCGATGAGTCGCCAGGCATCAACGAAGTCGTCATTCACTACACCTTCACGCCGCTCTTTCAAGCGCCCGACTGGCGTTTGCCGCATGAAGTTCGGCGGATGGAAAAGAACGCAACGGTTAAGCAGGGACTTGGCGGCGTGACGCTCAGCGGCGAAGATTCGGTCGCGACCGCGCAAGTGAGCGAGCGGCCGGTAGCCGCGCCGCCCAACGCGCGCGTGAAGGTCATCAAGATGCCATCATCCATCTTGAATCAGGCGACCGGCAGATTCGATGAAAACTATCTGTTCCACTTTTTCTACGATGTGTGGAGCAATGGCGCTGTATCTCCAACCCCGATGTTTACGGAAGAGATCGTCTGCCAGGAAATCGAGCTGACCGATTGGCATGGCAATGTCTCAGGTGCGTGTGCTCACTGGAGCGTTCACGACGGCGATGCATTTGTCTACTCGCCAACTGAGACCGCCGATTTCATCGCCCGTTATGGCGAGGATGCGCCCCTTCGCTCGCACAAGTTTTATGGTCAGGACGACCGCAACTGGTTCACCCGCGCCAAATGGGCCGTCGTCCAGCAACTGCCGCTGCCGCGCCGCTGGCGTACCAAGGTCTGGGGTCCGAGGGGCGCGTCGCTTATTCAGGGCTGGCACGTTGGTTTCGTCGATCAGCCCAGCCCGCCGGGGGAATTTCCCCGGGGGCACGAAGAATGGACCGGTTATACCGTGCGAACGTTATAGAACTTTGTAAAGGTCGCGGCGCGGGCGGAAGAATTCCGCTTGCGCCGATGTTACCGCATTTTATCCCGCTAGCAGCTGCTGACATCGATCGCGCGGCAAGTTCACCGACGAGGGTGAGGCACAGGCCGTTGAGAGAACTTCGATGCCGCTCATAGACGCACACGTTCACTTGCGTTCAGGGAAGCTGTCGCGAGTGCGCCCGCGAATTTCGGCCGAAGCTGCCCTGCAGCTTTTGCTCGAAGACATGAATGTGGCCGGAGTGGACACTTCGCTGCTGGTGACATGGGCAGAAGATGTACCGGTGGTGGCCCGGCAGGCGGCGGCGCAACCAGGCAAGCTCTATTGTCTGGTCTGGTTCGACTCGCGCAATCCCGTGGAAAGCTTGTCGCAGTTGGTATCGTTGGCCGATCAATTCCCTTCGCTCGTAATCGGTGCCAAGACTGTCTTCCCTTATTTGCGGCAGCACCCTCTGCAGCCGGAGTTCATGCCGCTATACGGCTTTTGCCAGGATCGTGGACTCCCTATTCAGTTTCACTTCGGCGGCAGCCCGGTGATGGAAGCACTGTGCCACCCCAACCTGTTCGGGGTAATGGCGCGGGCGTTCCCCCGATTGACCATTGTATGTCTGCACACCGGGGGCGGCTGGTCGCGAGAATTGCCGCATCTCCTCCGTCACCATTCTAACGTCTACGTGGAGACCGAGTACCTGCAACTGCACGAGGCGGAGTTGAACATGCCCCCGCAGGTAGTGCCCCATTTTCTACAAAACTGGGGTTTGACACGCGTCATGTTCGGCAGTGACCGGGTCAGACCAGAGGCAAAATACTTCCGCCGTATCGAGTTGGTAAAAGCGCTGCCGCAGACCCTCCGCGATGACCTCTGCTACCGAAATGCCCGCCTCGCTTATCGCATCAGCGGGTGACTATTGTCTCTGTAAGTTCATTGCGCTAGCGCATGCTTGCAGACAGCAATTCGAGCGCTCTTAGCCCGTCTTTGTGAGTGGATACCCTTGATGCACGAGGTATTTGAGAAAGCTGGCCTCGAAGTGTTATGCGCACAGTGTCATTACGAAGGATAAGGGCGCTTGACTGCAGGAACGCGAGTGGCAGGGGGGTGGTGCTATCGCTTGCGATAGCTGGTGGTCGTGCGTCGTTCAATGCGTCCCACCGTGATAAGCGCGCGAACCGCATCGATATCGTAGAGGATGCGATACGCTCCCACGCGGGTCTCCATGTAAAAAGCTGGTTCGATAGCCGCTTAATATCCCCGCTCATAGGGTCTGTTTGCATCTGTATCAGTACGGCTAGGATGCGGTCGTGGTCAGCGCGCGGAAGTCGGGCGAGGTCTTTTTTTGCTCGTTTTGAGAGTTCGAGGAGGTAGGGCACGGATATATGCTTCGAGGGTGGTGGTTTCGCCGCGCTCGGATTCGCGCGGTGCTTGCTTCATGGCGCGAATATCAGCGACGGTCGCGCGCTCCACGGGGAAATTGCGGGCGAGCGCAAAATAGGTGCGCAACGCTTCGCGCACCAATTCGGAGCGCCCGCGCTGTTCGGCCTTTCTAATGCGTTCCACTTGTGCGGCCATCGCCCGGGGAAGGGAAATGGTCAAAAGAGTTGTTGGTTTTTGTTTAGGCATGACGCTATAAACTGTTCATAATTATTGTAAGCGAAGGAGCGGCGTCGTCAAATCTGCCCGCGCTCCACTACCGCGCGTAGAAACGGCGCGAGCGGACGATAATGCCCGCGCGGTGCGAGCGCACAATGGGCGGCGGGGGGCAGGGTGCTTGCGGAGAGTGGGGGAATGATGGCGCCGCCCTTCTGCAAGTTTTATAAAAACCTCGGCGCGCGGCAGCTCCATGAGTTGTTGTGCGGAAACGGGCGCAAATTCGCGCGCGAGATAGCCCGCGTCGTCCGCGCCAAGTCGGAAGGAAATGAGCGTACCCACGTTGCCAAAGAGGGCGGCGCGGATGTCGTCGGCCAATTGCGCGAGGTATCGATGCGCGAGGGTGAGCGCAAGGCGGTACTTGCCCGCCTCGGAAATCTCGCAATTTCTTACCGAACGTGATAGCTCCAGCGCTATATCGGCTGAAGCTTAGTGGAGCGGTACCCTGTTGGGGCCACATCATCACGGAGGCTCACAATGGAAGGAACAGTCCGAGTTAAATTGCAGCCCTTGGAGAGCGAAGCCTTTCGTCCCTACGGTCAGGTGCTTGGCTTGAAACGCCCGGTGTTTCCCGAAGTCGACGAAGGCAGCGCCGTCATGATCATGGCGCGACTGAAACGCGCCGCCAACGACGCACGCCTTGACCAATTGGCTGTCCATTTCTCTTACAACCAGACCTTTATCCCGCTCAAAGGCTCGATGGTGTTGGTGGTCGCACCACCGCCGCGCAACCGCGATGCGGGCGCGGACAACTACGAACTCGATTATGACAAGCTGGCGGCGTTTGTTCTTGAGCCGGGCGACGCGGTTAACATCGACCGGGGTACCTGGCACACGGCTGTGCCGCTGGGCGCGGAATGCCTGATACTCAGCGGAACGCGCAAGGGTGCCGAGCAACAGCCCGCCGTCAAGGCCGGTGTAATAGAAGGGGGACGAATACCCGTCGCTTCCGATCCAGCAGCGAAAAGTGCGAGCCCGTTCATTGAATATGTCGATCTCAGGAAACGCAATCGCGTAATCGCCCTCGAATTTTAGAGGAAAGCCCACAGGCGGGAGGGCAGCAAATGTCTTTGCAAACCGGCGGTGGTAATTATCTCTACGAGATAGTCGAAGAATGGGGCGAGATGCCCAACAAATGGACCTACGACATCGCCGGCGTCGCCGTCGATTCCAAGGGCAACGTCTACATGTTCAACCGCGGTGACACCCCTGTCGTCATCCTGGATGACCGCGGCAAATTTCTTCATAGCTGGGGCGACAAGAAAATTTTTCCCCGCGCCCACGGCATTACGATCGGCCCCGACGACAGCGTCTGGCTCACCGATGTTTACGACCATACCGTGAGAAAGTGCACTGCCGACGGAAAAATCCTGCTGACGATCGGGGTCAGCGGCAAACCCGCTAAGGCGATGAGTGGCGAACCGTTTAACCAGTGCACTCACGTCGCCATCAATCCACATACTGGTGACCTCTTCGTCTCCGACGGTTACCTCAACCCGAAAGTGCACAAGTACGCGCCCGACGGCCGTCTGCTCTACTCATGGGGGCAGCCGGGTAACGACCCGGGGCAGTTCAATCTTCCGCACAATATCGCTACCGATCGCGACGGCTACGTCTACGTCGCCGACCGCCACAATAACCGCGTGCAGGTGTTCACGCCCAATGGCAAGCTCGAACACATCTGGACCGGGATGGCGATGCCGTGTGGGATGTGCATTGACACGCGCAGTCCTGAGCAGTTGTGCTACATCGGCGAGCTCAGCTCGGTCTGGTGGACGCAGGGCCTATCCGACTTCTGGGAGGCATGGAACCGCCCAGGCATGGGTCCGCGCGTCAGCATCTACTCGCTCGACGGTAGCTTGCAGGCCCGCCTCTGCGACAACGGGCAGGGGGAAGGCCGCGGCCAGCTAATCGCTCCGCATGGGATGGCGGTTACTGCCGAAGGCGACATCCTCGTGGCGGAGGTCTCCTGGGCCATCCTCGGCAGCAGGCTCAAGCCATC
>WNFC01009250.1_pt1 | contig 14584 bp, 18 predicted proteins | sample 5400541 | NCBI WGS metagenome assembly WNFC01 (sample SAMN13153342, study PRJNA577476) | soil metagenome | isolation source: 120 cm saprolite under Douglas fir tree site 2 hole 2 replicate 1 | place: USA:California | collected 2015-04-18
CGAGTTCGTGGATTCGGCCCCAGTTGTCATCCTGGGTGCGGCCGCTACGCGCACCAAGAACATTCGCCTAACAAGTGCCGTAACCGTTCTCAGCGCGGCGGACCCGGTTCGGATCTTCCAGGAATTCGCCACTCTGGACTTGATCTCCCATGGGCGTGCTGAGATCGTTGCGGGGCGAGGTTCGTCAATAAAGGCTTTTCCGCCCTTCGGTTTCGATCTGGACGACTACGATTCACTCATCTGAGAAAAGCTTGATCTTCTCGTCAAGGTTCGCCAGAACACTCATGTTCACTGGACGGCTCTCTGGCATTAACTTTTCCTCGTACCTCATTATCAATACAAGCGCTTACGTCCCAAGAGCGCAAAATCGATTGAAAGCTGCCCTCTGCGACAAGTCAGTTAGTGGCAAGTTAATGAGAGTCAAGAAGATCGGGCCTTCTGTTACGCCCGCCCTCGTTGGATGTTCCACCCACGATAGAAGGCCTTTTGCGACGCGAGGGAGGTTTAAGAATCTCTCCTAAGTGATTGAAAATATGGTGGCCAGGGACGGAGTTGAACCGCCGACGCCAGCCTTTTCAGTCTGGCGTTAATAGGTATTTGCAACGACTTAACAGGTCTTGGGTGGCTGCGTAAGTACTCCAAGGGTCGCGAGAGACCATTTTATCTTGGGCTAGGATCTTGGGCTAGGCTGGGGATACTTCAAATCAAAATCTCCACACCAAAACCTGGAACTCGCAGAGCGTGCCCGCCTCAGGATGGCAACTGATGCCGTAGTTCGTCAGGGTCGGCCGAAATCTCGCTTATGCCGGGACATCGCGTACGCACGATCAGGGTCCAACGCAAAGCAGGGCAGCATGTCGTTCAGCGCCCCTGATCTTTCGAGACTTCCCAGCCAGAAGATTGCACCCAAGCAGATATTCGCCCGCTCTGCCCCTGCCTATTTTCTAGCGAACGAGAGCTCGCGGCACCCTTGCGAAAGTCATTGTCACCGGATATATTACAGGATATAAAGGAGGCGGGATGTGACCAATACAGCCCAAAAGCGTGCGATTAAGAACTACCGAAGCCGGCTTCGGAAACGGGGCATTGCACGATTTGAGGTTCTCGGTCTCGACTCGGATCGCCATCTAATTCGTTCCCTGGCAAAGCGGCTCGCGCAGAATGACCGAGATGCAAGTCGAATTCGGACTGAGGTAATGCAAACAGTCTCCCATACGCCCAAGGAAAAAAGAGGTGGCATTTTGGCAGCTCTCCGTCGTTCCCCACTGGTTGGCGCCGAGCTGACGATCGAGCGTCCGTTTGATGCAGGCAGGAAAGTCAATCTATGACGCGGTATCTCCTCGACACCAACATTATCAGCAACGCCACAAAACCTCACCCGTCCCAGCCGCTCACCGAATGGATGGCCAAACAAGTGGACGACGATCTGTTCATTTGTTCTTTGAGCCTTGCCGAAATATATCGTGGCATTTTGGAGAAGCCGTCGGGGAAAAAACGCAGGGAACTTGAAGAATGGTTCAAAGGTCCCGAGGGTCCCCAAGCGCTCTTCCGAGGACGCGTATTGGCTTTCGACGAACGGGCTGCACTCATCTGGGCCCGTCTCATGTCGCAGGGCACTCACGTAGGGCGACCGAGGAGTGCCTTCGACATGGTCGTTGCGGCGATCGGGGAGGCGAACGACTGCGTTGGCGTTACAGACAACGAAAAGCACTTTCCCGGCGTTAACCTCCTCAATCCGCTCCGCCCAGTGCGATCTCAGGCCTAAAGTTGGGACCAAATGGGACCAGAACGGCCGGAACGAGCAATGCTCAGTTGTGAGAAAACATGGTGGCGAGGGACGGAGTTGAACCGCCGACGCCAGCCCTTTCAGGGCCACGCTAAACAGTGATTACAATAGCCTAACTTGTCAAAGACTTACTTAGGCATTCACTCTACGCAGATGCTCCCGACGCGTCGTCTCGCTGGGGACCTCGAATCAGTTCGAGTTTCCGCTCGCGTAGCCTTGCGGTGAGGACCGGAGCTGCTTTCCGACTCAATCTTGAGCAACGTTGTTTTTGCCTCTACTCCCCCTGCATAACCGGTCAGCTCTCCGGATGAGCCGATCACACGATGGCAAGGCACCACAATCGAGAGTGGGTTCCTGCCGCTCGCGGCGCCAGCTGCACGCATCGCATTCGGTTTGCCAAGTTGCTTTGCGACCTGACCGTATGTTCTCGTCTCACCGAATGGAATCGCCAGCAGAGCTTCCCAGACACTCTTTTGGAATGGGGTGCCTCTTATGTCCAGCGAAATGGAGAAGCACTGCCGCTTACCTTCGAAGTATTCTTTCAGTTGCCGCTCTGTTTCGATCAGGATTGGCTCGCGATCGTCATCCCGCAAATCGCCGAGAATCACCCGACGCGGATCGTCATTCTCCCACAGAATCGCTACGAGGCCCTTTTCACTGGCTACGAGCCTTAGTTTCCCGACGGGGGACTCCATGAATTTACAAACGAGGCTCATACTGGGTTCCTTTCAGCTGATCGAGTGGATTCGAAGAGAATAAGAGGGATTTAGGTCTCATCAGTGCCATTGCAGCTCTATCTCCATCAGCTAACCAAAGATGTTGTGCCGCATAGGCACGCCATGGCCGCCACGATTCCGCGCGAGCCAATAAATCAGCCCGGGATACGCTCTCTCCGAACAAAGCAGCAGCTCCTCGGAGGAGACCGACATCGGTGGCGGGAAAGGCATCCGTCTCGCGATTCGCACGCAGGGCGATGTAGTGCGCCGTCCATTCCCCAACCCCGGAAATTTTCAGGAGTTTGGAGATCGTTTCGTCGATGTCGCCGGACGGTCGAAAAAGGTTCGGATCTGCGATCGCAGCCTCAGCAATCGCCTTCGCAGCCCGCAGACGCACAGCCGGCATGGCAAGCCCGATCGGGTTGTTCGCCAACCGTTCAGGTGTCGGGAAAGCATGCGTCAGTTGCGGGTGGATCCGCAATGCTTTGGGGACAATGCACCCGTGTTTCTCCACCAGTTGCCCTGTGTAACGACGCGCTGCGGCAACAGTGATTTGCTGCCTTCTCTCGAACTCGCAATGCGTCCAGCTCCGCCTGGAAGGTGCTCCGATCGACTATTTTGGGCGATCCAAGTTCATCTCCCATGATGTCTGTCATCGTTTTCTCCGTTAGTGCCTGTGGGGCTGTTTTCATTTTCCTGAGGTCGCGCTCGACCTCACTGTCTCCAGTCATATGCTTCGTTATCATCTTTCCTTTCCGCGCAGTGGTGAGATCACAGTCTGCCAAGATCTCCTCCTGGCTATGCTCCGCGCACCCTGCGGAAGCACCCGCGCAGCTCCTGTATGAAAAGAGCCGGCTGCTCGCAGGCGGCGAAATGGTCGCCTTTCTTTAGCTCGCTTTCGCCTCTTCGTTGCGCCTTCGGGCGGCTTCTTGAGGGTCGGAAATTATATCGAGCCAGTTCGGGTGAGGCGAGCCCTCGGCGTCGTAGTTGTCGTGCCAGTTCCACCACTTGTACGGCGGGGTCTGGGGGTAACCCGCTGGCGAGTCCTCCCAAGTCTCCTGACGGCCGAGCGGCGTGATGTCGAGGTAGCTCCAGGTGGTCCCCATCGCCTCGTCGCCGCGGCCATTGATGAAGTAGGTGCGGAACACCTTGTCGCCGTCGCGGAAGAACACGTTGTGGCCGTGCCATTCATCGACGCCGAAGTCCTTGTCGAAGCTGTCGGTCATGGTGTACCAGGGCATCTCCCAGCCCATCCGCGCCTTCAGGCGCGCGATGTCCGCCTGCGGCGCGCGTGAAACCCAGGCGAGGGTGGTGTCGCGGGCGTTCAGATGGGCCAGGTGGGTGACCTGATCGGCGCCCAGGGAGCAGCCGCGGCAGGCGTGCTCGGGCCAGCCGAACACCCCGGGCTCGAAGAAGGCGCGATAGACGATCAACTGACGGCGGCCCTCGAACAAATCAACCAGGCTTACCTTGCCCTTGGGTCCGTCGAACTCGTACTTCTTGTCCACAGCCAGCCAAGGCATCCGCCGGCGCTCGGCGGCCAGCGCGTCACGGGAGCGGGTCAAGGCCTTCTCCTTCACGAGGAGCTGCTGGCGCGCAGCCTCCCATTCCTGCTGCGACACGATCGGGGGTGTGTTCATCGCGAGATGCCCTTTCCCGTGTTCCTTGTCTCTTTCTTTGCTTGTTGTCCCAGTCCTATGCTTCGTCATCGTCTTTCTCTCCTTCGTCGGATGTTGGCCTTTCGTTTCGTCCTAGATATGACCGGCCTGTCCGGCAATTGCGTCGCTAAAACCACAACGTCGCTCGTCATTTTGTCGTACTAATCGTGACGGCAGCCACCAGACCCCTGTCTCTTACGCCCGTTAGGTGCACGGTCGAGCCAAGGGTACTTGCCCCAGAGGGCGTCCACTCCGCGTGCATAGGTGGAATAGGTGTGGTAGACGACGCCGTCTTCAAGTGCGAACGCGCTCATGCCCTCCCGCTCGCGCGTATACGTGCTCACGTCGGTCCCGGTCATGGCCGCGTACTTAGCAGGCCCAGAGTCAGGCGTTCCGGCCCTCCCGATGTTCATCACGGGGTCGTCGCGGCGGAAGTTGTATTCGGCCCCGTCGCGCAGTTGCTCGTTAGTGAACGAGACGTTGAGATCGAAATTGAAGTCGCTGCCGTGCGAGGATGCCCAGGGAAAGCTCCAGCCCATTCGCTGTTTGTACTCCTGCAACTTCGCGAGCGGCGCGCGCGATACCGCCCAGAGCATCACGCCGTGGTCGGCCAGATGCCCTACAATTCCATTGAACCCGTCCGCGATCGACGAGCAGGAGGGACAGCCCGCCTTGAAGTCGGGCCCGAACATGAAGTGGTAGACGAGGAGCTGCGAGCCTCCCCGGAAGAGGTCCGCAAGCGAGGCGCTTCCTTCCTCGGTATCGAATCGATACTCCTTGTCAATGGGAACCCAGGGTAGCTCCTGCCGCCGCCGCGCCAGCTCGTCGCTCCGTCGCGTGAGTTCCTTCTCCGCCTTAAGCAGTTCAAGCCGCGCTGCGAGCCACTTCTTACGTGTCCCGGCCTTGTGTGTAGTCACCTGTGTCGCCATCGTCTTCTCCTTTCGTCGGATTTTGTTCATTCTTTGATGCACCTTCTGCCGTCGGTGTATAACTCCAAACTAGGGAAGAGGCTCCGGGTCGCAGACGCAAGATGTTTGAGCCCCTCGGCGTCGTAGCACAGAGGGACATAGATGTCGTTACGAAAGTCGGGCCCGTTCCCAGGCAGTGCGCTCTACAGGACAAGTCACACCGCCTGCGCGAATTTCCAATACGACCAGGTCTTTGACACGCGTTCGTGCAGCGGTTTACTAGGCGTTAAGCCGCCCTCGGCGCTGCTTGTACGAGTGCCGCAAACTGTCGCTGGAGCGCCTTGACCGCACCGCTGCGCCAGCCCTCCGCGATGGACTCTGACATCGTATCCGGGAATATTTCCTCTTCCCCTTTCTCCACTCCGTCGAGGATAGCTCGCGCAACAGACTCCGGCGAGGCCTTCGGTATGTCCAGGCCCCGGGACATATCTGTGTCCACGGGGCCAGGCAGGACGACATGTACGCTTAAGCCCTGTCTGGCTAGAAGAGCGCGCAGCGATTGTGCCAGGGAAAACGCGGCCGCCTTTGAGATCGAATAGGCTGGACTGAATGGCACCGCGGCAATGGCCGACAACGACAGAACGTTGACGATGGCTCCTCGAGAACGCGTCAGCAACGGCAGGAAAGCCTGAGTCACTCCATACGGGCCATAGAGATTGACAGCGAGGCTCTGTTCGAGCGCGGCACGATCGCTCAAGTCATCGTAAAGCGCCAAGCCAGCGTTGTTGATCAGGATATCGAGAGCTTCGACATTCTCGACAGCATCCTGAATCTGTGCCGTGTTGGTCACATCCAAGGTCAGGGGCGTGACGCGCCCATCCGAATGTGCAAAGGGCTGGCGTGTACCCGCATACACCCGCTTCGCGCCTCTCCTCAACGATTCCTCAACCAGCGCCCGTCCGATGCCTCGGTTCGCGCCGGTGATCAAGACTGTCTTATTCGCAATGTTCATACTGTTCTCCTTTACTGAGTTAGCCTCTGAATTCAAAAACGCAAATACACCAACTGACCTCCATTTCACTTATTGCACTTCGTGCTGTTTCGAAAAGTGCACATCAGCACTCACCTGCCTGCGGAATCGTTTTGCCCAGCGGCACATGCCTTTGAGAGGAGCGATGATTGTTTTTCCCTGTTGAGTCAAGGAATACTCGACGGCAATGGCCCTCGATGTGGTCACGCGCCTGGCGATCAATCCTGCGGATTCGAGATTGCGGAGAGTTCTGGTGAGCATGCGCTGCGAGACGCTTCCGAGGCGGCGGCGCAACTCTCCGTGGCGGTGAGGCCTCTCTTTGAGCGTAAACAAGAGCTTGGGAGTCCATCGGCCGATAAAGATCGCGGGAGCCGTTTTCGATCCTTGGACCGCCTTTATAGCTTCCTGCTTCATGCGAAAACTCTCTGTGAAACAACCTTTCGAACTTGCCTAACATAAACTTTCTTTCGGCGCTCGACCGTCCTAGCTTGCCAGTCCTTTCGCGCCAAGCGCAATTAGGAACATATGTGTACCTATGCCTTATTGGCTCGCGTCGGCGTCTGCCCCGCCGTCGAGTCGAGCGTCGTAGCGCAACACGTACTCGGGAACAGCCACGCCCTCGACCAAGTTGTCATCCGGTATGGCGGTGCGGGACCTAACCTCTAGCGGCAAGACGCCGGCCCACACCGGTGATCCGTAATCGTTCTTGTTGTCGAGCGGAGGTCCAGTCCGCACCTTCGCTGAGACCTCGTCTATCGAGAATTCCAGCACCGTTGTCGCCTTCAACTCGCTCTCGTTGGGTCCTCGTACGTCTGCCCAGCGGCCGGGAATGAGATGCTCAGAAATGACTTGCAAGGACTGAACCTTCTCGACGGGGTCGACGACCTTCTTTGCCGTTCCAAATGCAACCACAGAGCGATAATTCATGGAGTGATCGAAAGCGGATCGCGACAGCACCAGGCCATCCACAAGGGTTACTGTTACGCAAGCTGGGACGCCGGTCTCCAGCTGCCGCAGCATGCGACTGGCGGCTGAACCGTGCAGGTAGAGCTTTTCTCCCTTGCGTCCATAGAGCGTCGGAATGACGAACGGCTGACCATCGACAGAGAAGCCGACGTGTGCGAGAAAACCCACGTCCAGGATCCGGCTGATGGTCTCCCAGTCATGCGATCCTCTGACCGGTATGCGGCGGAGTTCACTTCGTTTTGTCAGATTCATCGTTCACCCGTGTGTCAGTCGCGATCCAGTTCACTTCCCAGGTCTTGCCCCCGTCTTCCGAAAATGCTTGCTCGAAATGACACGAACTGGAAGTGATATCCGACCAGGCCTGTCGAACCAAAATGCTTCTCCCGTTGACTGGTTCGGTGTTGTAAAACTCGCCGCGCCCGTTATTGAACTCGCCGCTCGAAGCCACGCTCAGGGTCCCGCTTTGGCCATTCGCATAGGTGAGGTTCCACTGGCGGGCTTCGGGATTGTACAGACGCAGGGACAGGGCTTCGAGGTGACCGGCTGGACCATCAGCTTCGGTCTCCCCCAAGCTAGCGCGGCCATTCCAAATTTTGCGCACGACGGAGGTCCCCTGATATTCCACCCAGGTTGTGGAACCGGCTAAGGGATGCTGAAGCCTCTTGATGTGCGTCTTCCAGGTACCATAGGAGAAGTCAAAACCGTGTTGGCCATCCCGTTGCGCGGCATTGCGTAGGCTGCCTTCCAGTTCCGCTTTGCCAGATCCATCGCTTACTCGCGTCTGATCCGTGATCCAGTTGACTTCCCAGATCTTGCCGCCATCCTCGGAGAATGACTGTTCAAAGTGGGGCATATTCGTATCGGTTTTTGACCAGACGAAGCGTATATAGATAAGTTTCCCGTTCAGTGTGTCCTGCCCGTAGAACTCGCCTAGTCCATTTTTGAACTGGCCGACTTGAGGCGGGACGACTGTGCCATCCTTGCTGTGGGCCCAGTACAGGCTCCACTGGTGGGCCTGAGGGTTGTAGGTCCGCAAGGTTAGACCTTCGATGTGGCCAGCTCCGCCATCTGTTTCGAACTCCTCCAGCTGCGACCGGCCCTCCCAGACCTTCCGGGTAACGGAAGTGCCGTCAAATTCGACCCAGGTCGTAGATCCCGTCAAAGGATGCAGCCGGCGCTTCAAGTGAATTTTCCAAACACCATACTCGAAATCGAAATCGTGTTGTCCATCGTGCTCTAATCGTTGACCAGCGGAGGAAGTGCCAGGATTCTCTTGAGCTGCCCCGTGCAGTGGCTGAAAAAAGACGGCGATACAACACAGCAGAAGATAGAACCGAATGCATTCCAACACATTCATGTCTACGTCCTTTTCCTCTCTCACCACTTGCCTGATGCACTGCTGCGGCACCGTTTCGCCAGCCTTTGCCGTAAAGATCCCGACAAACTCAGCTCCAGCGCCGCTGCAGGTCGTAATGAAAATGCCCGTGACATCATTCGAGTGAAAAATAACCGCTGAAGCGGCCTCTCACAATAGCCACTCATATGTGTTACGCTAAGGCCACTTCGGGATAGCGGCGGGACCCATGAAACGCATACCTTCCACCTTCACTCCGCCGATCATGCTCGACAGCCATAGCAAGACTCCGATCTATCGGCAACTCTACGATTGGTTTCGGAGTGCTATAACCGTAGGCCGAATGCGACCAGGACAACGCCTTCCATCAACTAGAAACATGGCCGCGGAACTGCAGATTTCTCGAATTTCGGTCTTCAACGCATACGAGCAGCTGCATGCCGAGGGTTACCTTGAGGCGTTACCTGGTTCGGGAACATGTGTGGCCAGGACAATCCCCGATGACGCATGCGTTTCTCTAGCAGCTCAAGGGCGGAAGGGTTCTCAGCGAATAGTCGCTGCGTCGGGGCCGCGCACAGTGTCAGCGCGTGCAGGGGCTTTGTTGCAAGTACCTCCGGAATTGTGGCTACACAACCTGGGTGCATTTCGAGTGAGCCTGCCCGCTCTCGATCACTTCCCGGTCGACGTCTGGTCGAAGCTGGTAGCGCGACATTCTCGAAGTCAGTCGCTGCGTATCATGGCCTATGGCGATGCAATGGGATATCTCCCGTTCCGCGAAGCGATCGCGGAGTACCTGAGCACGTTCCGAGCAGTGCGATGCGATTCATCGCAAGTTCTGGCTACTACCGGGTCTCAGCAGGCCTTGCAGATCTCGGCTCAAGTTCTGCTGGATCCCGGAGATCAGGTGTTGACAGAGGAACCTGGCTATCCGGGCGCCCGTGTAGCCTTCACGAGTGCGGGAGCCCAGTTGGTTCCGGTTTCGGTCGATGGCGAGGGGATGATGGTCTCAGAAATGATCGGTCGGGGTCCCCACGCGCGTGTTGTGTACGTGACGCCCTCGCATCAGTATCCCTTGGGCATGACAATGAGTGCTGCGCGCCGCATGTCGCTGCTGAAGTGGGCAGAGCACACGGGTTCTTGGATCATCGAAGACGATTACGACAGCGAATATCGGTTCGGAAGCCGCCCCATCGCCTCTCTGCAAGGACTAGACGTGCATGGCAGGGTCATCTATATCGGAACATTCAGCAAGGTGATGTTTCCGGCTTTGCGGCTGGGCTACGTGGTTGTTCCGAAGGATCTGCTGCCAGCTTTCTGCGCTGCTCGCGATGCAGCCGATATCTTTTCATCCACGCTCTATCAGGCAGTCTTGACCGATTTCATACGTGAGGGACACTTCGCGCGCCATATTCGGAGGATGCGAATGCTCTACATGGAGCGTCGCAAAGCGCTCGTTAATGCAATCCGATCTCAGATGGGCGACACGCTCGAATTGATCGGAGCTGAAGCGGGCATGCATCTTGTCGCATTTCTGCCGCCGGGCACCGATGATGTGTCCGTGTCGAAAAACGTTGCTGAAAATGGTATTTCCGCCATTCCCTTGTCCTCCTGTTACCTAAAGGCACCTAAAAGGGGAGGCCTAATCCTCGGCTACGGAGGGGTAACCCCACGTCAGATTCAGGACGGAATACACAAGCTCAGAATCAGCGTGAATCGGTTTAGACACTCAGCCCGGCAACAGCCGAACGCGAGTTAATAGGACATAGGTACCCTCGACAAACGCCTCGTAGATGACCACTTTGGCGTTGACGTCCGTCAACTCACTTCTCTGCCAGGCTTCGACCTGCTTGCGCATAGGCTCAAAGTTCCGCTGCATCCGATCAACACCGACCGAAATGCAGTCGATCAGCGAGAACGACTTCGAGTGTTTTGCGAGCACTGGCGTAAACACACCAGTGGCAATGTCTCCGAATTCTGGCTGCCGTGAGGTTCAATTCTGCCAGTCTCCTCGATGGACTGTTAGGATACCCGCCCGAAGACCGTTCCCAGCGTCGTTCCCGGACTGGTGATGTTCCTCGGTGACAGTTGTAGCGGTCTGGGTATTCTGTGCGGCTATTTGGCTGGCAGAACTGGCAGGAAGCGCAACCTTGGCCAGCCCGAAGTCCAGAATCTTCGCGTGGCCGCGCTGGGTCACGAAAATGTTGGCGGGCTTGATGTCGCGATGGACGATTCCTTCGGCGTGAGCGGCGTCCAGAGCCGAGGCTACCATCGTGTCAGAAGGCTAATATTTTGTCCGGAAGCTGTTGGTGGTCACTTGAGTTTAGCTACGGTCTCGCTCTCGTTAGAAACTTTGTTAGTCGAATGCTCTGATGCCAGCTCATGAGCGAGGTTTGCGCGATAGCCATCATTATCAGGCTCGAGGTTTACTGCACTCCTGTATTCCAGGACAGCCTGCTCGACCAACCCTTGCTTATCAAGAGCGAGCCCTAAAAGCACTCAGCGACGGCGTCGACGAAATTGCCTTCGTGATATATAGCTTCGCCAAGACGGAAATAGGATTCCCCGAGCCTGCGCTCAAGTTCCAGGGCTTCGTCAAGCTCAAGAATGCGTTCTGCGCCGCGTGCTCGTCCGTGGCGCGCAAGCGCCTCCTCAATCCGATGCTGAGCCACAAGAACACATTGCGTATCATTGAGTTCCTTTACTTTCGCTGGCACTAACGCGGCACCATATTCGTGAATGGCTTGACGAAGACGTCCCTGCCTCACAAGTACGGCACCCAGCTCACAGTGAGCTGGACCGTAGTCGGGGTTGAGTCGAATGGCTTCCCGATACGCTGACGCGGCACCAGAATACTCACTTAAGGCTCGGAGTGCATTCCCCAGCCATTGATTGGCCAAAGTGTGCGAATACCCCCTTTCCACATCAGAAGAACTGAGCCTCGCGACTGTGTTGTATTCCTTGAGTGCCAGAAATCGACGGCCTTCGTGAACCAGCGCATCAGCCAGTTTGAGGTGAGCCTCGACATAATTGGGCCGCCGTTCACTTGCCATCCGGAACTGAGCGCCGGCACTCTGCCAGTCTCCCTTTTGCCCGAACAAGAATCCGAGCTGCAGAAAGGCAAACGGCGCGGAGTCCGCGTTTTTATTTTCATCCACCACACTCTGAAGTTCCGCGATGCCAGCGTTCACATCTCCGGCCTCGGCCAATTCGCGGCCTTTGTGGACCAGGATCAGTACGTCGCGGGGAGCATAGTCGAGCGCCTCTTGAAATTCCGCCAACGCTTCATCGTGCCTGCGAAGGTGCGCAAGAGCGGCACCCTTCTTCATGTGAGCGATTGCCAGGTTCCGGTCCAGGCGTTCCGTTGTCAGAAATTCGTTGTATACGTTCAGAGCGTCTGCAGCATGATCGGTGTCGTCCAAAGCTTCGCCGAGCCCAAGCAGCGCGTGCCTGTAGCCCTGTTTGTACAACTCTCGATAACACTTGATCGCAGCATCCCGGTTTCCATTCAAGTAAAGAGCCTGCGCCATCTGCTCCATGATTTCCTGCGGAGAGCTCGGGTTCATCCTGAGCACGTCCTTATAACACTTGATCGCTTCGTCATATCGGCGGTTGGCTCCGAATCCCATACACAAATTCATCTTCAATCGCGCATCGGTCGGATTTAGACTGCGCGCCCGGTTGAGCGCCTCGAATCCTTCGTCAACCTGCCCCTTCTTAAGCAGCACTACTCCGGCAAGAGTGGGATCTTGGGTCGCCACGATCTTCTCCGCTAGGTCTCTGCTGGCCCGGGTCAAGCCTTCGGCACTGATTGGCTCGGAGACGGACACCCAAGGTCCAGCATCCTCCGTTCGTGCGATCAGAGCGAATTCCTTTCCGTCAACGATCACATCTCCCGAAATTGTTGCTGCAGAATTCATCACCCCGCGTGCGACGGAAAGTATTCGTTCGTACGACAATCCCTTGACCTCGACTGTGAAGCGAGGAGGAGCTTGTACGCGCCTAAATTTTGGAATGAGCATGTTCCGCAGGTCGGGTAGTCCCGTCTCTGATGACTGTAAGCCGGGGTCCTGCCTTTCTCCCTCGATCTCATTGTGAATCGACTTCAAGGCGTCCTGCAGAGCATCGGCGACAATATCCCCGCTGAAAGGTAGGTCGGCTTTCGGCAGCTGAAATGGGGCAATCATGGTTACGGGTGTGCGCGCGTCCCAAACTGCATAGGCAGCCATGATTATTAAACCAGCGTAGAGTGGTGAGCAGGACCGCAGCATGCGCCAGGCGGCAGATGACAATCTGCCTGTGGACTTCAACGGCTCAACCAAGATAGCGTGCAGGCGGCGCATTAGGGACCCGTCGCATGGCCAAACCCGCCCAAAAGAGTTGTTTCCACTCATAATGAAAACTCCGTCATCGCGGTATATTCTCGTCTCAAACAAACGCTAGGAGCAATGGACAGTTGCATAATTCGAGCATTACTTTGGCTTAACAGCTAATTGCTTGAGCAATCGACCTTTAACTCATCGAGAAGCAGTGGTACTCTCTAGTTGCTGCAATGGGGGCTTGGCGCTCTATGACCCTCCAATTGCAAAATTTACGTGGATACCGGTTTGGTCCGTTTGAAGTTTCCCTAGAAACGGGTGAACTGAGAAAGAACGGACGCAGAGTTCGTCTGCAACACAAACCCTTCCAAATTCTGGTCGCCCTTTTGGAGCAGTGTGGCAAGTTGGTAGGCCGCGAGGGCCTGCGCCAGCGGGTCTGGCCCGCTGACACATTTGTAGATTTCGATAATGGTCTGAACACCGCGTTGAGTAAATTGCGAGAAGCCCTTGGGGATACCGCTGAAAAACCGCGTTACATAGAAACTTGGGAAAGGCGTGGCTATCGTTTCATAGCGGCGGTCGAAGAATTTGGAACCCAGCCCGGGGCTCAGCTACGGGAACTGGAAGTGCAGAGAAAGCGGATAGAACCTGACGTCGTTCTGGTCGAAATCGCAGGAAAGGTGATCTTCGGATGCGAATGCCGGCAAATCGAATGGCTGACTGCGGAACTCTTAGCCGAAGGGGAAAAGAAAGTTATCTTTGATATTTCGGGTGTCCACCATCTCGACAGCACAGGAGTGGGCATCATTGTCATGTGTTCTGGCAAGGTGAAGGAGGCAGGCGGCGAGCTACGCGTTGCAGGCGCCGAAGGACACGTCCAAACGGTCTTAAGGATAACCGAAGTCGGAAAGATTCTTGCTCTGTATCGGACCAGGGCAGACGCATTGCAAGGATTTGTCGGCACGGCAGCGTGACGGGAACTATGTTTCAATCCAAAAGTATCAATTATGGTGCCGACAGGGTGAGTCGAATCGCACTGCGTGTTCGATGATGATCTGGTCCGGAGGCTCTGCCGTGAGATTGTCGAAGAGAAAGACCCAGAAAAGGTCGCCGATCTCCTATCCTTGCTTCAAGCCGTCATTAAGGACGACCAAGAGGAAGTCCGAGTGAGAGTCCTTTTCCTAGTCCAGAGGTACGGCTCTTTTCTTGCCGATTCAAACAATGCTGCCTAGTACGGCCCGAAACCTCAAGAATCGATTTGCAAGGCGACGGTTTCAATAGCGGCAGTGTGGTCTCCGTGGCGTATTGCAAGGCACCGGTGTTCGTCTCTGTCGCCCGCCACTCGATGTTCTTACAATGGGTAGGACTTCAGTATGACGCGGATTGACTCTTTCATGGCGCATGCCGATCCTTCGCCCACCCTTTCCCACCGAGAAGAATTGTGAGAGGGGTCGCCCCGCGTCCCGAGCCGATGCCGCCGAATCGAGACTCTTGAGCCCTGACAGTGACTGCGGGATGCCAATGTTGGAAAAGGGGGGCGGCTCGCCGACACCGCCCCGAAGGCTAGAACGATTGTGAGAACCGGGCTTCCAGGAATTCACCCAGCTTGGCTGTCGCCTTAAATTGAGGGATGGGTTCCAGTTCTTTGAATGCGGAAGTGAACGCATTGGAGAGACTCCAGATCGTCCGCGGCCGAAATTCCTCGTACTTCGGCTCTAATGCAGAGTGTATTGTTACGCGGAGTTTGTCTCTGACGGGCCCCGTCAGTAAATCATTTTGAGGGTTTTTTGCTCGGCATAAGAGTGGCCGCCCTTAGCGATGCGATCAGCTTGTCGGTAGCTTTGAAGCGC
>WNFC01013824.1_pt1 | contig 14583 bp, 10 predicted proteins | sample 5400541 | NCBI WGS metagenome assembly WNFC01 (sample SAMN13153342, study PRJNA577476) | soil metagenome | isolation source: 120 cm saprolite under Douglas fir tree site 2 hole 2 replicate 1 | place: USA:California | collected 2015-04-18
CGGCTCACCCCCCAAGCGGCTCACCCCCCAAGAAAGGCCCGCCATCCACCGAATTGGGTGATGTCCCGCCCCTCCGCCAACGCATACGGCTCGCAGAGGAACCCCGGCGTGGTCCCGCCCTCCAGCTCGACCGGCCCGATGCACATCGGCGCCGGTACCGACGCCACCAGCTGCCCGAGGGCGGCAGCAGTCAGCCGGTACACCTCCACCTCGATGGCCGCACCGGCGCCGTCGCCGACCCGGACCAGCCCGGGCTTGGGCGGCACGGTGGACAGCGAGTAGAGCCGGTAGCAGGGGGCGGTTCGGGTGGCGCGCACGAAGTCGGCGCCCAGGTCCACCAGTTGCTGGTGCAGCGGCTGGCCCCGGAGGTGGGCCCCGGCGACCGCGAGCTCGAAGCCGTCTGGCGTGCCGTCGAGCAACTGGCTGTCGAGCAACCGGGCGTCGAGCAACTGGGCCTCGAGCAACTGGGCATCGGGCAGGGTGGCATCGAGCAGCGGGCCCGACCGATACCCGCCCGTGACGCCCTGGAGCCCCCCGTGGGCGGCGTGGATGCGGTCGGCCAGCGCCGCCGCCGCCTGGTCGGACCATGCCGGCCCGACGACCTGAACGCTGGTCGGCAACCCGCTCTCGACGCCGGTGGGCACGACATACGCGCACAGGTCCAGCAGGTTGGTGAAGTTGGTGAACACCCCGAGCCGGGCGTTCATGCCGATCGGGTCGGCGGCCACCTCGGCCAGCGTCGGCGCCGGGGGAGCGGTGGGCAGCACGAGCAGGTCCACCTCATCCCAAACCGCCTGCAACTGGCGGGCCAGGCCGGCGAGCTCGTAGCGGGCCAGGGCGGCATCCGTCGCCGTCCACCGCCCCGCGGCCGAAAAGATGGCCGCCACCGCCGGATCGACGTCCGAGGGATGAGCGTCCACGAACGGCCCGAGAGCCGCCAGGCGCTCCGCCACCCAGGGGCCGTCGTAGAGCAGCCGGCCGGCTGCCAGCAGCCGGGGCAGCACGTCGTCACCGAGGGCCCGCACCGGCCCGCAGCCGGAGAGATCAGCAGCCAACGGCACCCCCCCGGCCACGCCGACGAGGCGTCGGGATCGGCCCGGCGACGCGGCCGGCACCCGGCTGAAAGGATCATCGGCGTCGTACCCGCCCGCCGCCCGCACCACCGTCCACGCGTCACCAACCGAGAGAGCGAGCACGCTGACGCAGTCGAGCGTCCGGACGGCGGGCACGACGCCGCCCGTGCTGAGCCAGCCCCGGGTCGGCTTGGCGCCGACGACGCCGTTGTAGGCGGCCGGCACCCGCCCCGACCCGGCGGTGTCCGTGCCGAGGGCGAAGGGCACCGCGCCCCGTGCCACGGCCACGGCCGATCCCGAGCTGGACCCTCCGGGCACCCGGGCCGGGTCCCAGGGGTTGGCCGGCGTGCCGTACGGGCTGCGGGTGCCTACCAGGCCGGTCGCGAACTGGTCGAGGTTGGTCTTGGCCACGGGGATGGCGCCGGCCGCCTCCAGCTGACGGACCACTCGAGCCGAGGTGGCGGGATGGTAGGAGAAAGGGCCACATGCTGCGGTCGTAGGCGCCCCGGCCACGTCGATGTTGTCCTTGACGGCGAAGGGAATGCCCCAAAGGGGATGGCTGGTCGGGTCGATCCCGTCCAGGGCTCGGAGCCGAGCCCTTAAGTGGTCGGGTGCGACCAGGCTGATGACGGTCGCCGCGTCCCCATCCGCCAGGGCTGCGACGGCCGCGTCGACGGCGTCCGACGGCGTCACGTCGCCCGCGAGAAGCCGCTCGCGCAACCCAGCGATGGTCGTCACCGGGGACTGACCACGGCGAGCGGGACGCCGGGTCGCACGACGTCGCCCACCCGGCAGCGGACCTCCGTGACGGTACCTTCCGCCGGAGTGGTGATCTCGGTCTCGGTCTTCATGGCCTCCACGACCGCGACAGGGTCCCCCCGCTCGACCTCGTCGCCGGCGGCCGCGATCCGCGCCACCACGCCGTGCAGCGGGGTGAAGATGCCGTGGGCGCCGGCCGGGAGGGGCATGGTGTCGTCGACACCGTCCAGGGCCGCGTCGAGCGCCGCGCCGGCCAACTGGGCGCCGCGGGTCAGCTCACCGCTTTCTTCCCACCGGGAGCGCTCGGCGTCGAAGGCCGCCTGCTGGCGGCGTTTGAAGGTGGCGATCGACGGCGCGTGGTCGGCCAGGAAGCTCCGGTAGGCGGCCAGGCTCAAGGTCGTGTCCTCGGTCGCCACCTGGTACCGGCCGACGGGGAAGTCGCGCCGGAGATCCAGCAGCTCCTCGTGGCTGACGGGGAAGAAGCGAAGCTGGTCGAAGAAGCGCAGCAGCCACCGCTGCGAGCCCGCGAAGTCGGGCGTGTCGCGGTAGCGGTTCCACACCTGGATGGTCCGCCCGACCAGCTGGTAGCCGCCTGGTCCCTCCATCCCGTAGATGCAGAGGTAGGCGCCGCCGATGCCGACGGCGTTCTCCGGCGTCCAGGTCCGCGCCGGGTTGTACTTGGTCGTGACCAGCCGGTGGCGGGGATCGAGCGGAGTCGCCACCGGGGCGCCTAGGTACACGTCACCGAGGCCCAGCACGAGATAGGACGCGCCGTACACGATTTCACGCACGGCCGCGATGTCGTCCAGGCCGTTGACTCTGCGGATGAACTCCAGGTTCCACGGGCACCACGGCGCGTCGTCGCGCACGACCTGCATGTACCGCTGGATGGCTACCCGGGTGGCGGGGTCGTCCCAGGAGAGCGGGAGGTGCACGATACGGCTCGGGACGGCCGCCGAGCACGGATCGGCGAGCCCGTCCTCCACGTCGGCGAGCATCTCGAGAAGGGCGGCGAGCGGGAGGACCGCGGGGTCGTACCGGAGCTGCAGGGATCGGATACCGGGAGTCAGTTCGAGCACGCCCACCACCCTTGCCACCTCCAGGGCCTGCATCAGGGCATGCACGCGGAACCGCAGGGCCAGGTCGAGCACGTTGTCGCCGTACTCCACGAGCAGGTGGGTGTCTCCTGCCCGGCGGTACGTAACCGCCGGGGCATCGCCACCCTGTCCGGGGCGGAGCCCCACCACGGGGTCGACAGGACGAGCGCGCCGCTGCCAACCCGCCGGCCATGTAGCCGGCGAAGCCGGCGCCGCCGGGTCAAGGCGGACGAAGCTGACCCGGTCCCCGGCGGTCAGCTGCCCCAGCTTCCAGCGCTCGGCCTCCCTCACCGCCGTCGGGCCGGGCCCAGCGGGGCACGGGTCCGAGCAGGCGCACGCCCGTGCGGTCCGAATGATGGTGGACCTCCCAACGGGCCGCGTACAGCTCTTCGATGCCCTCGGGGGTGAAGAAGTCGGGGGCGCCGTGGGGCCCGTCCAGGACGCCGATCTCCCATTCCTTGCCGAGTGCCGGGACCATGGACGACTTGGCCAAGGGGTCGTCGGGTTCCACCGCGACCAGCCCGGACGAGGGTGCGACGGCGAGCACGTCGCCCGGCTCCAGCGGCCGGCCGGCGTGGCCCCCGAAGCCGCCGAGGATGAACGTCGAGCGGCTCCCCAGGTACTCCGGTACGTCTATGCCACCCCGCACGCAGAGATAGGCCCGGGCCCCCGGCCCGCGCACCGCGCCCGAGCGCAGCACCCCGCCCGCCGGCACCGCGATGGCGGACCAGCGCGGCACCGGCTCACCATCGAGAGTGGCGCCGACGTCAGCGCCACCGAGGGCGATGGTCGCGTCGGTCTCGAACCGAAGCGTCGGGCCGGTACGGGTGATCTCCAACCCGGCCGCACCCGGAGGGTTGCCTACCAGCTCGTTGGCCAGCCGGAAGGACCGGTCGTCCATCGGGCCCGACGGAGGGACGCCGACCGCCCAGTACCCGGGCCGGCCCGGCCAGTCCTGCACGGTGGTCTGCATCCCGGGTTCGAGCACCTCGATCGTCGGTGTCGGCAGCGTCATGTCGGAGAGCAACGAGGTGGTGTAGGCGCCGGCGACGAACCGTGGGTCCGCGAGCGCCTGAGCCAGCAGGCCGACGTTGGTGGCGACACCATCCATCCGGAGGTCCGCGAGTGCCGCCGCCATGGCGTTACGCGCCGCGTCGCGGTCCGGGCCGGAGACGAGGACCTTGGCCAGCAGCGGGTCGTACCAGGGCGTCACCTCCGTCCCTGTCTCGACCCAGGTGTCGACACGCGCCCCGGGTGGAAAGGCGACGTGGGCGAGGGTGCCGGTCCCCGGGCGGTTGTCGTGGGCCGGGTCCTCGGCGTAGACGCGGGCCTCGATGGCCGTCGCACCAGTCCTGGCCCGAGCCTCCTCGACCCGGGCCCCGAGGTCGGAGAGCGACCCGTCCGCATCCAGCACCATCCACTCGACGAGGTCCACACCGGTGATCAGCTCGGTGATGCCATGCTCGACCTGGAGCCGGGTGTTGACCTCGAGGAAGGCCGCCTCGCCGCCCGCCACGTCGACCACGAACTCGACCGTGCCCGCCGAGCGGTACCCGACCGAGGTCCCCAGCCGGTTCGCCCACCGCTCGAGCCGGCGGCCCAGGCCGGCGCCGAGGTTGGGGGGAGGCGTCTCCTCGATCACCTTCTGGTGCCGGCGTTGCGCCGAGCAGTCCCGCAGACCGAGGACGCCCACCTCCCCACGGGCGCCGAAGATCTGCACCTCGACATGCCTGGCCGCGGCCACGTGGCGCTCGAGGTACAACGCCGCCGAGCCGAAATGCTCCTTGGCCAGCCGCCCTACGGACGGGTAGGCGGCTTCGAGGGCGGCGGGCGTGTCGCAGTGCTGCATGCCGATGCCCCCGCCCCCGGCGGTGGCCTTCAGCATCACGGGATAGCCGACGTCCCGAGCGGCCGCGAGCGCCTCGGCGACCGACCCGAGCACGCCGGTGCCCGCGAGCAGCGGGAGGCCGGCCGCCCGGGCGAGCTCCCGCGCCCGGTGCTTGTCCCCGAAGTCCCTGAGGTGGGCGGCCGAGGGCCCGATCCAGGTGACGCCGGCCGCGCCGCATGCCGTCGCGAAGGCCGCGCTTTCCGAGAGGAAGCCGTAGCCCGGGTGCAGCGCGTCCGCGCCGGTCGCGAGGGCGGCGCCCAGCACCTTCTCCACGTCGAGATAGCTGGTGGCCACGGGCCCCTCGCCGAGCCGCACGGCCTCGTCGGCTTGCCGCACGTGGAGGGACCCGGCATCGGCGTCGGTGTACACCGCCACCGACGCGATCCCGAGCCGGCGCAGCGTGTCCAGGATCCGGCACGCGATCTCGCCCCGATTGGCGACCAACACCTTGGTGAACACGGCGACCTGACCGTAGGAGGCGGCGGGGACGCCCATGTTTCTCACTCATGAACAACGTGTTTCCCTCTCCGGGCCGCGCCTCGCCGAGCAGTACGCTCAGCCGGCGTGGGCGACAGCCACCGCGGCGAGGCGCGGCCCCGCTTCGACGACATCGACCGCGACCTGGTGGTGGCCCTTCAGAAGGACGGCCGGGCCTCGTACGCACGGCTGGCCGCGCTGGTGGGCATGTCGCAGGCGGGGGTGCGCGCCCGGGTCCAGCGCCTCATCGACACCGCCGCGGTGCAGATCGCCGCGGTGGCCGATCCCTTCGCCTTCGGGTTCAACGTCACCGCCATGGTCGGCATCACCTACACCGGCGACCTGGACGTGCTCGCGGCCGCAGTTGCCGAGCTGGCCCAGGTCCACTTCGTGGTGCTTACCGCCGGGCGCTACGACTCCCTGGCCGAGGTCGTGTGCTTCGACAGCGACGACCTGCTCGCCCTGATCAACGACGGCATCAGGGCGATCCCCGGCGTGCGCGACGTCGAGGTCATCACCTACCTCAAGCTGGTCAAGCAATGGCAGCCCGAGTACGTGCGCGCCGTCAGGTCAGCAAGATGACAGGCCATGTTCACGGGAGGGAGACGCCCGCGCCGGTCCAGCTCGCTACGTTCGTCCGCGTGGCCCCGGCCGACCATCACGCCGACCATGACATGGCCTCCCTCGCCTTGGCCCGCCAGCTGGCCAGTACCCCGAGCGTCTCCGGTGCGGAGGCCGACGCCGTCGCCCTGGTCGCCGGTGCCATGCGGGCCCTCGACTACGACGAGGTCCAGGTCGACCGGTCGGGCAATGCCATTGGGACGATGCACGGTGGCGACGGCTCCCGCCTGCTCATCGACGGCCACGTGGACACCATCCCCCTGCACTCGGCCGAGCGCTGGTCTTTCGATCCCTTCGGCGGCCAGGTGCACGACGGGCGCCTGTACGGCCTCGGGATCTGCGACCAGAAGGCGTCGATCGCGGCCGCAGTGCACGGTGTCGCCCGGGCCCGCCGGGAGCACAGGCTGCACGGCCCGGTGGCGGTGGTGGCCAGCGTGTGCGAAGAGGCCATGGAGGGCCAGGCCCTCGCGCCAGTCGTGGCCGGTTTCCAGCCCGACATCGTGATCACGACCGAGCCCAACGACACCCGCCTCGGGATCGGCCAGCGGGGCCGGGCCAAGATCGAGGTGACCGTCACCGGTCGGGCGTGCCACGCCGGCCACTCCCGCGAGGGGGTCAACGCGGTCGCCGCCCTGGCCGCCCTCATCGGCGAGGCCGGCCGGGTCGAGCATCCCGCCCACCCCGACCTCGGGCGCCGGGACCTCACTTGCATCGACATCGCCTCGTGGCCCTACCCGTCGGTGTCGACCGTGCCCGGGCGGGCCCAGGCCCGGTTCGACTGCCGTTTCCTGCCGGGGGAGTCGCCCGGCTCGCTGCTGGCCCTGTTGGAGGAGTGTGGATGGGCCGCGTGGGGCGACTGGCCCGAGCGGCCAGTCCTCGAGGTCGCGCTGGTGCGGGCCGAGTTCTCGACGTGGACGCAGGCCCGGTTCGAGGCCGAGGAGTTCTGCGCGGCGTGGTGGACCGACGAGGACAGCGCCCCCGTGGTCCGGGCCAAGTCGGCGCTGACCGAGGCCGGGCTCGATCCGACGCCGACGTGCTACCGGTTCTGCACCAACGGCTCGCTGACGGCGGGGGACCTGGGCATCCCGACGCTCGGCTTCGGCGTCGGGGTCGAGGCCATGGCCCACCAGGTGGACGAGCACGTGACGCTGGCGTCTCTGGCCGCCGGCGAGCGGGGCTACACCGCGCTGGCGTCGCACCTGACGGCGGGCGGGCGGTGAACGGCGTCGAGCGGGTGCTCCCCCTGACCTTCGGGTGGGAGGAGCTGCCCGAGACGGTCTCGATCTTCGGAGGAGATCCGGGCGCGAGGCTGCGCGAGCCCGTGCCGGGTGTCCTGGTCGAGGTCGACGGCGCGTGGGTGCTGCTCGACACCGGCTTCAACGACCCACTCGTGCGCGACCCCCACCTGTGCCGCCGCTTCCACGGCCGCAATCACGACATCCACGCCGAGCTGCTGCCATCAGACGACGACTCCCTCCTGGCCGCCTTCGAGCGGGTCGGCGTGGATGTCGATGACGTCGCCGTCGTCGCCCTCAGCCATCTGCACAACGACCACGCCGGTGGCCTGCGCTGGTTCGCGGAGCGCGTCCCCGTCCATCTCCAACGCACCGAGCTCGCCTATGGGCTGTCCGGCCATCCCGAGCCCGAGCGCCACGGCATCTTCCGGGTGGACTTCGACGACCCGGTCATCGACTGGCGACTGGCCGATGGCGAGACGACGATCGCCCCCGGCCTGGACGCGGTGCCCACCTACGGCCACACCCCTGGCCACCAGAGCTTCGTGCTTCGCCTCACCGACCGCGCCGCCGAGCGGTACGGCGTCCCTGGCTTCGTCCTGGCCTTTGACGCTGCCGACCTCCAGCGAAACATCGACGACGAGGTGGCGGTCGGGGGCTTCATCGACTGCCCACCCGAGCAAACGGTCGAGGCCATCCGCCGGCTGAAGGCGATCGCCGCCCAGAAGGGCTACCGGCTCGTGCCGGGCCACGACCCGGTGGTGTGGCCGGCCTTCACCGAGGAGCTCGGCGTACCCGGACCGTGACCGGATGACGGCCCGCCGGCCTTCTCCGCCGGATTCTGTTGACGCCAATCGCGCCATAGGCGCGCTACGCGTCAACAGAATGCTTTCACAAGCGAGTTGGTGGCCGGGATCGGAAGCGCGTCCGTGAGCCTGCTCGTGCGCGGCGGCACCGTCGTCACCGCGGCCGGGGAGAGCAGGGGAGACGTCCTCGTCGGCGACGACGGGCGCATCGTGGCCGTCGCCCGCGATCTCCCTGCCGGCGGCGGCGCCGGCGCCCGCGCCGACCGGACGATCGACGCGGAAGGGACGATCGACGCCGAAGGGACGATCGACGCCGACGGGACGATCGACGCCGGGGGGATGCTCGTGCTGCCCGGGATGGTCGATGCCCACGTGCATTTCGACGAGCCGGGCCGGGCCGAGTGGGAGGGCTTCGCCACCGGTAGCGCGGCGGCCGTCTCGGGCGGGGTCACGACCGTGATCGACATGCCGATCGACTGCGACCCGCCGACGGTGACCGCCGAGGCCGTGCGGGCCAAGGTGGCGGCGATCGAGCGGTCGAGCCGGGTGGACGTGGCCCTGTGGGGCGGGCTGACGCCGCAGTCGGTCAAGGACCTCGACGGCCTGTTCGCATCCGGCGTGGTCGGGCTCAAGGCGTTCGCCTGCCCGAGTGGCTGGCCCGAGTTCCCCGAGGTCGACGAGCCCGTCCTGGCGGCCGGGATGGCCGCCGCCGCCAGGGCCGGGGTGCCCGTCGCGGTGCATTGCGAGCTCGCCGCCGGCCGGCCGTCGGAACGCTCGGAGGTGGCGGCCGTGCGGTGGGCCGCGAAGCTGGCAACCCGTAGCGGCGCCCACCTGCACGTGGTCCACGTGTCGGCTGCCGCTGCCGTGGACGAGGCCAGGACCGTCCCCGGCGTCTCGGTCGAGACCTGCGCGCACTACCTGCTGCTCGACGAGGCCGCCGCAGCCGTCGTCGGGCCGAGGGCCCACTGCTCGCCGCCGATCCGCGACGAGGTCAACCGGCTCGCCCTGTGGGAGCGGGTGCGGTCCGGCGCCGTCGACGTCGTGGCCTCGGACCACTCACCGTGCCCGCCGTCGCGGCGGGGCGGCCCCGCCCCGTGGGCCGGCATCGACGGCGTAGGTCTCACCCTGCCGTTGCTCCTGTCGACCGGGCTGCTCAGCCGTTCTCGCCTGGTCGCGCTCACCACGGCGGGGGCCCGCCTGGCCGGCCTCAGCCGGAAGGGACAGCTGGCACCCGGTTTCGACGCCGACGTGGTGCTTGTCGACCCCGACGCCGTCTGGACGGTCGGGCCGGCCACGCAGTGGTCGCGGCACCGGCAGTCACCCTTCGCCGGCTGGACCGTGAAGGGACGGGTCGAGACCACCCTCGTGCGGGGCCGGGTCGCCTACACCGCAGCGAACGGCCCGACCGACGGGGCGGGCGGCCGGGCCCTCCTCCGGACTACACGGACGGCACGGACCACAGGGACGGCACGGACGGCCTAGCCCATGGCGATGCGAGGATCGGCCACGGCCTGGAGGAGGTCGACGAGAGTGTTTACGACCACGTAGCCCGCGCCGAGCACGATCGTGACCCCGGCGATGGCCGGGAAGTCGCTCCGGGGGATGGATTGCACGGTGTAGAGGCCGATCCCCGGCCAGGCGAAGATCTGCTCGATGACGACCACGCCCGCGAACATCAGGCCGACCTGGAGCCCGCCCATCGACAGCGCCGGGCCCAGGCTGTTGCGGATGGCGTGGCGCCACAGCACGACCAGCTCGCGCAGTCCTTTGGCCCGGGCGGTACGCACGTAGTCGGACCGCAGCGTCGTCACCAGGCTCGAGCGCAGGACCCGGCCGATGGACACGGCCGGCAGGACGGCGACGCAGACGCCCGGGAGGACGAGGTGGCGGAAGGCGTCGGTGAAGCCGCCGAGGTTGCCGTGCAGGAGGGTGTCGACGGTGAGCAGGCCGGTCGGCCCGCTCGGCGGGCTGGCGAGGCTGGTGCGGCCAGTCGCGGGCAGCCAGTGGAGCTTGTGGTACAGCAGGAGGATCCCCACCAGCGCCAGCAGGAACGGCGGGGTCGACGCCCCGGCCAGGGTGAGGAGCCGGAAGGCCCCGGCGCCCCGGAAGCGCGCCGCCGTGACCACGCCCAGGATGCCGCCGAGCACGGCCGCCAGCACCAGGCTGAACAGCGCCAGCTCGAGCGTGGCCGGCAGGTACCTGCGCAGGTCGGTGGCGACGGGCCGGCGGGTCCGCAGCGACATCTGGAAGTCCCCGTGCAGCATGCCCCCGACGTAGTGGAGGTACTGCTGGGGCAGCGGCTTGTCGTAGCCGAGCTTGTGGCTCTCGGCCTTGATGGCGGCCTTGGAGGCGTTGGCCCCCAGGAACGAGTGGACCGGGTCGGTCGGCGTCATGTTCTGGAGGGTGAAGACCACCGCGGCCAGGAACAACAGCACCGCGACCATGGCCGCGCACCGCTTGCCGAGGAGCCGAATCACCGGTCCGCCAACAGGTCGCGCAGGCCGTCGCCCGCCAGGTTGGAGAGCAGGGCGAGCGCGAGCACGGCGAGGCCGGGCATGACCGGCACCCACCACTGCTGGAGCAGGTAGGTCAAGCCGCGGGCGGCCATGGCCCCGAGCTCGGGGGCGGGCGCGGGCGCCCCGAGTCCGAGGAAAGACAGCCCGGCGAGGGTCAGGACCAGGTTGCCGACGTCGAGGCTGGCCGTGACCATGGTGGCCGGCACGGCGCCGGGCATGAGGTGCCGCCAGGCCAGCCGGACGCGGCCGACGCCGGCCAGCCGGGCCGCCTCCAGGTGGGGCCGGGCGGCCAGGGCCGTCACCTCGCCCCGCACGATCCGGGCGTAGAACGGCCACCACACGATCCCGACGGCGATGAGCGTGTGGACCAGGGACGGGCCCAGGGCGGCTACCACTGCGATGGCCAGGATGGGGCCCGGCAGGGCCAGGAAGACGTCGGTGACGCGCATCAGGACGTCGTCGATCCAGCCGCCGCTCGCGCCGGCTACCAGCCCGATCGTGCCGCCGATGAGGACCCCGGACGCAATTACGGCCAGGCTGGCGAACCAGCTTGTGCGCAGCCCGTAGAGCACCCGGCTGAAGATGTCACGACCAACCTCGTCGGTGCCCAGGAGGAAGTGGCCGCCGGGATGGGCGAGAGCGCCGCCTGCCACCAGGTTGGGGTGGTACGGCGCGATCAGCGGGGTGAACACCGCGGTCAGGGTGATGAGCCCGAGGACGCCGATCGCCATCCGGTCGACGAGGGCGGCCCCCGACTTCTGGCGCTTGCGGGCCCGCACGACGGCCCGGCCGCGCAGGGTGCCGACCGACGGCGGGGCGTAGGGCTCGGCTACGGCCACGAGCCGACCGCCACCGCCGGGATGGCCCCCGGCCGGATGCACGCCACCTGGCGGCGGCCGAGGGTGGTGACCGGCACGTCCTGCTGGCACTCCTCGCTGGCCTGGCTGCACCTCGGGTGAAAGGCGCAGCCGGCCGGTGGGGACAGCGGGCTCGCCGGCTCGCCCTGCAACGGCGACCGCAGGACCCCGGCGCCGGGCACCGCGCCCAGCAGGGCTCGGGTGTACGGGTGCTGCGGGTGGCGTGCCACCTCGTCCGCGGGGCCCAGCTCCACGAGGCGGCCCAGGTACATGACGGCGACCCGGTCGGCGACGACGCGGGCGGCGGCCAGGTCGTGGGTCACGAACAGCATGGCCATGCCGAGCTCGCGCCGGATGCGGCCCAGGAGGTTGAGCACGGTCGCGGCGAGCGAGACGTCGAGCGCGCTGGTCGGCTCGTCGCAGAGCAGCACCTCGGGGGGCACGATGGTGGCCCGCGCCAGGGCGGCCCGTTGGCGCTGGCCGCCGGAGAGCTGGGCGCTTCGGGCGCCCGCGACCTCGGCGGGCAGACCGACCAGGGCCAGGGCGTCGCGGACCCGGCTGGCCCGTTGGGCCCGGCCGACGCCCTCGGCCCGGAGCCGCTCGCCGACCAGCTCGCCGATGGTGAGCCACGGCGTGAGCGACGCCCCGGCGTCCTGGAAGACCATCTGCGGCCGGCCGCCGCTGCCGAGGCTCACCGTCCCGCCGTCGGCCGCGTACAGGCCGGCCACGACCCGCAGCAGCGTGGACTTGCCGCAGCCACTCTCGCCGACGAGGGGCTCCAGGTCGGGGAGCTCCTCCTCGCAGCGGTCCTCGCGGAGGTCACAGCGGGGGGCGAAGGGGCACCCCGGCGGCTGGGCGCGTGGGTCGGGGGGCTCGCCGGGCAGGGTGGGGAGCGGCCCCTCCCGCCGAGCCGTCAGGGTGAGCCGGGACTGCAGCAGGCCGCGGCTGTACGGGTGGGCCGGGCGCCGCAGCACGTCGTCGCTGGCGCCGATCTCGGCCAGCCGGCCGGCGTACAGAACGGCGATGTGGTCGGCGACCTGGGCGGCCACGCCGAGGTCGTGGGTGACCAGCAGGAACGACGTCCCGGTCTGGTCGCACAGGTGCCGCACCAGCTCGAGGATCTGCGCCTGCACGGTCACGTCGAGGGCGGTGGTCGGCTCGTCGGCGATGACGAGCGACGGCTGCCCGGCCACGGCCATGGCGATCATCACCCGCTGGCGTAGGCCGCCCGACAGCTCGTGGGGGAAGGCCCGCAGGCGCCGCCTCGCTTCGGGGACCCCGACCGAGTCGAGGAGGCGCACCGCCTCCGACTCGCTCCCGGCCGCCTCGGCCACCTGGCGGCCGACCCGCATGGTGGGGTTCAAGGAGGTCATCGGGTCCTGGAAGACGGCCCCCAGATGCTCTCGCCGCAAACGTCGCCTCTCGTCCGGGGACGCGTCCACCATGTCCAGTCCGCACACGACGGCCTGGCCCTCCACGTCCGGCGCCGGTTCCGTGGGCAGCAGCCCCAGCAGGGAGAGCCCGAGCACGCTCTTGCCCGAGCCGGACTCGCCGACCAGGCCGAGGATCTGCCCCGGCCCGATCCGCAGGGACACGCCGCGCAGGGCCCGGATGCGCCGGCCGCCGCGCTCGAAGGTGACGTGGAGACGGTCCAACGCCACGACGGGGGCGGCGGCTGGCGCCGCGCGAGACCCGACGATGCGAGCCTCAGCCGAGATGGCCGTCACGTCAACGGACGGTAGGCGGGCTTCGTGTCGGCACGGTCACCGCCGTGTTGCGTTCTCATGACCCGCTGAGCTTGAGGTCGCCGAAGCGGACGGTGAACACCGTCGGGAGCTGGTGGGCCCAGCTCGAGTAGCCGGCGGCGGCCACGACCACGTCCTTCACGTCCGCGATGCTGATGAAGCAGCCCGACTTGACCAGCTCGTCGCCGGCGCTGGCATAGGCCGCCTGCACGGCCGAGACGGTGGTGGCGTGCTGGCCCACGTCCATCTGGGCGTCGGCCGCGGGGTCCGAGCACAGCAGCCAGTTGAGCGTCCCCTTGGTGTTGCTGAAGATGCGGGCCCAGGTGTCGGGGTGGGCCGCGTCCGGGTTGACGGTTGACAGCAGGACATCGGGCGCCTGGTCGGGATGGTTGGGCAGGTCGAAGACCTGGGCGATCGGGATGCCGCGCACGGTGGCCGCGAAGCCCGCGGTCTGGAGCTCGGTCTGGACGATCTCGGCGTCGCGCTGGTTGCGGGCGTCGTCGCTGGAGTAGGCCAGGTCGACCTTCTTGTTGGCCAGCCCGGCGACGGCCTTGGCCAGGATGGTGGGGTCGTAGACGGGCTTGTCGACAGCCATCGTCGGTGGCAGCTCCCCAGCGGGGTAGTACTGGGTGGAGACCGTTGCGTCCTGGCCGTAGACCTGGTCGACGATCTGCTGCTTGTTGACGGCCGAGCGCAGGGCCGTGCGCAGGGCCTGGTCCTTGAACACGCCCTTGTTCTCGTTGACCATGAGCCAGGTCTTGAAGAGGGCGGGGAAGCGCACCACCTGGAACTTCTTGTCGCTCTCGTAGCTGGCGATGTCGTCCTTGGACAGGCCGTGGAGGATCATCTCGAGCTGGCCGCCCTTGAGCTCGAGCTGCTGGGTGGAGATGTCCGGGAGGATCGAGATGTGGATCGTGGCCACCGCGGCCTGGCCGCCCCAGTAGCCGGCGAAGCGGCTGAGCACGTAATGGTCGCCGGGTACGAAGTCCGTCATCGTGAACGGTCCTGTTCCGAGGTCGTGGGTCTTCAGGAACGCCTGGGCCATGTCCGTCCCGGCGTTCTTGGCCAGGCCGGCGGCGTCCTCGACCTTCGGCCCGTACGGGGCCGCGAGGTAGTCGAGGAAGGGCGCCACCGGGTTCTTCAGGTGGACCACGAAGGTCAGGGGGTCGGGCGTGTCGTAGCCGGTCACGTCGGCGAGCATGTAGCCCGGCGCCGAGACCGAGCCGAGGGCCGTGCGCCGCTCGAAGCTGGCCTTCACGTCGCCCGAGGTCATGGTCCCCGACCCGTCGTGGAAGGCCACCCCCGAACGCAGCTTGAAGGTGTAGGTCATGCCGTCGGGCGCCGTCGTGTAGCTGGCGGCCAGGGCGGGCTCGATCTGGTTGGAGTCGGGCTTGTAACGGACCAGGCCCTCGTACGTCGAGGTGGTGACGACATTGCCCTCGATCTCGTAGAAGACGTCCGGGTCCGGCACCTGCATGTCGGCCACGAAGCCGAGGTTGACGACGGAGG
>WNFC01006020.1_pt1 | contig 14580 bp, 10 predicted proteins | sample 5400541 | NCBI WGS metagenome assembly WNFC01 (sample SAMN13153342, study PRJNA577476) | soil metagenome | isolation source: 120 cm saprolite under Douglas fir tree site 2 hole 2 replicate 1 | place: USA:California | collected 2015-04-18
TGGACCAGCAGATGGCGCCGCGGCACGGCCTCAGGGTGCTGGCCAGCCGCGGTGCGAGCGGGATCGACGGGCTGGTATCCGCGGCGATCGGCGCGGCGCTCGCGCACCAGGCGTCCGCCGGGGGAGGGGCGTACGCGCTGCTCGGTGACCTGGCATTCCTGCACGACGCGCCCGGCCTGATGATCGGGCCGGATGAGCAGCGGCCTGACCTGTGCATCGTGGTGGCCAACAACGACGGCGGCGGCATCTTCTCGATGCTGGAGTTGGCGGCCTTCCCCGGGCCGTTCGAGCGCCTGTTCGGCACCCCGCACGGGACCGATCTCGGCCACCTGGCCCGCGCGGCGGGAATGCCCTATGCGCGGCTGGAAAACCCGGCTGACCTGCCCGGCGCGCTGGCCGGACGCGGCCTGCGGGTCGTCGAGGTGCGCACCGACCGGCAGGCCGGGGCCGCGCTGCGGGCCCGGCTGCGCGGCCAGGCTAGCGCCGCGATCGGCGGACGGTGATCAGATAATCCGGACGCGGGGGTCGAGCAGGGCGTAGGCCATGTCCACGATGATGTTGGCGACGACGACGAACACGGACGCGATGATGACAAAGCCGATAATGACAGGGAGATCGCCCGTCGAGATCGCATTGATAGATTCGGCGCCCAGGCCGGGGAGGCTGAACACAATTTCGACGACCACGACGCCGCCGAGCAAGCCGCCGATGTCGACACCCAGCTGCGATACCACCGGCGTGAGGGCGGCCCGTACTCCATGCCGGTAGATCACGCGGCGCTCGGTCAGCCCCTTCGCCCGGGCGGTGCGGATGTAGTCCTCGCCCATCGTGTCCAGCAGTGATCCGCGCGACAGCCTGGTGTAGATGGCTGCTTGCACGGTTGCCAGAGTGATCCAGGGCAGTACCATGTGCCCCGTCCATGGGATCAGGCCACCGGACAGCCCTGCGTAGCCGGTCGAGATCCAGGTAATCCCGTGTTCATTCAGCGGCAGGAACACGAAGAGGATCAGCAGCTCGCCGAGCACGAATACGGGCATCGAGATGCCAGCCAGCACGCCCACCGTGGAGACCCGGTCGAACAGGCTGCGCGACCTGGTCGCGCTAATGATCCCGACGGCAAGCCCGACGATCAGCCAGAGCAGCACAGCGCCGACGACGACAGAGGCCGTAATCGGCAGGTCCTGGGCAAGGATTGTCCTGACCGGTATCTGCTTGTAGTAGGAGAATCCGAGGTCTCCGCGCGCCGTCTTGCCGAGGAAGCGCCAGTACTGCGTCATAACCGGCTGGTCCAGGCCAAGGTTCCTGATGACTTCGCTGATCACCTGCGGCGTGGCCGACGAGACCGTCAGGGGAGGCAGGGCTCCCGGCTCCGTGGCCGCCTTGGGCTTGTTCTTCCTGCGCTTGCGGCCCGCGGCGAAGATCCGCTCGGTCCGTGGATCCATCGCGTCCCTGATCCCGTCGCCGAGCAGGTTGAACGCGAGCGTGGTGACAAGCAATGCAGCGGCGGGGAAGACCACGTACCACCATGCAACAGAATAGTAATTCTGCGCTTCGCCCAGGATGTTTCCCCAGCTCGGGGTCGGTGGCGGGATGCCCAGGCCGAGGAAGGACAAGGTGGCCTCGAATACGACGGCGGTTGGTATGTACAACGTCGCCAGCACGAGGACCGGACCCAGTAGGTTCGGCAGGATGTCGATGAACATGATCCGCCAGGGTCCTGCGCCGAGGGACCTGGCCGCCTCGATGTACTCCTTCTCCTTGATCGACAGCGTCTGGCCGCGCACGATCCTGGAGATGCCAGCCCAGGAGAAGAACGAGATCACGGCAATCACGATCGCGAGGCTAGGCCCGAGTATCGCAGCGAGCGCCAGCGCCAGGACGATGAGCGGGAACGCGAGCGCCGTGTCGATGAACCTGGCCAGCACGGTGTCCACCCAGCCGCCGAAGTACCCGGCCACCAGGCCGACGGCGACCCCTGCGACGGTCGCGATCGCGGTGGTGAGGATCCCGACGAACAGCGAGATCCGCGCTCCGTACAGGGTACGGATCATCAGGTCGCGGCCGATATAGTCGGTGCCGAGGAAGAATCCGTGGGTGCCGGGCGGGACTGGTGCCCCGCTGCTCGTCGTGCCTGAGTTCGTGATCGCTTGCTCGGGGCCGTGGCCGGTCAGGCTCACAAACAGCGGTGCAGCGATGGCCAGCACGACCATCACCAGGATCACCGCGATCGACGCGATGGCCATCTTGTCGCGGAGCAGCCGCCGCCAGGTGAGCTTCCACTGGCTCCGGCCCTCGATCGCCTCCTCAGGCGCGGCCTCGGCCGCGTGCGCCTGGAACTCAAGTGAGGTAACGCTCATCGTCGTTCCCTTCCGGCGACCCTGGCCAGGGTCTCGCCTGCCTGCACGGGGAAATGACAGGCGGTCTGGTGCATCGCCGGGTCACCCGGCTTGACTTCAAGCGCCGGCTCCTGCTGGCTGCACAACTCCTGTGCCTTCGGGCAGCGGGGATGGAACCGGCATCCGCTTGGCGGGTTGATCGGGGACGGCACGTCACCGGTCAGGATGATCCGCCGCCGCTGGGCGGCCGCGTCCGGATCGGCGGCCGGGGCGGCGGACAGCAGCGCCACGGTGTACGGATGCCGGGCAGTGTCGTAGACCTGGTTCTTCGGCCCCGACTCGGCGATGCGCCCCAGGTACATCACGGAGACGTTGTTGCTGACGTGCCGGACGACTTCCAGGTCGTGGGCGATAAACAGGTAGGACAGGCCGAAATCGCTCTGCAGGTCGGCGAGCAGGTTGAGCACCTGGGCCTGGATCGACACGTCGAGGGCGGAGACGGGCTCGTCGCAGATGATCAGCTTGGGCCGCAGCGCGAGCGCGCGGGCCACCCCGATCCGCTGGCGCTGGCCGCCGGAGAACTCGGCCGGGAACCGGTTGAAGTGCTCGGGGTTGAGCCCGACCCGCTCCATCAGCTCCTGCACGGCCTTCTTGCGCGCGGCGCCGCTGGCGGTCTTGTGCACCGCGAACGGGTCGCCGATGATCGCGCCGACCCGCCGGCGCGGGTTCAGCGAGCCGTACGGGTCCTGGAAGATCATCTGGATCTCCCGGCGGAATGGCCGCATGGCCCGGCGGGACAGGTTGGTGATGTCCCGGCCCTCGAACGTGACCTTGCCCGACGTGACCGGGATCAGCCCGGCGACGCAGCGGGCCAGGGTGGACTTGCCGCTGCCGGTCTCGCCGACCAGGCCGAGCGTCTGGCCCCGGCGCACGACCAGTGAGACCCCGTCTACCGCCTGGACCTGGCCGACCGTCCGCCGGATAATGCCCCCGCCGCGCACGGGGAAATGTTTGACCAGGTTGTCCACCCGGACCAGCACGTCATCTTCCATGGCCGCCTCGAGCGGCGCGGGCGATGCCGCATCGCGCAGCGTATCACTCATGCGATGACGCTCCCCTCGGACTCCGGACGCTCCGCGATCGCCTCGGCGATCTTCGCCGCCGCGGCATGACGGCCCTGCGCGACCGCCTGCCTGCGGAGTTCCTCAGTTTCCGGGGCCAGGCCGGTCGCCAGCACGGGCAGCCAGCAGGCGGAGATGTGGCTGTCGCCATCGCCGACCGGCGCCAGCCGGGGCTGCTCGGTCAGGCACCGGTCCATGACGTACGCGCACCGGGGATGGAAGGCGCAGCCGGACGGCAGCCGGATCAGGCTGGGCGGCTGGCCGGTGATCGGCCGGAGCCGCTCGGCCGCGGCCGAGCTGTGCGGGATGGACTCCAGCAGGCCCTTGGTGTAGGGGTGATGTGGCTGATAGAAGATGTCGTGCTTGCTGGCCCGCTCCGCGGCCTTCCCCGCGTACATGACCAGCACGTCGTCGGCGATGTCCGCGATCACCCCGAGGTCATGAGTGATCATGATGAGCGCGGTGTCGGACTCCTGCTGCAGCCGGAGCAGCAGATCGAGGATCTGGGCCTGGACGGTGGCATCCAGCGCGGTGGTCGGCTCGTCGGCGATGATCAGCTTGGGGCTGAGGGAGAGCGCCATCGCGATCATGGCGCGCTGCCGCATCCCGCCGGAGAACTGGTGCGGGTAGTCGTGCACGCGCTGGCGGGGACTGGGGATCCCCACCCGGCCGAGCAGCTCGACCGCGCGCTCGGTTGCCTGCTTCTTGCTGACCGACCGGTCGTGCGACCTGATCATCTCAACTATCTGCCAGCCCACCTTGTACAGCGGGTGCAGGCTGGTCAGCGGATCCTGGAAGATGACGGCTATCTCTGCTCCGCGGATCCTGCGCAGCTGGTCCGGCCGGAGGCTGAGCAGGTCGGTGCCGTCAAAGACGGCCTTCCCCTCGACCTCGCCGCCCGGGGTCAGGCCGAGCAGCGTCTGGGTGAGAACGGTCTTGCCGCTGCCGGACTCGCCGACGATGCCGATGGTCCGGCCGCTGTCGACGCTGAACGACACCCCGCGCACCGCCTGGACGAGGCCGTCCGCGGTGGGGAAACTGACCCGCAGGTCGGTCACCTCGAGCAGGCTCATTAGTCCCTCCGATGTGGCTGCCTACGGCAGGCCGACGCGGCCGGGGCCTGGCTCTCGCAACAGCCGCATCGTGAACTACCTGGCGTTGTCCAGGGTCCAGAGCGTACCGGCTGTTCCTTTGCCTGGTCCGGCCGGGTATGCCTGGTGCATACCCGGCCGGACCCTGCGATTAACTCAGTCGGCCGCTGCTGAGCTCAGCTGACCCACATGTTGGTGATGTCCGGCCCGTAGTTGGGTCCGTAGACGACCGGCGACGAGCCCACGTTATGCACCCGCTTGCTTGAGTAGTACGGAAGCAGCTGGTTCAGCAGCGGGACGAAGACCGCGTTCTTCATCACGTTGATGTCCGCCTGGTGCCAGATCGGGCCAGCCGCCGACACCGAGGGCGCTGCCTCGGCCTGCTTGATCAGGCTGTTCAGCGTCGCGCTGTTGTAGCAGCCGTAGTTGGTGGTGTTGATCACGCAGTTGGTCTGGAACAGCGGCGCGATCACCGTGCGGCCGTTGTTGCCGAACCAGTCGGGGATCCAGCCGGCCTGGCCCAGATCCCAGGTGCCCGGCTTGGCGTTCTCTGGCGAGTTGCCGAGGTCGACGAAGAAGCTCGAACCCGGCTCCCCCTTGCCCTTCAGGGTGACGCCGCAGGACTTCAGGCTCGCCTGGATCGCCACGAACGCCTGGGTGTTGATGCTGTCGTTGGGATACAGGTAGGTCAGCGTCAGCCCGTGCGGGTAGCCGGCCGACGCGAGCACCGACTTGCACTTGGCCGTGTTGCCGTTGCCGTTGTTATTCGGGTACAGGTTGTAGTTTATGTAGCCGGTGTTGCCCGGCGGGATGGCGGTGTTGATGATCTGGGAGTCGACTGGCCCGCCGTAGACCTTCTGCACGGCCACCTTGTTGACGCCGTACTCGATAGCCTGCCGGACGGCCAGCTTCTTCATCGCGCCGCCGGTGTTCGGGCTGCGCAGGTTGAACACGATGTACGGGAACGTGCTGCTCCACGGCCAGACCTTGAATTTGGGGTCCTTCTTCGCCAGCAGTCCCTGGATGGCGGTGGACTGGATCGGCGTGTCGGCGCCCACGATGTCCTGCGTGCCCGCCTGCATGTCGGCCAGCTGGGTTGCCGCCGACGCAACGCCCAGCGTCTCCACGATGGTCTTGACGTACTGGTGCCGGTTGCTGTCGGTGGACTTCTTCCAGGCCGGGTTGGTCCCCAGCGTGATCGATTTGCCAGCCAGATATGACGTGATCTGGTACGGGCCGTCGGAGAGCGTGTGCGTGTCCAGCTGGTTGCTGTTCGGCACGTACGCGTCGTACTCCACCGGCCTGGCCGAGGTGAACGGCATCGCCATGATGTAGAGGAAGTCGCTGGCCGGCTGGACCAGCTTGATCTGCAGCGTCTGCGGGTTCGGCGCAGACAGGCCCGAGATGGTGTGCGTGTTCTGGTAGTTGGCGATGTTCGTCGCGGTCGGCTTGTGCGACTTCATGGCGAAGTACGCGGTCTCCTGGTTGTCGTACTTGAGCAGCCCGGCGATGGTGGCCGTGAAGTACAGCCCGTTGCCGACCGGGGAGACCGGGTTGAAGAACGCCTTGAACTCGCGGATGAAGTCGTTCGCGGTGACCTGGCGCGGCGGGCTGGTGTTCCAGTCCACGCCCTGCTTGATGTGGAAGGTGTAGGTCTTCCCGCCGTTGGTGATCCCGCCGTTCGAGGTGGACGGCACCACGGTCGCGATATCGGGGACCGGCGTGACCGCCTTCGTCCAGCCCGGCGATGTCAGGCTCGGATCCACCGCGTACGGGTAGGTGAGCAGCTGCCTGGCGTAGGCGTGCTCCAGGATGTAGTCCCCGGTGTAGTAGGCCGGCACCGTGTCAATGTGGTCCGGGCCGGAAGCCGCGACGATCCGCAGCGTGCCGGTCGGTTTGGCGGGTGGTCCGGCCGCGGCCCCCACAGAGGTCGGGCCGGACTTCCCGCATGCGGCAAGGGCTCCAGCGGCCAGTACCGCTACTGCCAGCGCGGTAAATCGCTTGGGCATAGGTGTCATGAGCGGACTCCTTCGCGCCTGACGTCGAGCGCAGGCAGATGAGTGGTCACCCTTCGTGGGTACACGCATGGCGCTGCACTGTCTACCCGCCCGGACGAAGCGGTCGAAAGCATTTACGGAACCGCAACCGCGCTGTGACCATACTTCGCACCAGGGCATGCGTGGCGCCAGCCGGGCCGAGTCCGCCCGCATCGCCGGCTTAGCCCTCCAGGGCATCCTGCATCGGCCGGAATTTCGCCTGCGCCTCGGCGAGCTCGGCCTCGGGATCGGACCCCGCCACGATGCCGCAGCCGGCGAACAGCCTGGCGCGCCGCCCGCCGAGCTGGGCGCAGCGCAGCGCGATGCCCCATTCACCGTTCCCGCGCGCGTCCACCCAGCCGACCGGGCCCGCGTATCGGCCCCTGTCCATGCCCTCAAGCTCCCTGATCAGCTCCATCGCGGCAGCGGCGGGCGTGCCGCAGACGGCGGCGGTGGGATGAAGCGCCGCGGCGAGCGAGAGGGCGGACACCTCGCGGGCCAGTACCCCGCCGACTGCAGTGGCGAGATGCTGGACGTTGGCCAGCCGGAGCAGGGACGGCCGCGGCTCGATGTCCAGGCGGTCGCAGAGCGGGGCGAGCACCTCGCGGACGGAGTCGACGCTGAAGGCGTGCTCCGCCGCGTTCTTCGCCGAGGAAAGCAGCGCCACGCCGAGTTCCGCGTCCTGCGCGGGCGTGCCGCCGCGCCCGGCCGTGCCGGCCAGCACCACGGAGCTGACCTGCCGTCCCTCGCGCCTGATCAGCAATTCCGGGGTGGCGCCGGTAAGGCCGCCGCAGGTGAACGCATAGCAGTCCGGGTACCGGGCGGCCAGCCTGCGCAGCACGACCCGGACGTCGATCGGCTCCCGCGCGGTGGCATGCAGGTCGCGGGCCAGTACCACCTTGGAGACCGTGCCGGACGAGATCCGCCCGACAGCGGCGCCGACCGCCCGCTGCCACTGCGGCGCGGACAGGCTGCCGTCGTGCCAGCGGATGTCGCCGGGCCTGCCTGCCGGGGCCGGCCGCGCCGCTGCCGTCGCCGGGGCATCCGGCCCGGTGCCGTTGGTGATGCCCGTGTTGCCGTCGCTGATGCCCGTGGTGCCGTCGCTGATGGTGGTGCGCCAGGTCCGTCCGCCCGCACGGCCGATCACCGTGCGCGGGACCACGAGGACGGAGCCATCTGACGCGGGATCGAAGGTGAAGCTCCCGAACGCGACCGGCCCGCAGCCGGCCAGGCCGACCCGGTCATCGACGGCCGCCGTCTCGAACAGCGCCCGCAGCCATTTCTCCCCGGCGGTGAACCGGTCCTCGCCGGCCGGCAGCGTGATCCTGGCTACCTCGCCCCAGCCGGCCAGGCCGGCGCCGTGCCGGATCCAGGTGGCCGCATCGGGCCGGGGGAGCAGGGAGAGCAGATCGCCGTCGGCGGACACCGGGACGGTACGGACGATCAGCCGGTCCGGTGTCCGCTCGCCTGCGCCCGCGCGGTCCGTTCCCACGGCAGCCAACTGTACGTGGCGATCCGGGCTGCGGCGTCCACCGGGCGGCAGCGCCCGAGGGCCCGGCTAACCCGCCGGCCTGGCCGGGCGCAATCCGCCCCGGCCGGGCCTCGCGCGCTAGCTTGGCTTCACGTTTCCCATGAATACGATTTTGATTAATAGGATGTATCAGAATGGCACGAGGATCCGCGGCCAGGCCGGCCAGCTGCGGCTGACCCGGCTCGCTGGCGCTATCGCGGCGCGTCCGGCCAGCTAGCGCGATATCGTTCGGTTCGATGCCAGCCAGCGCTGGTGCCGCCGGCTGGAGCTGACCGACGATCATGAGGTGTGGAGCTGAACTGGACTGCCGCACCGTCGCCCGGCCGCCGGACGATCGACCAGGTCCTGGCGGATGCGCGCGCCCGGCTGGAGCGCGTCAGCCCGGCGCAGGCGCTGGCGGCCAGCCGGAACGGAGCGCTCATCATCGACATCCGCCCGGCCGCGCAGCGGGCGGCCGAGGGCGAGGTGCCCGGCACCCTCGTGATCGAGCGCAACGTCCTTGAGTGGCGCCTCGACCCGGCGTCGGCCGCCCGCCTGCCGCAGGCCCGCTATGATCTGCGCGTCATCATCATGTGCTCGGAGGGCTACACCTCCAGCCTGGCGGCGGCCGCACTGCAGGATCTCGGCATCCGCAACGCGACCGACCTGGATGGCGGCTTCCGCGCCTGGGTGGCGGCGGGCTTTCCGGTCGGGCCGGCCGGCCAGTGCGGCAACGATCAGAGCAGTGACAGCTGAACCTCCCGGGTGACCTGGGCTGGCTGGCGCCCGGCTGCGACGGCCTGGTGCCCGCCCGGCCCCGCCCCGCCAGCGGCGGCCCCGGCCGCCCGCAGGGCGGCGATGATGCCGGGCATCAGCCGGTAGCGCCCCTCGGCCCGCTGGTAGCAGTCCACGTTCGTGCCCATCGCGACGAGCTCGCCGGGCCAGCGCCGCGAGCTCCCTGCGGGCGAGCTCAGCGGCGTTGACCTTCACCACTATCTGGGAGTTGAAGTCGATCCCGGCATCCAGGTCCAGGTACGTATGGGTGTTCCTGGCGAAGCAGTTGTGGCTCACCACGCCGTCCGCGATGAAGTCGCCGGTCCCCGTCGTGATGTCGAACATCGGCAGGTCCAGGCCGAGCGGCTGGACCGAGACCACGCCCAGCCGGGCAGCACCCTTGATTGCCGTGCCCGCGATCGTGCGCTTGCGGGTGATCGCGGGGTCCATGGTGTGGAAGAACCTGAGCGCCTCCTTCAGGCCGCCGCGCGGCCGGACATAGGCCATCCCGTTCGGGCGCTTGGTCCGCTCGACGACGGCGTCAAAGCCCAGCGACCGCATGGACGAGATCGTCCTGGCGATGAACTCCCTGTCCGTGTTGCCAATCCGCAAGATTCCCCGGCTGTAGCTACCCTCTGCGTCGAAGCACCCGGCCAGGAACCCCTTCCGCCAATCGGGACCTGGCGCGAGTGGCCACTCGATGAGCCACTCGATCGTCCGCACCTGGTCTCGGCTGGACGTGCGTATTGCCGTCATGCGTCGCCGGGTGGCCGATTCTTCGGCGAAGATGAACTCGGTGGTGCCGATGCCGACGCTTGCAAGGTAGTTGCGCGTCCGGTCCAGGGCTTCGGTGTCGATGAGCGCCAGCCGGAACCGGTAGAGTTCACCCAGCGCGCGGCCGGGAGCCTGATACGTGTAACTGGCGATGTAGGCATCGCCGCGGACCATGCCGCACAGGTAGCCGCGGCGGTAGTCGGCGGGCTCCTTGGGCGGCTCTGCGAAGGCGCCCACGCCCATCAGCTTGTCGTTGGTGGTCAGGTGCGGCCGACGGGCAGCGCCCTGCTCCGCGCCCGTGACATGCTTCCAGCCGCGGCCGGTGAGGAAGCGGTGGTCACCGCTGCAGATGAGCCGGGTACCGTCCTCCAGCGCGACCCGGTAGGCCGACTTGATCGTAGACCAGTGCGCGAGCACCTCGGTGATCACGTACCGGTGGTACGAACCCTGGCGGACCGTGCCGTAGATCGCGTCGCCGACGCGGACCTCGGCCAGAGCATTGGTGCGCCCGTCGGCCATCAAGATCCGCGTCTCACCCGCTAGGCAGTAGGGATTGATGGTCCACCGGAACGCCATCCGCGAGGCAGGCGGCACCCGGTTGATGATCGTGCGCGCCCGCACCTCATGGAAGGTCATGCCGCGGAAACCCGGGGTGTCGAACGACCTGGCCACCGCGCCTGCCTCGAAGAGCGGGAGCGTCGTCCTGCCCGGCTTGCGGCCCGGCACGTCGCGGTCCTGAGGTTGTCCCAGCGCACGCGGACAACCGTAGAACAGGCGTTCGATTAAGGCAAACATATATTCGAGGCAAGCCAGCGCTTCCTAGCGGAACTGGATGGCAAAGAGCGGATAAACTCGCCGTGGTGGGGGATAGTAGAAGGCAGTCCCCACCCATGCGCTAGGCGGAGGTGGCGCCATGGCGCTCTCCATGGATGAGCAGCGCATTCTCGCTGAGATAGAGCGCCAGCTCGCCGACGACGATCCGTCGCTTGCCGCGCGCCTTTCGACCTTCGGCCGGCCGGGCCTGGCGGCCAGCCTGCGGACGCCCCGGGGCAAGGTGCTTGCCTCAGTCGTCGCCCTCGCCGTCGTTGCCCTGCTGTCGCTGATGGTGTACTCGCTGATCCCGCTCCGCATCCTGCCCGCACACGGCAGCCACGTGCGCTCGCCGGCCGTGCCCAGCCAGTCCGGGCAGACGGCGCGGGCCAGCCAGCCGGCCACGACGGGCAGCACGGGAACCACTGGCGCGGCGGGCAAGGCCCCGGCCACCGGCAATGCCCCGGCGGCCGACCGGATCCTCGCCGCGGGGAAGGCCACGTCGGGCCAGGGCGGCGGTGACACCAGCACGGCCAGAACTCCAGCCGGCCGCCAGCAGGCTCGGTCAGGCTGAAGCCCCATCAATGTCCCGTTCCCCGGCGCGGGCGCCCGGTAGCAGGACATCCATCAGCCGGGAAGATCGCCCGCCCGGCCCGGCCCGGCTAGCGGCGTCAGGCCTCGCGCCAGAACTGCAGCAGGTACTGCTCCAGCCCGTCGAGCTGCTTGCGGGCCTGCTGGAAATCATCACCGAGCGGGTCGAAGTCCCGCTCGAAGAGCTCGCCGTACAAGCGCACCACCTCCGCGCGGTTACGGGCGTAGACCCGCACGCCGTAGTCGCCGACGCCGCCGGCCAGCCGCAGGCCGCTGATGGCGTGGCCGGCGGTGCCCATGTCGACGCTGAGCTGGCCGCGCAGGTACAGGACGCACTTGCCCTCGTCCTCGTAGCCGTCGCTGAAGGCCGGCGGCGCGCTGTCCCATTCCTCGATGGTCACCCGCACCCCGACGTTCTCCTGGAGGCTCATCACGAGCAGCTGTTCCCGGTTGGAGCTGACGAGACCGTCGCTGGGCGGCACGGGGCCGCCCAGCGCGTCCGCATCGGCGGTCGCGTCGTGTATCCGGAACATCCGCCGGTCCGGGAAGACCGGTATCTCGAGCCGGAGCAGCCTGCGACTCACAGGGCCCCCTCTTTCTGGCGCAACATCGCACTACCTAGCATGCCCCGGATGGATGCGGCGGAGGCGCGCAATGGGTCACAAAGGTGCAGGTGTGACTCTGCGTTGCGGTGCCTAGCAGCCCGTAGGCTGGGCCGGCAGCTATCCTCCGGGCAGGACAGAGCCAGGCGCCGGCCTAGCGGGATCACCCATTCAGGACAGCCCGGCGCGCGCCCGCGCTTCCGCCCACAGCTGCGCGTAGCTGCGGGCGGCGCTGCTGCGCGGCGCGAACGCGGTCACCGGGGCGCGCCGCACGGACATCTGCTCGATCAGCGACAGGGCCGGGATGGCCGTGGCCGCCACATCGGATCGCTGCCCGGGCAGCTGCTCGGCGATCTCCTTGTGCAGCCGCTTGCGCCGGTCGATCATGGAGAAGAACGCGAGAATAACCGGCCGCTGGCCGTCGAAGCCCGCGATGAACTCGGTCAGCTGGTCGAGCGTGCGGACAGACAGGGTGGTCGGGATCAGCGGCACGAGCAGCGTGTCGGCGGCATGCAGCACGCTCTCGGACAGCAGCGAGAAGCTCGGCGGGCAGTCGAGGAAGACGACGTCATACTCCGACCGCAGCGGCCCGAGCAGCCGGCCGAGCTTGCGGGCCGGTTTCCTGGCCGCGTCGAGCAGCAGGTCCAGGTTCCGGTAGGTGAAGTCGGCCGGCAGCAGGTCCAGGTGGTCGTAGTCGGTGCCCTTGATCGCCGCGTCCAGGCTGCGGGTGCCCTGGATCAGCCCCTTGCCGCCGCCCTTGACCCGCGGCCGGACGCGGAACAGGAACGTGGCGGCGGCCTGCGGGTCGAGGTCCCAGAGCAGTACCCGGTAGCCGTTCCTGGCCGCCAGGTAGGCCAGGTTGACGGCGGTGGCGGTCTTCCCCACCCCGCCCTTGATGTTGTAAGTGGCGAGGATCTTCACGATGCGGCCGCCTCGGTCATGGCCCGGATCCGGTGCTGGCTGGCCGGGCTCGCGAAGTCACGGAACCGCCCGGCGAACTCGCTCCGCGCCTGCCGCTGACGCTCGGCGAGCCCGGCCGCGATCTCTCCCATGGCGAGCAGCGTCGAGACCGGCGCGGTCCGCTCGTCCATCATCTGGGCGGCGAACGCGCGGATCTCGCCGCGCTGCACCTCGGTGTCCTGGAACTCGCCGAGGCAGTCCTGCAGCGACTTCAGCTCCCTGACGGCCTGCCAGTGCTCGCCGGGGTCATACAGCGAGCCGAAGATCTCCAGCAGGTAGCGCAGCTCCTTGCAGCGCTTGCGCAGCTCGTGCATGCTCTCCGGGGCGGAGGTCGCGGTGATGGCGCCGCCGTCGTCGAGCACCCGCCGGTGCGCCCGGCGGATCCGGCGGGCGGCGAGCTGGGCGGCCGCTGGACGCGTCTTGCGGCTGGCGGCCGCGCTGCCCAGGGCTTCCCGCCATTCGCTGGTGAGCCGGGAGAACCTGGAGCTACGCAGCCCACGGGCCAGCTGCCGGTGCTCGGCCGCGCGCTGCCGGGCCAGGTAATCATGGAACGGCGCCAGCTCGGCCGGCGTAGCCGCGACCAGGCCGGCCGCCATCGCGTCATAGCCCATCAGGTACACGTCGAGGTCCCTGGTCGGCGTGGTCAGGTCGCCGAGCCACTTGAACTCGGGCCGGAACCTGCTGGCCAGGCCGTCCGGCAGCACATCGCCGGCCAGCTTGAGCGCGGACCTGGTCCGCCGGACCGCGATGCGCAGGTCGTGCAGGAACTCGGAATCGATGTCACGCACCACCCCGCCGACATTGGCCTCCATGGTGCCGAGCAGCTGCTCAAGCACGGCCGCGACGGCCGTGACGGCCGGCGACCGCGGGTCAAGCCTGATGCTGATCTTGCCGGTGTAGTCGCCCGGCTGGCGGCCTGCCGCCGCGAGCGCCGCCTCCAGCGCCCCGGAGGCGCCGTCCGTTACCCCGCGCGCGGCGGCCAGGATGTTAGCCAGGCGGTCGGCCTGCGCCTGGTAGCCGCGCAGCGCGGTCACCGTCAGGCGCGGCGGCAGCGCTGCCCGCGCCGGGTAGCTCAGGCACATCCTGTCCACGGTGACCCGGGCGACCGTCTTGTCGTCGGAATTCAGTACCCGCAGCTCGTGCAGGGTGCTGCCGGCCCGCGCGACAGGCAGCAGCGCACGCGCCCCCACCACCGGGGCGAGCCGCTCGCGCAGCGGGCCGACCGGCAGCGCGGCGAGCAGGGCTGGCCATCTCGGCCTGCTGCCCGCGGCCCCGGCCGGCTGGGCGGCGACCACCGCGCCGTCGCGGCCGGTCAGGGTCAGCTCGGCGGCACCGCGCGCGCTGGTGAGCTCGAGCGTCAGGCCGGCCCGGTAAAGCCGCCAGTCAAAGGTATCCAGCCAGGCCCGCCGGACGGTCCTGGCCCGGCCGTCGCCCTGCCAGCGGAGCCGCGTCCCCAGCGCCACGAGGTAATCGTCGGACTCGGGCATGCCGCTGCCGTCGAGCACGAATTCCCGCAGCGCGTTGCGCAACTGTGGCCTCACGAGATGTAACGACGAGCTGACATCAGGAAGGGATAAAACGGATATTATATCGCATTTAGGCGATAACCAGTCTAGCAGTGCAGGCCCAGCGCCGGCCAGCCAGGGCGATGATCGCCTAGCCTTGACTCGTGGCAAAGCCGGACTGGGCGACGATCGCGTCGCTGGCTACCGCGGGCGGCACGCTGGTGCTGGCGGTGTCGACGTTCGCCTCGGTCAGGTCGGCGAACCGGGCCGCCCGCGCCGCCGAGCGGTCCCTGCTGGCCGGCCTACGGCCGCTGCTGACGCCCTCCCGGCTGCAGGACGCAGAGCAGAAGATCATGTTCGCGGACCAGAAGTGGCTGAAGGCCCCGGGCGGCGGCGGGGACGCGCAGCACGAGGACGGCGTCATCTACCTGGCCCTGTCCCTGCGCAACGCCGGCCGCGGCATCGCGGTA
>WNFC01004946.1_pt1 | contig 14577 bp, 16 predicted proteins | sample 5400541 | NCBI WGS metagenome assembly WNFC01 (sample SAMN13153342, study PRJNA577476) | soil metagenome | isolation source: 120 cm saprolite under Douglas fir tree site 2 hole 2 replicate 1 | place: USA:California | collected 2015-04-18
CCCCCGCAGAGGCTGAACATCGTGTGCCACTCGACCCAGGACCGATGGGTGGTGACCGCGGAGACGGTGAAACCGGCCATGCCGATGCACCACATCGCCATCCCGGCCGCAAAGGTGTCCCAGAACAGCCGGTGCGTGCCTTCCCATTCGCGCCGCCGCCGCAGCACGACCGCGCACACGCTGCCCGCCAGCAGCATGAGCAGCGTGTTCGTGACCACGATGCGGGCGGACGGGTATCCGCCAAGAAGCGCGCCGGCTCCGAGGTACACGGCTATGTACAGGATTCCGAAAATCAGGTATCGCAAAGTAGCCTAAGGTGTGGGAACGAAGCAGTTTAGCACGAGCAGGTGGAAAACGGAATGCTCCAGCCTCCGACCTCCCGCTAGATCTGCTCGACGTCTATCTGGGCCCGCTGCAGCTTGCCGCTGAAGTCGATGTAGATGGACTTCCACTCCGAAAACACGTCGAGCGCGGCGACACCCGCCTCGCGATGGCCGTTGCCGGTGTTCTTCGTGCCGCCGAACGGCAGGTGCACTTCCGCCCCGATCGTCGGGGCATTGACGTAGAAAATGCCGGTGTACATCTCGCGCATCGCGCGGAACGCGCGGTTGATGTCCTGCGTGTAGACCGATGCCGACAGGCCGTAATCGACGCCGTTTCCGATGGCAATCGCTTCGTCGAGCGACGTGCACCGGATGACGGAGACGACCGGTCCGAAGATCTCCTCACGCGCGATTCGCATCTGCGGGCCGACGTCGACGAACACCGTCGGCTCGTGGAAGAAGCCCTTCGCGAACGCGCCGCTGTCGAGGCGGTGGCCGCCGGTCGCGAGCTTCGCCCCTTCGTCCCGGCCGATCTCTACGTACTTCATCACCGTCTGGAGCTGGGCCTCGCTGTTCGAGGGCCCCATTTGCGTCTCCGGTTTCAGCCCATCGCCGACCACGAGCGATTTCGCGCGCGCGACGAACGCGTCGACGAACTTCCCGTAGACCTTCTCGTGGACGACCACGCGGCTCGCCGCGGTGCAGCGCTGCCCGGTCGTACCGAACCCGCCCCACAGGCACCCATCCACGGCCAGCTCCAGGTCGGCGTCGTCCATGATCATGACAACGTTCTTGCCCCCCATCTCGAGATGGACCTTCTTGAACGTCGGGGCCGTGGCCTGGTTCACGATCCGCCCAACGCTGGTGGATCCCGTGAACGAGACGATGCGCACCGCCGGGTCGGTGGTCATCGCCGTACCGACCTCGGCGTCGCCGGTGACCATGTTGACGACCCCCTTCGGAACGCCCGCCTCGATCAGCACGTTGACGAAGTTGAGGGCAGACAGCGGCGTCATAGACGAGGGCTTGAACACGACCGTGTTGCCGCAGACCAGCGCTGGGATGATCTTCCACGAAGGGATCGCCATCGGGAAGTTCCAGGGTGTGATGATCGAGGCGACGCCCACCGGCTGGCGGACCGACATCGCGAATTTGTTGCGCAGCTCCGATGGCACCGTCTGCCCGAACATGCGCCGGCCCTCGCCGGCGATGTAGAAGGTCATGTCGATCGCTTCCTGGACATCGCCGCGCGTCTCGTTCAGAACCTTGCCCATCTCACGCGTCATGTCGCGCGCGAACTCCTCCTTGCGCGCCGCGATGATCTGCGCCGCCCTGAAGAGGATTTCCGCCCGCAGCGGCGCCGGGACGAGCCGCCAGTCCTCGTAGGCGCGTGCGGCGGCGGCAATCGCGGCCTTCGCGTCAGTCTCGTTGGACTGCTGAAAAAGCCCGATCAGGTCGCTGGTGTCGGCCGGATTACGGTTCTCGAACGTCCGTCCGGACGAAGACGCGACCCACTCGCCGCCGACAAAGTTCTTGCAGGGAGTCACCGCGGTCGTCGTGGCCATGACGCTCTATTCTAGCGGTTTCGTGTATAGTTTCGGCCGTACCCCACATGTCGGACGAGAAGAAGCGCGACACCGAACGCGTACCCGTGCCGGCGCCGCTCAGCGGCGAGGTGAAGGTCTTCCAGCCGATGACGATCCTCGACGTCAGCCGGGGAGGCGCGCAGATCGAGACGCCCTTCGCGCTGCAGCTGGACTCGCTGCACGACTTCCGGATTTCACTGGGGGAACAATCGATCGTGGTCAAGGGGCGGATTGCCCACTGCCACGTCGGGGAGTTGAAGGAAGGGATCGCCCTCTATCGGACGGGCGTCGAGTTCATCGAGAACTCCGAGCACGCCCAGATGGCCCTGGAGCAATTCGTCGATATGCTCAAGCTGGCCAACCGCGCGCGCCTCGTCATCGACGGCCAGATCGCTGAGGACGGCGCGTAGAGGCTGGCTAGCTGCCGTCCGCCCTGGGTGGTGCAACGTAAGTACTGGCCGTGCTTTCGTGGCCCGCGGCGTCCACCGCGGCGACGCCGAAGACCCAGTCGTCGATGTTCATCCGCGGGAACGTGTACTCCGTGACGCTGCCGACGGCCAGTTCGTGCTCCCAATCGGAGGCCCAGGCATTCCTCCAGAAAATGCGATACGCCGAGGCGCCGGGCGCGGCCTCCCAGCGCAGGTGCGCGTCGTATCCGGAAGTACGGCGATCGATGGTGGGCCTGCCGCGTGCGTCGACGACCACCGGGGGAGGCGGCGCCAGGGCGAGCACGGCCATGCCGGCGGCGTTCACGCGGGCGTTCTGCGCCAGATAGCGGACATCCACGCCATCGATCGTGTCGCCGGGACCGTGCTGCTTCCCGTAGTTCTCCTTGGACTCGCGGAAGCCGATGGCGGCGAAGCCCTGCGCGTTGAGCGCGCTGTGATCCCCGCTGCGGCTGAAGCGGTCGCGCCTGGCCATCAGGCGTACGCGATGCGACGGGACGTACCGCGCGCCGACCCGCGCCACAAACATGGCGAGCGCGCGCGAGGCCGAGTCCTCCGGCCCTTCCGAATAGACGCGGATCGTGGCGCTGTCCACGCTGCCGTCTCCGCCGTGCGAATTGCCCACGATGTCGTTGTTGAACCAGGCTTGAATCGGAACCTTCTGTTCCCTGGCCGCCATGGCGAGCGCGCCGGATCCAATCAGGCCCTGCTCTTCCCCTGCGACAGCCGTGAAGACGAGCGTGGCGTCGAACTCGATCCCGCTCGTCGCGAACACCCGCGCCAGCTCCATCGAGAGCACCGTGCCGCTTCCATCGTCATTCGCCCCGGGAGCGTCGATGTTGTAGTCCTGGCCGGGACGCTGCTGCGGATCGGGAGGGGCCGCCGCGGGCTCTCCCGGCGCCTGCGGCGCCGCGCCGGGCCGGTTCGGCGGCGCCGCACTCTGCCCGCCTTGCCTACCTGCCGCGTTGGCCCTCTGCTGGCCGGCGGCACCGAGGTTCAGGGAATCATAGTGGCCGCTGACGTAAATGCGGCGCGGCGATTTCCCGGGAAGAACCGCCATCACGTTTCGGAGCTCGACGTCGCGTGTGATCCGCGCACGCTTCGGGATCAGGTGCGTGTCAAAACTGACCTGGAGCCGGGGGCTGGTGCGTTTCAGTTCGTCGTAAATCCACTGGCGCGCCGCGCCGATACCGCGCGTCGGGGAGCTCGCGTCCGACAGCGTGTTCCGGGTCCCGAAGCTGACCAGCTTCTGCAGGAGCTGATCAAGCCGCTCCTCGGACACGGAATCGAGCAGCTTCACGATGCGCGGGTCGATCGAACCGGCGGGCCCCGAGGTCGGCCCAGGGGCCTGCGTGCGGACGGGGGCGTAAAGGAGTGATGCGGCAAGGGTCGCCGAAACAAGAATTCTCATCGTATTTTTGTGTGCTCGAGATAGTCGCCCGACGCGATGCGCGTCGCGCCCCCCATCGGCGCGTTATAGAAGTACACCCACGCCGCGGCGTGGGTGCCGTCGGGCAGCACGGCATCCGCCTGCTGACGAAGGTACAGGCCGCGATCGGGATCCTCATGGCGGTAGCCCTCGATTTCGTCGAGTGCGGCCAGGACGGTCGAGGGCTCGGCCATCTCGTAGACCTCGCCCCACACGTGGCCATCCGGCGCCGGGACCGCCGCCGGGTACAAGCCGAGATCGAACAGCGCGCCCCGGATCGAGCCGCGGCCGATATATCTCAGCTTGTCGTCTATTCCGGCACGCCGCCGGCGATCGAAGCCGGCCATGAGCGTACCGTAGAAGAAGACGAGATCGCGCACAGAGACACGAAGGGTAGCATGTTCGAGGTCCCTGGTCCCTGGTCCCTGGGGCGGAGGTTTGGAGGTTGGAGGCACCAGGGACACCATACGTGCAAAGAGCCGACCCTTGCGGATCGGCCCTTTGAATCTCGGCCCGGGTGACGTTAACGATCCGGCGTGGGAGGCGCCGCAGCCTTCGGTGCCTGCGGCGCTTGGGGCGCCGGGCCGTCTTTGCTCATGCCGCCGTCGGGCGTCGGAGGCTTGGGCACCTGCGGGACCAGCGAGTGCAGCTCGGGTGCGAGCATGTGAGGATGCGCGCCACCGTCCGGACCCGGCTTTTTGATCATCGGAATCATGTCGAGCACTTCGGAGGGCACCGCGAACGAGAGCTTCACGGTCGTGCCGGACCCTGTGAGGTGCAGCGAGTTGAGGACCGCCGTCGCTTTCGGGTCGTTCTGCATCCTGCCGAGCGCAAGCAGGCCTTGAACGACCTGGCGCAGGTTGTCGGCGGACGGTTGGTCGCGTGTCTCGGCGCGCAGCGTCCCGGTCACGTCGCCGTCGATGTGGGTCATGACCGCGAACGTTTTGATCGCCGGCAGCTTGCCAGCGATCTCGGCCGGCAATTTCGCGTGATGCGCGATGGCGTCGAAGCGGCCGACGACCCACAGGTTGTTGCCCCGTTCGACGTCGGCGACGAGCTCCATCAGGTCATTGTTGCTGGTGATGCTGTGGGCGGAGAGCTGCGCGTCGATAGCGCTCCGGATCGCCACCTCGCTGCCGATGGCCACGAGCCCCGGCTCGAGGAATGCAAGCATGACGCTATGGGGGCCCGCAGTTTTCACATCCGGCGCCTTGATCACCCGCTTGCCCTTGTAGTCCTCGACGACGCCGCCATGCTCCCGCACAAGGGTTTCGAGCTGGGTGGTGTTGAAGCGGCCGCGCGCGACCACCAGGCCGTTCGCGTTGTCCGGCAGCCCCGTGTCGCCGGGCGTCATCATGCCCGCAACGACATAATCGATGTCCCGCTCGATATCAATGCCGGTGGCCTCCTGGAACTCCTTCTGGCCCTGTTCCTGCGGCAGCACCTGCTTGAGGCGCTGGCGAAGCTGGGAATCCATGACCTCCCGGACATTGGCGAAGGCCACTACGGCCGTATCAGCCGGGATGTAGCTCAGCTCCGACGGTCCAGAGCGGGAGGCGGACAGAGATGGGAAGCCGCCGCCGTAGTAGGCGACGAGTCCGGTACCGAGACCGGCAACGAGGATGGCGGCGGAGCCGCCCATGAAGTAGCGCGTTTTTCTGGTCATGCGCGAGGGCCCTCTGAGGGGATTATACCGATCGGCCCGGGAAAAAGTTCCGGGAATGGGAGGCAAGTGTCCGGAAACGCACAGGTTACTGCTCCAGGATGTACTCTTTGCGCTCCACGCTTACCGCCGCCGCCCACAAAAACACGAACAAAATCACCGCAAGCCATACCAGGCTCTCGACCAGGGACGGGCTCTCGCGGAAGACCCCCTGGATGAGGCTTACCACCGAGTCGTTCGGCATAGCGTGGGGGACCATGGCCTGAAGGTAGTAGGCCACCGTGAATTTCTTGAGGTAGCCGGGAAACGCCAGAGCGGCCTGCTCCCACCCGAAAATGAATATGAGCCCGACCAGCAGGGGCCGCTTGAACCGGGCACCGATGAAGGCGAACACCGCCCCGTAGACGGCCAGCCCGATCGCCAGGAGGCCGAGGTCCTTCAGCAGGTCGAGAAATGATGCGCCAAGATTCCCCCGCATCGGCACGATGGACAAGTAGACGATCACGACCGAGGGAAGGACGACGAACAGCGTGCAGGCCAGGTAGGCGAAGTACTTTCCCATCAGCACGGCGCCCTTGGGAATCGGCCGGGTGAAAAGGTAGGTGATCGTCTTGTCTTCGACTTCGTCGGCGATGAGCGACGTCCCGTAGAACACGCCCAGCACCGGCACCGTGAATCGCAGGTAAAAGACCCAGATCATCAGGCCGAAAATCGCCGGCCCCGCCATCATCGCGTTGTTGACGCGGAAGACGGGGGCGCCGAAGGCATCGAGCATGCGCAGGAACAGCGCGATCAGCACCGGCGCGCCGACGACGAGCGCCATGAAGATCGTCCGGCGCGACCACAGCATCTCGCTCACCGACAGATCGAAGACCCGCATCGCGGAGGCAAAGAATCCCGGCGCCTTTGGGATCGGACGATGGACGGTTGGCAAACTGTGAGCCTTCTACTTCACAAGATACTGAAAAACCGCCTGCAGGTTGTCGTCAGGCGAGGTGACCTCGTCAATGGCGCCGAACTCGCCGCTGGCGGCCATGTCGGTCAGCCGCGCGTAGAACGCGTCGGGTCTGCCGGTCTCGACGACCACTGCGCCCGGCTCGAACCGCAGGCTCCGCACATCGTCGGTCGTGTCGTCGAGGAATTGCCGCGCGACGCGGCGGGGATCTTCGGCGCGGACGTAAACGGTGTGCGGGTGCTCGTCGATCAGGTCGCGGATCTGGTGGACGTCCCCTTCGGCGAGAATCCGGCCGTTATTGATCAGGAGGATGTTCGACGTCATCGACTCGATCTCGTGCAGGATGTGGCTCGAGACGATGATGCTCTTGCCGGCGCGTCCCCAGTCGCGAATGAGCCGGATGGTCTTGCGCCGGCCGATCGGGTCCATGCCCGCCAGGGGCTCGTCGAGGATCAGGAGCTGCGGGTCGTGCACGAGCGCCTGCGCCATCTTCACGCGCTGGCGCATGCCCTTGCTGTAGGCGCCGATCTTCTTGCCGGCCGCCTCCATCAAATCGACGGCGGCGAGGGCGCGTCGTGCCGCCTCGTCCGCCTCCTTCTCCGTCAGGCCGTTGAGCCGCACGAGCGCGCGGACCCATTCGAGGCCGGTCATGCGATCGTAGAACGCGTCCTGCTCCGGGCAGAACCCGATCTGGAAGTACAGGTGCGGATTGCGCCAGATCGGCTCGCCCAGCACCTTTACGTCCCCCTTGCTGGGGCGAAGCTGGCCGGTGATCAGCTTCATGAACGTCGACTTGCCGGCGCCGTTCGGACCGAGCAGGCCGGTGACGCCCGGAGGCACCGACACCGAGACGTCGTTCAAGCCGATCACCTGGCCGTACCACTTCGACACGTGTTCGGCGGTGACGACCGGAACCGTCCCCATCACGACGGCCTCGACCGCCATCACGTCACCACCTCCACGCCGCGGACGCGCCGCTCGAGCACCGAGACGGACGCGGCCACGAGGCCGATGATGACCAGGAGCGACACCTGCCAGGGTGTCGCGTAGCGGGGCTTCAGCCGGAAGATCACGTCGACTACCTGGGCCAGGTTCTCTCCGGGCGAGACCCACGCCACTGCCGTCGTTCCCGTGATGGCATACAGGACGCCGAAGATTGCTTTGGTGAAAAACAGCACCCCGGCGTACATGATGGCAACGAATCGGGCGCTCTTCGAGAGCGACGACAACGCGAGCATTGTCACCGACGCGAGCAGCACCTGGAGCAGCGACGCCAGGACGATGGCGGGTATGAGAAACGTGTTGGTCTTCAGAAACCCAGAGCTCCCCGCGAGCACGACTTGTACGAGGAGTAGCATGAGCGCCGGAACCATCGTGACCAGCAGCAGGAAGGCGGCCAGCACCGCAAGCTTGCCCACGATGTACTCGCTCCGAAGGAGGGGCTTCGACAAGTACAGCTGCAGTGCATTAGCGCGTCGATCTTGCGCGATCAGCCCCGCACCTACGTAGATGGTGATGACGAACACGATGAAACCCTGGTACTCCAGGAAGCTCCGGAACGTTTCCGCCGACGCGCTCAGGACCGACAGCTGCTGAATAGTGTTGGAGAAATAGAAGCCGATCGCCCGGCCGAAGAACTGCACCCAGCCGACGAACAGGATTGCAAGAAAAACTCGCTTCCTGACGATGGTCATGATGCCGGCCGACGCAATGACAGTCCAGGATCGTCCGAGGGGCGCCTTCACCCCGGCATAGTGGCGATAGCTTTGATCGTGAATGGGGCTCATTGTTCGCCTATCGCCTTGGCGAATACGTCCTCGAGCGTCGGCAGGCTCGGCCGGAGGTGCCGCACCTGGACACCGAACTCGGCGGCGGCCTTGAAGACGGCGCGATGGTCCCCCACCGCGGCCGGCACGAAGACGCGCATGACGTCCTCGTCGGTCGAGTGCGTCTCCATGCCGGCGGCGGCCAGGACGTCGAGAAAGCCGCGGAGATCCCCCTTGATGCGAAGCTCGTAGACGCGGCCGGCGGGCCCCTTGAGCTCGTCGATCGGCCCTTGGGTCGCGACCTGCCCCTTGTCCATCACGACCACGTAGTCGCATGTGTACTCGACGTCGGGCAGGAGATGCGACGAGAGGATCAGGCTGACGCCCTTGTTGTGGCCGAGATCGCGCACCAGCTCGAGCATCTCGTCGCGCCCCTGTGGGTCCATGCCGTTGGTCGGCTCGTCGAGAAACAAAAGGTCAGGATCGTGTACGAGAGCCTGCGCCAGCTTGATGCGCTGCTTCATGCCCGTCGAATAGGTTTCGACGTTCCGGTAGCGCGCCTCGCCGAGCCCGACGTAATGGAGGACCTCGTGGGCGCGCTGCATGGCGTCCACCGCCGGCAAGCCGGCGAGCTGGCCGCAATAGGCCACGAACGACACCGCGTTCATGCCCGGGATGTGGGAATCGCTCTCCGGCATGTAGCCGATGCGCGCGCGGATAGCGAGCGGCGACTGCGCGACATCCATGTCGAGCACGCTCATCCGCCCCTGGTCCGGTTTGATGAATCCGAGCAGGGCCTTGAGCATCGTGCTCTTGCCGGCGCCGTTCGGCCCGAGCAGGCCCACGGCCCCCTTGGCGAATTTCGCCGAGACGTTCTTGAGTGCCTGGTTCTTGCCGTAGATGACAGTTACGGCATCGAGCTGTACGACTGCGTCCATTCCGGTCGGTAGCTTATACGGAAATCTGGAGATTGAGTTCGATGAAGTTACGGGGACGGAGTTACGGAGACGGAGTTGCGGAGACGGAGGTTCAGAGGTTGCCCCGTAGCCCCAGGGCATCGGCTTCCAGCCGCATGAAACCAATCACGTTCGTGATGTGCTGGTCGAGAGGAATGCCAAGCTCCTCGGCCCCGCGTTTCAGGTCGCCGCGGTTCACAGCGCGGGCGAACGCCTTGTCCTTCATCCGCTTCATGACCGACGATGCCTCCAGATCGAGGAGGCTCTTCGACGGCCGCACGAGCGCGGCGGCAATGACGATGCCCGACATTTCGTCGCAGGCGTACAGCGTCTTCTCGAGCCGCGACTCACGCGTCACGCCGGAATAATCCGCGTGCGACAGGATGGCGCGCGTGACCCATTCGGGGTAGCCGCGCGCCGTGAGGATCTCGACGCCGCGGTACGGGTGGTTCTGCTGGTCCGGGTAGCGCTCGTAGTCGAAATCGTGCAGCAAGGCGACGGCGCCCCAGTCGTCTGCGTCCTCGCCGAAGCGCTGCGCGTAGCCGCGGACCGCGGCCTCGACAGCCATCATGTGCTTCCGCAGGCTCTCCCCCTGCGTGTACTCCGTCATCAACTTCCAGGCGTCTTCACGCGACAGGGACATGGATGCTCATCCTCCACCGACCGGCGGCAGAACCTTCTGAAATCCGGCAGGCACCGTAAACAGTGACGGGTCGGCGGCCACCGGACCGATCGCCGTCACCTCGCTCCGGATCTCGTATCCCGACATGATGCTCGATCGTAGCGCGATCCGCAGCGGGAACCGTCCGCCGGCGGTCAGTGCTTCCACGCCGGGAATCGCCGCGAAGGCCTGCAGCGTGAGAAACACGGAGGCGTAGCCCGAGCCGGCAAAGGCGTCCGTCGACCACACGTCCCCGTTCAGCTCGATGTCGCTTGGGAAATCCGGAGGGAGGCTGACCCCTTCGGGTACCGGCACATGCAGCGTCTCCTTGAAGCGGAAGCGCTCGGCACGCTGACCCGCGATCGTCGCCTTCTCGCCGCTGGGCTCGATCGTGACGTCGGGCGTCCCGAGCAGCGCGCCGAGGTTCTGGTTCGCGGGGATCTCGTACCAGGTCCTGTTCGCGGGATTCAGGACTCGAATCGTCGCTTCCTCCAGCTTCTGCAGGACGATGCTCCCGGGCGGCAGCGTGGCGAGCCGGCCCTTCACGTCGGCGCGCGACTGATCCCCCGCAATGACGTATTGGATGTCGACCGGCCCTTCCGGGGTCAGAAGCTGCGCGACGAGCGGCCCGAAGTTTCCATATGCGCTCGCCTTGTCGCCAACTGCCGGCGCGGGGGCGTCGATCTTCGCGACGCTCATCCGGATTGTCGCCTTCAACGTCGCCGGGCCAGGCGCCGGCGGTGGGGCGGCCTGGGCAAACAGCGCGGCGATCAGGACCAGGAACATGCCACTCCTTTCGCGATCACATCCAAGGCCTTTTGCGTCAACCCAAACGCCGCAAGATCGGCCGGATCGGCCAGCACGACATCACTGGCGTCGCTGCCGCGGCGCATCGTCCCCGCGATCGGCCGGCATACGTAGTCCACCAGAACGAAGTGATACTGGACGGCACCCGTCTCGTCATACATGATGCGATCGAAGACCTCGATCACGGGACCGACCTCGACGGCGAGGCCCGTTTCTTCCTGCACCTCACGTGCGCACGCGGCCACCAGGGTCTCGCCCAGCTCCACGCCGCCGCCGGGCAGATTCCACATCCCCTTCAGCGGGTCGTGCGCGCGCTTCACGAGCACGACGCGGCCGCCGACCAGGACGACTGCACCGACTCCGATCACCGGCCGATCAGGATAGCTCCGGCCGGTCACGCCCCCATGACCTTGACGATCACACGCTTCTTCCGCTGGCCGTCGAACTCTGCATAGAAGACCTGCTCCCAGGGACCCAGATCGAGGGTGCCGCCGGTGATGGGCAGCATCACCTGGTGACCCATCAACGTCCGCTTCAGGTGCGCGTCCGCATTGTCCTCGCCGGTCTGATGATGCTTGTAGGGCATGCCCGACGGCGCCAGCTTCTCGAGCCACGTCTGGAAGTCCTCAATCAGGCCGTTCTCCCAGTCGTTGACGTAGACGCCGGCCGTGATGTGCATCGCGGAGACAAGCGCGATGCCGTCCTGGATGCCGCTCTTCTTGAGGATCGCGGACACCTCATCGGTGATGCGGACGAACTCCTGCCGCTTCTTCGTGGTGAACCACAGGTAGTCGGTAAAGACTCTCATAGCGGCATCGAGGCCAGCGCGTTCAAGTCCCATCCGGCGGTGATGCCGGCGCGCAGCCGGCGCAGGCCCGCCGCACCGATCATCGCGGCGTTGTCCGTGGACAGCGACAGGGGCGGCACGAGCACCGGCAGCCCGGCCTTCGCGCCGCGCGCCTCGGCCTCGGCCCGCAGCCGGCTGTTCGCGGACACACCCCCCGCAATCCCCAGACTGCGGGCGCCGAGCCAGTCCGCCGCCTCGAACGTTCGGTCGAGCAGCGCCTCCACGACCACCCGCTGAAAGCTGGCGGCAATGTCGGCGACATCCGCAGGATCGAGGGACGAGGGACCAGGGACCAGGGACGATGAACCTCGTTTCTCGTTCACCACCCGCATCACGGCCGTCTTCAAGCCGCTGAAACTGAAATCCACGCTCCGTTCGAGCGCCGGCGGAAGCAGGCCCGGCGGCGCCGTGGCCCCCGGCTGGTTTCGATCGGCGTGCGTCATCCGGGACACGGGAAAAGCATACGCGCGGTCGTTCCCCCGCTGCGCCAGACGGTCGATGATCGGCCCACCCGGATACCCGAGGCCCAGGAGCCTCGCCACCTTGTCATACGCCTCCCCCGCCGCATCGTCGCGGGTCCGGCCGATGAGATCGTAGCGGCCGGTCTCGCGAACGAAATAGAGGCTGGTGTGGCCGCCCGACACGACCAGGACAGCGGACGGGAGCGCCAACTCTCCGTGCTCGAGGACGAGCGACTCGATATGGCCGGCAAGGTGGTGTACGGGCACGAGAGGAATGCGCTGGGACCAGGCGATCGACTTGGCGAAGGACACGCCGACGAGCAGCGACCCGACCAGGCCGGGCCCCTGCGTGACCGCGACCGCGCCGAGATCCCTCCACGTCACGGACGCCTGCTCGAGGGCGCGCTCCACGACGCCGCAGATGTCGCGGAGATGCTGGCGGGAGGCGAGCTCAGGCACCACGCCGCCCCATTCGCGGTGGATGGCGTCCTGCGAAGCGACGACGTTGGACTTGATCTGCCACGGTTTGCGCGGGTCGCCGGTTTCGGCGATGACAGCCGCGGCCGTCTCGTCACACGAGGTCTCTATGGCCAGGAGGTTCATGGAGCGCCGTGTCAGGCACCGGCCAGATGAGCGAATGCCTCTTTGAGGGATTCCGAGTACGGCGGACGAAGAATCCCGACCTCGGTGATGATGCCGGCAATATAGCGGTGCGGCGTGACGTCGAATGCGGGATTGCGGGTCTTCGCGCCTTCGGGTGTCAGCCGCGCCGTTCCGAAGTGGGTTACTTCGCGCTGGTCGCGCTCCTCGATCGGGATCAGGCGCCCCTCGGGCGTGGCCAGATCGATGGTCGAGAGCGGCGCCGCAACGTAAAACGGAATCTCGTGTTCGTGTGCCAACACCGCGACGGTGTAGGTGCCGATCTTGTTGGCGGTGTCGCCGTTGGCCGCAATCCGGTCCGCGCCGACGATGACGATGTCGATTTCGCCGTCGCGCATCAGCGGCCCGGCCATGCTCTCCGTGATCACCGTGGTGTTGATGCCGTCGCGCACCAGCTCCCAGGCCGTGAGCCGCGCCCCCTGCATGAACGGGCGCGTCTCGTCGGCGAACACCGCGATCTTCTTGCCCTGCTCCACCGCCGCGCGGATGACGCCGAGAGCGGACCCGTACCCTGCGGTGGCGAGCGCGCCGGCGTTGCAGTGCGTGAGCACGCGCGCGCCGTCCTTCACCATCTCGGCGCCGTGCCCTCCCATCGCGCGGCAGTTCGCGACGTCTTCGTCGTGGATCGCCTTCGCTTCGCGATGGAGCCGGGCCACGATCTCGTCCGGCGACTCCCCCGCCTGCGCCCCGTCGGCGAATGCGCGTTTCATGCGATCGATCGCCCAGAACAGGTTGACCGCCGTCGGCCGCGTCGCGGCCATCAGATCGCAGATCTTCTGGAACTCGACGGCGAACTGGCGAGTACCCTTCGAGGGGCTGCGCTTCATACCGAGCGCGATGCCATACGCCGCCGCGACGCCAATAGCCGGCGCGCCGCGGATCACCATCGTCCGGATCGCCTTCGCCACTTCCGGCGCCGTCCTGCAGCGCACGTACACTTCCTGGGCGGGCAGCTTGCGCTGATCCACCATGACGATGACGTCATCCTGAAGGTCGATGGTCGGGAGCATGAAGTTATTCTAACAGTCGAGCGTCGAACGGCAGCGGCAGCAGCTGCGACAATCGCAGCCGCCGCTTCACGTCGGAGAGATTCGCCAGAATCACCTCGATGTCGCCGCAGTATTCCCACAAGAGCTGCCGGCACGATCCGCACGGCGGCGTGGGATCCTCGGTGTCGGCGACGACCGCGATCCGGGTGAAGACCTCGCGGCCTTCGGATAGGGCCTTGTAGAGCGCGACGCGCTCGGCGCACATCGTGAGGCCGTAGGTCGCGTTCTCGACGTTGCAGCCCGTCACCACCTCGCCGCTCGCCGTCTCGAGCGCGGCGCCGACCTTGAATCCGGAGAACCGCGCGCGCGCGTGCTCCCTGGCAGCGACGGCCGCCGCGACGAGCGCGGCGTCGTCATAGGCGGCGGCGGCGGCGTTTTCGAGAGTGATCGGCTGCCAGGCTGCCTCGTTGCGGCGGTCCTCCGCCGCACGGCGATCGCCGGTCCGGTGCTCCTGCTGAGTGCGACGGTCGCCCTCGGGCTGCCCCTTGCTGACCAGACCCCGGTCGGCGCCGGTGCGCCGGACGGCCGGCCCCCGCCGATCCTGCTTCCGGCGGCGATCCGGGATCCAGCCCTTGTCGTCAGAGCCTGGCAATGATCCCCTCGAGCAATGCTGCGAACGCGCCTCTGACCTGTTTCGCCACTTCCATCACCTCGGCGTGATTGAGCGGTTGCGGCAACACCCCCGCGGCCGCGTTGCTGATGCACGAAATGCCGAGCACTTCGACGCCCATATGGCGGGCGACGATCGCCTCGGGGACGGTGGACATGCCGACGGCATCGGCGCCGATGGTTCTCAGGAACCGGATTTCGGCGGGCGTCTCATAGCTCGGGCCGTGCACCGCGACGTAGACGCCATGGCCGATGCGCAGCCCCTGGGCGCGCGCGACGGCCTCGGTCAGGGCACGCAGACGCTTCGAGTAGACCTCGGTCATGTCGGGAAAGCGGACGCCGAACCCGTCTTCGTTCGG
>WNFC01019451.1_pt1 | contig 14577 bp, 8 predicted proteins | sample 5400541 | NCBI WGS metagenome assembly WNFC01 (sample SAMN13153342, study PRJNA577476) | soil metagenome | isolation source: 120 cm saprolite under Douglas fir tree site 2 hole 2 replicate 1 | place: USA:California | collected 2015-04-18
GAGGCAATCAGTTCGGTTCCGAGATGGCAGCACCCGCTGAGATTGAGGACGCCAACTGGCACCGGAGCAACCAGCTCCACAAAGAGTGCGGATGGAAGCGGGGCGATTCGGCGATTGGGAAACTCAGGTAGGGACGCCGGGACCTTTGCGCCTACCGTTGGTCCGCGATCAGCAATTTTTGCTGGAGCGATCAAAATCTGGCGTTGACATCGGTGGCCTTCTCATGGAAGTTGCCCGTTATTCGGGACAATGGGCAAAGTCAGGAAAAAGTACTGCAAGTTAGTCTAAAGCTTTCAGGAACTTATCTGTCGCGACACGATTTTCAAGGAGGAGTTCGTGTGCCTATAGCGCTAGACCGACGCGTCTCATGAGATCCGGGAAACGCGGATCGGAACGCAAGCTGTCGAAGAGGGGCTCGGAAACTTCCTGAATACGAGCGGCGCGCTCCTGATACGCTTTCTCGAACCACTGGAACACAGAATTTCGATCACCGAGCCCCATGTAAACGACGGCCATGTCGATCGGGGAGACGTACCTTTGTTTAGAAAGCGCTTTAAGCTGCTCGAGGATATCTAGCGCTTTGCCCCGCTGACCTGCCGATGCATATGCGTTTGCGAGCAGCGCCCGATAAATTGGCCCATCCGAAAGGCTCACCGCCTTCTCGAGTTTCCTGATGGCATCGGGCAACTGATGATTCGCTTCTTTGGCGCGCGCCTGAAACCAAAGAGCAAGGACGTCATCGGGGTCGAGCTCAAGGCCTTCCTGACAGGCTCTAATCGCCTGGTCATATCTGCGCGCCCGGTACAGATCCCTTCCAAGAAACGTACTGCTGTTAACGGAGACCGGGTCAAGCTCGCGCGCTCGCATGTCTAGGTTGATCGCTTCGTCAAATCGTCCAGTCTGAGACAGCAAGCCGGCGTACCAGACATGCGCCAGCCAGCTATTGGGGTTGAGCTCAAGAACACGCTTGTACATCCTCTCTGACTTGGCCCAGTCCCATTCATATTGTTTGCTGACTTGCCCCAATGCGGCATAGGCGTCCGCAAGTGTTTCGTCAAGTTCCAAAGCCTTCAGAGCTTCTGTTTTGGCCTTCGGAAAAGCCTCTCCGGATGGCAGGATGCCGATAATGCCCAGGTAAATGTGTGTGTCTGAGAGGCCGGCATAAGCCTGCGCGTATGCAGGATCAAGCTTAATTGCCTCGGCGAAGAACTCCACGCTCTTGTCCAAAGCTTCCGGGGTCTGTTTGTTCTGAAAAAAATGCCCCTTAAGATAGGCCACTTGAGCCTTGGGATTCACTGGATGCGCGGCGGCAAGAATCATTTGTTCTTGAGGGGATAGCTTGATTCTGATCTCGCGAGCGATGCCCCGTGCGACGTTTCGCTGCAAAGTCAGGACGTCATTTAAATCGCCTTCATAGCTTTCTGCCCACAGGTGCTTCTCTGTTGCGGCGCGGACCAACTGCGCCGTAATCCGCACTCGATCGCCCGAGCGTAGCACCGTCCCTTCCACCACGGCATCCACATTCAGCTTCCCGGCGATATCGCTTAACGGTTTTCGCATCGCTTTGTACTGCATAATCGAGGTCCGTGAAATCACTCGAAGAGCCCCGATCTTGCCTAGCTCCGTGATCAACTCGTCGGTCATCCCGTCAGCGAAGTATTCCTGCTCCTTGTCACCGGAGAGGTTTTCGAGCGGCAGCACCGCCAGCGAATGAATCGCAGGAAAGTCTCCGGAGGCCGCGCGGCCAATGCGCGGCAGGTAAACATAGGTCGCAGCACCTGCAACCAGCACAAGCATGGCCGCGAATGCTGCCCAAACCGCTGGCCGGAACCGTCGGAAACTCTGGATCGTTGAAGGCACGGTGCCACCCCGGGCGGGAACAGCCACCTGGGCAAACCGTTTACCCATCTCCCGTACGGCAGCAATAAACCGGTAACCACGCTTGGGCACCGTCTCGATGAACCTGGGCTGCTCAGTCGTGTCTCTAAGAGCCTTACGCAACTGCGAAATGTTGTGCGCCAGGGCCACTTCCTCCACAAAGCTGTCCGGCCACAGGGCCTGAAGAAGTTCCTCTTTTGGGATTAGGCGCCCCTCGTTTTCGACCAGCAGCACCAGCGTATCGAAGACCTTCGGGGCCAGCGCGACCGCCTTACCGTCACACAGAAGCCGCTTTTCGGCCGGAAACAGAGTGAACTGACCAAATTCGTAAGCGGCCTGGGGGTTGTTGGACATCGCGGATCCTTGCGGGAATAGCGCGTATTCTAACCTAACGTCAAATTTCCGTCAGGAAATTTCAACTTTTCCTCAAGATTTCCCGCCCACCGACAGACTAGAGTGCAGCCGACCGTGAACGACCTGTGAAAGATTTGCTTGGAGGAGGCATGATGAAACGTCTCAACTCAATTCTATTCCGATCCATTTTTTCAGCTGGGCTCATTTTAGGGACACTGACCCTTCCGCATGCGGTTCAGGCCCAGTGGCACGCCACTGTGGGAGCGCAAAGCAAGAGCAAGGGCCACCAGGCCCTGGCCTTTCTTCCCAATGAAATCTGGATTCATGCGGGGGACACCATTACTTGGACGTTTCCCACTGACGAGATCCATACTGTGAGCTTTCTAAAATCCGGCCAGACACGTCTGCCTTTCCAAGTGGGGTGTCCAGGGTTTACCGACGGATCCGCTACCTTCGATGGCTCAGCATGCGTGACCACTGGTCCTTTCGCAAACGGGCAGACCTTTACCGTAACTTTCCCGGTCGTCGGCAACTTCAAGATCGTCTGCTTGGTTCACGTAAACATGACCGGAGTGGTTCACGTTCTCAATCTCTCACAGCCTCTTCCCCATGATCAGGACTTCTACGACGATCAGGCGGCTGAGATCCGACATAACTTGCTTTCCGCTGCCGATGACGATGGAGGCCATGAACGGCACGATAGTGATCATCCACGCTCTCCAGAAAATCAAGTGATCGCTGGCACGGCGGAGGTCGCCGCGACTGCGGGTGGATCTCACACCATGGCATTAATGCGCTTCGTCGAATCGACGACAGTGATTCACGCGGGGGAAACCGTTGAGTGGAGTAATTTGGGCCCGGTCGCGGCACATACCATTACCTTCGGGATCGAGCCTGCCGACCCCATGCCGCCCTCTTCCAACGTGACCCTGGATGCGGATGGAGCACGGCACGCGGTAATAAACTCGCCTACGGACAGCGTGAACTCGGGGTTCATTGCGGCGTCACCGCAAGACCGCGTCGGACTCCCTCAGTCCCCTCTGGGCGTTACGCGATTCCGCGTGACCTTCAATAAAGCGGGAATTTACCCGTACATCTGCGCACTCCATGACAACCTGGGAATGAAGGGCGAGGTAATTGTTCTGCCTTAATTTAGAATCGAACGTGGATTTCCATGCGTGTGAGCACACCAGCGCAATTCATGTGGTGCGTGCCATCGGCCGCTGGAGCCTGGCCGCCCTTATGGTCAACATCATCATCGGCAGCGGCATTTTCGGGCTGCCGTCCAAAGTGGCATCAATCACAGGGCGACAGAGCCCGATTGCCTTCCTAATCGCGGCTGCTGGAATCGCTGTGATCGCCGCTTGCTTCGCCGAAGTTGCCTCCCGCTTCAGAGAAAGCGGCGGGCCCTACCTTTATACAAGGGTCGCATTCGGCCGCTTCATCGGGTTACAGACAGGCTGGCTCAACTGGCTATCGCGATTGGCAGCGGCGGCAGCGAGTGCCAATCTGTTCAGCGTGTATCTGGCTGAGTTTTGGCCGCGGATGAAGGAACCCCTCCCACGTGTTGCTGCCATTACGTTTCTACTGGTGGTGCTCGCTGCAATTAATGTCCGCGGGGTGAAAATGGGCACCGGTGTCAGCAATTTCTTCACCGTGAGCAAGCTGACGCCGCTGATCGTCTTCGTCCTCGGCGGATGCATTTACCTTCTCCTGCGCGGAAGCCCGGTGCCCATGGTTCCCGAATCACATGACGTGAATGCGTGGCTAAATTCCATCCTGCTTGTCACCTTCGCATACACGGGATTTGAGGCCGCTCTGATTCCTGCCGGGGAAGCGAAGAACCCGGACCGCGATGCTCCCATCGCAATCTTGGCTGCACTGGGTATCTGCACGCCGGTATACGCTCTTGTTCAATTCGTGGTCGTACGAACTCTCGCAAATCCTGCTCAAAGCGACCGCCCTCTCGTGGCAGCGGCTCACGTCTTCGGCGGCCCTGTTCTCGCCACCATGATTGCATGCGGAGTCTTGCTTTCGATTGTGGGCTACCTTGCCGCGACAATGATTGCCAGCCCGAGAGTCGTACTTGCTTTTGCCGGGCAGGGCGACTTCCCGCGCTGGTTCGCCGCCGTACACCGGCGTTACAAGACTCCCTACGTTTCCATCCTCGTGTATGCGGCCCTGGTCTGGGCGCTGGCAATGCTAGGCACGTTCAGCTGGAACGCGAAACTTACCGCTGTTTCCCGGCTGATCACCTACGCTCTCACCTGCGCCGCCCTTCCAACTTTGCGTTGGAAAAACCCTGGGTTGGCGAAGTTTAGCTTGCCCTTGGGGCCGCTCTTCGCGCTCATTGGCATTGCCTTTTGCGGGATTGTGCTCAGCCGTAGCGGCAGAGTGGAAGTTCTTGTATTGGGCGTGACCATGATAGTCGCTCTGCTGAATTGGATCCCGGTGCGACGTCGACCTAGCGAAGATGCTGAAGAGTCTTCGGTTTCCTCGCCAGCTGAGCCGCAGCTATGACGCGCGAGGCCCCCTTGATGGGAGCCGAATCCAAGTAGAAATGCGATGATAATAATTCCATTAGGCGCGAAGGTATGCCCGAAGATCTCGAATGCTGTGATGTTTCTAGCTACTGACGAACCGCCTTAGATCTCGGGCAGGTGCTGAATCCAGACGAGGTATGTTGACGGGTGCCCGACCCCAATCAATTCTTAATTGTTGCCGCTGAATCAGAGACCCTGTTCAACCAGGTTCGCGAACTTCTGCTCGAGTATTGGAGGAGCCGCGATCTCAATCTTTCCGTTTTCAACTTTGACCGCGAACTCGCGGGGCTTCCGGGAGAGTATGCTCCGCCGTCCGGGAGGTTGCTGTTGGCGTCGTGCAATGGTGAAGCGGCCGGGTGTGTAGCCCTGCGTAAGCTCGAACCGGAAATCTGCGAAATGAAGCGTTTGTATCTTCGGGAGAAGTTTCGCGGTCTCGGTTTCGGGCGCACTTTGGCAGTGGCTATCATCGCGGAAGCACGAGGGATAGGCTACTGTAAGATGCGTCTGGATACGATCGGGCCCAGCATGCGGGAGGCATTCAAGTTGTATTACCGCTTAGGATTTCGGGAAATCGCGCCCTATCATGACAATCCGCTTGAGGGCGCGAGGTATCTGGAACTAGAGTTGTGATCAGCTGTCCTGGACGATCGGTTTCGCATCCAGTACTCGGTCAAAGTTGGCGCAAGATCATCCTTCGGTAAAACGGATACCCGCAGAAGTGGCGGCACACGGATTTCGATTCGAGATACGACGCGGTAATTCCCGGAGGGTCGGCTATCCGGAAATTAAACCGGGTCCGGAACGCGAAAGCTCCTGTTGAGCACCTACGGGCCCAGCGTTACAATCCGTAATTCGATCACAAGCCTTGAAATTCCGTGGGCCAACATGCTCGTACGCGAAGAATGTCCTCTACACACCCCGGGGGAATCGGAACAAATTGAAAATAGCTAGTGGGTTCGTTCTCGGTCCCGGAACCAAACTTGGCGCAATTCTGGCCCTGACCACAATACTTGGCACGGCTACGCATTTGCTGCTATTCGCGGGCCAGCTTGCAAAACCGCAAAGTGCCTCGATTCCCGCCCGATATACCGACGTTCGCAAAGAGTCGGGAATCACCTTTCAGCAGGACCCCACGCAAACCGAGGAAAAATATTATTTGGAGACGATGGGTACTGGCGTGGGCTGGCTCGACTACGACCAGGACGGTTTGATGGATCTTTTCTTTGTGCAATCCGCCGCCACGGACATCTATAAGCCGCCGCATCCTTTGCGCTCCGCCCTGTACCACAACAACGGCGATGGCACGTTCACCGACGTGACGGAAAAAGCCGGCGTCGGTGGTGAAGGACATTACGGCCAAGGCATCGCCGTCGGCGACTACGACAACGACGGCTATCCCGACATTTACGTCACCGGTTACGGTCGCGCCATCCTCTACCACAACAATGGCGACGGCACATTCACGGATGTCACCCCAAAAGCCGGCGTCGCCGACGAAGGCGGATGGTCCACCAGCGCGGGATGGTTTGACTACGACAAGGATGGCTGGCTCGATCTGGTGGTCACCAACTACATCGAATGGTCGCCCAAGAATAATCTTTACTGCGGCGAACACCGTTCCGGCTACCGTTCCTACTGCCATCCCGGAAATTATAAAGGGCAGAAGACCAAGCTCTATCACAACAATCACGACGGCACGTTCACTGACGTGAGCGACGCCTCAGGAGTCGGCAAGCCCGAATCGAAAGGCATGGGCGTGGTCATCGCCGACTTCAACAACGACGGCTGGCCGGACATCGCCATCGCCAACGACTCGTGGCCGAATTTTCTTTTCCTCAACAAACACGACGGCACGTTTCAAGATGTCTCGCTCGTTTCCGGAATCGCCGCCAGCGAAGACGGCCGCTACGAAGCCGGCATGGGCATTGACGCAGCGGACGCCGACGGCGACGGCTGGCAGGACGTCTACATCACGCACCTCGATTTCGAATTGAATCGTCTCTACCACAACAATCACGATGGCACCTTCAATGACGACACATTTCGTTCCGGCATTGGCAACAAAGCGATTTTGTTGAGCGGCGTCTCCACGAAATTTCTCGATTTCGACAATGACGGCTGGCCGGACATCCTGCAATTGAACGGCGCCATGCTCGACAACGTGCAGCTCTATCACGGCGAAGTTTCCTATAAGGAGCCGCTGCTGATGTTCCGCAATTTGGGCAAAGGCCAATTCGAAAAGGTCTCCGACTCGCTCGGCCCGGATTTCATGCGCCCCATCGCTGGCCGCGGCCTGGCCACCGCCGATTACGACAACGACGGGGACATCGATTTCGTCACCAACAATCGTGGCGACTATCCCTCGCTGCTGCGCAACGATGGCGGCAACGCCAATCACTGGCTGGAGATTCTGCTAATCGGAACAAAATCAAATCGCGACGGCATCGGCGCCTCGCTGAAGCTAACCTCCGAGGGAATTTCCCACGTCGAGCAAGCCAAAGGCGGTATGAGCTATATGTCCGCAAACGACCCCCGCATTTTCTTCGGCCTTGGCAAACGCACCAAAATCGATTCGCTGGAAATTACTTGGCCGAACGGCCTGGTGGAGAAATTGACAAACGTGCCCATCGACAAAATCATCGCTGTCAAAGAAGGCGCGGGAATCGTGCCCCATCCATTTCCGAAAATCGCGCCAAAGACAGTCAGCAGATGAATTTCCCGCGACGACGATTCCTCGGCTCCTCCGCTATTCTTCTCGGCAGCACGCTGCTGGACGCGCTCGCCACGCCGCTCTGGAAATGGAAACGCAGCGCGCTGCTTGAAGCAGCAACCGTTTCTAATCCCGCCGCGGCATCGCCGGTCACTATCGTCGACGTTGCAAAAGAAGCCGGACTCAATTCTCCCAACGTTTGGGGCGGCGTCGACCACAAACGTTACATCATCGAAGCCAAAGGCAGCGGCCTCGCCTTTTTCGATTACGATCAAGACGGCTGGCTCGATATTTATTTGACCAACGGAACGCGCCTGGACGCCAAGTGGCCGGAAGGAAAAGCGCCGACTTCGCATCTCTACAAAAATAATCGCGACGGCACTTTTACCGACGTCAGCGAAAAATCCGGACTCGCGCACACCGGCTGGCAAACCGGCGTGTGCGTCGGCGATTACGACAACGACGGCTGGGACGATCTCTTCTGCTGTTTCTGGGGCCACAACATTTTATTTCACAACAACGGTAACGGCACTTTCACGGACGTCACGAAAAAAGCCGGCGTGTACGACGAAAAATATCGCTGGGGCGCGGGCTGCACATTTCTCGATTACGATCGCGATGGCCATCTTGATCTTTTCGTTTGCAACTACATTCGACTCGATCCGGAAAAAACGCCGTCTCCCACCGATCCGCTGTGCCAGTGGAAAGGAATTCCGGTGATGTGCGGGCCGCGCGGAATGCCGGGAGATACCAACGTTCTTTTTCACAACAATGGCGACGGCACCTTCGTTGACGTTTCCGAAAAATCCGGCATTCTGAAACCGGGGCCGAAATATTCCATCACTGCCGTATCCTGCGATTTCGACAACGACGGCTGGCCGGACATTTATGTTGCGGTGGATTCACAGCCGAGCATTTTATTTCACAACAATCATGATGGCACGTTCACCGACGTGGCGGTGATCGCCGGCGTCGCTTACAGCGAAAACGGCCACGAGCAAGCGGGCATGGGCATCGGCGTGGCCGATTATGATTGCGACGGTTGGTTTGACATTTTCAAAACCAATTTTGCGGACGACACCTGCAACCTCTATCACAACAACGGCGACGGAACTTTCAGCGACGTCACGTTTGCGTCGGGCATCGGAATCAATAATCAATACGTCGCGTGGGGCTGCGGCTTTATCGATTACGACAACGACGGCTGGCCGGACATTATGCAAGTCAACGGGCACGTGTATCCCGAAATTGACGGGCAAAATATCGGCCAAACTTTCAAGAACCCGCGGCTGGTTTACAAAAATCTCGGCAAAGGGCAGTTCAAAGATGTTTCGGCCGAGATGGGTCCGGGAATCACGGAGCGCTTTTCCAGCCGCGGCGCAGCGTTTGGCGATTACGACAACGACGGCGACATCGATGCCGTGATTCTAAATCTGAACGACCTCCCTTCCCTGCTGCGCAACGATGGCGGCAATTTGCAGAATTGGATCAAAATCAAATTGCTTGGAACGAAGTGCAATCGCACCGCGATTGGAGCGCGGGTGCGCGTGGTTACCGGAACGCACGCGCAGATGGATGAAGTGCACAGCGGAGCGAGCGTGATGTCGCAGAGCGATCTGCGGCTGCACTTCGGTGTGGGAAAAGCGCAGACGATTGACGTGATTGAAGTGAAATGGCCGACCACGCAAAAAGTCGAGCGATTCACGGCGGTGAAGGCGAATCAAATTCTCACCATTCGCGAAGGCAGCGGAATTGTTTCGTCGGTAACCGCCAAACCGAAATAGTTTCGCGCGATTCGTTGCTCTTGCTTTACTTTGCGTTTGACCCCTTTTCACCACAGAGTTCGCAGAGAGCACAGAGAAGAATCAATTCTTCGTTGCGCTTTGTGGCCTCTGTATCCTCTGTGTGAATTCCTGCCTTCGTGTCGTATTTCGCGATCGCTATTTCTCTGGCTTCGCGGGCGTCGGAGCGGACGTTTGCGGTTGGTCCTGCAGGATAATCAGGAACTGGCGGATTTCGCGGCGCTGCTGCTCGACTGCGGCGGTTTCTGATTTGTCGGCTTGCTTGTAGAGTTGCAGTTCCTGCTCTGACTTTTCGTCTTGACCCACACGTTTGTAGACCAGCGCGAGGCGGTAATGCGCTTCGCCGGACTCTGGATTTACTTCGATGGCTTTCTTGTAAGCGCCAATGGCTTGCGGGAAATTCCCACGCGCGGAATACAAGACTCCAAGTTGCACGGACGCTTCACCGAGTTTAGGGTCGACACTGACGGCTTTCTGGAGCAGGGCTTCGGCTTCCTGCAAGTTTGCGGAATTTTCGCCTCCCCGCCCTCTTTTCCAGAGCGCGACGGCGTAGTAGTAGTTGCCGAGAGCGTTTGTGGGCTGATCGTGCGTGAAGCGCGCGAGTTTTTGCTCGACACAGGGCAGCGGATCAGGAGCGGCCTTTTCCATTTTGCCGAGGAAGAGGTAGGGAGTGGGATCGGCAGGTTGCAAATCGGAAGCCTCGCATAGGCGGCGCGCGGCATCTGCGTAGGCACCGCCAGCGTAGAGAGCGGCGCCGAGTCCAGCGAGCATGCGCGCGGACTTGGGATGCGCGGCGGATCCTTTGCTGAAGACTTCAGTGGCCGGTTTGATGGCGCGGTGGAGGAGCAATTCCGTGCCCCACGCGAAATAGTTTTGCTCGCTAGGATTCAGACGGGCGGCTTGTTCGTATTCGCGGACGGCGGCGAGGGGATCTCCGGAGTGCTCTGCGCGGTCGCCCGCTAAGCGATGCGAGTCCGCGGCGCTCGGCGAAACGGCAGCGGGCACGGGCGTCTCGGCCGGCCAGCTCGATTTGAGAGCAGCGGTTTCCCTGGCCAGCGATTCGCTGGTGCGCAATTTCGTGTCGGAGCCGTGGCCGCCGACGTTGGTCCAATCAGTGACGCCAGCCACGGTGAAGCTGGGCTTGTCGTCAAATTCCATCGCCGCGGAGGTTGTGGCGGATTTCTTAGCGGTCGGGGACGACGATTGGCTCGCTGGCGAACTTTCCAAGACCAGGTCGAGCTGTTTCTTTTCTCCCAGAGAGAGAAGCAGCGAGGCGGAGGCGGGCGCGCGCATGCCGACCTTTTCCGCTCGGACGGTGTAGGTGCCGGGGCGAGTAGCGAGGAAAGAGAAGGTGCCGTCTGCTTTGGTTTTTGTCTCGACCGAGGCGGCCGTGGCTTTCTCTTCAAAGAAAACGGAGGCGTCCGCGACGGGATTGCCGGCGGAGTTGCGCACGGTGCCCGATACAACGATCACCGGGCGCGACTCGGCGGGGGGAGTCTGCGCTTGCGTCGCGACCGATAGGCACAACAGTGCGCTAACGATGGCGGATCCGATCATGAGTAAGCGATTCATTTCTGGCATTCTACGCCCACGATGACGCCTTGCAAGAATAGCTTGAGGGTACCCCCGGGGGATTTGTATGGATGTGAAACAAAGGATTTTGCGGGAAAAGGGATTTGTAAGAGTATGAAAACAAAGGGGCGACAAGAAGTGAGCTGCGAGCAGTCGCGCGAGCGACGGGGTACATACACCCCCCCCGTGGCGACGGGAAGTATGCGCAATCGAGTGAGGACACAGGGGATAGAGGCGCCACGTGACGCATACGGTTCTGGAGGCTGGATGCTGGACGCTGGACGCTGGACGCTGGAGACGCGGAAGTGTTGGGGTACCCCCCTCCCCTGTTTTTTTGTAAGTGTTGATTCTAAAGGTGGTTAAAGTCGTTTGTTTTGATACACTTTTGCAAGTGTTGATTCTAAAGGTAGTTAGAGGAGAGTGGGTGGTGACTAGTGGGTAGTGGGTGGCGGAGAGACCTTCCACAGGAGACACCGAGGCAACAGAGAGGGGCCGATCCGGGGGCTTGCGAAAGTCGGAAGGTCGGGAATCGGAACGGAACTGCGGAGAGAGGCGTGCGTGAACGGCGAGCGAAACGGGTTGGTGCGCCGATTTCATCCGGAATGATAGCACGGATCGGGGCGGTTGTCAATAGGAATCTTTTACTTGTAAGGTACTCGGCCGAACGAATTGCTAAGTCATTCAAACGCGGAGAGTTGCAAAGAAGATGGGGTGAAAAGGTAACAATTCGGAAGACGCGGAGCAAAACCGAGGTGCGGGGCAAGTGAGTCAGGGGAATGGCAGGAGTTGTTCGAGCTGGTCAGGGCGCTTGCACAGTTGGTTGCTGCGAAGGTGACTCTAAACCGGCCACCTGGCCTGAAAAGTACTTCAAACTGCCGTAGTTTCAACGGAACGTGATGTTGCAGCGTTATCGTGCCCATTCGCGTCCGCGGCTTAGCTTCAGCGCACCTGGTTTTGTGAGTAGTAGCGGTCAAAGCCAACCGCACCGGGATACTCCGACGCCTGCTTGAACTCTCTCAACGAAGGAATCGCGTTCTCAGCTACATCCGTGCGCTAGATGATGACATGTTCATCGGTGACGAACGCTTTCCGGCTAGCGCCGCTCTTTTCAACCAAGGCCATCACGTAACCGTTCGGTTTCGATGCAAAGTCGAGGGTCCATCCGGGTAAGACCTCACCGGTCGGGCTGTCGGGATTCAGCTTGGGCCCAAGTAGCGAGTCTACATGAGTGTGAATCTGCCAGGTGAGTCCGGGCTCCTGGTTTCCTAGCATTTCAGCTTTGGACCCGTAGTTACGAATTTCAGGGTGCTTATGGTCGTGGTTCATGCTCTCGATGCCGACCTGAATCGTATTCAGCCAGCGCATCAGGTCGAGAGCGTCTTGATCTGGATTTGGTGGTGGTGAAGCAGCGGTTATTTTGGAAAGGGGAATTGCGATCACCGCTGCAACAGCCCTTCCGAGGAAAGTACGGCGACTCCATTCGTTCAAGGCTGCACCCAGTAACATTTTTCCTATTCTCCTTTCAAGTGACTCATCTCGAGACTCGTTTCGGCTCATTCTCCCCTCTTTTTCGTTTTCAACGCTGGCCTGCGGAGAAGAAACGGAAGGCAAGCCAGAGCCAGATTCGAGTTCGATCCTCAATACCTAATGCAGCTCGATGCCGTTGGGCGCCGCGCCAATTTGACCGTGCAAGCAGGAATTGAGAAAACAACAGCAGGCCGCGATTACAGAGCCGCTACAGCCAGCGGAACCGGTCAACTAGGCCTATGCTAAGCGTGGTGCCCTGCTTTGTCTTAGAAAGCGCCAGAAGATGATTATGCCTATGGCAAGGACCGCAGCGGTGGCCAGCATGAGCATTGATTTCTTAACCAAGGCTTCGACGGGAACCGAGGCCTGAAACCAACAATCAACCGCAGCGAATATAAAGCTTCTCAAAAGAAGCCAAGCCACGTGAAAGCCGGCCCCGAATATAAAGCTTCTCAAAAGAAGCCAAGCCACGTGAAAGCCGGCCCGCGCGCGCCACCCTGACCGGCAAGGTGGCGCGCACGCTGCAGTTGCGGAAGCCGCTCACTGCGGCGGCACGCGGTGATGGGTGGCCTGCTCGAACGCGTAGGCGAAGCCGATCAGCTTCGGCTCGCTGAACGCGGGCCCGGAAAAGGTCGTACCAAAGGGCGAGGGCAGCGCGCCGAAGCTCGCTGGAACGGCCGCCGGATTGGGGAAGAAGCCGGCCGGCACGATCACGCTAGGGAACCCCGCGCGCGCTGGCGCGTTGGCGCCGAAGTTCGCTGGGAAGAGGGCGGCGTCGAACTTCTTGCCCGTGGGGCCTACCGGAATGGCGACGACGCCGGCGCACTCCGCCGGAACCACTCCGGTGTAGAGCACGCCGAGGCCGCACGTCCTTGTGAGCTTCAGGTCCAGCGCGCGATCCGCAAGGTAGTCGTCGAGGTCCTGCCCGGGACCGGTGTCGAGCATATCGGCGGCCTCCGCGATGGCCTGTCCGTACTTGAGGGCCACTTCCGGGTGTAGGCTGTTGAAGGAAACCACGTCGGCGAGCGTCTTCACCGTCTGCACCGGGATCGTCGCGCTCGACGCACTGGTGCCGGGCCCGAAGTCCTTGTTCGCCAGGTACGCGTTGAGATCACGTTTGAAGCCGAAGAGCAGCACAGTCGAGCAGGGCGGAATAGTCCCCACGGGAGTCGCCCTGCGGGCGGCGACGTCCGCAGCGGTGACGCAAGTCCCGTAGTTGTTGAGCACGTTCTGCGAGGGGATCTCGAAGGTCTCCACCGTCGCACCGAGCGATTGCATGACGGCGATCGCGTCGTTCATCAGCTTAGTCCGCGCCGCACCCAGGCCGAATTCGATCCAGTACGGATGCATGGGCACGGCGATGTGCGCCCCCTGGAGCGCGTTCGCGTCCAGGAATTGCGTGTAGTCGCGGAAGCAGCTCCCTTCAGTCAGGCACGCGCGCGTTGCCGGATCCTTTTCGTCGAATCCCGCGAGCACGCCGAGCAGCTTGGCCGCGTCGGTCACGGTACGCGCGATCGGGCCGGCGGTGTCCTGGTCCGCAGTGATGGGCACGATCCCGTTACGGCTGACCAGCCCAAGCGTCGGTTTGATGCCGACATCCATGTTCTGGCCGGAAGGACTCAGGATCGACCCGGACGTCTCGGTCCCCACACCGACAGTGGCGAGGTTCGCGCTCACCGCAATTCCCGGCCCGGAGCTGGAGCCGCCGGTCTGGAGCACCGGCCGGCCGTCGTTGAACGGGGTGTTCGTCCTCGGATCGATGCGGCGGTCGTACGGGTTGAAGCCGTAGCCCACCTTCGCCAGGTCGGCGCCTGGAACCTGGAAGAGCTGGAAGCGAAGCTGCGAGCTGAACCCGGTGGGCATGCCGAGCGCGATGAAATTGGCGAACTCCGTCAGCGTGCCCTTGCCGAGGATGATCGCCCCCGCACGCCGCAGCTTGTGGGCGATGAAGGCATCCTTCTTCGGCATCGAGCCGCCGAGGGCGACGGAGCCGGCGGTGGTCGGCATGTCCTTGGTCGCGATGTTGTCCTTGAGGATCACGGGGATGCCGAAGAGCGGGCGTCCACCGCCGCCGTCGTCCATGAGATCGTCAGGATCAGGGCGGCCGGCGTCGGCGAGGGCGTTCTCGTTCACGTGCATGAAGCTGTTGAGCGGCTGATTGCCCACGCCGCCATTGAGTGGCTGCGGCAGG
>WNFC01005569.1_pt1 | contig 14575 bp, 17 predicted proteins | sample 5400541 | NCBI WGS metagenome assembly WNFC01 (sample SAMN13153342, study PRJNA577476) | soil metagenome | isolation source: 120 cm saprolite under Douglas fir tree site 2 hole 2 replicate 1 | place: USA:California | collected 2015-04-18
CCGAGATGCGCCACGGGCGCAAGTCCGCCTCCCGCAAATTCGACGGCTACAAGATGGACGTCATGACCGAGGAGCACACCGAGCTGGTGCTGGGCGTGGAGATCCGCTCCGGCAACGCCGGCGACGGGGAGGGGGCGGCCCCGCTGTTGGAGCAGGTGCAGACCATCGAGGGCATCGAGGTCGAGCAGCTCCTTGGCGACATGGCCTACTCCGACGGCGACACCCGGGTGGCGGTCGAGGAGCTGGGCGCAGAGCTGGTGGCCAAGGTGCCTCCGGTGAGCAACCGGGGACTGTTTCCCAAGACCGACTTCGTCATCGACCTGGAGGCGACCACGGCCACCTGCCCGGCCGGGGTCACCACCGCCGATGCCCGCCCGGCCAAGGATCACAAGGGGCGGCCCTCCACGATGTTCGTCTTCCCGGCCGAGATCTGCGCCTCCTGTGCGCTGCGGGAGTGCTGCACCAAGGCCAAGCACGCCAGCCGGACGGTTGCCGTCGGCGTGCACGAAGCCCGCATTCAGGCGGCCCGGCTGGCCCAGAGCGACCCTGCGATCAAGGCTCTGCTGCGCCGGCGCTCCAAGGTGGAGCGCAAGATCGACCACCTCCAGGATCTGGGCATGGACGAGGCCCGCTACCGGGGAAAGCGCAAGACAAAGCTCCAGGCGCTCCTCGCCGCCACCGTGGCCAACTTCCAGCGGCTGCACGTCCTCGGCGTGTTCGCCACCGCCCCCGGGATGGCCCAGGCAGCCTGAAATGAGGCTGCTGTTCATTTTTGACCCCCAGACGACCCTCTGGAGGGGTCATATGGGCCCACCAAGGCCGTCGGGCGACCCGGAAACTTCGAACGGTCGCCCCCAAGGGCCAGCCGTCTGTGCGGCGTGGCTTGCCGAAAAAGGCCACTTTCTGCGGCCTCACCTAGGCTAGGCAGGGCTAGGCACGGCGTCCTCGCCCGCTCGCACGCCGGGGGTGGCTTTCAGGAGTCATGCGGCTACGGATGCGGGCGGGGCGGAGGCACCGCATCACGGTTGACCGTGATCTTTAGGTCCGAGTCCGAGCCCGCACTGAGTGCCCGGGTCCGGCCCATCTGCTCGCGGACGGGAACCTCCATAGGCCGTCGAAGCGGAAATATCGGCCAGTGGGATGTTTCCGCAGCGTCGTTCTACTATGGGTGTTTTAGGGGATTTCTTGACCGAAAAGGGTAGAATATATGCCATGGGAACCGAGGCTCGTCCGGCCCTTGGACCAGATGCGAGAGCGTGAGGCGGTTCTCGCCGCCACCCGCGGGCTTCTCGAGCGGGCACGGAGCGGCAGGGGCGGCTGCCTGTTGATCGCCGGCGTATCCGGCTTGGGTAAGACCGCTGCCCTCCGGGCCGCTGTCGAGCACGCCCCGGACGGCGCGGGGATCGGCTTGGCCCAGGGCGACGCCATGGAACAGCTCGTGCCGTTCGGCATGCTCTCTCAGGCGGTCGACCAGCTGGGAGGCATGACGGTGCTCGGGCTTTCCGGGGCGGTTGTGGCTCCGGTGGACGCCCGGGCCAACCGCTTCTTCGCGGCGCTGCGATGGCTACAGTCACGGTCGGAGACGTTGACCCTGATCGGCCTCGATGATCTTCACTGGGCCGACCCCGACTCGCTCGGCCTCCTGTCATTCCTCGCTCGCCGGATCGCGTCGTTGCCGGTGGCCATCATCGGCACGTTACGTCCCTGGCCCCCGGCGGCCCATGAGCTCGCGGCTTCCCTCGCACACGAGGGTCATGCCGAGGTGGCCACCCTGGCCCCGCTGAGCAGGAAGGCCTCCGGACTCCTGCTCGCGGATCTGATCGGGCACACGCTTGACGACGACGTCGTCGCGCAAGCATGGGAGTTCCGCTCAGGCACCCGCTCCTGCCGGAGCAGATGGCCGCCATCATCGAGCAGGGCGATCCCATCGGCGATGCCAGCGAGCGGAAATCCCGGCATGCCAGAGATGAGCTGCTGCTCTCCCGGTTCGCGGGGCTTCCACCGGAGGGGATCCGCCTGACGCGGGTCGCCAGCGTGCTCGGGATCCGCTTCCGCTCAGACATCGCCATCGAGATCGCCGGGCTCGACGACGGGGAGGGGGCGACGGGCCTCGATGCCCTTCTGCGCAGCCGGCTGGTGCAGTCGGTCGGAGGGAGCTGGCTCGAGTTCGTCCACCCCCTGTTCCACCAGGCGCTCTGCGAGGACGCCGGTCCGGCCGTGCAGACCCGGCTTCACGCCCGGGCATTCAGGCTGTTGCACGCCAAAGGCCTGGACGACGAGGCCGCCGAGCACGCGGTGCGAGGAGAGCTGGCGGGCGACCCCGAGGCCATCCACGTGCTCGAGGCCTCCGGGCGGACGGCGCTGAGCACGGGGGCACTCGGTGTGGCGGCGGAGCGGCTGGGGGCAGCGGTCGAGCTTGCCGGGCAGCGGGCGACCCCCGACCTGCTCGCGGCCCTTGGCCATGCTCTCCTCGTACACGGACGGACGGCGGCGTCGCTGGCGGTGTGGGACCGGCTGCTCGCGCAGGAGGATCTCTCCCCGACCGCGCGGATCCAGGCCCTGAGGATCAAAGGCCTGGCGCACGCCAGCACGGCCGACCATGAACGCGCCGCCCTGGCGTACGGGGAGGCAGCCCGCCTCGCCGAGCCCGACTCGTCTGAGCTTGCCGCCGACATCCTCGTCGACCAGGCGCTCGTCTCCTGGCTCTCCGGCGGCCCTGCCCGCTCCCTGCCGCTGGTATCGCGGGCCAGGGAGCTGGCCGGCGATGGTACGGGGCGTGTCCAAACCCGGGTGGCCGCCGCCAGGGGGTTCACCGCGTGGATGTCGGGCGATCCGGATGGGCTCGACGCAACCACGGCGGCGGCCGGGCCCCTGGTGATCGACCCTCTCTCCGACGTGGCGGACCTTTGCGCAGGTCTGCCCTCGACGCTGGCGATGTACGCCACGGCCACGTCGCTGGCAGAGCGATTCGGCGACTCCGAGCGCGCGGCCAGGGTGGCACTGGCGGCGGCAGAGCAACTCGGTGCTGCCCAGACAACCGCCTGGTTCGCGATCAGCCACTCCTACACCCTCTACCGCATGGACCGGCTCACCGAAGCGCGGGGCTTCGCCCGGCGGGCGGAGGAGCTCAGCGAGTTCTTCCCGATGATCGACCCCTACCTGGCCTGCGCCCATGCCAGCCTTGATCTCCATCTCGGCCACGAGGCAGCGGCGACCTACTGGTGCGAGCAAACGGAGCAACGCGCGTGCCCCCGGGACGAATGGCTGGCCCTGCTCTTCGCCTGGGACTGCCAGGGCCACCTCATGTTCCGTCGGGGCGACCCCGCCGGGGCAAGCGCGTTCTACGAGCGCGTCGAGGCGGCCAGCAACAGGATGGGGCTCGGCGAGCCGTGCCTTGCCCCGTGGGCACGTCACGCCATAGCTGCCTACCTCGGTTGCGGGCGGACCGGCGACGCCCGGCGGGTCCTCGCCTGGCTGGAGCGGTGCGCGGCGCGGCTGCCGTGCCGCTGGCCACGCATCGCGATCGCCTCGGGGCGGGCCTGGCTGGCCGAGCAGGATGCCGACCGTTCGGCTGCCCGGGCCCACTTCGACGTCGCCCTGGAGCTCCACGAGGGCGTGCAGCTCCCGCTGGAGCGTATCGAGACCCTGCTCGACTACGGCGCGCTGCTCCGCCGGAGTGGGGAGCCCGCTCAGGCCAGAGGTCTCCTGGCAGAAGCAGTCCGCCAGGCGGAGGCTCGGGGGGCGGTCTGGCTGGGAACCCTGGCTGCGGAGGAATTGAAGGTGTCCGGAGGCCGCCGGCGGCGGCGGATCGGCGAGCTCACCCCGCAGGAGGAGCGGGTCGCTGTGGCGGCCGCAAGCGGCAAACACAATGCCGAGCTGGCCAGCCAGCTCTCGGTCTCGGTCAACACCATCGAGACGCATCTCGGCCACATCTACGCCAAACTGGGCCTCCGCTCGCGCTCGGAGCTCGTGGCGAGGATGGCTCGTGGGCAAGGAACCAGCGGGCGTTGAGAGATCACGTGTTCCGTGATGCTTCCCAAGCCTCCCACGTGCATGCTTCGATACATGGACTTGCCTTCGAGCGACGAGCCGGGGTCCCGACCGGCGGGTACCGTTCACCCATTCACGCTGGGCCATCGGCGGGTCGACCCTGCGCCCCCGCCGGCCGTCCAGCTGGTGCAGGTCGATCTCCACCTGCTCCTGGCGCCCGGCCCCCGGCTTTCGGGCACGGTCGGCCGGCTCGGCAACTCGGACTACCGCCCCTTCCAGGGGTGGGTCGATCTGATCTGATGTGCGCCATCGACCACCTGCGGACCCCGGTCGCTGAAAGAATGATCGAAATTTCCCTGGCGGAGGCGCACCGCCAGCAGATCAGCCGGTGGTTCTAGGACTGCGGTTACGCCATGCACCGGGGCATGGGGGAGATGTACGTGACGGACCCCGCTTCAAGGAGCACTATGAGGAGATCGCGCCCGGGCTCGCCCTATGGCTGAGCGATGCGATTTTGGCAAACGCCGACCGACAAAGGAACAAGGAGGGTAACGAGTGTTGATGGCGGAGGAACTCGCTTGGCGGCCATGAGGTCCCGTAAGGGACGCCGTGGCCTGGGCGCACGGCAGTACCTGAACGCCTGCCTGGCCGGCCTACTCGTTGGCGACCTCGTGCTGGAGGGCCGGGCGGCCCTCCAACCGAAGGATACCGTTGTCACCCTTGCCGGTACGGCCGCTGCCCCGGGGACGCTCGCCGGCGCAGCCCAGGTGGTGGCGGACAAGGGTCCCAAGATCAAGGCGATCCTCTCGGGGATGGATCGAGGGCTCCGCAGACACCTGGGACTGGGCACCTGGGATGCGGTCGTGGCAGCCTTGCCCGGCGAGACCAGGAGAGACGCCGTGATCGCAGGGCTGCGCGCTGCCGCCGAGGCCGATGACGAACTGGACCCGCGGACCGCCCTGCTGCTGTCGATGATGGGTCCGGCAAAACTGCTCGAAGTGGTGGCCCCCGAGCGTGGCCCCGCTCGAAGGCATGCCCGCAACCGCATCGACCACGGCCCGGATGGCACGCCCTTCGGGAGCATCGCCCGGACCGTGCGGAAGATCATCGCCGAGGATCAGGCGGCAAGCGCCGCGGCGACCATCGTCGTCGTCTCGGGCTGAGTGGACGCGGCGCCCACCGAGCGGCTTGCCGGGCTCGCTTGCTCAGTGCGGCCCGTGCTGGACGATCCCGACGGCGTTGCCTGCCGGATCGGCAATGGCTGCCAGCAGGCGCTCTGGCCCGTCCGGTGACGGGGCTTCGAGCACCCGGCCACCGTTGGCACGAACAAGATCCAGGCTCTCGTCGATGGTATCGACGTTGATCCACGCCACCAGACCACCGTCCGGGGCCACCGGCCGGTCGCTCACCCACTGGCCGATGAGGCCCGGCACCTCGAATTCGGGGTAGGGTCGTTCGATGCGCCAGCCGAAGACGGTCTCGTAAAATGCAGCAGACTGCACGACGTCGGTGGCGGGGATCTGCAGGTACGACAGCTGCCCGTGCGCCTGGCCGCTGGGGCTATCAGATTCCTCCTCGTCGTGCGATGTCATGGTGCGGTCCTTTCTTGGCGGAAAGCGGGAGGCTAGACTGGCGGCGGGCGAGCAGGTGCGACCAACGAGTAGCTCACGGCTTGAGGAGAAGACTGCAACCCCAGGGCGATGAACCCCAGTTGGAGAAACCCACGGCGCTGGTGGTCGAAGACGACACCTCCGTTGGTGGGATGGTGTGCTATTTCCTCGAGTTGCAGGGTATCCGGTGTTTGCACATCGTGGCCGCCGAGGAAGCCTGGGCCGTACTCGGCGATGGACCGATCGACATGGCGGTCATCGATGTCCGCCTCCGTGGCAAGGACGGCTGGTGGCTCCTCGAGCGCATGCGGGCGGACGACCGGTTCACCAAGATACCGGTGGTCGTCATGACCGGCTCCCGGGACAAAGCGCTTGCTGAGCGAGCCAGGCAGCTCGACAGCCAATGCCTCGTGAAGCCGTTCTCCTACGACGATCTGAACGAACGGCTTGACCGCGCTGCTAACGGTCAAAGACGCTGACGACCTCGACGTGGAACGTATGCGGGAACATGTCGACCGGGGTCACTGAGGTCAGGGCGTATCCCGCGCGCAGCAGCAGGCTCGTGTCCCGCCCGAGGGCTCCAGCGTCACAGCTCACGAGCACGACACGGGGCGCGCCGGTGGCCTGGATCGCCGCGACGCCCTCACTGCCGAGGCCTCGTCGACTTGGGTCGGCGATGACGAGGTCAGCCGCCGCGGGGCGCCACCGTGCCACGTCCGCGCAGACGATGGTCACGCCGTCGGAAGCGAGGTTGGTCTGCGCATCCGCGACCGCTTCCCTCGACGATTCGACAGCCGTGACGGCCCAGCCGGCTACGGCCAGGACGCCCGCGAAGAGGCCGACGCCGCTGTAGAGGTCGAGAGCGACGCCGGCCCGGTCCGTCCCCTGCGCGGCGGAGCCGACGAGGGCAGCGAGCGCGTCCGCACCGTCGGGGCGGCTTTGAAAGAACGATCGAGCCGAGACCTGCCATCGACGACCGGCTGCGATCTCGTGCAGGTGGTCCCGATGGACGTCGTCCGGAACGGTGATGGGGGAGTCGTCCGGGCTGGGGGCAGCGAGGCGCTCCCCGGTGCGGGCGCCGCATCGAAGGACCACCTCGGTGGATGTGCCGTACCGGCCGTTGACGAGGAGGTCCTCGATGAGGGGGTGGGCCACGGCACAACTGTCGACCTGGACGACGGTATGCCCCCGAGCCCGGCGGTACCCGGCCCGACCGCCGGCGACGGCTGCCCGCAGCGTGGTGCGGTAGCCGGTGGCCGGCAGCTCGACCATGGGTTCCATCGGCGGCGCCTCAACCCCGGCCAGCCTCCGGAGGACGTCCTCGATGACCCCGCGCTTGAGGGCTCGTTGGCCGGCGAGCGTGACGTGTTGCCACTGGCAGCCGCCGCATCCCTGCGCTACCTGGGGACAGGACGGGGTCGTGCGGATCGGCGAGGGATCGAGCACCTCGAGCACCCGTGCCCGCACGTAGGTGGGGCGCTCGGCAAGCACGGACGCCCTGACCCGCTCACCGGGAAGGGCTCCGGAGATGAACACGGTCCGATGGGCGGCGTCGTGCGCCAGCGCCTCCCCCCTGGCGCCCACCGACGACGGGTGCGCCTCGAAGACCTCCGCACGACGGACCACGTCCCAGACACTAGCCGTTGCTCACCCGGGCCGACCTCTAGTACGAGCGAGGGGCTGCCCGTGGGGTCGAGCGCGGAGGTGAGTTGGCCTGAGGTGGCCCCTGCCGGACGGAGGGCGGCATCGAGGAAGCGGACGGTCTCCTGCCGCATGGCCGCCGCGTCCGGCGATGATCCGGTGTAGATGCCCATGTGATCACCGCCGGTCACGGTCAGCATGACCTTTGCCGCGACCTTGGCAACCTCGAAGACCTGAGTGGACCGGGGCAGCAATCCATACCTGTCGTTGGTGCCGACTGCCACCAGCAAGGAGCCGCCGGTGGGATCGCCCCAGGGTCCCGGTAGTACCGAGGGGATCTCGCCCGACAGCGACAGGTATGCCCGCACCCGCTGATCGGCATACGAAGGGTTGAGGGCAAGCAGGGCGACGTCCGTCCCCCCGTCGGAGTGGCCGGCGACGGCGATGCGCGCCGGATCGACCGGCCCTTCGCTCCCCGCCAGGAGCGAGCTGATGACGAACGACACGTCCCGGGCTTGGTCGGGGTAGTTGCTCACGGGGGAGCCCGCCAAGGTGTTGGCTGAGTCGGGGAACGTCGGGGCCGCAACCAGGTAGCCGGCGGCGGCCCACTCGTCGAGGAGCGGCTCGTAGGAGGTCGGGTTGACGTTCCAGCCGTGGGCGAAGACGACAAGGGGCAGCGGACCCGGACGCCCGCCCGGGCGGCGAATGACGGTGGTCAGCACCCGGCCGGCGTGGGCCGGGACGCCCCCGCGAGCAGGCGTGTCCCGGCTGGGATCAGCCAGGTTGAGCGAAGCGCGCTGGACGGGGAAGGGGGGCGTTGGAGCCTCTGGAGTCGGACTCGGCGGGGCAGTCGGCCTCGCCGGCGGGGTCGTGCTCGGCGGCTGGTGCGAGACGCTGGCCGTTACCGCATTGCCGGGGTCGAGGGCCTCAATCCCCACGACGTTGACCGCCAGGGTGGCGATGCCCACCGCCACCCCCGCGAGAAGAGCGCGTGTCCCGAGACGGACCTGCCTCTGGTGGGTCACGGTCATGGCAGTGTAGTGCGCCTGGAGAGCACCGCCCAGGTGGTCGCGCAAGGTACTGGCGTGGATGGTTGCTGCGCTGATCGTCGTCCTCGTGGGCATCACCCGCGTCTACCTGGGTGCCCACTGGCCGATCGACGTGCTCGGCGGGTGGACGCGGTGCGCTGCGGTTGGCTCTCGTGTTGGCCACGGTCCAAGCCGTGCGGGGGGCTCGCCCCGGGCCTGGGGGCCAGTCGGGCCTACTCCCGCGAGCCTGGCAGACGGGTGCGTCCTGGCGGACCAGTGAGTCGCGGATCGACGAGATGGTTGCTCCGGTTGAACCCAAACCGCGCGCTGGCAGTGACGATGCGATGAGCGGCACCTGAGCCGGGTCGGTCGGCTCAGGTGCGTGACCAGGTCAAGCCGCGCTGGGGTCCCGAATGGTGAAGCAGCGCGTGTGGACGAAGTTGTTCGCGTCGTCGAACAGCCCGCTGGAGGCAATCAGGACGCTCACGGTCGAGCCGTCCTTGCACAGGAGGCGAGCCTTGTAGTTGTAGAGCGACTGTCCCCCGAGGAGCCGCTCGAGGATGTCGTTGATCACGTCGGCATCGGCGTGGAACTCCGTGATGCTGTGCCCCAGATATTCGTCCTCGGTGTATCCAAGCGGCTCATAGTCGGCTTTGTTCGCCCAAAGGATCGTTGCGTTGCCGTCAACCCAGTGGAGTCCGACCACAGCGTTGTCCAGGTAGTCGAGCATGAACTCTTCACTGCGTACATCCGCTTTCGTGGCCTGCATCTCGCCTCCGCTCCTCTCTGCGGGTCGATTTGCCCGCCTCCTGCCCTATGGGCACAGACCGAGCAACGAGGCCGACCTCCATCGCCTCCGACAACATTAGGAGTCGAAGATTTCGCATAAATGTCGAAACGGTTACGTTCTGATGAATCCGCCAAGGCTCAGATGGTGACGACGTTGACGACGAAGGCGACGATCGTGGCTGCAGCTCGGACCTGCCTGAACCTGCGGAGGTCGACCGGCGGGAACAGGTCGGCGTAGGCGCTCAGCACGACAAAGACGATCACGGGGGCAAGCCAGTCGTTGGCGGAGTAGCCCTGAAGCCCGTCGTTGTTCAGCTGGGGCATGTTGGCCGAGGCGCGCCACAAGTAGACGGCCAGACCGGTCAGCACACCCACGACGAGACCGGCGAGGATTCGGCGTTTCCCGTTGAGCCGCCACGTGCCGACGGCGGCACAGATCACTCCCGAGGTGGCGGCAGTGGCGGCGATGTGCGCATGGCTGAAGGTGTCTGGGGTGGCGACCATGTCTTTTCTCCTCTCCGGGTGGTGCGGGTCGGGAGCGGCGCCCGCCTGAACACATTTGCGCATATGCGAGAAAGGGTCGTACTAGCACCATTGTTCGACGGCCCGCCCCCGCTGACAGAATAGACGCTGTAGAGCAAGGCGCGGCTTTCGGGCGGCAGGGGGGGCGGATGAACTACGACGCCATCATCATCGGCACTGGGTTCGGAGCAGCCGTGGCGGCAACGAAGCTGGCCGAGCGCAACAAGCGCGCGTTGATGCTGGAACGGGGCGTCTGCTGGTACACGCCAGAGCGGCCCCTCCCCCCATGGATCAAACAACGGAGCCAGGGCGACTACCCCGAGCAGCCGGTGCAGTACTGCCCTCGACGGCCCTGATAAAGCCCATGCTCAAAAGGTGTGGAAGTTTTGGTACGTATACCAGCACTTCCTTACCCCACCTCTGACCCCCCCGGCAGGTGTCAGTTCTCGTTTTCGATTGGACCGATCGACACCGTTCCATCCGAGTCGACGGACCACCCCGGGTTGGTCGCCACTTCCCAACGGAACCCGTCGGGATCGGCAAAGTAGCCGTGGAAGCCACCGAAGTCTCCTCGCTGGGCCGGCTTCAAGACTGTTGCGCCAGCGGCTTCGGCTGCGGCGAGGACCCCGCGCACCTGGTCTTCGGTGTCGACCACCTGGGCAAGGCTGAATGGTGCCGGCCCACCGGTCGGCGTGGCCCCCTGGCCGATGTCGGCGTCGAGGGCAGCGGCCCCAAAGAGGCCCAGCAGGAGGCCGTGACCGACCTGGATGAAGGTGATCTCCCCCGGCACGTCGAGGGCCGGCGGCCAACCGAGGCCGTCGACATAGAAGCGGCGGGCTTCAGCGAGGTCGGACACCCCGAGGGTAATGAAGTGAACCTGTGGGTTCATCGGAGGGCTCATGCTCGGATTCTCTCAGAGACAGGGGACGGGTTCAGCACCTTCGGGTAGGGCCAAGCACCCCGTCCGGCTGGTTAGGCCGTTCGTTCGGCGCCGGATCCACCAGATGGTCGCGGCGGCGCAGAGGAGGCCAAGCACCACGTACGCCGCGGCCTCGACACCCTGGAAGTGCCAGAAGCGGCTGGCCGGCTGGTAGCTGACCCCCAGCCGGCAGCCGTGCTGCGCCAGCCAGTCTGCGAAGGCCTGCGGCGAGATGCCCGATCCGGGTGGGGGCGTCTGGCCCACCCGGGCGGCGCCCGGCGCATGCGGAGCGAAGTTGACGTGGGCCTGCTGGAGTAGGGCAAAGATCTGCGAGGACGTGAGGTGGTGCCCGGCCGCGTCCTGGGTCCAGCGGGACAGCTCCCATGCCCTATGGGGAGCGCTCGTCCCCAGGCTGATGCTGTTGCCGCCGCTGAGCTCGATCGCGAGGGGGGTGCGCGTCCTGACGTGGTGAGCAGTGTGACGGGCTTCTCGATGAGCCCGCGGAGCCAATCGTGGAGGACAGGACCACGGCGAGCCATCCGGCCGCGGTCGCCGCCATTGCCGGGACGGTCCGGCGGATGATCGTGCCGGCAAGGGCGCCGAGCATGCATCGTGAGGATCTGGGGCAGGAAGTTGACCAGGCTCACGTAGCGCTGCTGGAAGATGCCGAGCGGCACCTGGCAGGAGGAGCTGTCGATGCTCCCGCAGGTCGTGAAGGCGAACAGGGTCCTGGCGGCGAACACGAGGCCGGAGACCTCGTAGCCGTGGCTGGGGGAGAACCTTCCGAGGATGGACACCCACGGCCCGTACCACCAGGTGAAGAGGAGGGATTAGCCGAGCGCCAGGACGGTCAGGACGGTGGCGAGGATCGCCAGCTTGACAGCGATCCAGCGCACCCGGCTGCGGCCCTGGGTCCAGACGAAGCGGTAGGGTACCGGATTCGAGCTCCCGGGCCACGACCGGGGCGCCCAGGAAGACGCCGAACAGCCCGGGGAGCGCGCTTCTGACAGCCTTCACGTGGGGGCTGATCCGGGAAGGGAAGGGATAACGGATGCGGCGTACCACCAAGGGCTCGGACCGCGCGAGCTTGCCGACCGTCTTGGCAGACTCGTTGTCGATCCAGGCCCCGGCCTCGACGAGCCCATCGCTGACGCCTGCGGCAATCCGCCCGGCGATGGGGGAACGGGGTGGGATGTGGGCTGCGGATGTCCCGAGCCCGGTGGGTCCGAGAAGCTCAGACAGGTCCACCAATGGATACCATCGCCTTCCTCATCGCTCTTTGGTCACGGTCTACACTGGGCAACAGGGGAGCCGGAACTCCAAAAGTAGATGTCCCCCGCTGCAGCATCCGCCAGGTCCCACACGTAGCACTCAGCGTGCTACGCTTCAGCATGACACGAATCGGCGTCCGTGAACTTCGCCAGAATGCAAGCCAATACCTGGAGAAAGTGAAGGCGGGGGAGACGGTAGAGGTCACAGACCGAGGCGAGCTCGTCGCCCTCCTGATTCCACCTACCCCTGCCGCCACGGTCCGAGACCGGCTCATCAGAGAGGGCCGGCTCATCCCGGCCAAAGGCCCCTGGACCCTACCCGACCTGCTCGACATCCCTCCCGGGGCCCCGTCGACGGCCGAGGCGCTCGAGGAACAACGGGCCGACCTGGCCCACCCTCCGCGTCGTGGGCCGTCGTGATCTACCTCGACTCGTCGGCACTCGTCAAGCTGGTGCTGAGAGAGCCTGAGAGCGAAGCCCTCCGGACGTGGCTGGGGTCCCATGAGGAGAACCGGACCACGAGCGAACTGGCCCAGGTCGAGGTGCTGCGAGCCTGCCGCCGCATCACAGAGGAGTCCGTGCCGCGGGCCAGGCTGGTGCTCGCAGCGGTCGATGTCATCCCGACGACGCAGAGCCTGCTGGAAAGGGCAGCATTCGTTGATCCCGCTGAGCTCCGCAGCATCGACGCCGTCCACCTGGCTGCCGCAGTCTCCCTGCGGGATGACCTGGCGGCGTTCGTCACCTACGACAACCGTCTGCGTGCAGCCGCCGAGGCCGCCAACCTGCCCGTCTCTGCCCCCGCCTAGCGTTGCCCCGGTCGAAGTGCAACGCCCGCCGGGCAAGCAGAGGTCACGGACCGAGGCGAGCTCGTCTCCCTCGCCGCGAGCGCTTGCGCCGGGCAAACACCGCGAGGGCAACGGCGGCAACAAGCGTGGCACCGGCGACCATGATGGTCACGCGGAGGCTCGGGCCGCCTCCACCACCTCCGGAGCCTTGGGCGCTGATGTCCGTCGCCACCACATGGCCCTCGATGTGCGCCAGGTTGCTGGCGGATGCGATCGCATGCACCGTGCACGTTGCAGCGCACGCCACGTCGACCGTGATGCCGCCCCCCTCCGTGACGCCGAGGAGGTCGCCTTCGTGCGCCCCGGCGCCACGAAGGGCCTGCGAGGTCAGCCGCAGGATCGTGTCCGTGCCGGGGTGTGGCTGAGGCTGGCTGCCACGATCGGCTACGAGGACCCCGCCGCTCGTTGTGAGGCCGTGCGGAACGAACCCCACGCTCTCCACGCCGATGTCTGCTCCTGCCGGCACGCCGGATGCCACCACAATGCCGGAGCGGCCGTCGGGACCGATCTGCACCACATTGCCGGAGCCCTCGCCCACGGCGATAAGGCTCCCCGCGTAGGGCCCAAATGAGTCCGGCGCCACTGCGATGCCACCCTCGACGGTTGGCGCCATGTCCGTCAGGGTCGCCACCTGAGCGCGGCAGTCGACGCCGAAGAGGATGCCGTGGCCCCCTCGGCTGGCCGTGACGAGGAGCACATGGCCGAAGTGACCGACGGTATCAAAGGCGATGCCGGCAAGGGCGTCCACGGCGGGCAGGGTTGCGAATCGCGACGCATCGCCCCCGGAGTTCACCTGGACAATCGTGGGGGGGCTACCCTGCTCGATGGCAAAGACGCTGTCCCTAGCAAACCGGCACCCGGACTGGGTTGCCTGTCCGGACGACACAGCGAGGTACGGCTCGCCCGTGGTGGTGGAGTAGCCATGGCTGCCCCGGGCAAATGGTGTCAGGGCGCCCGACGGGCCCAGCACGAACAGCCGACCCTGCGCCGCCACGACCAATGCACCGTCGCTGCGAGGGCCGCCGATGTCGACGACGCCGACCAGGTGCTGCCACTGCTGCCAGGTCGTGGCCGGAGTGCCGCTGGCGGAGGACCGGGTGCTGCCCGTGGCAGGACCGATGACGCCCAGGAGGGCTGCGGCCACCAAACAGATGCATGCCGACACCCGCCGGGCGGCTCCAGACCTCGTCGTTGTTGCTCCCATGGGCCTCTCGGCTGTGGCTCAAACGTCCGATGGCTCGCTTGCCCGCTGGGACGAAGTTATCCCAGGGGGACCGCAGAACTGCATGATTGTCTCGAAACCAGTGTTTCACCATCTCTGTAGTCCGACGCAGCGCGCTCCAGTTGCTCGACAAGCTGCTCCCAGCCACGCGCGGACACCGCGGGCGTATTGTTGTTGACCGGCCCCCGTGCCGGCTTCGCCGGCTGGCCGCAGCCACGTAGGAGGTGTTCGATGTTCGTCGTTGTCGGCCGCTTTCGTTTCCGTCCCATGGGCCAGGATGAGCGGCAAAGCATGATACAGCGCTGGGAGCAGGACTTTGCACCGATGGCTCGAGAGAGCCCCGGCTTTCGCGGCGTGCATTTCGTCTGGCTGAGCGACGACGAAATGATGACCGACTGGCATTGGGACAGCGAGGCAGACTGGGAGGCGGCGCAGGCTCGGTTCGGACCCTTCCTGCAACAACACGTCGTCCCTAACCTGGCTCAGCCTCCCGAGCGCGTTGGCGGCGAGGTCGTCCTACAGGTCACACCCTGAAGCCTAACCCCAATACCGTTTACTTAACCGGGATCGCCCGGGACGTCCGAGGCTCAGGATGAGGCGGCCCCCCAGCCGACCCCCGATCGAGGGTACGTCTGGCAGGAAACAGCCAGCAACGAGCCTGTAGCAAATCACTCAGGCGACCGTCCCCACCCACTCGGCACCGTTTTTTCGACGGATGGTGCCGGGCGTGGGCAGAAC
>WNFC01009650.1_pt1 | contig 14573 bp, 20 predicted proteins | sample 5400541 | NCBI WGS metagenome assembly WNFC01 (sample SAMN13153342, study PRJNA577476) | soil metagenome | isolation source: 120 cm saprolite under Douglas fir tree site 2 hole 2 replicate 1 | place: USA:California | collected 2015-04-18
AAAAGACCGGTCACACCTACCGGCTTCCTAGCGAAAGCGAGTGGGAATACGTCGCCAGAGCAGGCTCGACCACGACTTATCCATGGGGCAAGACGGTCGACAAGGACAAGGCCAACTGCATCGGCTGCACCACGGATCCGCTGCGGAAGGCGGTCGACACCGGCTCGTTCAAGCCGAATGCATTCGGCATCTACGACATGACGGGCAATGCCGCGGAATGGGTCGAAGACTGCTGGAACGACAACTATCGCGGAGCCCCTGCGGATGGATCGGCGTGGACAAAGCCGCAATGCCGCGAACGTGTCTTGCGTGGCGGCTCCTTCAACAACGATCCTCGATATTTGCGTTCAGCCGCGCGGTTCAAATACGATCATGATGTCAGATTTTATACCAATGGCTTTCGGGTCGTTCGGGAGAATTAGAGCGTTTTCAAGCGAAAGCCTGCCCCGGACTTGATCCGGGGTGGAAACCGGTTCGCGTCAAGAAAACGCGTCAAATCAAGAATCTAGAGCCCCGTTTCGATTCTATCGAAACGGAAAAGGCTTGAGGGCGTAAACAATCATGGCGGCAGCAACCGTCGTCCAGGCCGCGCAGTCTATGCGAAGCGAAAGACGTCCAGCTGATAACGAAGGAATGATCGGGGCCGTACTCTGTGCACCCGACCTCAAAGATGGTAGTGTGCCCCCATGAGCTCAGCCGTCGAAAAAGCTGTCGAAGCCCTTGAACTGTTGCCTGAGGAAATGCGGGAGCCGGCGGCCGCTTATCTGCTATCTCAGGCCAAGAAATTTCGTGCGCTCAAGGACGCCATCGACAAAGGAATGGCTGACGTAGAAGCGGGGCACGTTGTGCCTTGGGACTTGGAAGACTTCCTCAAGCGGGCCCATGAGCAGGCGCAGCGATAGGGGCGATCGTGCGGGTCGTTGTTTCCCTGCGCGCCCGCTCGGACATTCTCAGCATCCATTCCTATCTTGCCGAGCACAGTCCCGTCGCGGCCGATCGAATGTTGGTTCGGTTTTCGCAACGGTTCGATGAGCTTCGCGAATTTCCCTTCCTCGCGCGTATTCCACAAAAGTGGGCACCGGTTTTGTGAGTAGAATACGCGCAGAATTATTTTTCCGGATCGAAGCGAACTGCGTGGGTCGCTGCGGGGGCTTTTGATGAATGGTTATATTGCCTTTTACACTGTCGAAGCGGAACGGATCGGTATCGTGCGGGTGCTCGATAGCCGGATGGATCTCGAGCAGGAGATGTCGAAATGACCTCCGCTCTTGACGGCATTGTTCGCGACGGCCGCCATCACATGCAGATCCGCGTCTATTACGAGGACACGGATTTCCCTGGGACAGCATTATCGGAATATAAGAGTCCTTGTGCCGCAATGACTTCCTTTGTGGTTCTGTGTGGTGGGAACAGGTTCAGACCCTGTATGGCGGCTATTCTGGCGTAGGGCGTGAATTCATAGGGCATTCGCTTGGCAGTCGGATGAACCACGATGCTGTCAATGAGATTGCGGAACGCTACGCGACTCTCTGGCGTATCCGGTTTCTTGGTCATCGCCCGATGCACTTCGAAAACGCTCTTGCGATAGATATCCTTGAACTTCGGTGAGGCAACCGGAAACTGAAGCAGATTATTGCCCGGCCCGCCTAGTTGATGAAGGCGTTCTTCCAATGAGGCGCGTTCGACTTCCGTGGTCTGAATCTTCGTGTAGAATTCGGCTGGCGGTTTATCCATCTTCATTGTTGCATCAACCAACCTCGCGATTTCGACGTTCAGCGCGTTGAGTTTCCGTTCGACGGCCTTTTTCTCGCTATCGTTTTTCACACCTTGATTCTTCTCGGTGCGGTAAGCTTCAAGCGCAACGTCGATCATTTCGTCAGAAAGAAGATTTTCCACCATCCCGGCAAGAATGCCGTTTTTCAATTCATCGACATCGTACGTTTTAGTATGTTCGCATGTGTGATGTTGATGGGCAGCGGCACAGGCGACTCGCGAAGTCCCGTCCCTAGATGTATTGGAAATTCTCATGTGACCGTTGCAAGTCCCACAGCGCAACAGCCCTGACAACAGATGTTCTCCGCGTGCCACGACGGGACGACGGGTGACCTTACCACCCGCACCAAACTTTTTCACCGAACGGTCAGTTCGAACTTTCTGTGCTGCGTCCCATAGGGGTTGATCGATTATTCTGAGTGCCGGATTCAAATGCTTAGTGTGTTGCTCTACCGGGTTCATACGCCTGACCGACTTTTTGGTATATGGGCTACGCTCAGACGAATGCGTATTCCAATCTATCTCGCCAATGTACTTTCGGTTACCAAGGATTCCCTTGGCGTACATTCCACCGACGAATGCCTGACTATTCCAAGTCGTCGAATCCTTGTATCTAGAATCCCGGTAGCTGGCCGGTGTTGGGATTCCTTCGCGTGTCAAATCGGCGGCGATCTTATTTGGCGAACGGCCTGCGGCATACTCACTAAAAATGCGAACAACGATCTTCGCAGCTTCCGCATCTATTTCATGCTCGCCGGGTTTATTTTGAACGACGCGGTAGCCATAAGCGGGCGCACCGGGAACTTGGCCAAGTGAAAGACAAAGACTCTGGCCACGTCGGACGCCAACGGCACGCGTTCCTTTATCGAAAGAATTTATCAGACCGTGTACAGCAAAATCGCTTCCCTTTTTCCAGCCGGTCTGAGTCAGGATTTCGATTTTGTTAAATTCGATAATCTCTTTGAACCGCACCGTGTCCGCGTCGTTGCGCGATAGGCGAGTCAGGTCTTCGACGACGACAATGTCAAAATCGCGCTTCCGAATCCCGGCTAGCATCGCCGCGTAGCCGTCCCGCCCATCTTCGGACTGGCCGGATTTTGCCCGATCTTCAAACGTGCCTACGATCTTCAATCCGTATTGGTCCGCGATCTTCCGACAAGCCAAGATTTGTCCGTCAATCGATGATCCGTCTTGCATCGCGCTAGAGTATCTGGCGTAGATCACCGCTGTTTTTTGTTTCGCTTTCGAAGTCGCCGCCATATCACCTATCCCCCGATATGTTGTCCGCTGCATCCGTCGCGTTCGTCTCGTGCTATCTGCCGCCCGATGGCCCTTGCTATCTCGAACCATTGAGCCTTGTGACTCGGATGATCGATGCTGCGCTCGTCTTGCATTCCATCCTTAGCAGAAAACCCGTTGAGTCGCGCTTTCATTTCCCCGTCCCCATAATAATAAAGCCGCCCGGAACGGACGGCAGGTTGGCTTGGTGGCTGCCCCGTTGCTGTTCAAGCGACTCGCAGGTTGCGCCAGCGGTCATCAGCGCGGTTGCCGTTCCGATGTCGAACGGGTCTCGCCGGAAAGCGGCCGGTCACGGCGAGAACCGCGAGGACGTGGGCAAGATAGCTCACCCCATCAATTGAGATTTTGCGATAACCGCCAACGTGCTTGCCGCCCGCAACGTCGCCAACGTTGACTCGGTTAGAGAGTCTTACGCGCCAACGCATGATGCCGCTGGCCCGGTCGTAGGATAGAAGTTTGCGGAGTCTAGAAGCGGTGAGCATTATTCTTCCTCATTGAAAATGAAAAACCGCCCCGCGTTGGCGGGACGGCTCGCGTTAAAAACAAATAGCTCAGCCCAAGTAAGCGAATCCACCCACCGGCAGGTCGTCAGCAATCTTCCTCAAAAACGACGAACGCAAACCGTGATCCGAGTCTTGTTCGTTGGCCCAAGCAAAAGCAGTCGCAACGCGCTTGGCCTGCAATGGGGATTCCTCGCGCCAACCATCCATGCTGAATTGAACCTTTTTGTCGGGTGCTCGCCAAAGGTTAGGGTTACGGCCTGCGCAGCGCAAAGCCGTGAAAAACCTCTCTGGGTCGAACGGTGCTTTGGTGTCGATTTCTCCGAAGTGTGCAGGAAGTGGTTTGCTTCCGAAAATGTCGCGCGTCTTCTCTAATGGTGGCATTACATTCCTCATGTGCCTAGCCACGAAAGAATCTCGTGGCCGAGTCAATCACCGCACATCGAATAAATGGAGTCAATAGCATAAGTTGTACCGTTTTTTGGTACAACCTGTTGTACCAAAACACAAGACATGCGCGACAGGAGTCGGCGAAAGGTGATAATGGATTCATGAACCCGAATCGCTGGATAGACCGACGGCGCGCCCTTGAGGAAGCAATGCCAAAAACTTCGGACGGCAGGATTGCTCTCGTCGCGTTGATCGCGCGTGGCTACTGATTGGACTGCCTCTTCTATATCTTCCCAGCGAAGGGCACATCTCAGACTGACCCGAGCGCCTCCCGTCATTTCACGATACAGTGTGAGAATGCATAAAGTTTTTCCGCACGTCAAAAGCGAAGGCAATCCTCCCCAGCAAACTGAGGCGGCTGTGGTTGGAAGTGCCCAACCTCCGTCAAGGTTGTCGAACGCCGATTCCCGGAGTGCTGTGAAAGAACCTCCTACGCAAGCAGAAATGACAACGCCGTCCCGATGGTATCGGCATGGCCACGCCGTTCGTACAACGATACGAACTGCAAAGGCGCGTCTCATTGGAGCTAAACGAAACGCAAAGGTTCGTCTCATAAGGACTAATTTGAGACTGACCTTATTCTTACAAAAACTGGTCCGGCAAATCCTTCGCTTGCTCGTCAATGTCTCGGCCACGCTTTGCGCGTTGTTGGTATTGATAATTTTTTTGGTCTTTTCAGATCAGGCCGATAACTGGAAAGCTAGCGAATCTCATCTGGCCGCCGCCCAAGTCATAGGTGCGGCGCTCGCACTTGTTCTCTCACTGTCTATAATTCCAGCGCAACGAGCGGCTGAATTATTTTCAATGGTAATATTAAGGCTTATGGCAAAGACCGATCCCTCATCGGCGTATTTCTCGTTCTCGTTGCGACGACGATGCTTTCAGTTCTTCTGGGCACCAATTGGCTAGCAACTTTGAGTCCCAAGACATCCATAAGCATACAGTTTCTATTGCTTGGCATTTCCTTCGATGCATTGCGTCTCTTCTATACAAGGACGCTTGACCTTCTTGCACCGCAGACCGCTATCAAATTAGTGATCCACGAATGTGAGAAACAACTTAGACTTATAAAAAAGATGGAGAACCGGCTAATAGCTTTACAGAAAGCGGCCGGAACGTCTGATAGTGGCGACGCTGCAACAAAAGCTATCCTGATTTCTGGCTCGCACGTCCCTCAATCACTAAGGTATTGGACCTCCCAGCTTGAGGAGTTTGCACATAGGTTTGTTGCACGTCGCGACACGACGGCGGTTATTGAAATTGTGTCCGCACTTGAAGAAATTGCAAAGAGGTACGCTGATTTACGAAAGGGAAGCGTTGTCCTACATCTGGATGCAGACTTTCCGTTCGCAGGTGGCGTGAGTGACATCTCAGAAGTGCTCAATCCCATCTATGAAAGCGTGCTGCTAGTCGTAGACGATGCAATCAGTGCGACAAATGAAAAAATCGTTAGCCATTGCATCGACCGGCTCGGAGAGATGGCCCTACGCTCAATGACTTTAGTTGCCCATCGGAGTGGCCAGAAAACTGCTCCACTCAGTTTCGGGGCGTGTTATTACCTTGATCGTGGCATTCAAGCTGCGGTCAAAGCAAACATGCTTGACGCAGTTCTCATCGGAATAGGAAGGTTGGAGTTGCTTTTGCAAAAGCAGACGTCCGAAATCGACACCGATGGGATGGCAACTAAGGCGAACGAATCATTGTTTAGCGTCGCAGTCGCTGGATATCCCAAACAGGACTCGCCTTGGGTATTTAGGGCCGTCAGCGCGATGCTTCGAGCGACGAGTCGGGAAATACAACTGAACGATTTTTCATCGGAATCCTCACTCAAGGAATTGCTCGGCAGTTGCTACAATCTAATGCCCCTAGAAATCATTATGGACGCGGCAGGAAAACGCAGGCTGCAAATATTTCCGGCATACGACCTCGGCTTTGAGGCGAGCATCCCGATTTTGTTGGAGCAAGTTGCCGCACAGGTGCGGGTTGATAAGGAGCGTCCATGGATCGACCCATTCCATGATTTTGTAAATGCTGCGGACACTATAAGGGACCACTATCGGAACTTAGCGCAGATAGACTTCAAGGACACGCTCTTGAGGAAATGGATTGTAGACTCACTGGACGTTGTGTTGCGAGTGCATTTTAATTTGCTCGCTGCTCCCCCAGAAGGGACAGAGTTGCGGTTGTCACCGGTCGCCGACAGTTTGAAAGCCTCTATTTCTTGGATACCAGCCTTTTTTCCGAATGACCGCTCCTTCGCAAAATTTCACGCCACGGACGCTGCCAATAGGTTGACAGTATTTGGAATGAACTCGCTTGAACAAGGTTGGCTTGATATTACGCGCAGTTGCGCAGTGGCGTTAACGCATTTGGCGTCCAACAGTGTGGGCGTGAAGCTGGACCGTTACGCTTTAGCTGATATGCAAGAGCGTCTCGAAGTCCTAGCAAGAGCGTGCGAAGCAAAAAACGATGCGGCTCTGGCCAGCGAGTTTCGATCTATGATTACCAAACCGTCCGAGGTGTCCGACGATGCTTGGCCCGACTTTCTTGAAGCTAGGCAAGTGAGGTTCGACCAGTTGGACCGTGCTCTACGTGAGGCGGGTCGTGGCGGTTACCGAATGCGCGACGATCCGGTAGAAATATTGCACGAACTAATTCGAAAGCACGCGAATTGAAATAAACGTCAGATATCGACTCAATCAGCATGTTTCTTGTACGCACGCAGCAAGTTTGAACCCGTGCCGCGTGATCGTAAGGATTGGTACGATTGAGTTGGAGTCAGGCCATAGCAATTTACACATTTCGTCAACCTTAGAGAGAGCCGCGCGGTAGCAGGACATTTTGCCGGTTCAACTCGGCGCAATCCGTTAACGTTGTAGCGGGCGCGGTCCAACAAACAAAACGACCGGGACCTCTTTGAATAGAGGAATTGTTTGCACGAACGGAGCTTGAATGTCAGCAATCAGCAATAGCTGCTGAAGCCTTGACGCGCTTTCAGAGGGATTATTTCTGTCAGGAACCTCGATCATTATACCTTCACGTCCGGGTTCACCCAGCGCTTGCGGTGACACTCCACGCGTCTGAATGGCGGCACGCGCGAATGTGGTGTTCAGCGCCGATGCGAATGCAAATGTTTCCATATCTGTTTCCAAGAATGTTACCTGAAAACCAGAGAGTTCGGTGTGAAATTTTCCTCCTTCTGCAATCAATAGGCGTTGCTGGTCAGGTGTTAAATAGCGCGGCGCGTCCGAATAGATTGGCCGCTGGTTGCTGTCTGTTTTAGGATTTGCTGGAGAGCTATTGCGCGGAATACCAGCTGCGCCCGCAGCGTAAGCCTTGCGTTGCTGAACTTCGTACCATCCATAGATCGCGACAGATGCCATAATGGTAAAGCAGATAAAAAACACGCTCGCGGCAATATAGGGCCACCATGGATGTCGTTGAACGCCCGCTCTCGGTTCTCCTACAAATATGGTGTAGCCCAAACCGACAACAATGAGAGCTACGCTAAACTGCCAGGACGAAATGATAGTGGCGATAAGAGCAGGGCTGCCGCCCGTGGACTCGACCACACGCCACAATACGTCGAGGCGACCCAAGACATCGAGGGAGAACCAACCCCAGTGAATAATCTGCGTGAAAAGCCCAAGCGCAGTTATGCCGAGGCCCCATATCCTACGCCAAGACAATAACGAAACGGCTCTCCTAAACGTACCCACAGCGTTTCCCCGTCCCCAGCGGGCATATTGCACGGATTTCAACCTGTGAGACAATGGGAATATCGCGTTGTGAAGCGAACCGTTCCTGCTACGATGGCCAAGGCATCGATGTTGGGCGTGTCGTTGGATACGCGGGGATAGACCGGGAGGGCTTAAACCGCTTCCGGCTCAAAATCACATCGCCGTTCTTCACCCGCCAAAAGCAGGCCGTGCCTTTTCAAGTACGCGGCCTGTGATTCAAAAACCGGTGGATCGTCTTCGTCAAGGCCAACCCAAACATCCGAGATTCCGTAAGAGTACGACGGCACGGTGTTCATCAACTCATGGGCTGGCCTGCCCGTGCCGCCCATCCGCTTGCGTGGTTGCGCGAGCTTGCCGTCGTAATAGCAACCGGGAAATGTTCCGATGGGCAGGCGAGGGGCCGTATAGGTCCACCAAAGGGCAGGCCGTGTGCCGGGGTTCTCTTTCACGCGTTCGGTTAGGATCACGTCGCGGTGTAGGTCCCAGAGTTGGGCGTTGTTGTTGTGAAAGTCGATTTTTAAACCGAACGCTTCGAACGTCTTCGGCAACGGCTCGCCTTTTAAGAAGCGCCACTGCATGTCTGAAAGTTGAGCTTTCGCTTTGTTGGCGCGTCGCTTTCTTGGCATCGTTTAACCTCGATTGCTTCGCAGGCCAGGTGGTCTACCGTCACCCGGTGTCGTATCGCTGATGTCAAGGTCCCTGAGCAAGCGGCAGAACGCGATTCGTGAATCTCTTTCTATGGCACACGCCGGATGAGCACGCGGTGAGCCTTTGGAATCGAGGAACGTGAGTCCTTCCTTCAAAAGGATTTCGCGTGCCTGCTCGCTGCGGTCGTAAGCCTCTGCGCATTTGGTCAAGAGCTTGATCCCGCTTGGGTCGAGTTCGAAGTCGTCGAGCACGCTGCTAACCCAAATCTGAGTCCCTTTGCGCAAATGCTTCGGTATTATTGGATTTTTTCTCATAAAATATTTTTTCCTTTAAAAAGGGCGATTCAAAACTAACCGGGGGGTCGTGTAGCGATTAAAAACTGGCCACCGGACCTGCGCCATTCGCGCTAGAGATAGGTCGGCCCCCACCCCTTCGTGCAGGTACCCACCATCCTTTTGGGGTGGACGATGCTAGGCAGCGCGTTCACGCTTGCGCAAGCCACGACGCGACGGAGAGCTATTACACTCACCGTCGTGTGGAGAGAAACGCGGCAGCTTGGTGTACGAAGCCAAACTACCGCGTTCCGCCGAACACACGATGCGCAGAGGATTCAGCAAGACGCATCGTGTGCAATTCAAACTTAGTTTACGAACCGAAGAAATGTCCCACCTCGCAGCAAACGGTTGTCCCTAGAGTCGAAAAACCATAGATCGCATCGACCGGCGTTGAAGGACCAGTGATCAACTGCCGACCGCCCTGCGCTGTACTGTTATCAAGAACTAGCCCGTCAGCTACAGACGCTGGCGGAGTCTGAAACTTAAACGTGCATGGGTTACTGCCTGACACGCTTCTCAACAGAGATGTTCGCGAAGGATCGGCCGCTAGAATTAGCGTCGGGGTTGCCGGTGCGAGGACAACGGTAGTCGTAGTTACACTTGCAGTCATAATTTTTAATCCTATAAATTTTTTGGGTGAAAAAATATTCTATTTAGCAAAGCGCGATTGCAGCAATGTCCGAACTGCAATCGCGCCCATCGCACAGCGATGCGCTCGTGATTGGACACATCGCGTGCAGATTTTTATAGAAGTGCCGCGAGAGCTTTAGTGAAGCGGTCAGCCGCTCTATCTGATGGAGACGTGGCATGAGCGTACTTGATAAGGCCATCGTTCTCAGAAGCCTTGGCTTTGCGGTGTAAGCTGATATAGCGGCCTATTAGCTCAAGCCTCTCAGAATCATCTGCAAGATCGTTGCATGAATCTGCGCCCACGATGCGGGCAAATGTCGCCTTCACGGCGGGGGCGCTGGAAATGATAGAAATTTCGTTCAGAGTTGCTTCCGTGACGACTTTTATTTGCGTGCCATCGACGGTCATCAACTCCGATTTCGTAATCGCAAAACCGCAAGAGACCGGTAAGTATGTGTCTAAGTCGTCGGCCAGATCTTTGAACTGTTCACTCCAAGACTCCGGGATCGAATACCGGAAGGCTAGAAATTTTTCACTGATATGGATTTGCAACGCGTCATCGGTTGTTGCAAGGCTATTGCCCTTGTGGTCGATAAGCAACCGAACCTCGGCAGCCTCGGTTAAACAGCCGGGCTTGAGATATAGAAGCTTGGTGCCGTCGTCTATGACCTCGCCAAAACGGCAGGCGATTCCCTGTAGAACAACTTCGGTCATTTTTGATTCTTTTTCTGCGGCACATCTTCACTGTGGCCGGTTTTTGTATCGGCGTACTCTGTTCTGATCACAGTCGGAGTATCGCCCGTTGGTCGCGTCGCGGCATATTGTTTTTCATTCATGGTCGTAACTCAAGATCAGCAGGAACTTTGGAAATGAAGCCGTCCTTCTTGGCCAAGCGCAAAAAATCTGCGCAGTCAGAATAGGGGTCTACCGGAGCGCCTAAAAAATCCGGCATGGTGAGACACAAGCCAATCAAGCCAATTTCATTATCGATCAGGTGGCGCTTGAGCGCGTAGACGTCGCCCCAGGCTTTGTGAGTCTCCAAAAGTGAGGAGCACAGCTTTACCATCAGCCTATCGTGATCAACCTTGCGCTGTTTGCTATAGGCGATTGCCAGCGCGGTCTTTTCACGTTTGATCTCGCCGTTCACGTATTCCAGAGCGTCCTCCACGGCCGTCAATTGCTTGTTGGCCACTCGAAGTTGCTCTTCGATGGAACTGGGATTAGCAAGTGGCTCACCAGCGAGCGTGCGGCGGAGTTCTTCCGCCTTTCGCGCGGCTTCTGCAGTTTCGTCGATGACGCCAGTTGGTATTGCGCCTTTCCTATTTGCAGCCTCCTTTTGTACATCATCGATGCGTGTAACGGTCACGTCCAAGTATTGTGGAGAAAGTATCTTCGCGAGCCGGTGTCTCTCGGTATTCCAGAGTTTCGCGCTAGCTCTTAGCTCTGCCTTCTTTGCGTTCAGGCTGGTAAGCTTGTCGGATTTTAGAATTGGTTCAGTCATAGCAATGTTTTTCTTTCTAAGAGATTTTGTTGAGAACGGTGTCGACTTGTTCGACTACCTTGTTGAGGTCCACGATGGTGCATGCCGCGTTGTCGCTTATGTCTATGAGCGACGTGTCGGCGAAGATGTTTTTTACGGTTGCGCCCCCTGGCCCAATCACCAAAATTGTCTTCCCATATTCGAAGAGCGCGCCCGGTGCACGGCCTGTCTGGCCTTCGTCACTGAATTTCAACGAGGCGGCAGATGCGGTTGAAATTGATACGCCAAGGTTTGTTTGCCATTTGGTTGTTGCCGCATGCAGCACGCGTCGCCGTGAGTATCCTATATGATCCCCACTGCCTGTAGACGCACGATCACAGCCCCGCAGCTTGAAAAAACCGTTGCTCACTTGACGGCGAAACTCTCGCTCTTTGTATTTAGCGGCCTCGACCGCAACGCGTAACGGGTACGTCTTTCCGACGTTCATATGGTGTCCTCCTCGGCAAGGCCTGATTTAAAGTTTTGAATGATCGAAAAAAGAAACCCGATCTGCGTGCGGGCGCAGACCGGGCTGGAAAGTTGGTCATTTGAAAATCAGGGGAATCTCTTCCCCCTCATTGTCATAATAGCACGTGGGGGTGGGGGTCCCCCTTGGGGGGGTCACGCCACCTTCAAAGCACGGCAGTCTACATTGGCAGCTTGCCGCCATTTTGCTGGTAAATCTGACGCTTTTCGGCCAAGTGGGCTACAAGTACCTTCTTCAACACGATGATCGAGTCCTTCCCATCTGAGAACGTCTTGCCGAATATCCGCTGCGATACTGAGCCCATCTAGAATGCGTTGCCTACCGGCTGTAGGGGCCATGCCGCGACTAACACCTTGAGTGATGCCTAACGTCCAAATCTCGACATGATCCACGATGGCCAGTTTTACCGGCCTCCACAGGCCACGCATACCGACCTGTAGAAGGCGCAATATCTTGTTGGCGTCGGCACGAATTTCGACGCCTGTAGGCAGCCTCGTGTCTTTGCTCGTGCTCACCTCGTGCGTTCCTACGGGGTCGCATCCTATTTCTTTGCGTTTAATCCGTTCAATTTTTTCGATGACACTTAATAACGCAACAGCTTCTGGCGGTATGACACTTTCCGCTTTGTATCCGTCTAGCTCTTCCGCACATAAGGCGCTCGAAACCCAATGGGGAGGACCTAAAGCAATCGGTGGAAGCATTGCTATAGCGTAGATTTTGTCGATCCACATCGCGGTATTCCAATTCTTGGAATTTGCGTAGGCATCTCTACCAAGCCGCTCTGCTACGTATTCATCATACAGTGGCCATGGTGTGCCCTTTTCATTGTCGTTGGCGGCACGTGCGGTGAGTGGTGCACCTTCAACCTTCTTTACTGCTTTTGATGCAATTATTGATATCGGCTTTGCAGCCTTTCCATCGGGCCGTTCAATAGTAATTTTTGGCGACTCTATTTTTAACGGCGAATTGTCTGGGATGAGCGTCTCGTCACTCAAGAGCAATAAGTCTGCTAGGTAATTTGGTGGGCTTACATAACGGCCCGGTTGCCACGAAGGCAGGAAATCACCGTCGTAATTATAACGCGCAGGAAAACGAGGATTATCGATAGCGGCTTGGAGCACCGGGTGCAGCGGTTTTTTAAGAACAACTGGATCATCTATAGGTGTTTGAAATATCGCATCCATAAAGATTCACTTTCAAAATGACAAATATCCCGCCACCGTTAATCGGCAGTCAGGTCGCGCCCACGTTGTTCGTGGTTGAGTCTAGTGTTGCGCTGGCTTGATGCCAACGATTTCGAAATACCTTCCCTTCGGCCTGACCATAATTTCGGTAGTCGCTCTTAGCTCATCTTGACGTGCCAGCCATTCGGCCACGTCAGCCGGGTATGGCTCGACACCGTTGTGTTCGCGCCAAAACCTGTCAGAACGGTCTTTGCGATTGAGAATAGACAGCCACATTTTGTAAGAAACGGAGTTGGCCATGTAGTCGATGCGAACGCTTTCGCTGCCCTGTTCGTTGATATGAGAGAAGAACTTACGCGATTGCACTTCCAGCCACTTCGGCGGCTCTTCGACTTTCCCGGCACGTTTCGGCCTTTTGTTCGGTTGAGCAATTACTGACGTATCCATATCTTCCCCAATGCTTGTAATTTCCAACGCTGCTTCTGCAGCGCCGGTCGTGAGTCAAAAATAACGTCGCCCGCCAATGCGTGCGCGAGAACTCCTTGCCAATAGACGGCTATGCCGCCCGCGTGGCAACGCCGCTTGCTCTGTTTGCTTTGTTAGATCAGGCCGCGCGCCCGACGCGGCGGTATCAAAAATGCTTTGGTCTAAAATCAGTATCGACGTTGTACGCAATTTTGGTACAATTTAAAAGGTGCGTTAGCTAATTCGTCGCGTCTCAACGTCTGGGGTTGTACGAAATTTTCGTACAAAATTCAACGTGGTTGAGCTAATTCTGTCGCGCCTCATCGTGCAAGGTGCTTAGCAAAATTCGGTGTGATTTGCGAGCCGTTTCCATAAACCTATTCTCGGCAACGCCGCTCATGCCGCACGCGATGGCGCACAGTTCGCACGGTGGCAGGCCATGGACGTCCGGTTTCGAGCGCATTACGGACTCAAAGCTGACAGCTCGCTATGTCCGAAAAGTGCCAGAAGCGGAAGTCGCCGTAAACAGATCAGCGTAAGTGATAGTTCAGTCCGACGCACACGATATAGCGCCGGAATTGAGCTGCGCGCAACAATTAGCATGGCGCGGCTGCGGCGCGATCAAGGGAGACGGAGGACTCTACGGCTGGTTTACCGAGGGCTTCGACACCCGTGACCTGAGTGGAGCGAAGGCGTTGTTGGAGGAGTTCGCGACGCCGTAAGTGGAGATAGCGCCCGCTTGCTCATTTCGTAAACGGGCACTGTCTTCTATTACAACGAGGTTAGTTTTTTGGTTCTTTGGGTGCTGGCGGATTTTGCGGAATAAAGATGTGGACCTTGGTCTTCCAGTTCCCGTCAGTTTGTTTAAGCAGAACGCGCAACGTGTGCCCGCTCATCGTCCTTACCTCGCCCCCGCTCTTGACTTGATTCACAGTCCAACTCGACAGGAGGTACGCGAGATTTCCATCGGCGCGGGTCTCAATTATCTCGAAGGTGTGATCCTTGAAGCCCGTTTTGATGCCACCCTCCCAAAATTGCTTGATTGCCTCAGGCCCAATTGCGACCGGGGAGCCTCCTGGTACCAAGATGGCATCGTCAGCGTACATGGCCGGAAATGCCGCGGTATTTGGAGTGTTAAATGCGTTCAGCCATTGTTGGTTGGAAACTTCCATCGCTGTACGAAGATCATCCGCTCTTGCAGATGAGCCCCACATTAGAAGCGGGAGAAGCAATGCGAAGATCAATGATTTCGCGCTCATTTTCCTCTCCTATTGTCTGCCATTGAGAAAATGAAGTCAGGATAACAGACAGAGTTTATCCCATGCCGTTGGTTCGCGAAATGCCAGAAATGCGCAGAAACTCACCCGGTGAAGCTAGTTTATCCGGTGGCGACTTACCGCCTTTGGTTGGCGATCAAGGAGGTAAAGCGGACTCCCCTTGCGTTGAGCCGTGACCGGGCCGACCGGTTATAGAATGGTCATTCTATCATCAGTCCCCTAGGCCCGCATTTAACGCAAATGCGGTTGAGGTCGCCTAAGGGTCA
>WNFC01004947.1_pt1 | contig 14571 bp, 14 predicted proteins | sample 5400541 | NCBI WGS metagenome assembly WNFC01 (sample SAMN13153342, study PRJNA577476) | soil metagenome | isolation source: 120 cm saprolite under Douglas fir tree site 2 hole 2 replicate 1 | place: USA:California | collected 2015-04-18
CAGCTGCGGTGGCCGCGCCCGAGCCGCTCGACGGCGCGCCGGGCCATAGCGCGGGATTCCACGGATTTTGCGGGCCGGGAATCTCTGGATGGTACCAGGCCATCGCGAACTCGGTCATATGCAGCTTGCCGAGGAGCACGGCACCAGCAGCTTCGAAGTGATCGACGACTGTGGCATTCGAGTCGGGCCGCCAATCACGCAGGATCTTGCTCGCGCAGGTGGTCGGAACGTCCTTGGTCCAGCAGAGATCCTTAACGGCGACGGGTACGCCATGAAGCGGTCCGCGCCACTTGCCCGCGGCAATTTCCTTGTCGGCAGCTTCGGCCTGACGTAGCGCCGAATCATCCAAGATGGTTAGGTACGCGCGCAGGGTCAGGTTCAGTTTGTGGATTCGATCAAGGACGACGCGAGTAGTTTCGACCGAAGTGACTTCGCGCCTGCGGAGCAACGCCGAGAACTCGCCTAGTGTCAGGAAGCAAAGTGTCTTAGCCGGGATTTCCATTTTATGTCTCCAAACGCGATTTCTTAGTCCAGCCTCGTGCCAGCTTCAACTCGTCGTCCATCTCATGATCTCATGACGGACCCTCACTAGTCTCACGTGCCCAAGCTAGGGTCGGCCCTTACAGCACCACCAAGAACGGCTACCAGAAATAACGTGAGAAGAAAGCGGGAGCTGAGCACTCGCGATTTGGGACGGGTCGCCGCGCCGAACCTTAACTGGGAGTTGGCCTGAGGTGAAAGCGCACGCCTTCGTGATGCTGAAGGAAGCTCACAATTTCGAACAGGTTAGCCGCACGCGGATTGCCGGCGGGACTGAACATGCGCATGAGGCTTTTCGGCGGAATGTTGGTGGCCTCGGCGAGGCCGGTGAACCCAACGGTCGCGTTGATGTAGTCGCGCAAAATTGTCTTCGCGAGGGTGATCTCGCCGGATAGCATGGCTTCGAGACCTTCACGGAGAAGTTCTTTGCGAAACTTAGGATCGCGCTGCACGCGGTCCCGAATGGTTTCCTTAAAGTCGCGGGTCAGAGGCATGGGGGCTTCTCTTATTTTCTGCGTTTGTAGTCCTCCCAATGGGCGATTGCGGCGTTGATATCGTGCTACTGGCGCTTCTTAGTGCCGCCGCCGAGCAAAATGATCAACCGCCCGCCATCCTTGCCGAAATAAATCCGGTAGGCCGGACCAAAATCGATCCACAATTCGAGCACGCCGGAACCGACGCCCTTGACGTTCGAGACATTGCCCAGGGCCAGCCTGGTCAGAGCTGTCGCCACCTTGGCGGCGGCCTGCGGGTTCAACCGGTCAACCAAACCTTGTAGAGGTTGCGGTCTTGCCGATCGAGATATTCGCGAACCTCGATCATCAGTTATGGTCACATATACGGTACCATAATCAAGGTCGAGCGTGGTTCTGTTTTAAACATGATAAAATCCATTTTCACGTTTAAAAACCGGTGCGGGGGAAGGTCATGAAACAGTACCGGTTCGAGTCACTAACACCGCGCCGGCGCTCCAGCGCGCGCTGACCCCGACCCATTTCGGCGACCTCGCCGAGATTCCGCCCGAGCTCGAATGGCTCGCCAACCTCACCAATCCGAAAACCCGCCGCGTCTGTAAGAACGACTGTCGACGAGTTCATCACCTTTGCCGGCCTTGCGCGCACCCGCTGAATTCAGAACCGTCACCCACGTGTACGTGATCGTCTGGCGCAAGCAGCTCGAAACCGGCATGGACCGAGGTCAACAGCCTGTGCGTGCATTCGCTGCCGCCGCACCACAGCGACGAGCGCTCTCGCGCATGAAGGCGTTCCTTCTACTGCGACACACATGTATTTAGTGACGCGGTTCCTATTTCTTTCCCAGCATCTTCTGTGTTGGAGCACCACTTTGCTAAATCAACTATATATGCAGATGCTTTGTACCTCTGAATATTAGCGAGCTGATTCTCCGCTGCAAGTCTATCATCGAAGCGAGCCACCGTTCGGAGAAATCCTTGGCGCTCATAGACGATTACATCATGGAAAACCTTCACTTCCTCATCGATTGCGAGCCGCCCCTGCAGGGCATCATCAAGCGCACGAGTGGGACGACACGAACACCTGGACGTTCCTATGATTCTTGAGCAGATCCACATCTACTTGGACAGCATCATTATTATTTGACAGTTTCACTTTGTAGCCTTGCATATCACTGACGATCCTCGTCGGCGTTGGCTTCTAGCCCACAACAAAGACCTGCTCTGAAGCCTGGGAAACGTAAGGGCGGCTGTTATGGGAAATGGCAATCGTCCCCCGGCGCCAGAGAAAACAGCGCCCGCGTCGCAAGCCGACGGCGCGTACTTCGCGAGCATTGGTTGGGCTCAAACCCGCGTGCCTTTTTGCAATTCATGCTTATATTTGAAGTAGGCGCGTAATTTCTTACTCGCCTTTAAGCCTGAAAAGTGCCACCGCGTCGAAGCCGGTCGAGATGCCGCAGCGGTGGCGTATGGTGGCGGCAAATCAATACCTTTTGCTCGGCTCGCAAATCGCACGGGCTCGGAATTGCGCAACCTGGCGCCGTCTGAGGGCGGCCGGAAACCAAACAGAGGAGAACAGCAATGCCAAAATATACGTTTGTGGTGATGACCAATCCAACTCCTGGGAAGGAAACCGAGTACAACCGATGGTATAACGAACAGCATATCCCCGACGTGCTCAACGTGCCGGGCTTCGTATGCGCGCAGCGCTTCCGTTTGGCCGATACGCAGAATGACGGTAATGAAAAGGCTTACAAGTACCTCGCCCTGTATGAAATCGAAACCAGCGATCTCCCAGGCGTCTTCAAGGAACTGGCGGCCCGCCGCGGCACCGCGGATATCGTGATGAGCGATGCCATCGACCTCAAGGGTGCCAACGCCTGCGTCTTCACGCCGGTGGCGGAGAGGGTGATGGCGAAGGACGTGGCGCGGCCGCGCCGGGCGGCGTAAGCGCAGGGCAAGCCGCGGTCAGGATTGATCTTGGGCCGGGCGTGGCTTGTCGCTGCGTCCGGCCTTTGTGTCTTTGACGCAGTGCGCCGGTTTATGTCCCTACCGAGACCTCATGCATCGATTATGCAGCTTCGCCGCTGGAAACCTTATGTCAACTTGTATATCGGTATTCTCAGTGTTGTTTAAAGAAGTGCCTTAAGCAGAACATGCGAGACCGCGCTCAATGCGCACGGCTGTTTAGTCGTCGACCAGTCATTGCACGGTGGCAGACCGTCGTGCGCAGTGATAAATGGGGTGGGAATCGTTTAGCCTACTGGTGAGGCGATGCGCTGTTCGAAGTGCGGGCGCGAAAACCCGGAAGATAAGAGATTCTGTGGCGATTGCGGCTCGCCGCTGGGGGATCGTTGTCCGAAATGCGGTGCAGACAGTCCACCCGGGAAACGATTCTGCAGCGATTGCGGGGCCGCGTTCTCGGGCAAGAACGGCAACGCACAGTCACCAGCATCCTCCTGGAACGCGCCCGACATTCCGGTCACAGCCGAGCAGACGGGCACTTCCACCATCGCCGACGGCGAGCGCAAGACGATCACGGCGCTGTTCGCTGACATCAAGGGCTCAACCGAACTTGAGCAGGACCTCGACCCGGAGGAAGCCCGTGCCATCATCGACCCGGCCCTCAAGCTGATGATCGACGCGGTGCGCCGCTATGACGGCTACGTCGTGCATTCAACCGGCGATGGCGTCTTCGCGATGTTCGGCGCTCCCATTGCGCACGAAGATCATCCGCAGCGCGCCATTCGCTCGGCAATGCGGATGCAGGAAGAGGTCCGCCGATACGCCGACCGCTTGCGAGCTCAAGGGCGTGCGCCGTTGCAGATACGAGTCGGGATGAACACAGGCGAGGTTGTGCTGCGAACGATACGGATTGATGAAGCGAAGACCGAGTACGCCGCGATTGGGCATCCAGTGAATCTGGCGTCGCGGACGCAGACGCTGGCCAATCCCGGGTCGACTGTGATCGCGGAGAGTACGCGCAAGCTGGTCGAGGGATACTTTACGCTCAAGTCGTTGGGTGCATCGCGGGTCAAAGGAGTCGCGGAGCCGGTCGAGGTTTATGAGGTAACGGGGCTTGGGCCCCTGCGTACACGGCTACAACGCTCAGCAGGACGCGGTTACACGAAGTTCGTCGGTCGCAATCGCGCGATGGAGGCGCTCAAGCATGCCGCCGAGCAGGCCAGGGCGGGTCATGGGCAGATCATCGCGGCGATGGCGGAACCCGGAGTCGGCAAGTCGCGCCTGTTCGATGAGTTCAAGGCCACCTCGCAATCAGGCTGGATGGTGCTGGAGACGATTTCCGTCTCGCACGGCAAGGCCTCTGCATTCCTGCCGGTGATCGATCTTTTACACAGTTTCTTTAAGATCACCAGCAATGACGATACGCGCACCCGGCGTGAGAGGGTCAACCGCAAGGTACTGACGCTGGATCGCTTGCTCGAAGACACCATCCCGTACCTCTTTGGGCTGCTCGGCATCGTTGAAGGTGACGACCCCCTCGCGCAGGTGGACGCGCAGCTTAAGAAGCGGCGCACGCTCGACGCGATCAAGCGGATCCTAATACGCGAGTCGCTCAATCAGCCGCTGATGATCATTTTCGAGGACCTGCACTGGATCGATGACCAGACGCAGGCGCTGCTTGACCTGCTCGCCGCCTCAATCGGTGCTAGGAAATTCCTGCTGCTGGTTAACTATCGGCCCGAATACTCGCATCATTGGAATAGCAAGACCTACTACACACAGCTTCGTCTTGACCCGCTGGGCCAGGAGAGCGCCGAGGAGATGCTCTCGGCGCTATTGGGCGACGGCAAGGATCTGATTCCACTCAAGCGGCTCATTATCGAAAAGACCGAGGGCAACCCGTTCTTCATGGAAGAGACGGTGGTAGTGCTGCTGGATGACGGGGCGCTGGTACGCAACGGAAGCTTCAAACTCATCAAGCCACTGGCAGAGTTGAGGATTCCGCCGACGGTGCAGGATATTCTCGCCTCGCGAATCGATCGTCTGCCGCCCGCTGAAAAGGATCTGCTGCAGACGCTTGCGGTGATCGGAAGAGAATTTGCGTTGGGCCTGGTGCAAAGGGTGGTCACTAAATCGGAAGACGAGCTGAACCGCATGCTGCATAATCTGCAGCTTGCCGAGTTCATCTACGAACAGCCGGCCGCCGGCGATATCGAGTACATCTTCAAGCACACGCTCACTCAGGAGGTGGCATACAAGTCGGTGCTCGTCGAGCTCAGAAAGCTGCTTCACGAACGGATCGGTTCCGCGATTGAAGCTCTGGCCGCCAGCCAAATCGATGATCAACTGAGCCAACTCGCTTATCACTACGGTCTCAGCTCGAATACCGAAAAAGCGGTCGAGTACCTGGGCCGCGCGGGGCAGCAGGCAATGATGCGTGGCGCGTTCAAAGAAGCCGAGCTTTATTTGAAGCAGGCGATCGCCGCGCTGAGCACGACACCCGAGACCCCCGAGCGTATAAAACGCGAATTCAATCTGCAGAACACACTTTGGCAGGTGCTCGTAATGACAAGCGGCCTTGGCACGGGTGCGACTGACCGGGCGAGTAGACGCTTGGGGGAGCTGGGCGAAAAGATTGGCAACCCGGAGCAACTCATACTCGCGTTGGGGCCCGCTTGGAATTCGGCCTATGCCCAGGGCGAAATGACTGCGGCGCAGCAGATAGCCGAACAGATACTGGAGATTGCCCAGCGCACCGGAAGTCGCTACGGCTTGACCCTGGCCCACATCCTTCAGGGGCAATGCTTCTTGTTTCGCGGAGAGCTGACTCAGGCGATGCAACATTTCGAGGCAACGATCGCGTCATACAACGAGACCGACTTCTCCGGGTCCACTCGGGACGCTCATGTCGTAGCACTGTCGCAGATCGGCGTGGTGTTATGGCATTTGGGGACAGCCGATCAGGCACGAGCGCAAATGCGTGAGTCGATTTCCTTGTCCGAACGCTTAAAGAACCCCACGAATCTGGCGATCGCGCTCCTTTTCGCAAGCGTTCTTTACATGCACCTTCGCGAGCCTGACAACGTGAATAAAGTCGCCGAACGCCTCTACACTCTCGCGAATGAACAACAACTCCCAACCTATATGGCCCTGGCCTCCGTTTTTCGCGGATGGGCGATGGCCGAGCAGGTTCGGACTGCCGAAGGCATCGCGCTCATTCGCGCCGGACTTGATTCCGCTGTGACGCCCGGCCGCAGTTTAGCCATGCAGACGTTGAGTGAGGCGCAGGCGCGAGCGGATCAATTGGAAGAAGCGCTCGCAACCATCGAGCAAGCCTTCTCCACCGTTGGAGAAATGCAAATCCATTTGCCGGGTGTGCTGTGGTGGCGCGGCGAGTTGCATCTGCGGCGTGGCTACGAAATTGAAGCGGCCGACGATTTCCGGGAAGCGATCGCCGTTGCCCGGCGGATCGGCTCGAAGGCATACGAACTACGCGCTACCGGGAGCCTCGCGGGGATAATCGCGAAGCAGGGTAATCGCGACGAGGCGCGCGCGATGCTCGCCGAAATCTACAACTGGTTCACCGAGGGTTTCGACACCGCCGACATGAAGGACGCCAAGGCGCTGCTCGAACAATTGGGCCGTTAGCCACAACAGATAAACGCAGCATTCGTTATGCTAAACTTATTTGCGAGACACTTCACTAGACTAGACTAGTCTAGAGGACGTGAAAGATGAGTAACGTCAAATGAGCTACTGGTTCTTTGGATTACACCACGGTTTTTCGGTTCGGCGAGTACCCAAATTGGCTGTTCCGGTGGTTCGAGCAACGTCGCCGGCGGCATCACTCAGCCACAGCCACAACTTCAACCCAGATGGTCCAGATGCGTTTATCTGTTGGGCGGTTTTGGTCCAGCGGCGGGGTTTGGCGGTTTCGTTCTACTGGGCCAGGTAGCGGGTGGTCGCCTGTTCCAGGCGGCGCACGCTGTCGAAGCTGCCGCGGCGAATGGCCTCCGCGGTGATAAGACCGAACCAGCGCTCGACTAGGTTGAGCCACGACGCGCTGGTCGGGGTGAAGTGCAGCTGGAAGCGTGGATGGGCGGCCATCCACTGCTCGACCGCGGGATGCTGTGGATGCCAGAGTTGTCGCAGATCAGATGCAGCATGTAGCCGGGGTAACGCTTCGCGCAAGACCGTCTATCGTTTTTCGAAAACAATTCTCCTATGGTCCATTACTTCTCTTCTGAAACACTCGCCCATGTACCCGTGCCAGATAGTTTCTAGTCTGTAGCGAAAGTCCTTGTCACGGAAGAAATAGGGCAGAAGTTTCAAAGCTAACGCCGCCTTTCGAAAACTAACGCTCCACACCATATCCCATTGACGGGTTGTCTCTACGTAGTCTTTGCGCCCGTTCAAGACTTCGACAGGCCGGAAGTAGGGCTCAGCAACCCTCAACAGTTGTTCCTCTCCAGCAGGTAGCCACGTTCCAGGGTAAAATTTGGCCAACACTGCGATAATGTATTCGTTAGAGTGCCGGTCCGCGGTCAACGAAAAGTCCTCGTAACGCGGAGCGTTTCTTCCCCAAGTCGCTGTCTGCAAAAACAGCCTCTCGCCGTTGGAAAGAAGTTGCGAGCATAGTAAAAAAAACGCACCGTAGATCTCTTCCTGTCTCCCTGCTTGGTGCTCCTCGATCGAACAGAAGTGCTCAAACGCTCCTAAAGAGACAACACAATCGAATTTACCAAAAGTCTCCACGCTAATTTCTTTCCAGTCCCGAACGTATGCCTCAAGTCCGTTGCGCACACAGGATGCCGCGTGGTTGTCAGAAAGGCTTATTCCGATTCCATGTCCTCCTCTGTCCTTCGCAGCCCTAAGCATTGGTCCCCAGCCGCACCCTATATCCAGAAGCCGCGAGCCCGACCGACACCGCATGGACTGAAGAATGTAGTCATGCTTGTCCTTCTGCGCCTGTTCTAATGTCTTCGAGTAATCACCATTATATAATGCGCAAGTGATGTCGGCCGTTTCACCAAAGGTCACACGAAAGATTTCATCCATGTAGTTGTAGGTGGAGTCCATTTGTTGCTTTGTCGCCATCAGGATCCTCCCCTGCTCTTCTCTCTGCGCGCACATGCACTTCCGGTTTGACGCAAGTGGCGAAACACCTCGCAATAACATTGCCATAATCCGGTCTCATGATAGACAAGCTGATTTTGTTTGCAGTGCGCTCTTACGACTTTTGCGGCTTGTCTCAGAGCCTTCCGTGGTAGGCTGGGACACAGGTGATGTTCGATCTGGCAGCCCAGCGGTCCGAAGAAAAAGTCAGTGATGCGATTGGCGTGAAGATCACGCGTGACAAGTAGTTGCCTCTTCAGAAATGACGTTTCGGCATCGGGGTCGAGAATGGGCATTCCCATGTGATTTGTGGCGAAGCCCAGACCGAGATATAGGCCGTAGAGACCGCGATAGAGAAGCACGAATCCGATTGCCGACCTGACGTCTAGAAGAAAAAAAGGTCCTGCCACAAATAAACAGAAATGGCCGATGAAGAGGACTATTTCCAGCGTGCGATGTTTTGTATGTTGATGGGCAAGAAATAGCGCACTCTTTAGACTTAAGTTCCATGCTTCGAAAGATACAAGAGGAATAAACAGGAAGGCTTGATGCCTAATTATAAAGCGCTGCAACCCCTCGTTGCTGCGGGCTTGGTTGTCGGAAAACGCGAGAAAAGAAATCTGCACGTCCGGATCGCGATAAGGATGGTTCGGCTTACCATGATGTAAATTGTGAGAATGTGTCCACCACCCGCGACTAATGCCTACCAAGAGGTTACCAACGAACAGAGCAAACAGTTCATTTGGCCAACGGCGGCGGAAAATTGCGTAATGGCAAGCGTCATGACCAAGAAAGCACAGTTGCGTAGAACTGAATGCCAGTACGAGGATAGTGAGACCCTCGGACCAGAAGTCTCTGCGACTGATTAAAATGACAGCACTTGACGCAAGGAGACCGAGTGCAAAGAAGAAATAGAGCAAATAATGGAATACGTGCGTCTTGAATAGGCCCTTTTCCTTAAGAACACATCTCAATTCAGCGTAATCATTGAGATGGCTAGCCGAAGCGGAGGGGCGGCTGCCAGAAAGTGGAGCAAAGTCAACTACCAAAGAAGCGTTGGCGTTTGCATCCTCTGGGGAGATTGAGCGGCCGGCGACGTCTGGCGCAAGCCGGGGCGGAGAGCAAAGAGCGCTCGCTACGAGCGCGTCGTCAGCGATTTGTTCACTGAGTGCGATGTGAAGTACCCTCCCGCAGGACAGAAAACCGTTAGACAGTTTGGAGCAAGAAAGAAACGCCGCGGCTCTTTTAACTATCTGTGCATGGCCGTGCCCAACTCACGAGGGCGAATATCATATTGCTCTCCGAATTCCAAGTCAGCTTGGCGTCAAAGGGAAAACTCAGGTTTCCTCAAAATGATTGTGCTTTCGGGCAGCAAAGGCGAGAGAGAGTCGCCTCTACCGGCCACGTGAGGCGCGTCCGGAGATCCCGCTCCAGTCTCCAATCGGTGTAACGACTTCTGTTCAAGCCGACGGGCCCAATGGTTCTGACCGGTGCACCATCGCTGCATTCCGAGCAGACGCCTCACAGTGTCAGCGCTCGACCCAAGCGTAACACGCAGCGGACTACATGCTCAACAAATCGTGTCCTCCCTGGCAGGTTCTTCGCATTCGCCGTCGACCTGCGCATGCAATTGTCCAACACAACCGGGGCGCCGCGCGATCCCAATTGACCAACGCATGCCGCCGTTTTACCTTGTATTCCTCCATGCTAGCCTCCCGGGCGCGCCGGCTTCTTCAGCTTCGCCGCTGGAAGGTTATGTCAACTTAGAGAACCAGCTTGGCGCGGGCTCAAACGTCGACAGAGCGGGGGGCTGTCTCCGGGCACCCGACGGAGCATGGGCGCGCGGCTTAGCCTGATCGTTAACGAGGAGTAAGTTATTGGAGATTGCAGGAAGGTCGCTGTCGCAAGTGGTGGAGGATCGGGGATCGGGCGGGCGGCAGTCCTCGCCCTCGTAAATCGCGGGGCCACGGTCGTCGTTGCGGATATCGATGAGGACGCCGGGCAGCAGACTGTCGGTTTAGCCGCCGAGAAGGGCGGCACCGCCGTCTTCTGCCGCTGCGACGTCACAAAGACCGAAGACCTTGCCGCGGCCTTCACGTCCGCGCTAGAGCACTTCGGAGCGCTTCACATCGCGTTCAACAATGCCGGCATCGGCGGCGAAGACCTGTTTGCTGACGACCCGGGCGATTGGGCGCGCGTCATTGATGTCGATCTCACCGCGGTGATCGACGCGCGTCGCTGTCCGAGAAATGAAGCGCGCTGGCCACGGCGGAGTTATCATCAATACTCGCTGTAAAGCGCGCCGCGCGCGCTGGGGTTTGGTCAATCGCTGGGCGAAGGACAACCGCCACACCAGCCAGTGCATCAACGCCAAAGGCGAAACGCTCAGAACAGCGGCCAACTTTCAGCGAAGCGTTTCAGCAGCGGCGTTGCATCGTTCCCGCCGATGGCTTCTACGAATGGACCGGCCCCAAGGGTAAGCGGCCGCCGCCCTGGATTCATCCGCGGGCCGGGGGCTTGCTGCTTTTCGCGGGTCTGCATGAGTCCTATGAGTCCTGGTATTCGGAAAAGGTGACGTTCATTATCGTGACGTGCGCGGCCAAATGCGGAGATCGCCGCAATTCACGATCTCATGCCGGTGATGCTCGACGGTAATCGCTGCCTGATTCAGTCTGGCGCGCTACAACGTACACTCGTGGCTTGAAATCGAAGAATGGAACTCGACTTCGCAACGATCCGGCGCCTGATAATCACGGCATTGTTTGCCAACGATAAACTCATGGAGAAGCTCGTGCTGAAAGGCGGAAACGCCTTGAGTCTGGTCTATAAGCTAAGCACGCGTACCTCTCTCGATCTCGATTTCTCCATCGAGAAGGATTTTGAAGACCCGGAGGAGATTCGCCAGCTGATGTTCCGCACCCTTCAGGACCGATTTGATTCGGCTGGCCACGTCGTCTTTGATCTTGCTTTAAAATCGAAGCCTCGCCTTGAGGAACCCGACGCTATGCCGTGGTGGGGTGGCTATGAGCTCACTTTCAAGGTTATAGAAAAGCACAAGCAGCTGCGCCTCCAAAACAGACCAGACAAGCTACGGATCGATGCACTAGTAATCGGACCAAATCAGGAACGGACCTTCAGAGTCGACTTAAGTAAACACGAATATACTGAAGGAAAAGTGGCGAAAGACCTCGATTACTACACAGTTTACGTATACACGCCCGCCATGCTTGCTATCGAGAAGCTGCGGGCGATTTGCCAACAGATGCCAGAGTACGAGATCAAGAAGCATGGAACCCCACGTGCCCGCGATTTCTACGACATCCATCTGATTCTTACGAAACTGGGCGTTCTTCTCGTCGAGCAAGAAAATCAGGAGCTCATACAAAACGTCTTTGCAGCGAAAAGAGTCCCTCTCCGACTGCTCGGTCTGATCAACCAACAGCGCGAATTCCATCGACCCGACTGGCCCGCAGTGGTCAGCTCGGTTGAAGGGCAAGTTGAAGATTTCGATTTTTACTTCGATTTTGTTGTGGGTCAGGTGGACCGACTAAAAACCTTTTGGATAAAAGACTCGTAGTTCTGCGTCGTATTCGCGTTCACGTGTGTCATGGGCGAGATAGAAGTCGTACTCCAGCCCGATCTCCTTCATGCGGTTGTATTGGCGTTCTTCATAGCCGGCCCGCTTCATGTAAAAGGCGATGGCCTGATGGTAAGGATATAGGTACTCAAGTTTTTTGAGCGTGGCTATGAGGGTGGCAACTGAGATCCGGTCCTTGGCGGCGCGATAAGCCTGGAGAACCTGATAAACCCCTCCGCCGTATACCGGTCGTACAGTAATGTCGATGAGCGTCCTCTCCAGCTTGGTAGCTAAGAGTTCGTCGCCTCTAAAATTCAACTGCCCAACCTCGAGGCGTTCAGTATGCTTCCCGCTCAAAAGCAAAAGTTGCGCGCCGTCCGCTTGAAAGAGAAAAGTTGATTGTCGCTGTTTAGAGCTGAAGGCGCGATCGATGGCGGGCTGTGTAAGAGTTCCTGGCCGAACTCCTTTCTGGCTCTGCTCGCTATTGACATAGATGATCCGTGGAATTTGATCTGTGAGCCCGTGCAAGAATACCGCCGTGGCGTGGCTCAAATAGCTGTTGGTTCTCAGCGAAAGTGCGATCTGATAGGACGATGCATCTCTCCAGACGTAGCGCTCCAGTACTCGTGACTCTGGATGGTTGAGAGGAGTAACCTGAACTTCCCGCAGAGGAGTTTTTTCTAGAAGAAATTGAATGAATTCGCCCGTGCCCATTCGTGCGGCGAGTTCCCAATCGCTACGATGGTCGGTAAGTATCCCGGCGAGCTCGGAGACCTGAAAAACCTTTACTGGCAAGGCTTCGAAGAACGCGACAATGTTCGGGAGCGCCCCTTCAATTTTTTTGGGTCGCATGATTTTGGTGGAACCTGCATGGTATATATACCATGCAGGTTCGTCCATTTTGGCCTAAACGCGCGAAAACTCCGCATAATTGCAACGTTTTTTGGCTATGGTAAACACTTTCCGTTGGCCTGGTAACAGGTATATATACCTGTTACCAGGCCAACGTTCAATGCTCCGAATTTTCGCTTGCGGGGGGAGGAGGGCTGTTCTAGGTCGCCATTTCCTATGAAACCGCGAAGAAGCGGCTCCCTGCAGCGAGCCGAGTTAAAGGGTTACTTTGAGATCTGCTTCGTCTCGATACTCCCACGAAGTTCTCGTCTTTGGAACTGCGGGCGACGGCTGCGGCGGTGGGGCCAACACTTACCCGCGCCCGGACTTACTCAAATCGTTTGGAAAGCTGAAGATACAAGGGCAGAGCGGCCACCTCCGCCCGCCGCTGCGATCCACGCGTCCAGGTATACCGCGAGATTATGATGGCAGGGCACTTCATGACGCTTGGCGCCTTTCTCATGTAGCCGCAGCCAGGCCCGCTTGCCGTGCTCGAAGTAGTCCTCGACTCGCAGCGTCGCCGGCGGCACTCACGCGGGCAAAGGTGTAAACCATGACACCGATTAGGGCGCGATCGTGGAGTCCGCTGAGCTCGGTCACGTCGATCGAGTCCAACAGTTGCCGGGCCTGGGTTTTGGTCAGTTTCGGTGTCGGGAAATTGGCGCGTCATTTTCCGTTTCGATGGGAACAACGCCACCGACGTGGACTATACAAATTATCATTAAAGGGCGTGGCCCGAATTCAAAGCTTATATTTCGAGGAATGATAGTTATGGTCATGCACGATCCCGCCCACCCAGACGAGGTGATTCGTGAGCTTTGCTTGGAACCGCTCGAGTTGTCGGTCACTGAGGCCGCCAAGGCGCTCGGTGTTACACAAGGCGCTTTCCGAGCTGCTCAATTGTCGAGCGGGAGTGAGCCCCGCAATGGCTCTCAGGCTCGCCAGAGCTTTTGATACCAGTGCCGAACGATGGATGGCGATGCAGCAACAATACGACCTGTGGCAGGCGCGCAAAGCGGTCAAGCTCGGCAAAGTGCGCTGGCTGGTTGAGCAGCGCAAGGCTGTCGGTGAATAGAGCCCCCAGACGGCCTAGCATCGGCGGCAATATAGCGATTCCGCAGCGAGCTTTTGGGGACGCTCTCCTCTGTTTTCCCGGCTATTCTTATGACTGATAAATTCTGTTATCGATCCCAAGGACTCGTGACATAGACGGGTAGGGCGCTGCGGAATTACAACTCCCTGCGCCGCCCTGCGGGCGGAAGAAGATGGAAAGTGACGCCCCCACAGACCAGCACTTGGGACGCCGGCGAACGTGTCGAGAGCGCATCTCCTCGCTGCTCCGGGGCAAGGGGTTTGCCCTCTCGCGATGTCCCCACCCCTCTACTAGCTCCCGCTCGTTACAGGTTGGAATATATGACCTATGCCGCTCGCCTGTTTGAATGACGGCGATCTTCTAACGAGCTTCTGTCTGACAGACGACCAGTGGGTCGCAATCAAGACGAGCTCTCGAGGCATGAATCTTTCCATGCGTTGTTGTTCGAGCCCGGCGATACCTAAAGTCACTAGTGCATCGTCCAGATAGTTCTTTACATTATCTGCGAGTTCTGGTAGAATTGGAGACATGCCCAGAACGCCGGCCGCTATCGAACTCAACACGCTCACGAAGGCAACTTTGGACCACTTGGTGCGGTCGCCATCGGCACCGCAAGGATTGGCCTTGCGCAGTCGGATTATCTTGGCTGCCGCGACGGGCCAGACCAATCAACAGATCGCCGCCACGCTGCGCATTCCGGAAGTCACGGTCGGCAAGTGGCGCCGGTGTTTTGCGGCCAAAGGCCTGGAGGGGCTGAAGGATGCGGCGCGTTCCGGACGGCCGCCCAAGCATTCCCCGGAGGTCTTGCAGAAAGTGCAGACTCGGGTCTGCCAGCAACCCCAACATTACAGCCGCTGGAGCGTGCGCACACTGGCCGCGGATCTCCAACTGCCGGCCAGCACGGTGCATCAAATGCTG
>WNFC01010474.1_pt1 | contig 14571 bp, 14 predicted proteins | sample 5400541 | NCBI WGS metagenome assembly WNFC01 (sample SAMN13153342, study PRJNA577476) | soil metagenome | isolation source: 120 cm saprolite under Douglas fir tree site 2 hole 2 replicate 1 | place: USA:California | collected 2015-04-18
GCCGCCATTGCCGACGATCGCGTTCCAGTAACGGTCCGTCTCTTCCTGATTCTCCGTCGCGATCTGGAAGGAAAAGGCCTCGGTGTGCCTGAACGCCGGTCCGCCGTTGAGACCGAGACAGGGAATGCCCAGGACAGTGAACTCCACCGTCAGCACATCGCCCTTCCTGCCGCCTGGATAGTCTCCGGGAGCCTCGTGAACAGCGGTTACTTTACTATCCGGAAAGGTGACTGCGTAGAAGCGCGCCGCCTCATGCGCGTCTTTGTTGAACCAGAGGCAGATCGTGTTCTTTGGCTTCATGTTCGGGTGCTCCTTGTGCTCGATCAGGGCGAAGGCCGCGGTCTTTGCGTCGGTCCGATCAGTGACCCACCAGTTCATCTGCTGATCTGCTGCGGCCGACGTCTCAAGTTGGTCGCCACCCGTCCTGCCCTTCTAAATGATATCGCTGGCAGGGATCGACTTCGAGATCCGGGGCTATGACAGGCCAATTTCCGAATGATGCCGATCCAGGTTCCTTGGGGTAGATCAAGCAAATCGGCGTAGCCTTTACCGATCATGCCAAGATAGTCGGCAATTGGGAAGTTAAGAAATGAAGCGAAGTCAACTGCTGACGTGACCGAGTGCTGAGAGGCCCCTCAAGGCGATGCAGGCCCACCACTTTTGGGTATTGACGAATTTCGCGAATGATGTAACAGTGAAGATGAGCTACTAGCAATGATGCGCAAGCCCCATACCGATTGCTGCCCGACACCGGCCACGTTTATGTGGCAAGGTGCGGGGGAAGGTACGTTCATGTAACGGGGGCGCATCCATAACGCGTGGTTTTTCTGAGCCTCCGATACAAATCGGGGGCTTTTGGTTTTTATGGCGCATTTTTCACCAATGCGCAGATAGGAGGCAGCGTCGTCTAACGGCCAGGATGCGGCCCCTTCAAGGCTGAGATGGGAGTTCGATTCTCCTCGCTGCTACCAGCTATGAGCGCACAAACGATTGAACTCGACGGTTTTGAAATTGAGCTTGCATCGGAGTTGTACTGCGATCGCGATGGAGATCACCGCGAGTTAGTAGATCGCGCACGCATCGATCGCAGTCGACTTGGCCATAACGTCGATGAATCAGCGGTGTTGTGCGTGCGGTGCATGAAAGCAATCGCCCTGAAAGCGTGATGCCGGGTCGTCTAGTGGCAGGACCCTGGACTTTGAATCCGGGCACGGGCGTTCGAATCGCTCCCCGGCAGCCAGTTCTTTGACAATTTCGAAATTCCCTCTTCGTCCAATGGCAGGACGCTGCGCTCTGAACGCGGAAATCGTGGTTCGAGTCCACGGGAGGGAGCCGGAGCTATGGTCTATCGGCAGGATGGCTGACCGTCTATCAGCAGGGACGGGTTCAATTCCCGTTAGCGCCGCCATAAGTTTTTTGCGGGAGATTCGTCCAGCGGCTAGGACACTGGCCTCCAGATCCAGTTACGAGGGTTCGAGTCCTTCATCTCCCGCCAAGAGCGAGCATGGTATAGCGGCTGGTGCCTCGGGCCTCCAACCCGATGACGCGAGTTCAACTCTCGCTGCTCGCTCCAAATGCGGAAGTCGTCTAGCGGCGAAGACGCGACGTTGCCAACGTCGAGACCGCGGGTTCGAGTCCCGCCTTCCGCTCCAATGTTCGAGGCGGTGTAGCCAAGACAGCTGGGCATCTGCCTGCAAAGTAGACAATCGGGAGTGCAATTCTCCCCACCGCCTCCAGATGTCCGAAAAGAGTTTTTTCGCTGGTGTAGCTCAGTAGGAAGAGCGCGGGCCTCGTAAGTCCGTGATCGGCGTTCGAATCGCCGCACCAGCTCCGCTGGTATAGCTCAACGGGAAGAGCAGGCGCACGGTAAGCGCCAGACCACAGTTCGAGGCTGCGTGCCAGCTCCAAAATTTTGCTGCTGTGGCCGACATACAAAGGCGCCTGCCTTGTAAGCAGGTCGATGCTGGTGGGAATCCAGCCGGCAGCTCCAAATTCGATGGCGGGATTGGCCGAATGGCTTAGGCACTGGATTGTGGCTCCAGTTACGAGAGTTCGATTCTCTCATCTCGCCCCAAATGGGCGGTTCGTATAAGGGGATTACCCACGGCCTGCAACCGTGAAATGCGAGTTCAAGTCTCGCACCGTCCACCAATTTTGGCTCGGGAACTCGACGGGAGAGTGCTGGTCTGAAAAGCCAGTGGACGCGGTTCGACTCCGTGCCGAGCCACCAGACTAAATGAATGCAAAGTATGTTGAGATTTTGTTTGAAGAATCTGCAATTTCATATTGCAAAAAAGTTGAAGTCATGGCATCTTCAAACATCTTCTTACGAAAGGACGCCCAAATTGGCGGATTTCACAACTAAAACGCTAAGCGGGCAACCCCGGCGAATGAGTTCGCCAGGTTGCTATAGGGCGTCGCTCCGGTCGCGCTAACCAGCTTTAACTGCTGACCTTCGGCGCTCTTCCCGCAAAACCAAAACCTGAGTGCAGCCCCACGAGGGATGTTTGAGCATGGCTCAAAGTCCTGTTCTTCGCTGTTTGACCGCGCCCGGAAATGTTGTCGCCCAGGCGCCATTTGCCTTGATGTGCGGGCTCGCCCGCAAACTCCGGCCTTTGCCGGTCATGAACATGAAAACTGTATTCGAATTCGTGAAGGGAACACTGGCCGGCCAGAACCAGTTCGCCTCGGGTGGACTGCTTCTGATGATCGTCGGTGCAATGGGCGTGTACGTGCGTTCACTGCCCCTGCGTCTGTGGTCATGGGTGGTTTACCAGACCACGATGATGCTGACGGTCACCGACGATGACACAGCATTCGAGTGGATCAAAGAGTGGTTTCTGGAGCAGAAGTTTCTCAAGCGAGTGCGCTGGCTGGATCTGGATACTTCACTGCGCGGTGATGAGGCCGCGCTGATTCCGGCTCCGGGCAGTCATCGTTTCTGGTACTGTGGGCGGCCCTTCTGGGTCTGGTTCTCACGAAAGGATGAGACGCAGGGCTGGACGCCGCGCCGACTGGAGTCGCTGACGTTTCGAACCATCGGACGTGATCCGAAATTTCTGAAACAGTTTGTGCAGGAGGTCATCGCGTGCCACAAACGGAAGATCACGCTGGCATCGTACCTCTACCACTTCGACGAGGGTTGGAGGTACGTGCACGCGTACACGCCGAGGATGCTTGATTCTGTCATTCTCAGGCCGGGTGAAAAGGAACATTTGGTTGAGGACATTCAGACGTTTCGATCGTCCCACGAGCGCTACCGCAGGCTTGGTGTTCCTTATCATCGAGGCTACCTGCTGTATGGGCCGCCCGGTACAGGGAAGACGTCGCTGGTGTCAGCCCTGGGAGCGAAGTTCGGCATGTCCATTTACGCAGTGAACCTGACCGAACTCAACGATCGGACGCTGAAGGTTGCGATCAGTAGTGTTCCGGCTAACTCAGTCGTCCTGTTCGAGGACATCGATTGCATGAAGGCAGGCAATCGCAGGCCTGAAACGGGCGAGTGGGCAGACAAGGCCATTCAGCCTCTCGGTAACGGGAAGGCAGATCCAGCGGACCGTTTGGGGGTCACGCTGTCCGGCCTGCTGAATGTGGTGGATGGTTTTCACGCACCGGAGAACGTTCTGTTCGTGATGACCACTAACAAGATCGAAGCGCTCGATCCAGCGCTGCTGAGGCCGGGGCGTATCGATTACAAACTGTTTCTGGGGAAGGCGGCGCACGTTCAGAAGATCGAACTGTATCGCAGGTTCTTTCCGGAAGTCTCGCAGGATGAAGCCAGCGAATTTGTGGAGTCGCATTTCGCGGAAACGATGGCCGAGTTTCAAGGGCTGCTGCTAAGTCTCGAACAGGAGCAGTCACAGAGCGAGGCGGAGTGCGAGGAGGTTGCAGCACTGATCTAGGAGAAAAGGAGGTCGCAATGCCGTGGTTTATTTTCGTCGTGCTATTCAAGGTTGCTTTCGACGCAATCCGAGAGAGCATCGCAAAAGCACGTAAAGCGAAACCGGCGCCGCTGTGCGCGGATTGCTTCTTCGCACACGTGCAGTACGCGGCGAATGCACAACGTGCGATCTCCTGCACTTTTGGAGGCGGGGTACGTCCGATGATGCTGGATGTGCTGTACTGCACTGATTATCGCGCTCGAGAGCTGCCGTTACGTGATGGTGTGATCGGGTTTGTGCACGACATTACACCGGCAGAGTGAAGGGTGGAGCAGGTCCTGAGGTCTGCTGCACCCTATTGCGAGAAGCGAGAGAGGATGTATGACCGACAACACGTACAACGTAATCAAGCCCGAAAATGGCGTGCCCATCAAGGCCTGGACCAAGGGTGTCCCGCTGGAGGACGCAGCTCGCGTTTTGAACGTCGCCCAGTTGCCGTTCATCTCCAAGTGGGTGGCGGCCATGCCGGACGTGCATTGGGGCATCGGCGCGACTGTGGGCAGCGTGATTCCGACGCGTGGCGCGATCATTCCGGCGGCTGTTGGCGTCGATATTGGCTGCGGCATGATGGCTGTGAAGACTTCCCTGCACGCGAACCATCTGCCCGACAATCTGCACGGCATCCGCACGGCGATTGAGAAGGCGGTGCCGCACGGGCGTACCGACAACGGTGGCAAGAACGACCGCGGCGCGTGGTCGGACGCTCCGGCGCATCACGCGGAAGTGTGGGCGAAGATGGAGCCGAACTACAAGGCGATCGTTGAGAAGTATCCCAAGCTGAACCATGTGCAGCGCGTCAATCACCTGGGAACGCTCGGCACCGGGAACCACTTCATCGAGGTCTGCCTCGATGAGAACGAGAACGTCTGGTTCCTGCTGCACTCGGGATCGCGCGGCGTAGGCAATCGCTTCGGCACGTTCTTCATCGAGTTGGCAAAGTAATGATATGCGCCAGTGGATGATCAACCTGCCGGACAAGGACCTCGCGTACCTGCCGCAGGGCACGGAGCACTTCGAGGACTACGTCCGCGCGGTGCATTGGGCGCAGGACTACGCTCTGGCCAACCGCGAGCTTATGATGCGCAATCTGGTCGCGGCGGTGCAGGGCTCGGGAGAGGTCCTCGCGTTCGAAGCCAATGTGGAAGTCGTAAGCTGCCATCACAACTATGTGACCTGGGAGCACCACTACGGCGAGAACGTGCTCATCACGCGTAAGGGAGCGGTGCGTGCGCGGGAAGGCGATATGGGAATTATTCCCGGCAGTATGGGCGCGCGTTCGTACATCGTGCGTGGCAAGGGCAATCCGGAAAGCTTCATGAGTTGTAGCCATGGAGCCGGACGAGCTATGTCGCGTACCGAAGCGAAGCGCCGCTTCACCTTGGACGATCATGCCAAGGCGACGGCGGGTGTCGAGTGCCGTAAGGATCCGGACGTCATCGACGAAACGCCGATGGCGTACAAGTCCATCGATGCGGTGATGGAAGCGCAGCGAGACTTGGTGGACGTGGTGCACACGTTGCGCCAGGTAGTCTGCGTGAAGGGCTAAACGGGAGAGGGCTGAAAGGTTCTCTCCCTTCATCCGGGTGTAGGGTAGCGACCACCCACATGTCTTGGGCACATGTCCACGCAGGTTCAACTCCTGCCACCCGGACCATTTCTTTCAGCGTTAAGCGATTTGTGGCGCGGTAGTAGCGTAGGACAATACGAGAGGCTCATAACCTCTAGACGCGGGTGCAAATCCTGCCCGCGCAACCAAGCTCTTGACATTTTCGCAGTATCCGCCTTCACCAAAAGGCGTTTTCGCCGTTGCCAGCTTTTGCCTACGCTGCCCGTTCAAGCGCGAAGTAGTGCTCCGCATCGAGATCGGAAATTAGCCCAGGCTGAACCGGGCGCCATCCCAGCTGTTTCCGGGTTTGCGCGCTAGAAGCCGGGCCGTCGATAGCAAGAAAGTGCGCGATCCAACCAAAATGGCTACCTGCCTCCTCGCTGGACTTGGAGAAGACCGGCAGGTTCAGGCGCCGGCCGATTATCTCAGCGATGTCGCGAACCGATACTCCCTCGTCGGCAACGCCGTGATACGTGGCTCCGGCGGAACCCTTCTCAAGCACAAGCCTGTAAAGATGGGCAGCATCGAGCCGGTGCACTGCGGGCCATCGGTTAAGCCCGCCGCCGATATATGCCGAAGCCCCCGTTTCACGCGCGATGTTGATGAGAGCCGGAACGAAGCCGTGATCGCCTTCGCCGTGCACAGATGGAGGAAGCCGCACGATGGACACGCGGGCGCCACGCTCTGCCATAGCAAGAGCTGCATCCTCCGACTTACGAGGAAAGGCGGGATTCGGCGCATCACCTTCCGTTGCAAGGGGGCCTTGGCGTCGAGCGACCAACGTACCGGAAGTGACGATTAAGAGCCGGTCAGAGCCAGCAAGAGCGGCGCCGACCGTCTCGATGGCGCGCCTATCCGCCTCGGCGGCAGGCGCATAGTTTGAGAAGTCATGGATGAAGGCAGTGTGGATCACGGCATCGGCATCGGCCGCTCCGCTGCGCAGGCTCTCTACATCTTCGAGCGAACCGCGCTGTACTTCCGCACCCGCGGCCGTGAGCGATCCGGCTGCTCTGTCAGAGCGAGCGAGACCGAGCACCCGATGATCGGCCTCGATCAGCTCTCGCACGATGGCGGAACCTATAAAGCCTGTGGCACCTGAGACGAATACACGCATATCAAAACTCCTTTTCCTGTTTACCGATTGAGTCAAGGTTGGCAACCACTTCAGAGGGAATCTGGAGTGTCGAAGCCCGAAGATTCTCGCGAAGATGTTCCGGGGAAGACGTTCCCGGAATCAGCAGGATGTTGGGCGAACGCTGGAGAAGCCAGGCAAGCGCAAGCTGCATGGGCGTCGCCTGACGTGAGGCTGCGGCTGTATTGAGTATCGACGACTGCAACGGGGTAAAGCCTCCCAATGGGAAGAACGGAACATAAGCTATGCCCTGCACCGCGAGGTCATCAATGAAGGCGTCGTCCGTCCTCTGGGCCACGTTATAGAAATTCTGGACGCAAACTATCTCGGTAATGCTCTGGCCCTCAGCGAACTGTTTCGGAGTAACGTTGCTCAGACCGATGTGGCGGATGAGCCCCTGACGCTTGAGTTCGATGAGCACGTTCAGCGGTTCCTCAATCGAGACCCCCGACGGTTCCGTGAATCCGCCGACACGCAGATTGACGACATCGAGAGCGTCGAGGCCGAGATTTCTGAGATTGTCATGAACGCCGTCCATCAGTTCCTGGCGGGAAAGAGCCGGAATCCAGGACTTGTCCGCTCCGCGTCGAGCACCCAGTTTCGTGACGATCACGAGACCGTCCGGATAAGGATGGAGCGCCTGTTTAATAATTCGATTGGTCACATGCGGGCCGTAGTAGTCGCTGGTATCAATGTGGTTCACGCCGGACTCTATTGCCTCGTGCAGAACAGCGATGGCGGCGTCAACGTCGCGTGGCGGTCCCCAGACGCCCGGGCCGGCAAGTTGCATTGCACCGTAGCCCATGCGATTCACTGTTATCGAGGTGCCGGGCAGGGGGAAGCTCCCGGCGAGATCAGTCTGTGCAATCATTTCGTTTCTCCTTCCTTGGTTATCGTTCGCACTCTTCTGTTGCTACAATGCTTAGATGAAGGATTCTTCAGGTTTGGAGTTCGCATTATGCCGGCAGCCACGTTAACTGCGTTTGAGCCAAGAAAGACGCCTGTTCAAGCGAGGGCGGAGGTCACGGTCGAGGCGATTTGTGAGGCGACTATTCAGGTTTTGCTGAGCCACGGAGCGGACCAACTAACCACCACGCGGGTGGCGGAGCGTGCCGGGGTTTCGGTAGGAACGCTGTATCAGTACTATCCCAACAAGCAATCGTTGCTGTATGCCGTGATGGAGGAACATCTCGATAGGGTTGCGACGGCGGTAGAGGCTGCGTGCGAGGAGTCGTGCCACAAGCCGCTCGCTGAAATGATCAGGCACGTGGTCGAAGAGTTTGTGGATGTCAAGATGGATCGCGCGGATATTTCCGTAGCTCTCTATCAAGTCGCGGCGGACGTGGGTGGTCTTGGTAAAACGGGCTGGCCAGCGGATGCGGAAGGCCGTAGAGGCGATGCTTCAAACCGCGCCGGATACGGAGTCGCCACCAGACAGACTTGCCATCGACATGATGCTTGCAGCGATGTCGGGCGTAATGCGCTCCATGCTGGAGGCGCGTCCGGCTCCAACAACGGTTCGTAAGCTGCGCGAGCAACTGGTGCTTCTTTGTCGGTCCTATATGGCGGTCGCAACGGCCCAGCGTTAATGGTGCCAGCGGAGGGACTCGAACTCTCAAACACCTGTTGCTAAGTTTCAGCCGGGCTCACGCACCTGTACAAAATTGGCCGAAGGTACAGATCCGCAAAGATCCCGACAAGGACGGCAACTGGGACGACCTCATCATCAAACGTGGGATCAAGAGCGGGCCCGCAAACCCGTGCTGAAAATCAATGAGGAATCGAAGTCGGCTCTCGAAAACCTGATTTCACAATCCAAATGCCGCTACGTATTCAGCCAGCCCAGGCACCCCGACCGGAAACTCCAGCCCTAGGTGCTCGCAGATCCACATCATCCTCCTATGGATGACGCCCCAGCCGGGCGTAGTGGGCCTTCTTCTGCGCCGTCAGCGTTAGCGACCCTTGCGCAGGCCGCGCGCTCGGGGACCACTGTTAAGGTCTGGGACCTCTTCGCCGAGGGCGGTGGCTAAATCGATTTGATGATCTTGCTCCTGCACGAGGATCTGGCGAATCTGTTCCGCCATGGCAAATTCTCCAAGCGCTTCGCATTGCCGGATGCGGTCGCGGTAATTGCGAATAGTGTCGTTTTCATTTTCGAGATCGAAGCGGAGCATCTCTTTCGCGTCTTTCGATGTGCGCACCGGCTTGGGCGTGACCGCCGGCATTTTGCCGAGATAGTCGATCTGCCGCGAGATAGTCAGGGCATGTTCGAGTTCCTGCTTGGCGTGGATTTCGAGCTGGGCGGCGATGTCCATGTATTGCGCGCCGCTGAGCACCTGGGAATAGACTACGTAGCCGATGATTGCTTGATATTCGCGGGCCAGGTCTTCGTTTAACAGTTCGGCGAGGCGGTCGCGGGAAATTTCGTTTTCGTTGGCGGCGGATTTGGTTTCAGGCATTTTGATTTCTCCTTTGAGTTCCAGTGATGATGGCTGCCTCTCAAGCCATCCTCGGTTCGAACCTACGGCTGGCTCGAAGACGCTTGCCGCAGCACTACCTGCGACGAGTCCTTGATATCGGTAACGATCAGGAATCTTCGCGATGATGCCGAGGAAGACGATCCGCCCGCCGCCGGCTTCTTTAAAGGGCCAATCGCCTGCGCGATTGCTGCTCCGTCGAGATTCGGTTCAAAACCGCAAGAGGTTCAAGACACTTTCTCCACACAAATCTAAGTGGGCGAGCCCAACGGGCTCGCCCTGAACACCAGTCGATGCTGGCTGCCAGGCCGGCGAAACGTCCGGCGTGCCGGCGCGCGGGGATCTGACCGGTGCGACCTAGGCTGCAGCTTTCCCTGTCGAACCCGAAGCATTGGCTGCCTGTTCGATGAGAGAGGCAACCGCGGCTGGCTGCGAGACGTAAACAGCATGACTCCCCTTCACTTCGATAACTTTTGAGCCGGAGCGTTTCGACATCGCACGCTGAGCGTCGGGTGGAATCATCCGGTCCTCGGTAGAAACCAAGTACCAACTCGGCTTGGATTTCCATCCGGGCTCGCTAATAGTCCCGCTGAGAGCCTGCACGCCCCACGGAACCTGAGAATCGGCCATGAAAGCAGCCAAACCAGGATCCACATCGGCGGCGAATGAAGCAGGGAATTTCGCCCGGTCCAAGAAAAGGAAACCGTCCTGAGGCGGCAAAATTGGGGGCACTGGCGCGCCCGGTGGAGGATTTTGGATCAGCGATTCCACCGACTCGCCGCGGTCAGGGGCAAATGCTGCGATATAGACAAGCCCCGCCACCTTGGGATCGCTCCCAGCCTCCGTGATGACGGCGCCGCCATACGAATGGCCTACCAGGATGACTGGGCCGTCCTGCGCGGCAATCCTCCGCTTGGTCACGGCTACGTCGTCGGCCAGCGTGATGGTTGGGTTCTGCACCACCGTGACGGTGTAGCCTTTCTTTGTAAGTGCGTTGTAAACACCCTGCCATCCCGAGCCGTCCACGAAACCGCCGTGAACCAACACTATGTTCTGAATTTTCCGTTTGTCTGGCATTGGCTTGACCTCTTCTTTTGAATTTGAGCTCCAAAGCAACCTCACCTATAAATCCGCTGGCTTCATTTTCGAACATGACCTCGTGCCCCGTCGGGAAACTTGGCTGGTGCAACCCGGCCTCCGCGAAAGCGCACAGGCCGGATGACACTAAGCAGCCTTCTGTTGGCCCTTCCCGATGAACGCCAGCAAGTCGGCATTGATCTGGTCCGCATTGGTTGTGGGCATCCCGTGCGGAAAACCTGGATACACCTTCAGGGTTGCACCCTTCACAAGCTTCGCGGACTGTAACGCGGCTGCGCCGATCGGTACGATCTGATCATCGTCGCCGTGAAGGATGAGAGTGGGCACGTCGAACATCTTCAAATCTTCCGTAAAATCCGTCTCGGAGAAAGCCTTGATGCAGTCATAGCCGGCCTTTACTCCTCCCATCATGCCCTGGAGCCACCACTTCTCCCGAATCCCTTCGGAAATCTTGGCGCCCGGCCGGTTGTAGCCGTAGAACGGAAGGGTGATGTCCTTGTAAAACTGCGGCCGATTCTTCACATATTGAGCTCGCAAGTCGTCGAACACTTCGATCGGCGCGCCCGCAGGATTCTTGTCGGTCTTCACCATCAATGGTGGTACGGCGCTAATGAGAACGGCCATGGCAACTCGCTTTGAGCCATGCCGGCCGATGTAACGGGCGACTTCTCCACCGCCGGTCGAGTGGCCCACGTGAATAGCATTCTTCAGATCAAGTTTCTCTGTGAGGGCAGCGAGATCGTCTGCGTAGGTGTTCATCTCGTTGCCGTCCCAAGTCTGTTCTGAGCGACCGTGGCCTCGGCGGTCATGGGCGATCACCCGATAGCCCTGCTGACCGAAGTACAACATCTGTCCGTCCCAGTCGTCCGCGGTGAGCGGCCACCCGTGACTGAACACTATGGGCTGGCCTTTTCCCCAGTCCTTGTAGTACATCCGTGTGCCGTCTTTTGTGGTGATCGTGGGCATGGAATGTTCTCCTTTTTGACTGCTCCAGGGACGTCTGCCGAACAACGGGTATTCGAATCACGCCGTACGCACTCGCTAGGGGTGAAACCGAACAGTTGCAAAGAGGTGAGTGTGGCGAAAATTGCCAAAACCAATAATTGGGCGCGTAAATCTGGACTACTGCTCCGCACTCGTTTCTTCGAGAACGCGGATTATTTGTTCCCAGGTACTCGTATCGCTAAACTCACGCTTATCCGGGGAAGCGTTCGACATTTCCCGTTCAGGCTCATGTGAATCGAAACTCGGCTTCACTTCGAACACCCCTCGACTATGCCGCAGAGGAGTCACCGCTGCATCACGAAATAGAATGGTTTTCACGTACCCCACTCGGTGCACGGCTGAATAACTAGATAGTGTTAAGGGCTAGAGGCCGGAAGGGGCAGTAGGGGGCCCGACCAATATGCGAATCCCTATGATTCGGGATCTTTTGATACCACTATCGGGTAGTGGCGGGGGCGCGACAAAGTACGGTCAGAGCTGGATAATGCCCCGGCGCACACCGATTGCGACCGCCTGAGTCCGATCGCTGGCGCCCAACTTCTCCATTACGTGTTTGATGTGGACCTTAACGGTCTCTTCGGAGATGAACAGCTTTTCGGCAATGTCACGGTTACGGTTGCCGCCGGCGATCTGCCGTAGCACGTCTATTTCTCGTGCGGTGAGCGATTCATCTCCGTAGTGCTCTGCCAACTGGGCTGCTATTTGCGGGGGAATCGGTTTTTTCCCGGCATGGACTTTGCGAATCACCTCGACTAGTTCTTTCGGAGGCATGCTCTTAAGCACGTAGGCACGAGCTCCCGCCTCGAGCGCCCGTTGAATTTCGACGTCGCCCTCGAACGTGGTCAAGATGATAGCCCGCGCTTCCGGGAACTCGTTCCGGATAGTAATCATTGTGTCAATGCCGCTCATGTCGGGAAGCCGTAGATCCAGAAGGATGACGTCAGGCTGGTGTTCGCGAAATTTCTGGACCGCGTCATGCCCATTGAATGCTTCAGCAATTAACATCATATCGGGCTGGTTTCGAATGACGGTCGCAATTCCCTCGTGGACCAGGGGATGGTCGTCCACGCAGAGAATTCGGATATGGGCGGACTCGTTCATTTATCCAGCTCGCTTGTTGAGATCGGAGCGACCCTTGGTCTTTCCTGCATATAGTTTCACCAACCATTTAGACGCGCCATGGTTCGATTTAGATTCGAAAGCCAGCGCAGCGGGAACCGATAGCTCAATCTCGGTGCCGCCTGCCGGACGCGTCCAGACCGTCAGCTGACCACCGATTCTTTCCGCCCGCTCGCGCATGCCCGAGAGCCCCCAATGCCCTTCGCGTCCTGAGCGCAATACTTGTGGATCAATACCGAAGCCGTTGTCGCGAACAAGTACTCGCAACTGCTTCACGCTATACTCGATCTCCACTTCAATAGAGCTGGCTTGTGCATGGCGAAACGAGTTTACCAAAGCTTCGCGCCCGATCCGATAGACATCATCGCGGATGACCGGGTGTAGCGGTCGCGGCTGGCCCTCTACAATCACCCGGTAGTCGATTTGCTGCTGAAGGCTCAACTCCTCCGGAATTCGCGAAAATGCTTGAGCAAGATCACGCAATTCGTAGCTTCGCGAACGAAGGCCTCGAAGCGTATTTCGGCCATCTTCAATAACGTCCTTCATCAACGTAAGAACGCGGGAAACCATTGGCTTCACCGGCGAGTTCTCTGGCAGGCGATCATCGGCGACGTGCAGTTGCATGGAGGCACTCAAGAAACCTTGCAAGAGCGTGTCATGCAGCTCTTGCGCAATCCGCGTCCGCTCGGCAAGCCGCTCCTCAAATCGCACATTCATTTGGTGTGTTAACCGGCGCAGTCGGAACCGGTACAGAAGGAGAATTCCTGACCCAACGACCAATATGCACGCAGACCGGAACCACCATGTCTGCCAGAACGCGGGCGCCACGGTAACAGCAACCACAGCCTCTGGGCCATTCCATTCGCCGTCACCGTTGCTGGCGATTAACCGAAACCGGTAGGAACCTGGACCAAGATTCGTATAGACAGCTTCTCGTGTTGCCACCGGCTCGCTCCACGTGCGATCAAAGCTATCGAGCATGTACCTAAAACGAACGCGTTCAGGCACAGCCAGGCTCAAACCCGTGTAGTCAAATGTAATTCGTTTGTGAGAGGAAGGAATCCGAACCGAGTTACCGAGACTTACGGCGTTGTTGTCGGCTGAAATAGCCTCTACGTGGGGAATCGCTGGTGGGGAGTTGTCTGTGATGTGAGACGGATCAACAACGGAGAGACCGCGAGTCATTGAAAACCAGATCTTGCCTGAAGAGTCTGCAACTACCGAGTTGCTTCTCCTGGCCACCTCAGTGCTTTGCAGGCCATCCGCAAGGCCATACTCGCGAACATCGGCCATGGTCACGGTCCCGCTTGCAAGTTTGTCACGTTGAACCCGCAGCACGTGGGTCGAAGTGGCGATCCACAGCCATCCTTTCTGATCCTCTGCGATCCCATATATTTGACTGCGCAACACGCCGGGCACGTCCCGAGGAACCTGTACGCGACCGGAGCTGAAGAGCGCTACGCCATTCGACGTTCCGATCCAGAGCACACCAGAAGAGTCTTCAAACAGGCAATTCATATCATCTGAAGGCAAGCCGTCTCGTGCCGCATAGGTAGTCCAATGCCCATTTGACAACGCGCTCAAGCCATTCGGAGTAGCGAACCACACCGCGCCGTCAAGCCATTCGGAGTAGCGAACCACACCGCGCCGTTGCGCGTCTCGATAATTGAATCAACCGTATTGGAAGCCAGACCGTTTGTGGTCGTAAAGGTGACGAATTGCCCGCCTTTGAGCTTGCTGACACCACCGCTGAGGGTCCCGGCCCAAACCGCACTGTCGTGACCTTGGTGAACGGTGTACACGCTGTTTTGCGCTAACCCATTCGTTCTGGTGTAGGTGTGCGCTGTAACTGTACCGTTGTCGTAGTCGAGACGCGTCAGGCCGCCGTGTTGCCTTCCGATCCAGATTTCATGATTGCGCCCGCTGATTGAATAGATCACATCTTTGGCCAGCAGCGCCGGTTCAACAGCCTGAACCCGACCGTCGTTAAGCAGGTACAGCCCGCCCCCTGCAGGAGCAAACCAAGTATGATTGTCGGCGTCAACGTAAATAGGCCCGTTGGTTTCCGAGGGTAAACCCGCGGCCTTGGAATAAGTCAAGAATGCGCTGTCCCGGATACGCTCCACGCCTCCCGCACCCCCGATCCAGAGATTGCCTTCACGGTCCTCGAATAAGGCGTCCACAGCGCCATTC
>WNFC01017744.1_pt1 | contig 14571 bp, 13 predicted proteins | sample 5400541 | NCBI WGS metagenome assembly WNFC01 (sample SAMN13153342, study PRJNA577476) | soil metagenome | isolation source: 120 cm saprolite under Douglas fir tree site 2 hole 2 replicate 1 | place: USA:California | collected 2015-04-18
ACGTCACATTCCTCACTCGATCGCCACAATGCGACGAAGATTGATCCTTGCACTCGCCAGAAGCGTTCCACGATGTCCCTGCTGCGCCCGAAGAAGGCCACGAAACAATCGCATGCGCTTATGACGCAGTAAGACTAGGAGGCGGGGCCGTAATTCCCCTCTTCGGCAAGCCACCATGGCCCTCCAGCCGGGTGAGCCTGCCCGTGCGCATCAGGTGGCGGCGAACCGGCACCTCTATCCGCCATATGCCGTAGCTGATCGCCACGACGGCGCTCATCGCCACAAAGATCGATAGCGCGAGTCTGCTGGGCGGCACCAAGTCGATCAGGACCGATCCGAACGAATTGTGGATCAGGTACAGCGGGTAGGAAATCCCGCCCAAGGCCAATGCCGCACGGCTAAGGCGTGGTCCCGTCTGTATGATGGTGCTTGCGTAGATCGCGCCGGCGCCTGCAAGGACGATGGCTCCGGTCAGCCATATATTGGGTCGAACGCGATTGGCGAAAACATCCGAGTCGACGGAGGCACCAATTGCCGCGAAGACGAAGGCAAGCGAGAGCGCAGCGGCCAGCAGCCCGCGATCTACGACGGTACTGCTTTCGCTTCGAACGAGAAATATCGCTATGCCGACCGCGAAGTATGGCGCGAAGTCCAACGCCAGCAGGGTATGGAGCTTCGGTAACGTCACGAACAGGCCGAGGAGCGCAAGGCCGAGCCACACCGCCGCAAAGATCCGCAAGCGCTGGACGAAGTTACTGCTCCCGACCAGCAGTATCGTCACACCGACATAAAAGAAGATCTCGTACATGAGTGACCAGTACACGTCGTCGATGTAAGGCACGCCGAACAAGTGCGGCACCATCGTGAGGTTTCCGAGGATGACCCAGCCACCGGGCGCCGGACCCACCAATTGCCGGACGACAACGGTGATGCCGAGGCAGATCACGAACGCGGGCCACAGCCGAACGAACCGCGCAAAGGCAAACTGCCCGCGTGTGCGGCCTGTCGCAGACTGCGTTATGACGTAGCCACTGATCATGAAAAAGAGCGGCACGCCCAGATATCCATAGGACGCGGCGGTCTGGATGTCAGGCGCAAACGCAGCTGCGTAGCTGCGATAGTAGAACAGGTGGTGGAACGCCATGACGGCAGCGGCCGCCAGAATGCGCAAGAGATCGATTGCCGCAAATCGTTGTTTGGCTTGCATTTGCTGTCCAGCCGCCATGACTTGACCTCAGTCCAACGATTGTCCCGCGGTGGTGGCTGACGCGAGGCCTCAAGCGCATCTTTTGGGTCGTGGCGCCGCAAGTCGTGTGGTCTTTTTAAGGTCGCAGAGACGCCCACGACGACGCGCAACAAGCGGGTGCAATCGTCGGCGCCTCAGTTTTGATCGTGATCGGCAACGACTCCGCAGCTTCCGTCGGTCGTCGGAGAGGAGATCCTGATAGCGTGGCACGTTCCAGGTGTGTTCCAGCACCTCCCACTCGCCGAGCCTGCCGCCCAGCCAGGCGTCGAAGTGATCCTTGATTTTCGTTCCCGGCGGGTTCGGATACAGCGAATTGATATGAGCGGTTCCGTCCCGATCCAGTCTTGCAGGCAGGGCTTCGACGACCCTGCGCAGAAGATCAGTGCCGTCTATTCCGCCGCTCCAGAAATTGTCGCCGGCCTTGGCAGCCGTATCGGGTGCGTAAGGAACGTTTGCTATCAGCAGATCACACGTTCCGTCGATCGAGTTGAAGAGATCGCTCAGAACGAAATCGGTGTTGCTCTTCTCATTCAGCACCGCATTGAACTTGGCAAAGGCCATTGCGCGCGGGCTGACGTCTCCGCCGACGACGCTGGCGCAATGATCGCTCGCCAGAATGGCGTGGACACCGGAGCCCGTTCCAAGATCGATGCCGCGTCTGCGGGATTTGGTCCGCTTGACCAGTCCGCCGAGAATGAAGCTCTCGCCCCACAGCCACATGACTTGATTGATTGCAGTATTCTTCGCTGCCTGATCGGTGACGAGGTACTTCCCGTAGCACGGAAACAAAGAAAGGTTTGCCTCCAGAGAGTCGCCGTCCTTCTCGGCCAATCTCATTTCGAGCGCCGTATCGACGAATTCGGGTGAGATCAGGTTCGCAAGGGCGCCTGCGCTCACCTGATGGCCATCGACGAACAGCTTGATCAGGTTGTCGACCGCGTCTTCCGGTCGAGCAATCCAATTGGGCCGCATCACTTGCCAGAAATTCACCCCCAGGCGAGGGAACACCCCGAGGCGCTTTGCGCAGTTTGCCGTATCATAGCCGCAACGCCGGAGTTCCTCGATGAAACGGGCCATTCGTTCGTGCCGTTGTGGGATTACCGGAAGCGGCATTTCTCGTGAAATTGTCTGTAGATGCATTGGTCTCGCCCTTTGTCGATGGAATTTCGTGGAAATGCGACCCCAACGCCCAGTGACGCTCGTGATTTTGGTCGGGGAACTCATGCCTGGTTCGCGCTGCATCGCATCAAGTTTTGGCGACCACAGAAGGGCCAGCCGGTCTTTTCGTATTGCCCCGAATGCTGAGCCAACCGACCGGCCAGCATCAGAGATCCGGAGTTGATCGATCGCGGCAACCTCACTAGACAGCTCACAAAGGAATGCCCACCAGCGACAGAATTCGCTTCGTTTCGGGAAGCTAATGGGGTGTTTGACGCTGGCGGGCACCCATCGATGTCTAGTTGTTGTTCCGGTTCATGGCTGCCTCCTTTCCCTAAGTCCCAGCGGCGACCGGGCGGGTCGTCGCGATTGTAGATGCCGAAAGTCAGACCGAACTCGTGTGATAACCACGTTATCTTTCAGATCGTGCGGGCGACTTTTGAGCGTCGCTGATTCTCGCAGAGCCACAGAGATCGTGGGCGGGATCTTGGGCGGCAGTCTGGCGCGTCGCTGACGGCTTGCGCATTGGCCGGTCAATCGCCGCGGTTTGAGCGCTGGGAGTTGATGGCTGCCCCCTCGTCGAATCTTTGTTGTAGCGACGCCGCGAGGATTTTCACGTACGGTCCAGACCTGAGTTCATGGACATCGAACTTGAAGCTGTGCATTCGTAGAGTACCGGCGACTGCACGCCACGTTTTGTAATCGAGCCGATCAGAGGAACTGAAGAACACATCGACTGGGCCGGCATAGGATCGGGGCCGGTAGTTGCGAATCGCCTCCCAGGAGCTGAGGATTACCCGGTAATTGGCGGACAGCGGGTCCGCGGCACCAGGGATAGGGACGGTCTCGCGCTTTCCAAGGTGGTGCCTCAGTTTGCTTTTGATGAAGCGCTGCCGCTCGGCCAGCGTGCCCGACGTCACGCCCCTCACGTACTGCAGCACTCGGCACAACTTCGTTGGGTATGGCCATATCTTCGTGGGGAACCGGGCCGCGATGATCGCCAGCAGGGCGACGTGCTGCCCCGCTGCGGTCAACTGGCGGGCGGCCTCGAAGGCCAGGGGGGCGCCCATGCAATGCCCGGCGAGCAGATAAGGTCCTGCAGGCTGGAAACGGCGGATCCGCTCGACCTGGAAGCGCGCCAGCGCCTCCACCGTATTCAGCGGCTCCTCTCCGTCATAGCCTGGCGGCTGGACGACGAGCACCGGCTGGTCGGCTCCCAGGTGCCGCGTCAGCGGCCCTATGTAGAAGATATTGTCGCGGTCTCCGGTGAGAAAAAAGACGGCCGGCTTGGTTCCCTTGAGATTGATCGGCACGATCGCATCCGGAACATTCCTGAGCGCTTCCGCCTCCCGCAGCCGGGCCATGACCTCCGCTTTTCGGCTGGCCAGCGCTTCCAGCATCTCGGCATCGAGCTTGCCTGCGGGAGCGCTGCATTTCAGCCGATCTCCTTCGATCCATAGTCTGACGTCCCGCCGCCGGAGCTCAGAGAGGAGGGTGGCGGAATCCGTCACAGATCGAACTCCTGGTGCACGGCTGCCACCCTGGAACCAGCCGCGACGTTCGAGAGCAGGAACGCGTCGATGAGCTCCGCAAGCTTTGCGATGGTCATTTGTTCGAACAGGCTTGCGAGGTTGATGGTGACCCCGAAGGTCACGTCTATCTGCTCGACGAGCTCGATGGCGTTCAGTGAATCGCCCAGATCGAAGAAGTCTTCGTCGATCCCGATACTGTCGATATTGAGGATCTCCTTCCACATCGCCGCGACGGCCTTTTCCGTGTCCGACGTGGGCGCGCCGCCCTTGCCGACATCGGCCGTCTCCGTCGAAGGAGACGGCAGGGCCTTCCTGTCGACTTTTCCATTCGGCGTGAGCGGAAGGGCGTCCAACGAGACGAAGCGCGTCGGCACCATGTAGGCAGGCAGGGTCTTTTTCAGCGACGCCCGCAGCTCATCGATGCTCAGTGCAGCGCCGGTGTGCGCGACGACATACGCCACGAGCTGCTTGTTTCCACTGTCATCCTCGCGCGCCACGACCGCGCTGGACTTCAATTGGGGTTGGCTAGCGAGGGCTGCCTCGACCTCGCCGAGTTCAATGCGATAGCCGTGGATTTTGACCTGGTCGTCGATGCGACCCAGATAGTCCAGCGTCCCATCCGGGCGCTGGCGGGCGAGGTCTCCGGTCTTGTAAAGACGCGTCCCCGGGATTCCGCTGAACGGGTCGGGCAGGAAGCGCTCGGCGGTCAGTTGCGGCCTGTTCAGGTAACCCCGCGCCACGCCTGCCCCGCCGATATACAACTCTCCCATCTCACCCGGCGGCACCGGCTGCAGGTGTTCGTCGAGGACGTAGAGCTGCGTGTTGGCGATCGGGTGGCCGATGGGCACGGGCCCCGTTCGCGGATCTTCCGGCTTCACCTCATAGACGCAGCAACCGACCACCGTCTCGGTGGGGCCGTACTCATTGATCAGCCGCGGCGGAGAAGCGAGGCCACGCCACAGCCAAAGGCTTTCCGCGAGAAGGTTTTCACCGCCAATTACGAAGGCTCGCGCCATGCCCTCTGCCTGCGCCGGAGAAATCTGCTGGGTGAGCAGCGCCAGATGTGCCGGTGTGATCTTGACCAGTCCGCGGTCGCCGGCGCGGTGCAGGGCGGCAAGCAGGCTCTGGGCGCCGAAATCCTCGGGCAGCAACTCGGCCGTGCCGCCGGACAGCAGGGGCGTGTAGAGGCTGGTGACCGTGAGGTCGAAGGACAGGGACGTATGAACCGGAACGCTGCATCCCGGCGCGAGCGCATAGGCCTTGATCGCCCACCACAGATAGTTGACGAGCCCGCTATGGACGATCATCGCGCCCTTCGGCTTGCCCGTCGATCCTGACGTGTAGATCACATAGGCAAGATCCGACGGGCAGGCGACAGGTGCCGGATTTTCGCTGGCCTCCTGGTCGATCATGGGCCAGGCGGTGTCGAGGTAGATCGCCTTGTCGCCGGCCGAAGCAAACAGCGGCTGGCACTTCCGTTCGGTCAGAACGACCCGCGGCTGCGCGTCGCCGATCATGAACGAAAGCCGCTCCGGCGGGTAAGCCTGGTCGAGCGGCACGTAGGCGCCGCCGGCTTTCCAGACCGCCAGCAAGGAGATGACCATTTCCGGCGAGCGCTCGAGGCAGACGCCGACCAGCACATCGGGGCCGACGCCCCGCCTGCGAAGGTGATGCGCCACCTTGTTGGCGCGCTCGTTCAGCTCCGAGTAGCTGAGCCGCCGCTCCCCGAAGACCAGGGCCACGGCTCCTGGCGTCAGCGCCGCCTGTTTCTCGAACAGCTCATGGGCGCAAACCTGCGGAAACGCCGCGTGGGTATCGTTCCACTTCCGAAACAGCCCCGTTGACTCGTAGTGATCCATTGACTTCCCTTCCACTAAAGCGACGACCCCACGACTTCCTTCATGACTTCATTCGATCCCGCATAGATGCGCTGGACTCGGCCGTCAGCCCACATGCGTGCGATCGGATATTCGTCGACGTAGCCGTGGCCGCCGTGCAGCTGCAGGCACTCGTCGATGATTCTGCCCTGGCTGTCGGTAAGCCAGTATTTGGCCATCGCCGCGGTGACGGCATTGAGCCGTCCGGCGATGAACTGCTGGATGCAGCTGTCGATGAAGACGCGTCCGACATAGGCTTCGGTCTTGCACTCGGCCAGCCTGAATCGCGTGTTCTGCGAGTCCGGCTGGGCGAGTTCCTTCCGCTCCTTCACGTGCCGGATCGTGGCTTCCACGGCGCACTCGGCGGCGGCGATGGCGCTCAAGCCAATCGACAGCCGCTCGTATGACAGCTGCTCCATCATCTGCAGCAGTCCACGGCCTTCTCCTGCACCCAGCAGGTTTCGGGCGGGAACGCCAACGCCCTCGAAGAACAACTCGCAGACGTCCACGGCATGTCGGCCGATCTTGTTGAGCGGACGGCCCACCCGATAGCCCGGCAAGTCCGTGGTCTCGAGGACCAGCAACGAAAGCGCCTTGAGACCGGACGCTTTGGGATCCGTCCGTACGGCGAGGCAGATCAAGCTCGCATTGAAGGCGTTGGTGATGAATGTCTTGGCACCGTCGATCACATAGTGATCGCCTTCCTTGCGGGCCGTCGTCTTGATGGCCTTCAGGTCAGAACCGCAATCGGGCTCCGTCATTGCGATCGCACCCACCAGCTCGCCGGAGATCATCCGCGGCAGCCAGCGGTGCTTCTGCTCTTCGCTGCCGTAGGCGAGGATGTACTTCGCCACGATGCTGTGGTTGCCCAACCCGAAGTTGATCGCTGCACGGGCGAGTTCCTCGACGATTACGGCTTCATGCGCGAACGTTCCGCCACTGCCGCCATATTCCTGGGGTACCTCGGGGAGGAGCACGCCCATGCTGCCCGCCTTGGGCCAAACGTCGGCGTCCGGGTAGCCCTGCTTGCTCCAGCGGTCCTGGTGTGGCGCAAGCTCGTTCTCGATGAATTGGCGCACCTTCTTCCGGAACGCCCGTGCGTCGTCGGTCATCCATGGAGAGGCCGGACACGACGAAACTTGCTCCCCAGTCACTGACCCCTCCGATAGTCCTACGCGGGGGAGCCGTTGACGACCACACTACCCACGCGCGAACGATGGATTCGCCCACGGTCCGGAGCCAGTGATCTTTTTGAGATGGTCAACAAGAGTGGATGCTCCCTCTGGATTGTCGGCGGCTTGGATGGTTTCTTTCAGTACCGAATTCGAGGACGCCGACGAGCACCTCCAACCGCGTTGAGGCTCACCCTGGTCATGTTGAACACCCTGGTCATGTTGAACACCCCCAAAAATTTGTCATGTTGAACATCGTCAAGAATTCCATCCTCGGGGTCACCCGCTTCTTCGGCTACGACATCGTGCCCCTGCGCGCGATGAAGGAACGGGACTTGGCCCTCCATCTGCGCGCCGTCCTGGCGCAGGCGAACGTCGACTGCATCCTCGATGTCGGAGCAAATGTCGGCCAGTATCGCGACTTCCTGCGCAACAAGGTCTGTTACAGGGGACACATCGTCTCGTTCGAGCCCGTCAGCCGAAATGTCGATCTGCTGCGCGAGCGCGCCCGCTTCGACAACGCCTGGCAGATCGAGGGCTACGCGCTCGGCGCGACGGACGGCAGCCTGCCGATCAACGTCATGGCTGCCGACCAGTTCAGCTCGTTCCTTGAGCCGGACAGCAGCCGCGTCGGCGATTTGGACGGGCTGAACCTGCCCTGCAATGTCGAGACGGTGACGGTGCGGACGCTTGACGGCGTGCTGCCGGCGCTTCGCGGTCGGCTGGGTTTCGCGCGGCCCTACCTCAAGCTCGACACGCAGGGGTTCGACATGGAAGTGCTGCGGGGCGGTGGTGACAGCCTTCCCATGATGCGGGCGCTCCAGACCGAAGCGTCGGTGATCGGCATCTACAAGGGAATGCCGAACTACCTTGAGATGATCGAGTATCTTGACGAACGCGGCTTCGACGTCAGCGGTTTCTATCCGGTCGGCCGCGACAGCGCGCTTCGTCTGGTCGAATTCGACTGCGTGATGATCAATCGCGCGGTGGCGTAGCTGCCATGCGTGTGGCGGCCTGCACCGTCAAGCAAATCACGCGAGTCTCAACCCCGGGGAAACGGGCCTTGAATATTGAGTCGCTGCGTAAGAAGGGCTGGTTCGCCGTGCACCTCGTGCTTCTTGCGGGCCTGGCGGTCCCGGCGGGGGCTCAAGGATCCGACTTGATCGCCGCATTACCAGGAACGCAGCAGCTTCAGCCCGGCCAGTTGCTCACCGCCAGGACAAGCTCACAAAATGCCCTGCCCGATGCATCGGAGAATATTCTCATTTCCTATATCTCGACTTCGTTTGACGGAAAAAACACCGTCGTCTTTGGTCAGGTTTCAATCCCCAGGACGCCCGTACCTGCGGGCGGCTATCCGGTTGTCAGTTTTGCCAGCGGCACGACCGGATTTGCGCCGCAGTGCGCGCCGTCGCTTACGCAAGGTTACGCCAACGGCTATTTGAACGAATGGCTGAAGCGCGGCTATGCAGTCGTGCGCACCGACTACGAAGGATGGGGTGCGGCCAGCCCCCGCCCGATCATGCATGGCTAGAGCAACGCCAATGGAATTGTCGACATTGTCGCCGCTGCGCACTCGTTGAGGGACAAGCTGAGCAACGATTGGATCGTGCTTGGCCACAGTGAAGGCGGAGGGGCGGCGCTTTGGACAGCAGGGCGACCGGGCACGACCGAGGGAAAATACAGGCTCAGGGGCGCGATTGCCGTCTCGCCAACGGGACCCGGCGTCCTCAAGTTCATGAACAACGCGCTCAATGGCGGCTATGTCTATCAGGGAACCCAGGCATACATCTCGGTGACGGTGCTGGCGGCGCAAGTCGTCGATCCTTCGATTGACCTTCCTGACTTGGTCGCCAAACCGATGATGCCACAGGTGCAGGCCGCGAAAACCGCGTGCCTTGCGGAGCTTACTGCCCTTCCTCAATTGCACCGCGGCGAGTATTTGAAGCCCGGGACTGCCTACGACAAGTTCATCGAATTCCTGCTCGCCCAGGACGCTTCGTCGCTCACCATGGGAGTTCCCGTCCTGATCGTGCAGGGCGAGGCAGACAATGGACCTGTCAGCGTCGATACGACCGAACAGTTGATCGCGAGCCTTTGTTCGCACAACGCCGCCATCGACTACAGGAAGTACAGAGGCGAAGGCCATGGCTCCGTTCTTGGCGCTTCCAAGGATGATGCGTTCAGTTTTGCGGCGGCAGTGTTTGCGGGGCATGCACCGACGAATTCATGCCGGTAACGCGAGGGCCGCACTGACCCGTGAAGCGGCTTTGTAACATCGCCGAAAATCCCGGCGTGGCCATCGTGCTGACCGATGGAACGCAAACGCCACGCACTGCGGCCCGTCCATCTTGTGCCCTCAGTGCTGGTGGGACACGAGGCGGTTGCACCCCCGTCTTGGCTTCATAAAGTGCTGAATGAGCGAGCCGTAGCAGTTCGGCGGCATTGTCGATCGTCGACCCCCGCGCTGCCACGCCGACACTCACTGTCAGTCGCATTTTGCTTCCGGCTGCTTCGAATGGCTCATCCGCCATCCGATGGCACAGTCGCTCCGCCGTCTGGAGAGCCGATGGCTTGTCGATTTCCGGAAGGGCCACCGCGAACTCTTCGTCGCCGACCTCACCAATCCCATGTGGGACAAGATGGTCCCGGACCCGCGCTACCGCTGCCTGATTCCGGTGACGGCCTTTGCCCAGCCGGAAGGGCCAAGCGGCCGGATGACCCGAGTAGCAGCCGCAGGCTCTGCTGGCGGCTTGTACCCCGGGCTAGCCGGAGCTCATGTTCCTCTCCCCCTTGGGGGAGAGGCTAGGTGAGGGGGCCCTCCAAAGCCGTGCGTAGCCCCGTATCCACCGGATGTCCGGCCTTCCGGAGAGGAGAGGGCGGCCATGGACCGGGCGCACGATCGTAGCCATAGATCGACTTCCGATCTGGAGGAGATGCGGCCTTGACGGAATTATGGCGCCTCGGCGCGACCGAGGCGGTGGCGATGCTGCGGCGGCGCGAGCTCTCGCCGCTCGAGCTGGTCGACGCGGCGGCGGCGCGGATCGAGGCCGTGGAGCCCAAGGTCAACGCCCTGCCGATCCGCTTCCTCGACGTGGCGCGCGACGAGGCAAGGCGCTTCCCGCGCGAAAAGCGCGACCATCCGGGCTGGCTGGCCGGGCTGCCGATGGCGGTGAAGGACTATAACGACGTCGCGGGCCAGCTCACGACCAACGGCTCGCCGATCTATGCCGGCAACCGCGCCGCCGCGGACGATCGCACGGTGGCGACCCTGCGCGGCAACGGCGCCATTCCGCTCGCCAAGTCAAACGTGCCCGAGTTCGCCGGCAGCCACACCTTCAACCCGCTGTGGGGCATCACCCGCAACCCGTGGAACCTCGGCCGCACCGCCGGCGGCTCCTCGGGCGGTGCGGCGGCTGCGCTGGCGGCGGGCGAGGTCTGGCTGGCCAACGGCTCCTGCCTGGGCGGCTCGCTGCGCATCCCCGCCAGCTTCTGCGGCATCGTCGGGCTGCGGCCGAGCCCCGGGCTGGTGCCGCGCGGCGACGGGCTGCCGGCCTTCGACAGCCTGTGGGTCGACGGCGATGGCCGCGCTCTCGCCGCACGACCCGCTGTCCCGCCCCGGCCCCGCCGGCGGCTTCCAGGCGGCGCTGCAGCGCGCCCGGCCGCCCAGGCGCATCGGCTTCACCAGCAATCTCGGCTTGCGCCGCATCGACCCCGAGGTCGCCGCGCTCAGCCGGGCGGCCACGCTCCGCTTCACCGACATGGGCTCGGCGGTCGAGGAGACGGCGCCGGATTTCTCCGGCGCGATCGACAGCTTCCAGGTGCTGCGCGCGCTGCTGTTCGCCGACGTGCGCGGCGACCTGCTGCCGCGCGAGCGCGCGCGCATCAGCCCGGACATCGTGTGGAACATCGAGAAGGGCCAGCAGCTCGGCGCCGCCGAGATCATCCGCGCGCAACGCGACCGCCATGCCCTGTTCCACCGCGTGGCGCGCTTCTTCGACGACCATGACCTGCTGGTCTGCCCGACGGTGGCCGTCGCGCCTTTCCCGGTGGAGCAGCGCTTCCCCACCGAGATCGCCGGCGAGAAGCTCACGACCTACATCGACTGGATGTTCCTGACCTTCGTCATCACCCTCACGGGTTGCCCCGCGATCTCGCTGCCCTGCGGGCTGACGGAGGAGGGGCTGCCGGTCGGCCTCCAGCTGGTCGGCCGTCCGCATGGCGATGCCGAGCTGCTCGGCGCGGCGCTGCTCCTGGAGCAGGCATTGGGCTTCAGCGGGCGGGTGCCGCTGGGAGTCTGGAGCGACGTTCTTCCGGTCCGTCCGCAGCAGCGGTCAGAGGGCTGAAATGACCCGCGGAACGCGCCAACTTCGTGGCGGGTGGGATGACGCAACTCATATGGGGGGCTTGTCCGGCAGGCTTGGTTAGACGGGTCATCGATCCGGAAAACCTGCCGGCCGCGGCAACCCGGCGCAGGGTTTGCAGGTTGACCTCGACCCGGCGCCTGGCGCACATGCCATCGCTTCGAGGTGGCGGATGCAAACCCTTCGTGTTCTTGCAGCGACTATCGTTTTGACGACCAGCGGTGTTCTCGGGGCCGGCGCCGATGCCGGCGCGGTCAGCGGCGCCAGCATCACGGGCGCCTGGTCGCGCACCGATGGCGGCTTGCGCATCGCTATCGAGGCGTGCGGCGAGCGGTTTTGCGCGGTCAACACCTGGATCAAGGACCCCGGCAACGGCGAGGCGGTCGGCGACAGGCTGGTCATGACGCTGCAGCCGCGCGACCCCGTCCGGCTGGCCGGCGAGGCCTTCGACGAAAAGCGCGGGCTGAAATACTCGATGCTGATCTCGGTCGGCCAGGATGCGATGACCACGCAGGGCTGCGTCCTCTCCGGCATCGTCTGCAAGACGATGAACTGGACCCGGTCACGCTGACGGTCGGCGGCCGTGCGGGAGGGGCGTGTGGCGGAAACGTCACGCCTCGCCGGCATTCGCCACATTCCCTGAACACGCATCGCGCGGCGGGAACGAGCGGCACGCCGGTTGCGTATCACCTGTGTGGGTGCCTCCCTGAGGAGCGTTTGGTGACTGACGTAGCGGCGGCCGTGCGGGATATCCTCGCCTTTCACCTCGGAACCGATGAAGCGCGGATCGCCGACGATGCCCGGCTGGCCGAGGACCTGGGCGCCGACAGCCTCGACGCCGTCGAGATCTTCATGTCGTGCGAGGAGAGGTTCGACATCGAGATTCCCAACCGTGTCGCGGCGAGCCTCACGACCATGGGCGACGCCGTCCGCTTCATCGAATCCGAGCTCGCCGCAACCGCCGACCCGGCCCCGCCACGCCCTCCCGCCCGCGTCCCGGTCGCTTCGCGCTGAAAGGGCCATGCCTTCAAGGATCCTGACAAGCGCCGGCTGTTCAGCGAGCATCTCATGCAGGCCGGCCTTCCCGAGTTACGGCCGCAGGCTCTGCGCACCCCGCCGGACGTCGCCTTGAGCGTGCCCGAAGAAACGCTGGCGGGTTATCGGCATGGTAATCCGCGAAGCCGACGGCGTGCGCGTCCTGCAGTCCATGGTGTGGGGGCTTCCCGCTGCGCCTGAAAGGCATGAAGCCGGACTCGAAACCCAGGCCGGTCAACAACATCGCCGACCTGTCGAAGCCCACGTGGAGCGGACCGGCACGCAAGCCGCAGGGGCGCTGTCTCATCCCGCTGACCGGCTTTGCCGAGCCCGCAGGGCCCAAGGGCTCGAAGACCAGGACATGGGTCACAGTGAAGGGGCAACCGCTCTTCGCCTGGGGCGGGCTGTGGCGGGAAAGCGCCGAATGGGGGATGATTGCTTTCCTTATAGAACACGAAAACTCCCGTCCTTAGACCAAATGACAACATCACCGTCCTTCGGCGGCTCGAGTGTGTAGTAGGAATATTCGACGTTGGCATCGATCCATTTGTATTGGGCGCGAGTGAACCGAAACATCATGAGGGCTAGGTGCATTTTTTCATGAATTTCCTTGATGTTTCTGTTTGCGGCAAAGGCTGCGGAGATGAATTCGATTGTCCTGAACCCGGGGCCGAAGGTGCTCGCTTTACCGTCTGCCTCCCATAGCTGTTTGCGCATGGCGGGGCCGTATGGGGCACGCTCGATATATTGGTCGAGGAAATATCTTCAGTCGTCTAAAGGCGCGCAAGAGGAGGCACTTTCACGAACTCCACTACTTTTCATTCTTTGTAGTGGAAAGTGAGAAGCATGAGCGCGAGATTGAAACGCTACTTATCCATGGCGCCGGTCCGCTTCTTCAGTTCAACGAGCGCAAGAAACGTTTGGACATAAAAGCGGGAAGTCCTCACGACTTCATGCCGGGAACTGTCTTCTTTCGTCGTACCAAGAAACGTGGACCTGGACCTCGTCACGCGTAATCTCGATCCGAGATGCGGCAGGGGCGCAACGGTGCGCCCCGGAAGCTACCGGTAAGAGGGTTAGAGTCCGTTCCAGGAAAGAGGTCAGTGTGAACTGGGGATCAGCCCTCAATGATTAAGAGAGAGATAAGGCGGTCCGATATCATTTGGCATCCCCCTGACGCCGCCAATTCAGCGTCGGCTATGATTCAACCGTCGGGCGCGGACCAAGGTCTAGCGTCGTGTCATGTCCCGCTCCTACGACCGCATCCGCGGCGACAGTGCCGGTCCGGTGAAGTCCTGCCAGCACTTTGCTGTCATCACGGGCGATAAGCCGCCTGTTTTTGTGTTGCGCTATCGGCATCCGCGCTGCGCGAAATGCGGAAATAGGAATCGCCCTCGCAGTGGAGCTCAAGCATTCGCAACAATCTTGCGAACTTAAGTAAGTCCATAAGAATCACTTGACGTTCCTGAGCGATGTTGTGGCGTATGTGGGCCGTTCCAACCGAAAGGAGCGGCCGATGCCTCTCACTGAAATCAACGTCACCACCCCAAAGCCCCATTACGCCAACTACTGGAGGGAGCGCGAGGCCGCGCGGGCGGCCGCGCCCCCGCCGCCGCCATGGCCCGCGATCGAACCCGGCCTGCTGGAGGAGGGTCGTCCCGGGCTGCCCGCCTTCGCCCTAAAGGTCTTCCCGCGCCAGTGGCGGGAGTGGGTGAGCGACGCCGCGCAGTGGGCGGGCTCGTCGGAGGACTACGTGGCGCAGGCCCTGCTGGCTTCCGTCGCCGGCCTGTGCGGCCAGGGCGTTTCGGCCCGCATCACCGAGGCCTGGAGCGAGCCGGTGATCCTTTGGCAGGCGCTGGTCGGCGGCCCGTCTTCCGGCAAGACGCCCGCGCTCGAATGGCTGCGCCGTCCGCTCGGCACGGTCGAGCGCGTGCTGGCGCGCGAGGGTGGGGCGCCGGTCGTGGTCTCCGATGCCTCGTTGCCGGCGCTGGAGAAGGCCGTGGCCAAGCGGCGGCAGGGCGTGCTGCTGTGGCGCGACGAGCCGACCGCCTGGCTGGCCGGGCTGGGGCGCAAGAGCCGGCGCGACGAGAGCCGGCGCGGGCCCTTCCTCGACACATGGGGCGCTATCGGCTTGCCGTGGGGCCGCGACCCTTCGACTTCGCTCAGGGCAGGCAAGACCGCCGTCAG
>WNFC01004950.1_pt1 | contig 14566 bp, 20 predicted proteins | sample 5400541 | NCBI WGS metagenome assembly WNFC01 (sample SAMN13153342, study PRJNA577476) | soil metagenome | isolation source: 120 cm saprolite under Douglas fir tree site 2 hole 2 replicate 1 | place: USA:California | collected 2015-04-18
ACGGTCCAGTCGTCGGCGCGCTTGGGGCGGATGGCGACTTGGCGGCCGATCACCGCGGCGGCGGCCACGAGGGCGCCGACGGCGACGAAGGCCGGCGGGCACTGGGCGCGCTCGGCGATGTCGGCGACCCACGGGGCCAAAGCCCGCTGGGGATCGGCTGCGGCGCGGGCCACGGCGCCGTCACGCCGTCCGGCGCGCCCCCGGGGCGCTCCTTGCGCGCGTGCCGGATTCGCAGGGAGGCCTTGCGCCCGCGCCTCACCGCGCCCCCCGGACGAGATGCGGCCGTTCGCGCAGGGTCATGGGATCATCCGTCGCGCCTGAGACGGGCGAGGGCGTACGGGCAAGCCCGTGCTCCGCTCGACGAGCTGTGCCCCCCGCGCCTGGGTTAAGGACGTCGTCATTTCTTGCTGGCGTAAGGCCTCTTTCCAGCCTCCCTGGCGTGGCCGCGGGGGCGCGCGTGCCCACCTTGACCGGCGGCTTCTTCGGCATCGGCGCGGGCGGTGCCCCTGGCGTGGCCGCCAGCGCCGCGCGCCGGGCCAGGCTCTGCCTGAGCGCGTCCATCAGATCGATCACCCGGATCCGCGAGACCTCAGGCCCGCCCGCGGGCATCGCCTTGCCCTCCCCCTTCAGGGTCACGAGGTCGAGGACCCGCCGCCGATAGTCATCCCGGTACTGCGCGAGCGTGAACTCCGCGTGGGACAGCTCGTCAATGAGCCGGACCGCCAGCTCGAGCTCGCCCTCCGTGATCGGGGCGGTCTCGCCCGTGTCGATCTCGCCGACGTCGCGCACCTCGTCGGTGAAGTACATGGTGTGGAGCAGGAGGCCGGGCGGCGCCGAGCGGAGGAGGACCAGGCGCTCCTTGCCCCGCAGCACGAAGGTGGCGAGGGCGACGCGGCCGGTCGTGGCCATGGCCTGGGCCAGGAGGCGGTAGGCCTTCGCCCCGCCCGTGGCGGGGCCTAGGTAGTAGGTCCGCTCGAAGTAGATCGGGTCGACCCGGGGCAGCAGCACAAACTCCCTGATGGCAATGACCATGGAGGCCGCGCCCGCGAGGGCCTGCAGCTCCTCCTCGGTCACGGGCACGTACTGGTCCTTGGCCACCTCGTACCCTTTGACCAGCGCGCCGCGCTCCACCACCGCGTGGTCGACCGGGCAGTAGGCCTGCTGCCGAATCCGGTGGCCGCATGTGGCGTGGAGCAGGTGGAAGGAGACCCCGGCCGAGACGGCCGCCGTGTACAGCCTGATCGGGATGGCCACCAGCCCGAACGAGATCGTTCCCGAGCCGATCGAATGGGCGGGCATGACGAATCCTCTGATATGAGATGTGTATGGCATCCTCCTCGAGACGCCCCAACCGGCCTCGGGTGGTGGTCACCATCACCCATGTGGTGTCCATGGTCATGCGGGGTGGCCCGGCTCGGTCGCGGCCGGGGCCCTTTCCGGCGGCGGGCCCGGGCAGGGCGAGCCGAGGTCATCCAGCGTCAGGAGGCGACGGCACCGGAGGCAGGCGGCGGCGTCGGTGGGCATCCGGAAGGTCAGCTCGTGGTGCGCGAATCCGGCAACGACCGGATCGCTCATCCCGGGGCCTTCTCGTGGATGGTGTCGGTGTCGTTCCACTCAGCGCCGCACTGTCGGCACCTGCGCCAGACCATGCAGCCGAGCGCGCCGAGCAGACGGCCTTCTCCGCTGCACATAGGGTAGGTGGTGGGTGCTTCGAGGACTTCGACGTCGTCTTCCATGTGGTGAATCCCCCTTCGGCCACGTAGAGCCGCTCTGCGTGTACCCACCCTATTATGTAGAGCCGCTCTACGTCAGGCAAGGGAAAAAATATGCCTGGCAAGATCAGGGAGTTAGCGGGCAGGATAGCGGGCGAAGATGAACAGTTCGCTTCGCGAGCACCTCCGCCGTCTGGGCAAGAAAGGCGGGAAGGCTGCTGCGGGAGCGGGTCCGAGAGCGCGGTGGGCGAAGTTGTCAGCCGAGGAGCGCTCGGCGATCATGAAGCGCGTCCGGGCGGGGCGGAAGGGGAAGCAGACGTAGCGGCGGCGCCCCGTGACCTGGGCGCCGCGTTTCCTCCGAGGGTGCCGTTCTGCGAACCTGTCTACCTCACCGCAGATGACTTTGAGCCCCCGGGGCCCGGCCCGGGTGAGGCTGCGGCACTTCGGGATCAACCACTCCGACAAATTGCTACTCGCGTAGAATCCCTTCGGGCCAGATGGAGAAGCGCGACGGTCGCTGGCTGATCGTCGAGACGAACTACAAATAGCCTGTTCTCGTGCGGCTCCGGCGAACGCTCGCGCTGACCGGCCGGAGCACCCATGGAGTTGCGGCGGTCCCAGGGCACCGGGGCCGCCGATTTACGTCGTGAGAAGCAAGGGTAGATCCACTCGGCGTCGCCCTTCAACCTCGGCGCTGTGCGGTAGCCTTCTTCCTCCGTCCACTCAAATCCCCCGGGCCCGATCCGGAGCGCGATGAATGGTATCATTGCCGCGGCTCGCACACGCGAGATAACCCGCGCGAATCGATCCCATTCCGGGAGGGCGTATGTCAAGGCTAGCCGAGTTGCTGATCGAATTGTCCAATGAGCTTCTCTCTTCCGGCGAGAAGGAGCGGCTCTGCAGATGCCCATCAGCATCCGACTTCTCCGAAGACGCCGCCACCATCAACCTGCCCCGGCCCGCCAGCCTTTCCGCGCCCGACGGCTCCAGCGTCAAGCTGAGTCCAGGGAGCTATCGGGTCGATGTCCTGGCCGAAGGGCACTTTGTTCTCACCTCGCTGAGTGAGAGACATCACTGGGTGGTTGATACCTCGCGAGCCTGGCATGAGCTCAGGCTCACGTCGCCCCTGGCCCTGAGCATTCCGACCGAAGGTGATGAGCAGGACATCGTGGTCCTGTTCCCCGGCGGCGGCGCGTTGCTCGCAGGCGGCGCCCATGCGAAGGCGCCGTCGGGAGCGTCCGCTCAGAGGTCCCTTCCGACTCCGCTCCTCCTGGAGGCCCTGCTCAAGTGGACACCAGTCCAGACGACGCATCCACTTCCCTTCGACAAGCAATTGCTGATTCCGCTTCCCTACCTCATAGGGTGGGGCACCATCGAGCCGGGAGTATCGCCAACGCGCTTCGGGCCGATGGTGACGCCACCCCATTGGATCAGCGCCACGGTCGTGAGCTGCGCCGGGGCCCCGGCCGGAAGCGCAGGGCCCGGCGGCCCCGCGACGGCGCCACCTTGCGCGTTCACGCCTGGAGAATCTGTCACCCGCGGCCCCTTCGCCGGGTATGTCACCTCGGTGACACCCGTGACGGTGACGTCGTCGCTCCACGTGGCTGGCCGAGTTGTCCAGCTCCTCGTCACCAGCGTGGTCCACAACGTGGGTAACACCACAATGCTCTACTCGCCGTGGAGGGATGTGTACCAGATCGTGCCGACGACGAACGGGCCCGTTGTATTTCCGAACGTAATCGTCGCCACCGGCCGTGCCGCATCAAATGCGCCTTTCTCGACGTGGGCACCGGACGCTCAGGCGGCGTTCACGACCGCAGCAGGAACGGGAGCGCCGGTCGAGTTCGAGCTTCGCGTAGACGGGTTTACCTTCGCGATTCGCAGCTGCAAGTTCAATGCTCAGTTCTACTATCCGCAGAGCCCGGTTGATCCCACCTTGTTCTGTCAGTAAGAGGAGCGGATCCCACCATGGCTCGTCAAAGACGCTCCGCCAGAAGGCGCATCTCCGACGCACGCCTTCGCAAGGCGCTTGCTCAGCTCAAGCCCCCGAGTGACGTCATGGTCCTGGACGCGCAGACGGCCCGGGTATCGCGTCGCCTCGATGCCGCGCTGAAGCGCGGCACGACCACTCGACGCGCGATTCAAGGGCTTCTGGCAGAGCTTGCTTCGAGCGCGCAGCCGGTGATGTACACGCGCGGGGGCAAGTTTTCGTCGTGGACTTCGCTGAAGGACACGTCGGCGATCCTCCAGATTCTCACTGGTCAATATCTACCGACGGATGATCCATCGTTCTGGGTACCCGCCTCACGCCGCTACTTCGACAACGAGATCTCCACGGGCGCCGTCGGCTCCGCGAGTGCATACAAGACGACGGGGCGTTTGACGACGATTCAAAGCGTCGACCTCAACGCGAGCGACGAATCCACCTGGGCCGGTGTGTACATCATGTTCAGCACGGACCTTGCCAATTACGGCCAAGTGAGCCGCGTTACCTTCGAGCCGGAGATCGACTGGAATTTTCACGATTACTTGGATTCGAACCCGATGTGGCTTGATCGGGTGGCCCATCTGGACGGGACCATTCACTTCGACGCGCGCGTCTGGCTGACCGCCTATGAATTCAACATCGTCACCGGCAAGTTCGACCCGATTTCCCCGCCCTCGGCCAAGATCTTTCCCGTTCGGCAAAGCACGTGGTACGTCTCGTCGCTCGGCGCTGGCGCCATGTCGGGGAGTCTTCAGGACGGAGCGGCGACCTTCCAGTTCATCGTCTCACCCGCGCGCACGAATGCTCTGGGCGCCTTGATCCAGTTGCGCGCGTGGCACAACCTGCACAACGCGCAAGGCGGGCCCATTCCCCCGCCCCAGAGCGGCGACTTCACGGCCTACGCCTTGTTCAAGGCCGACGTGCCCGAGATGTGGCTCCAGCACCAGGTGCTGGCCAGATAGGGGCGGAATCGCCGAAGCTTGCCCAATCCCGGCAGAGTAACCAGCATGAGTGCTCCGAGGCTGACCGTGAGCCCGAACTTCATATCTCCTTTCCTAAGCCATCTTGCGCGGCGAGTCGAGGCGAGCGCTGCGTCACGTGCGATCACGGCTCCGCGGCGTTCTTGTCATATACGCCCGGACGAGGAAGGTTCAACTCGTGGCCCCCGCCAGGACAATGGCCCAAGCGGACGCCGCTGCAGAAGGCGCCTCAGGCGCCCCGGGGGAAGGTGACCAAGAAGGTCTCGATGAGCTTCACGACCGAGGACATTATCCGGCCCGAGGTGGGCTTTCTCCTCCGCGGCGACTATCGGGGTAAGTTTCTCTGCTTGCCGTGCCTCGTCAAACTCATTCGGGAGCGATTGGGCACCAACCTCAGCACATCCAAGATCGAGCGGGCGCTGGACGCGGTGTTCAAGTCTCCGGCGCGCTCACCCGGCGGCCATCGTTCCTCTGCGAACTCTGCCAGACGATGAGGCCCTGTCTCGGGGAGGCCCGCCCTCGCGATTTCGCCGTCCGCCAGGCTTGAGGAACGAAGAACCGCGAGGATATCGGCTGACCGGCGAAAAGTCCCTCCGGTCCTCCGCTCCTTCGGAGGCGGGCCATGAAGAAGGTCGAGGCCGCCGGGTTCCACGAGGTGATCCTCTATTTCAACGCCGGATTGAAACCGCACTTCCTCGGCCCCCGAGTCGAGCGGCATCCTCTGCTGGTATAGTCGAATCGTTCGTTGACCTAGCGGGCCTATTGCGGGCCTATTAGCGTACCGCTTGAGGCGCCGCGACTCGACAGGGACACTAGGCGCTAAATCATTCATAAGCCTCGGCTATACTCGTTCCGTGGGCGAAAAGTTCACCATTCTGATGGATCTCGACGCGCGTTCCTCGGCAAGCATCTGATGGATGCCAGAGAGAGGAGAACCTGACCTCATGAGTAAGAAGGCATGGACGGAGGCGGAGGTGCGGTGGGCTGGCGTGAGTAGTTACGTTGAGCCGGAGAAGCGCGAATGGGTCCTGGCTAGGAAGACACGTGGGTTATACCTCGGCGATCCGCGGACCGGTGCGTGGATGTACGAGGTGAACTTGGACGAGTGCGGCACGTCGGCTGGTGTGCTCGACTGGATCCTGGTGCTAGACTTTGCGGGTGTGTCTGGCCTCGGCAGAAACGTCAGCGGCGGCACCTGGCCAAGGCTGTCATGGGGCCGCTCGGTGTTGTAGGTCGCGAGCCAGGCGTCGGTGATCTCCTGCACCTGGGCGAGGGTGTCAAAGAGATAGGCGTCGAGGACCTCTTCGCGAAACGTGCGGTTGAACCGCTCGATGAAGGCATTCTGATCGGGCTTCCCGGGCTGGATATAGCCGATGGCGATGCGCTGCACGAGGCACCAGTCCACGAAGGCCTCCGCCGTGAGCTCGGGCCCGTTGTCCACGCGCACCCTGGCGGGGCGGCCGTACAGCCGGATGAGATCATCCAGGACCCGGATCACGCGGGCGCTTGGAATCGACGTCCCGATCTCGATTGCGAGGGCCTCCCGATTGCCTTCGTCGAGGACATTGAAGGTCCGAAACCCGCGGCCGTCGTAGAGCGCGTCGGCCATGAAATCGAGGGCCCAGGTCTCGTTCAGGCGCGCCGGGGCCACCAGCGGGTGGCGGAGACGCGTCGGCACGCGCCGTTTGGTCCGCCGCGGCAGATTGAGCCGCAGGGCGCAGTACACGCGGTGCACGCGCTTGTGATTCCAGCGGTGCCCGGCCCGGCGCAGGCGATAGAAGCACTTCCCAAAGCCCCAGCGCGCATGCCGGGCGACCACCTCATTCAACGCGCCGACGACGTCGAGATCCCGCCCCAGGCGGGAGCTCGGAGGTCGGTAGTACGCCGCCCGCGAGAGCCTCACCGCCTGGCAGGCGCGCCGCACCGCCACGCCGTGCTCGTGGATGCGCACGCCCAGGACCTCGCGTTTCGCGGACGGCGTCACCGCTTTCGGCTCAGGACGTCCTTGATCGCCGCATTCTCCAGGGCGAGCTCCGCGTACATCCGCTTCAGCTTCGTGTTCTCGGCCTCGAGCTCCTTCAGCCGCTTCAGCTCGTCGACCGAGGCGCCAGCGTATTTCGCCCGCCAATGGAAGTACGTCGCCTTGCTGATGTTGTGCTGGCGCAGGATCTCGGCGATCGGGATTCCCGTCTCGCCTTGCTTCAAGATGCCGACGATCTGACTCTCCGTGAACCGGGACTTCCGCATGGGCTGCTCCTCTCCACACGGCGAAAGTCTACTTCTGAACTGTCTACCAGGAGGGGAAGCTTACGCCTGCCCATGAGCCAACGAGGAAATTTCGGGCTCCCTGTAGTAGGCAACCACGTTGGCGCAACTGATCATCGCTTGTTGCGGCCCATCTTGCGACGAGCCTCTTTGTGTTGACGCTCTACTTCTCGTTGAATCCACTTCGCTTGAATCTTGGCCAACTCAGGGAAGTCGTCTAGTGCTGTCGGATCGCGCAATGGGTCGCTTGCATCAAGAGCTGTTTTTAATATCTCTCCGCGCAGATCCCAAAAGTCCGCAAAGCGGTGGACGCGACTTCTGTAATACCCAGGATCGTGTGGGCCGGTCCACGCTAGGTAGTCCGCGGCATCAAGACCTGGCCAGAGAGTGCCAGAGCCGGGCGCAATTGTATGAACGCGAAACATATCTCTGTATCGGTCACCGAGCGAAGCGATATCAGACATAGCGTCCTTGAAGTCAACGCTGTCGAGATCGCCGTCATCATATACATAGAAAATGCGATCTGTGATTCCCATGCCTTCAAGTCTGTGCGCGATGGCGCTTACTAATTGAGACGCGCAATAGACATATGGCGGGAAGTCCGGCCATATCGATGTGTACTCGTTCAGGTCTATTGAAAGGGAGTGCCCGAAAATGACGGTGCCCTCTGTAAGCCCGAGAAGCCAGTTAACGACGCTGCGTCGTTTTTCTTCCGACCACTCCCGATACTCCCCATCGCGCGCAACGTATTCGGTCATGTGGAACTTCTTGATCCCCGCCTCTGAACGGCGCGCTCGCCACACATCCTCGAAGGTGCCCCACTTTTCTACACGACCGACCCACGCGGCTACTGACATGATCGGTCCACCAGTACCGCTCGCGTCGATAAAGCCCCTCATCTGACGGGAAGACCCCTCCAAGCCAGTAGGCGGTAGCTATGACGACTGCGCGCCCTCGGCGACGCTTCGGTTGAGGTCCATATTGTGTAGCACCAGATGGCTCAGCGCGCACTCGACGGCCGCTTCCACGCCGCCGTCCTCCGGCACATCGGCCATGTTGTCCCTGATCGAAGGGCGAGGTGCAGAGAAGGCTCACCAGGGTGGCTTGGCTCCCCCGATCCGGCGGGGGTTCCGTTGAAATCACGACCGTAAACAGGGTAGCGGAGCGCTTGCGTGCCGTATCTGAGGGGCTCGATACCTTGCGGCCCGAACTCAAGAAATTCGCGTTTCCCAGCGCAGGCACGTTCAACTGCCGCACGGTGAAGGACACGGGCGTCCGCAGCATGCATGCCTGGGGAGCGGCAATCGACCTGAACACGCAAGTCGCTGACTATTGGCTGTGGAACCCGAAGAATCCCTATCGCAACCGCGTCCCCGCCGAGATCGTGGACATCTTCGAGAAGCACGGTTTCATCTGGGGCGGCAAGTGGGCACATTTCGATACTATGCACTTCGAATACCGGCCCGAGCTGCTGTGATCGGCTCTGAATGCAGTCGACCCGTAGACGGGTGACACAGAGAGATGGCATCGAAGCGGCCTTGCAGGAAGCAAGAGTTGAAGCCCCGGGACGAGAGCTGCGCCAAATGGCGATGGCTCGGATGGGACGCCTTCGCTGACGACAGTTATCCCTTGCCCGGGGAATTCGATTCAGAAGCGGGGCGAGGGACGCAGCGCAAAAGCGGTTTGAATACTTCGAACAGCTCCAACCCTCGGAGCAATGGGGGGAACAGAGGCCAGGCGAACTTCGAGATCGCGTTTCCGATTGTGGGCCCGAGGTGCCAGGGGACGTGGTGCAGGCAATCGAAAGCCGCTGCTGTCGGCAGGCTTTCCAAAGTGAATCGCCCTATTGTCAGACCTCCTCGTATTGTCCTAAAACAATAGCGTTCCTGGCCGGGCACCGCGCTTGCACGAAGGGTTGAGGGCAAGCCTGCCCCGACCCGGGCGTAAAGTCTGCCGACCGTCAGCGTGTCGTCTGATGGGGCGGCAGCTGCCCCATTTTTGTTGCACCAGTTGGGTGGGCGGTGGCAGTCCCTTGGCCTCTGAGGCATCAACCGCTGCTCGAGGCATCACCATGCTTGCTTGACATGGTAGCGAGTCCTAGAGCGACCACGGCCATGCCCGACGGAGATTTCACCGTCGTGGTTCCCACGTACAATCGCGCGGAGAGCCTGCGCGCAACCCTGAAGGCGCTGGGGGGCCAGGTGGTTCCCCCCGAGCTGCGGTGGGACATCCTGGTCGTGGACAACAACTCCCGCGACCATACGCCGACGGTCGTGAAAGAGTTCGCGAGGACGGCTCGCACCGCGGTCCACTATTACTTCGAAGCCAGGGCAGGCAAGAGCCGCGCACTCAACGCTGGCATCGCCCGGGCCTCGAGCGACTTCCTACTCTTCACGGACGACGATGTCCTGCCGAGCCTCTCCTGGGTCGCCTCTGCCGCACGCGCCATGGCACGATGGGGAGCGGACGGCGTGGGTGGGCGCATCCTGCTGAACTGGCTGGCTCCACCGCCGCGCTGGCTGGCCAGGAGCGAGCAGGCACAGCGCAATCTCGGGCTGATGGACTTCGAAGAATCCCGGGTCCTGAGCGGGCCCATCCGGGGCTTGCCGGCGGTGTGGGGTGGGAACATGGGATTCCGACGGGCCGTCCTCGAATCCCTCGGGGGGTTTGACCCTACGCTGGGACCGGTGGGCCCTAAGCACTCCATGGGTGAGGACAGCGACATCGTGCAGCGGGCCCTCGACAAGGGGTGGAGGGTCGTGTACGACCCATCGCTGCTCGTTTGGCACACAGTGGCGCCGGGGCGCATGCACAAGGCCTACTTCTGGAAATGGGCGTTCAGGTCCGGCACGGTCGAGGCGAGGAGCCTGGTGAGCGCTCCAGCGCCGCGAATCCTCGGCGTCCCGCGGTGGTGGTACCGGGCGGTGGCGGCCGAGGCGGTCCACTGTTTCGTTCGCTCCCTGCTCCTCCGGCACGACGCCTTCGACTGCCAGCGCGAGCTCTCTAACACGCTCGGCTGGGCGTGGGGTCAGGCGCGGCGGTGCGAACAGGGCGGAGTGGTCACAAGGGGGGCGCTCAAGGACAGGCGTGAGGAGCGGAACGATAAGGTCGACGACTTGTCTGGCCGACCGGCGCACCGTCTTGCCAACGATGACGTGGAGGCGTAGCAGCTCGTGAGGGAAGCGCGGATAGAACGCGGCGTGGCGAACAACGAGAGGGCGCCGTATGCCCCGAGCACTCGGCGTGGCATTCAATATGGGTGGGGCCGCCATCTCTTCGTCCTTCTCATCGCTGTCACGGTGGTCCTCATCATCAGCAGCGGGTGGCTCTGGCTCACCACCCCCGATGTCAGATGGCTGCGGACCACAAATCCACCCACGACGGCGATGATGCGGCAACGTCAGGAGGAACAGAATGTCACAGGGCAGGTCGGCCGCGCCCGCTGGGAATGGGTGCGGCTGTCACAGATGTCGCCGTATTTGATCCAGTCGGTCCTCATATCCGAGGATGCTCTGTTCTTTGACCATAGGGGGTTTGATTGGGAACGCATATGGGAGGCCCTCCTCGCCGATCTTCGGGAACGCAGAATTGTCGGCGGGGGCTCGACGCTCACCCAGCAAGTCGCGAGAAACCTCTTTCTATCGCCTTCGCGAACACCGGTGCGGAAGCTGCGGGAGGCAGTGCTCACGTACCGATTGGAGCGCGATCTGACGAAGGCACGCATACTCGAGCTCTATCTGAACATCGTAGAATGGGGCCCGGGGGTGTACGGAGCGGAGGCAGCCGCTCACGCGTATTTCAACAAGTCCGCGGCTGAGCTGCGCCTGTCTGAGGCCGTCCGCCTCGCCGCCGCGCTGCCCAATCCTCGCCAGCTCTCACCGCTGGACTACTCGCATCCATACTTAAGGGGGACATCACCAGAGATCCTCAATGGGATGTTGGCACGCGGCTGGATCAGCCGAATAACGCACGAGCAAGCCTCACGCGAGCTCGGTGAGCTTTCCACGACACCGCAAGCGGCTTCACCCGTCTCCGTTCCACTCCCGCATCCGTTGACGGGCAAGTTTCGGGACGCAGAGTACTGGGTTGGGAAAGTGTCGATGCCAGACACGGTCGTGATGAACGCCGCCGAGATTGCCGCGTTCAATGAGCACGCCCTCATTATGAGCGGCGGCACACGAGTTCTTGAGCTTCCAGACGTCCTCGCAGCGAAGGATGTGACGGACAAGATCCTGGAGGTCGCCGGGCTCGTCACATTGCCCAGCCGATGGGGAGAGGCCGCTGCCCTCGGCACCGCCCAGGTTCGATACGATCGTAACAATCGGGTTCTCGATGAACACTTTTACCGTAGGGTCATGCGCGAGCTCAACGTGGAAGCCGTGCCCAGTCACGTGAACACGCGATACGCGCTCGTCACCACGCGGGCAGACGTGCTCGCATGGCCGGTGGATGAGCTGATCATGGACAAGCCCGGTGACTACGCGTTCAATGCGATTCTGCAAAGTACCGTCTACGTCGGAACGCCCGTCGCCATCATTCACACCTCCAAGGACGGCAAGTGGGCATTCATTCGCAGCGCGTATTTCGATGGCTGGATGAAAGAAGCGACGCTGGCTCGGACGACTCGCGACGGTGCTGGCGCGTATCCCGGCTCCCGCTTCCTAACGGTCACCGCGCCTTCGGTGGGATCGGCCTCGGGAGTCGAGCTCATGATGGGCATGACCGTCCGGATGGTGCGGAGGTCACCCGACGGGTACGTCGTGAAGATTCCGACACGCGGGAACCACGGTGAGCTTGTGCTGGTGGAGGATGCCATACGCGCGGACGGAATCAGTGAGGGGTTTCTTCCCTATACGAGGCGGACGGTTCTGATCCAAGCCTTTAAGCTCTTGGACGCCCCATACAGCTGGGGCGGGAGCAACGCTGGGTTCGACTGCTCTACGTTTGTGCACGATGTCTTCGCCGTCGTCGGCATCAGGCTTCCGAGAAACTCGACCTGGCAGGCCGACGTCGGGAGGCGCTTGGCCCACTTTGACGGGCGCAACCACGCCGCGGCTAGACTCGATACTGTGTCCCACTGGCAGCCGGGAGTGACACTCCTCAGGCTCCCCGGACACATTATGCTGTATGTCGGCGAGGAGGCTGGGAAGCCCTATGCCATACACGCGGTCTCGGGAGTGAAGGATCGGGAAGGGAACATCATGAGGATCGAGAAAGTCGCCATTACCGACCTCGAGCTCGGGCGCGGGGCGACGGCCGGCTCGCTCTTGGAGCGAATGACTGATGTTCGAGAGGTGGCCTTGGAGTCCTCAGATCTGAGGACACTCATCCACAATTTTGGTGCTTGGCTTTCCGTCCACCCGCTGCGCATGGCGGTGGCCCTCGGTTCGGTCATCACGGTGATGTTGTTTGTCGGTGTCATCACTGGCGTGACCGCGCGGCGCATCAGGCCACGCCCATGAGCTTGCATGTGGCTCGCACTGATCCGCGTCGAGCGTAATGCTGCCCCCGGAGGGAGGGCAGCGACGGGCACCCCGATGACCGGAGCGAAAGGACCGAGAGTTCGGTCACCACGGAGCAGAAACTCATCAAGACAGAGGTGGGGTTTGGGGCTCCTCGGCCTCGAGACCGTGCCGTCGAGGTTCCGGGCGATCGCAAGACTTGCAGGGACGGCTCTGATGCCGCTGCGCGAGGCTCGGCTGCTCCGGCGCGAGATGGTTACCTTGAGCGGTGTGATGTTGGTGAGGTCTGACCAGCATCCCACTTTATCAATTGAATTATGAAGAAGTATATTGGGATTGCCGTGGTGGTGACGTTGGTGGCGCTGGGCTTCCGCTTAGGTTTGGCGTTGCGATACCCAAACGACGCACCTGATGATGGCCGCCTTTACGCGCAGATTGCGCGCAACGTCCTCAATCACGGCAGCTATTCGACTGCTACCGAGGCGCCGCATCCGCCGACATTGATCCGCGTGCCCGGCTACCCGCTTTTTCTCGCGGGCGTCTATAAAATTTTCGCTCAGGATAACCACCGGGCTGTCCGCGTCATTCAAGCGGTCATTGACACCGCGACGTGCTGGCTGATCGCGCTGCTGGCGTTCGCCTGGTCTCCCGCGGAGTGGTCGCCCGAGAAGCGCCGCCGCGCCACCCTCATGGCGCTCACGCTCGCTTCCACATGCCCCTTCGTGGCGATTTACGTTACAACCATGCTGACGGAAATCTGCACGACGTTCTTTCTGGCACTGTTCGCGCTGGCCGCAACGCTGGCGTTGAAAAACGAGAATCGCTGGGGCAGCGCGGCGTGGTGGATGGCATCGGGGCTTGTCGGTGGAATGGCAACTATGTTTCGTCCCGACAGCGGGATATTCGTCATCGCGGCTGGCGTGACGCTCGTCATCGTAGGTTTGCCCAGGTCATTAAACGCGTGGCGAGACAGCCGCTCGGGCGACTTCAAGAACGAATGGCTATCGCGAGATGTTGCTAACACTCTCATTTGTGTCGTGATGCTTTCGGTTGGGATGGCCTGCGTCCTGGCGCCCTGGACGATCAGAAACGCTCGCCTCTTCGGACGATTTCAACCGATTGCGCCGATCTATGCGAAGATGCCAGGTGAGTTCGTGCCCCACGGTTATTACCTGTGGCTGCGCACGTGGGTTGGCCACAGCAGGTATGTGGAGACCTTCCAGTTCCCTCTCGATACAAGGCCCATTCGCCTCGAGAACGCTCCCGCCTCCGCATTCGACTCGCCGGAAGAGCGTGCTCGCGTCGCCGAGCTTTTTGACCGCTACCACAAGAAGCCCTCGCCGCCGCCCCGTGCGATTCGTGCGAGCCGTCATGCCGAAAGTGGGAGGGCAGGGTCTGGCGACGATTTAAAAGGTGAAACCGCGGGCGAAGAAGAGTCTATCGACCAACATGGTTCATCCAAGGGATCCGAGTCCTCAGGTGAAAGCCGCGGTAAAGCGAATGTTGCGATGACGCGGGACGTTGACGCGGACTTCGGGGAGATTGCCCGCGGCCGCATCGCGCGTCACCCGGTTCGGTACTATGTGGTCTTGCCATTCAAGCGCGTGCTCACCGTCTGGTTCGATAACCGGTCGCAGTACTACCCTTTTGAAGGCAACCTCCTCCCGTTCTCTCGTCTCGATCATGAGACTCACCAGCAATACTGGCTGCCGCTGTTTGCGGCGCTGGTATGGACTTACACGAGCCTGGCGGTGATCGGATGCTGGGTCATGTGGAGGCGTGAAGACTCGCGACGATGGGTTCTCTTTCTGGCCTTGTTAATCCTGCCGCGCCTGGCATTATTATCAACGCTCGAGAACCCTGAGCCTCGTTACGCTGTCCAGTACTTTGCTTTGCTCGTCGCAGCCGGAGCCTTGCCGATTGCGACAATCAGCCTGCGCCACATTGGCAACGCGTTGCCGGTGTGGCGCGCGTAGTCCACGGTGATGAAATAATCTTCGAATGGCGCCTCGTCGTGCGTGTGGTGCGCACAAAGAAAGTTTCCACTTTCGAGCCGCCCTTTGCCCGTAATCGTTGCCTCGTCCCCGCGCACGCGGGATACTTCACGAACGCGGAGGCAACCGCGATGCGCTTCGCTAGTGAAGAACTCGTTCGTGTGGT
>WNFC01005215.1_pt1 | contig 14566 bp, 5 predicted proteins | sample 5400541 | NCBI WGS metagenome assembly WNFC01 (sample SAMN13153342, study PRJNA577476) | soil metagenome | isolation source: 120 cm saprolite under Douglas fir tree site 2 hole 2 replicate 1 | place: USA:California | collected 2015-04-18
GCCCGAGTCTAGTTCGAGGTGTGCGCCTTGACGTAGGTGCGCAGGGCGAGATTGATGTCCATTGCCTTCTGCACGCCGTTATCCAGCATACGCAGCCAGTCGCGCGCGGGTTCCTTGATCTCCGTCGTTCCGAGCAGGTAGCTGGTCTGCACGATCACCTCGAGAGCATTGCTGAGTTCGTGGGCGAGCTTGCGTATCTCAACGGCAACATCTTCGGGAATGCTCTCGCTCTCTGGCGAGGCCAGGTTCTTTGCGTTTGTTGGATCAGTCATATCGGGAGATAGCGCCTCCAGAGGCTGGACGTTCCGTGTGGAAGATAAGTTTACGTACAACGGCGCCGAATTGACAGAGGCGGCAGGGTTTGTAAGACTAAAGGCTCGCGGTTAGCGTGTACCGGCCATCTTGAGCGGTGGCGATTACACCGTGCCGTAGTGGCGGAATTGGCAGACGCGCATGGTTCAGGTCCATGTACTCGCAAGGGTGTGGGGGTTCGAGTCCCCCCTTCGGCACCAATTGCTGGCAACAACTGGTTTCGGCTGGCTCTCGCTGGCGACCGTTGGAGTTCAGCAACCTCAGCCAAACTACGCTCCCATCGAAATTTCCGAGGAGCTTCTGTGGCAAACAAGATTGCTGTTGTCTATCAACACGTAAAAATCAATAACAAGTGGACGTTTAAGAAGGCACCCGCCATGCGTCGGCGCTTTTTGTCCGACGGTGCCTATTACATCAGCTGGTATGAGGGCACTAGAAAGCGAATGGAGCGTGTGGGCCCCGATCCGACCCAGGCGGAGAAGGCCTTGCTGAAGAAGTCAGCGGAACTTTCATTCCTTGCTGTTGGCGGAGAGATCAAGGCAAATCCGGCCGACACCCATGTGCGCGTAAGAGTGAGCGAGGCTGTGGAGGAGTATCTTTCCGACTGTCGGGACCGGCAAGGAAAGTCCGGGTACGGGCTTGCCGCAAGAACCGTCGAAGCCTATCAGTATCGCCTCGGTTATCTGAAAGGCTTCAGGCCTGAAGCTTACCTAGACGAGATAGACGCAACATTTATTAGACAGGTTCGAAGATTCCTGATAGCCCATCCTGACAATTTGGGCGACCGCACCTGCTACAACGTCATGCAGGCAGTCAGCACGTTCCTAAACAGACACAACATTGGCGCTGCGAAGCCCTTCTTGAGGGAAATGTCTTTTCCGCCGAAGCCCGTGATTCCATATACACACGAGATGATGGTGAAGTTTTTCGCAGCATGTACCGAGGAAGAAGGCCTCACTTTCAAATTCTTTCTCCACAGTATGGGACGTGATCTCGAAGTTGCTTTCGTCGAGACGCGGGACCTGCTTTTCGACAACAATGTCCTCCACATTAGTTCAAAGCCGGACAAGGGCTTCCGTCTGAAAGGAAAGCGTTCAGGACAGGCGACAATCGGTCGCAAGGTCCCAATTCCGGCCGCATTCATGGCTTCGCTGAAGAGGTACTGCGAAGGAAAGGGGCCGCGAAACCTTGTTTTTCCTAACGGTAAAGGAGGTGTTCAAAATCATTTCCTGCGGATATGTAAGAAAATCGCCAAACGTGCTGGACTTTCGGATTGGCGGGAATTCAATCTTCATCGCTGGAGGAAGACAGGCGCAACTTGCCACCATGAATCAGGGGTATCGGTCCGGAAGATTCAGGCATGGCTAGGGCATGAGAGTCTGGACGTTACGTTGGATTATCTTGGGGTCTCGGATGCTGCAGACGATTGCTCGCAAGATCAGGTCAATAAAGGTGCGTTGGCCGGCTTTGTATAAGCCGTTGGTTGTTGACCAAAGCTTATGAAATTGCGTGACCGAAGAGGGCGAGTCTTGTGATATCTATCGAGCGTTGAGAAGACCTGGACCCTCAGCTTCCACCGGTCGCCAACGCCGTTCGACAAGGGAAGTCATCAGTCATGTGATTGGGATCCGAGGTGTCCGAATAGACTCTTTGACCCTTGTCATTGGCTGTACGACAACTCCAAAAACAACTCTATTACGACACTATTTCGCCAGATGTCGGACGTAGGGTTGGACTATACCCCCACTGCAACTCTGCCAATCCCTTTGTTGCGGGCGTAGAACGGCCTAATTTTCGGCTCCCGATCGCCGGACCATGTTCCACGTGATCCATTTGTCTGATTGCACTTAATCTCCCCTAGTGTCAATAAACCGAATTTCCATGACCGCGCAGAAGGCTTCGCTGATAGATTGAGATTGTTTACGGGGGAAGGTTGACGCAAGCGTTACGGGAAACAGTTATCGTGCACGGCCGACTGGCGATGCAGGAGGTCCGACTCTCTGCAGCACGGGGGCGGCGCCACGGCCTGCAGATTATGACGTTCGAACAGCTCGCAGCGCGTCTGGCCGGCGGTCTGTCCCGGCCCATCGATGAGGAAGCCCTTCGATCTACAGTCCAGATCTGCCTACCGAAGACGGCACTTGGCGAGCTCGATGCGCTGAGGGCGCTCCCGGGCTTGGTAGGGGCCGCTGTCGACACTTTACGTAAGGCATGGCGTGCGGGCCTCGACCTTCAGGCGCGCGCCGCTGAGCATCCTCGTTTGGCGTCGATCGCTGCCCTTGAAAAGGCGATTCTGGACGCCTTGCCATCTGCGATGCTGCGTCCCACGGACCTCGTCGCGTCGGCTTTGCGTCGGCTTGACTTTGCCGAGACGCTGTTTGGGCCAATTGAGATCGTTGGCATTACCGAGTTGTCGCCGTGTTGGCGTCCCCTGCTGCATGCGCTGGGAGCGCGCGTACCGGTGCGGTGGAACGCCGGTCCGCGTTCCGTCCCACATTGGCTCGATAGCAGCCTTATAGAGATAGTTTGCGCGGAGCCGCAAGCGCCGGCGATCGCAACAGTCAGTGCGGCCACCGCTTTTCATGAAGCTATCGAAGCCCTTCGTTGGGCACGAGAGCTGATGGCATCTGGGGAAGCTGAGCCCTGCGACATCGCTATCGCCTCAGTTGCGTCCGCCGATTATGACGATTACTTTCTGGCGTTGCGCGCCGACGCCAATCTCGATCTCCATTTTGTCCATGGCGTGAAGATCACAACGTGTCGGGAAGGACAAACGGCTGCGGCGCTAGCAGATATTATCCTGCGCGGTTTGTCACAGACGCGGATGCGCCGGTTGTCGGCGCTTCTGAGGGCATACCCCGGTCCTTTCCGGGAGCTCCCAGATGGATGGACGCGCATCCTGCCGGCCGATGCGCCTCTGGCATCACCTGAATCTTGGGTGCGCCTAATTGATCGCACAACAGCCGCGGATTGGCCGGATGGGGTCGATCATGGCGTGGCCTTACGCGACATGGTGCTACTGCTGGGCCGGGGCGCTGCTGCGGCCGAGATAATCGGTGCGCAGCTGCTGCATGGTCGGGCGTTGGCGATTTGGCGCAAGGCCTTCCTCGCGGGCCCGGCTGCTTCCCTCGATCTCACGATGGAGGCATTGAGGCAGGATGACGGACTCGATGCCTGTGTTTCGCTCGCCTGGATGCCGGCGAGTGCGCTGGCAGCTTCACCACGACGGTTCGTTCGCCTGCTGGGCCTCAACTCCTCCCGCTGGCCTCGCGGCATCTCCGAGGATCGGCTGCTTTCTGACCACATAATCCCCGCCGCGGAACTTGATCCCCTTACAGTGAGCGCTGCGGACCGACGCGATTTCGCAACCATTCTCGCTACCACCGAACGGCAAGTTGTTCTTTCGCGGGCTCGGCGTCATAGCGATGGGCGCCTACTTGGCCGCAGCACGCTGCTCCAGGGACAGCCTGAAGAAACCTATCTACGGCGCAACAGTGTGCCAGATCATGCCTTCAGCGAAACTGATCGTCTCATGGCTAGACCACAGGAGTTCCATGATCTGCCGCAGGCGATCGCCGCCTCCGCATGCTGGCGCGACTGGTTACGCGAGGAGATGACAGCGCATGATGGGCTGATTCGCGCCGATCATCCAGTAATGCACGTCATCCTCGGCCGTACACAGTCGGCGAGTTCGTTACGCCAACTCCTGCGTAATCCTCTCGGTTTTGTCTGGCGATACGGCCTGCACTGGCGAGCGCCTGAGAGTGGCGTCGAACCGCTGGTGCTCAATGCCCTCGCAATCGGGGATCTAGTTCATATGACGCTTGATCGAGCGCTGCGCACCGTTGAGGCAGGCGGCGGACTCGCCACAGCCACTAATCAGCAAATCACAGTGGCAGTGGACTCCGCCGTCGCTGAGGTCGCACGCGTCTGGGAGACTGAGCGGCCCGTGCCGCCGCGTGTCATCTGGCGGCGCACGCTCGACGACGTGCGGGAGCTCAGTCGCTGCGCACTCATGTTTGGCGATGACGTGCTGCTTGGCGCACGCGCCTATGGCGAAGTGCCCTTCGGGGGCTCCCTGCCTAAGATTGACTTGCCGGCGCCTTGGGATGCGATGGCAAGCGTCGAAATTCCGGGTGCGGGTTTTCAGATCGCCGGCTACATTGACCGCCTGGATATCGCTGGGGATGGCCGGCGCGCTTTGGTGCGGGACTACAAAACAGGGCGCAAGCCAAAGGACAGCATCATCCTCGATGGCGGCAAGGAGCTGCAACGCTGCTTCTACGCCTTTGCAGTTAAAGCGCTGCTCGGGGATGATGTCGAGATCAGCGCGTCGCTTCTCTATCTTCGGGACGAGGTCGATTTGAGACTTACAGATCCAGATGCAACTCTCATTGAAGTGGCCGCCCACCTGCGTGCAGCTCGCTCCAACCTTCTCTCCGGCGGAGGGGTAATCGGTATCGACACGGGCGGAACTTATGACGACTTCGCGTTCGCCCTGCCGGCCAATGCGAGCGCCACCTACTGCAAGCGCAAGATAGCCGCCGCAACCACTCGTCTCGGTGCCGCCGCACAAGTCTGGGAGGCTCAATGATATCTGCGACTATGGAGCCGCTCGCCGATGATGTTGCCCGTCGCGATGCCATCGCGGTTCACGGTCGCGCGTTCCTGGTCGAGGCAGGCGCCGGCTCAGGAAAGACTGCCGTCATGGCCGGTCGCATCGCAATAATGTTGGCCGAAGGCATCGCCCCGAAAACGATAGCAGCCGTGACTTTCACCGAACTTGCTGCGAGCGAACTGCTCATCCGTGTGCGTGAATTTGTCTTCAAACTCACTGCCGGTCAGGTTCCGGCGGAGTTGCGTATCGCTTTGCCTGACGGCCTCTCCGATCGGCATCGCCAGAACCTTGCCACCGCCAGCGCCACGATCGACGAAATAACTTGTTCGACAATCCACGGTTTCTGCCAACGCCTGATCAAACCTTATCCGGTGGAAGCCGATATTGATCCCGGGGCGGAGGTGATGGACCGCAATCAGTCCGACCTCGCGTTTGTCGAGATTATCGAGATATGGCTCCGCGAGGAGCTTGCAAGCGACGAAGGCGGTCTCCTCGCCGAGATGGTTCTGCGGGACCCAAGCGAAGCCGTCGATCTCATCCATACGATATTGCATCACCTCCGCAAACGGCGCGTCATGACCGTCGATGCACCAGTCGCTTTGGCGCCGCTAGTCACCGCCTTTCTGCAGGCGGCGGATGATTTTTCAGCCTTCGTGCGGAACGCCGCCGCTGGCGAAGAGGAAACCGCCGCAATCGCGGCGCGCTTCTCTGAGATGGCTGAGGGCGTCGCCTTCGGGCTCACCGCAGAGGCGCCAGCCGAGCTCATCCGGCTTTTGATGGCCCGTCCGCACACTGATCTTTGCACAGCCTCCGGGAGCTTTCGCGCCTGTAAGAAAAAGGGGAAATGGGGCGAGGCCGCCAAACGGCTGGGCCTGTCGAAAGCCGACGGCGAGCGGCTGAATGCCACCGCCGAGACTCACAACGCACTCTGCGGTCAGACGTGGACGACGCTGTTGCAGGCGGTTGCGGCACGCGTTCTTAGTGACCTTGTAAAGCTTGTGCAACCTGTAATGAAGCGTTTCCAGGACTATAAGCGATCGGCAGCTCTTCTCGACTTCGACGACTTGATTTTCGCAGCACGGGATTTGCTGCGTGACCATGATGCCGTACGCCACGCGCTTGCTACTCGCTTCGTGTATGTCCTAGTCGACGAATTTCAAGATACCGATCCGCTTCAGACGGAAATCTTTTGGCGGCTTTGTGGAGAACCGCCGGCCGGGCTGGAAGGCGCCGATTGGACGGCCTTCCGCGTTCGGCCCGGCGCGCTGTTTCTGGTGGGCGATCCGAAGCAGGCGATCTATCGCTTTCGCGGCGCTGATGTCGCTGCTTACATACAGGCGCGCGAGGCTTTTCTGGCCCAATCCCCAGACAGCGTGCTGCCAATCTCTACGAATTTCCGCTCCTGTGCGCCGATACTCCGCTATGTGAACGAACGTTTCGAAACCTTGCTCTCGGTCGAGAACAGTCAGCCCGGTTTTACTCCGCTGGACCCTTTTCATCCCGAACGTGGTGAGGGGTTATGCGTCGCTGCCCTGGACGTCGTGGTCGCGGATGAAAATGGTAAAGCCTCGGCGGAGCAACAACGGGACGGGGAAGCTGAAGCCGTCGCCGACATGTGCGCACGCCTCATTGGCAGCGAGGCTATCCTCGATCGGAAGACGGGCGAGCGCCATCCCTGCCGGCCCGGCGACATCGCTCTGTTGGCGCCGACAGGAAGTGATCTATGGCGATATGAAGAAGCGCTTGAGCGACGTGGCATTCCGGTTTCGACCCAAGCCGGGAAAGGTCTGTTCCGCCGTCAGGAGATCCAAGATGTCATCGCGATCACCCGGGTGCTGGCAGATCCGCGGGACACGCTGGCGCTCGGCGCGCTGCTACGCGGGCCGCTCATTGGCCTCACCGAGGAGGAGTTGCTCGATATCGTCTGGGCCCTACCGCGCTCAGGAGATGCGCAGGATGCTCTGCCGCGGCTAGATCTGGGCGTCGATTCCCAGCATATCGGCCATTCGCTTGCTCGCGACGTGATCGAAAAGCTGCAGGCGTTACGGCGCCGGGTCAACGCTACGACGCCGCACGACATACTGTCACAAGCAGTCGACGTGCTACGGATGCGCTCGATACTCGTCGAGCGCCATCGCAGCCAAGCCGAACGTGCGCTCGCCAATGTCGATCTCTACCTGTCTCTTAGCCAGTCTTTTGCGGTACGCGGCCTGCGCGCCTTCGCCGAGACGATGACCGCGGCCTGGACCGACGAAATACGCGCTGTCGAGGGTCGTCCGGACGCTCAGGAAGAGGCTGTCGCACTTTACACAATGCACGCCGCCAAGGGTCTGGAGTGGCCGGTCGTCGTACCCATCAATACCATGACGCAGACCATGGTGCCGGAGAATGCCGTCACCAATCGCGCTAGCGGGCACTTCTATTGCCCGGTCTTTGGCATGAATCCAACCGGCTATGAAACCGCGCGCGACGCTGAGAAGGCAGAGCTCGGGCGCGAGCGTATCCGGCTCTGGTACGTGGCGGCGACCCGTGCGCGAGAGCTGCTCGTCCTTCCCAGATTGGACGTAACTGCCAAGGCCTCCGCGTGGATCTCGCTTCTCGACCTCTCCCTTCCTGATCTACCAAGCCTTGATCTAAGCCATCTTCCTGCAGACATCGGCGGCAGTGCTACCGCGCCGGAGAACCGCCAGACCCGCGAGATCTTCGCCGCCGAAGCTGCGGCAATCGCTGCGCGACAAATGCGCATCCTCTGGTTGGCACCAAGCCGGGACGAGACCACGGCAGGACCGGTGATTGAAGCGGAGGTGCCGGACATTTTGGTAGCCGATAGTGAGGGCCAACCCGTCGACGGAATCCTGCCAAGGAACCTCCAGGGGGGCCGTGAGCGCGGAGTCTTGCTGCACAAGCTAATCGAGGAAGTCCTAACCGGTGAAACCGAAGAAACCGAGGAGGCGCTTAGCGCGCGCGCCGCAACCCTAATCCGCGCATTAGATCGTCCGGATGTTGACGATCCGGCCGAAGGGCTCTCACCCGTGGAGCTCGCCGGCACTGTCTTGCGCGCTCTCTCCCTCCCGGAGGTGGCTGAGCTGCGCGCAACTCTGATGCCGGAGTTTCCGGTCTATGATGCGGTCCTTACGGAGGGGCAGGAAGAAGCAAGGGCAGGTGTTACGGACGCTATCTCATTCGGTCCGAATGGCGCCCCACAGGTTGTGGTCGATTGGAAAAGCGACGTCGCCCCGACTGCCGAAACTATCGAGCATTACCGCGCACAGGTCTGGGCTTATCTCGAAATGATAGATGCTGAGCGCGGATTGATCGTGCTCGTGAGTCCGGGAACCGTCATCACGGTGACGCGGGATGTCGGCCAGGTAGAACGAATAAGAAAACATGAACGGACGTCTTAGCCTCAATCGAACAAAGTCGGCGCTTGATCCGCGAGGGGAAGCTCGGCCGTCTCATCAATCTGAAACTCAGCGGAAGGTCGGGTTCGATTGAGGATTTCATCGAGTACCTCCGGTTCAAGCTCCCACTCGTCGCGGATGGCCCTTGCTTCCGCAATCACCCGCTTCCTGAGCTCGGATTCGGTACCACTCGACTCTTCGCCAAGAGGTTCAATACCCATTGCTTCCAAACGCTCATAGAGCGGCAATAATGCTTGCTCGGACTTTCGGAAGTATTCAGATCCCCGGATGCGGATGAACCGCCAACCAAGGCGCTCCAATACGGCCTGCCTCTCCATGTCCGCCTGAAGATTCTCAAGGGTATGGAAGCGATCTCCGTCACATTCGACCGCAAGCCGCTCCTTCGCGCCCTCGACAACGAGATCGATTCGGTAGCTGCCCACCTTCCACTGAGGGGTGACCCGGAACCCTTTCATCTTCAGGTCCTTCATGACGAGCCGCTCGAACTCGGAGTCAACAGCAGCGGATGATGCCCCGGCCTTGTCCATCGACGCAGCGGGATCGTGTGCATGATCGAGCAGCCGGCGACGCAGATCGGCAGCGGTGAGATTCGACTGGCGGTCCATCGAATGGACTATCCAAAGCTGATCCTGCGCGCGGCTGGCCGCGACGTTGTAGCGCTTCTTGTACATGTCGCGTGCGCCGGCGGCAACAGTATGCATCAGCCCTGGAGTTTTTGGAGAGTCCACGAACGACAGAAAGACAATGTTCCGCTCGTCGCCTTGGAAATGTGCCGGGTTCCCGCACATCAGTTTCCGCTCATCGTATACGGCAGCGGTCAATTTATGGCGGAGCAACTTGTCAATGAGAGCCGCTTGGCTATTGCCGACCATCGCGATGACCCCGAACGTCGCCCCTGCATACTCCGGGATGCCGATGGCTGCCGCAATCAGAGACGCGATTGTAAGCGCTTCGTCGTCGTTATGGTCTCCACGTCGTTGTCCGTCGGACACACAGCACGTCACCAAAGGAGGCTTCACCTTGATTGAGGTCGTGTCCCGCAGGGGCTTAATTTGTCTGTTGTATGAAAGATTGTTGCTGAACTGAATGATCTCCGGTGCGCAGCGGAAATGCTCACGAAGACAAACCGTCCCTCCGAACGATTGGCGAGCCAAATCATACAGGGACAATTGTCCGTCATAGAGATGCTTGTTCGGAATTTCCTTGAGATATGTCTCTTGGAGCGCCGCAATTTGCTGCACTTGTTGCCCAACCGCGTCAGGACTCACTTGCTCATGATCCCCAACAACGATCACTTCCTTTGCCATCCAGAGAGCTATCAGGCCGCCTAGATCGCATTGACTCGCTTCGTCGATGATGACGACATCGAACGTCGTCTTTATCGGGTCGAAGCTATCGACAACGCGAGACATCGGCATGATCCAGACGGGAACAGCGTCTCTGCATTGGTTCATCAGCTTGCGAGCTTCGGACAGGAAGCGCGCCGCCTGTATTCCGGTCCCTGCTCCCACCCGGCGCATCGTATCGACCCAGCCCTGAAGTGCTGTGCGCTGGTCTTGCCTGTTCGTGATTCTGTTTAGCTGATGCTTCCATGCCAAGCGGTCGATCAACTCGGACGTTATGCTGAATACCTGCTTCCGGCAGGAGTCCAGTTCCGACTGCAATGCGTTCACGGGGACGGAGTTTCTTGCATCCAGTTCTTGGCTGTACTGTCTCCAGAGCCACGCAGCTTTTGCGTCTCCCGGAGTGGAGGAAGAGCCATGCGGTTCTTTCCGCTGAATAATGCTCTCTGCCCAACCCGGCGCGGACACCTTCAGTTTCGCAAGGAGCTTCTGACGGAGTTCGAACGCGGGACGAAGCGCAATCAAAGCTCTCACCCGTGCGTAGGATACGGAGTACAAGTCGCCGTCGAACGCGGACGCTGCGTGCCGCAAGTCTCTGACGACGTCCGCCGATGAACCCGCCGAAAGCTGGGTGAGCCTTTCGACGGTTCTTTCAAGCTCAATCTTCCGCAATTGCAGAAGACGAGCGCGGATCAACTCGCCAACCTTTAATGCATGCCCCTTGAGCGTTTTCAACTCTCCGTCGACGCTGAGGGCCACAGGCTGGCTGGACGCGAAGGCCTCCCACTCCAGTCCAAGTTCCACAAGTTCCGTCTTCAAGGGCTGCCATTCGGCGTCGTGCCAGCTAAGGGCTCGATCTATGCTCCCCATGGCTTGGTAGGCGATTAGCTCCGGTTGGCACGTCATGTCGACCGTCGCCGTCGTCGTTGAGATTGCCACCCAGCGACTGCGCAAGTCATGCCGCTGCAACTCCAAATCGCAGAGCGACTTCAGACAGCGGAAGTCTTCAATGGTCGAGGGTGGTCGTTCCTCGACACGCGACTCGTCGATTAGCTTCTTCCACTCACGTTTGATGAGAAGAGTTAGGCGTCCCAGCCCTTTCCCGGTCGCGAGCGACGTCATGATTTCGCCTAAAAGCTGCTGTTGTTCCTTTAATGGTGCCGTCGGAAGCTGGGGTCTCAGCAAGACTAATTCGGCCTCCATCGAAATGGCTCGCTCCCGAACCTCGCTCGCGAACGTGGTCAACATTCGCCAGGCCCGCTGAGCAGGTTCCCCACGAATGCCGGCGAGAATACACACGTCAGTCCAAGGTTCGACGCTTATCGAAAGGACTGATGTTACAGTCGGCACCCGAGACGCAAGTGCTATCAGGTTCTCCGCAAGTGTTGCCGTCTCATTCTGCGCCCAGAACCTCAAAAGGGGATGTTCGTTGGCAGTTGCTAGGCCCTCCGACTCGCTCACGACGGACTGAAAGTCCTCAGGACTTAGCAAGTCCGCCACGTCGGGGAGTTCGCACCCTAGTTCGGAGATGTCATGGTCACTGAGTTCTGCATTCGTGGCATAGAGGGCAATTACTTCCTCTGAGCCGAGCGGCAAGCTAGCCAAGGGCTCTAAGGGGCTTGGTATCCACTCCAGCACACCCCGTCCCTTCCGAACGAATCGAGCGGCATCGGACGGTGACATCTCTTCATCGCCGATGCTTATAGTCTTGTATTCGCCGAGCGCCGCCGAAAGCAGTTTCTTGCGCAACTCCTCGATTCGGTCGAGCAGCAGTTGGCGCTCATTCTCCAAGCGAATCGCCTGGGACTCTAGCCGCTGTGCCGAATCTGACCCGAGCCGCGCAGTGATGCCGCTCACGGAGGCTTCGAGCTGTCTCCTCCCAACCTCGTCGCTGGAGACGACGCTCACGCAGAGAGGTTGCAGTTCAGGCACAATCTTGTCCCTGAGCACTCGCAATGGTTTGCTTGCTTGACTGGTAACCAAAACGGTCTTGCCTTGAGCGAGAAGATCACCGATCAGGTTCGCGATGGTATGCGTCTTACCTGTGCCAGGAGGGCCCTGGACCAGTACCGTCCTTTGGCTCTTCAGCCGGTGGGCAATCTCAAACTGTTCGGCGTTCGATTCCTTGCTGAAAAGGACCTTCCTGTCGTCCCAGCTCCGTTCTTCTGTCCTGTCCGTCATCGGGAGGGAGCCGTCGCCGCCAGACCCGGATTCAGAACCTCCCGCGCCGAGCGGAGGTGGCACCCCCTCAAGACCGCTGCCAACCACTCCAACGATCTTGAGGATTGCTTCCGAGGCCGACGCTCCGGCGTCGATTGCTTGCGCGATGGCAGAGAGCGCCCGGCCAAACCCGGTGTCCCGTCTCTTGAGGAATAGCACCTGCTTCCTATAGAGGCTCGGCTTGTCTGCGGGAGCGCTCGCCTTGGACTCGGCGAAGACCCCGTTCCCAAACCGTTGAATAAGGCCTTTGAGGAATGCCGAGGTCTCGTCGACGCCGAGCGGGGAGTAGCCGCCGCCATCCAGTTCCTCCTGAAGCGCGTTTAGGTATCGGCCCTCCATGCCGAGCACGGTCAAGAGCGCCACGTAGAGTTCAGGGGACTTCACTGCGGTTGTGACGGTGAACTCGGGAATCTTCGGATTGAAGTCAAGCTGCAAAGTGTGCGTCAAGAGGGGATGATCCACCTGCGCCGCGCTATATAGGAGAAAGCCGTCTCCGACGGCCAGTTCCCAGAGTTCATTCTCCCGCTCGAGCCTGCCATGCACTTCATACAGTTTCTCGAACAACTTCAGCGCGGCCTTGGCCCGACGATCTGCCTCGCTCCAGACCCGGAACACTCGAATCCAATTGCTATAGGCCTCGACGCGCTCCGGAGCGTCGTCGAACCGTTCGGTCACTACCTCATCTTCGACAAGGCTGTCGCGTTGTGTGATCGGTTGAGGTTCCTGCTGGGTTTTCCAATCGGCATCGAGCCAATCAAGTAGTACATCCGGCGGGTTAGGGGGTTCGCTGACCTTTGCTCGACCCACCTTCAGCAGAATCCATCCGGACGCGCTATCACTCGACGCGGGAGGCGTGAATTGGATCGTCTCGTGCTGCGGCACTTCGCCTAGGTATTGCGACCAAGGCTGCTGCAAAATGTTGCGCGCGCACGGCGTCTTTATCTGTGTGTATGCAATAACGTACTCGAACAGATTTCGAACAAGTTCCTGCCCGGGTGGTGGCATCCTATGTCCTCGAAGAGTTCCTCTATTGTGACTTCAGAACAGGAGTCGATTTGTCGGTGCGAAACCGCGATCGCGACTCTGTCAAACAGAAAACCACATAATGATCAAGCGTCTAAGCTTCGCATCTCCGATGCAAGCCTTTCAAGCAGAGAATAACGCCTGCTGCATCGCTCTCGAGAAGCCGACCTGTCAGTGGCCCATCAGGCCAAATGGATTGTCTCACGTTGGTGACCGACCGCCAATAATTTTTGAACCCCCAGTAAGCGGATTTGAGGCCCCAGTTCCCATAGCACAAGGATGGACCCGCAGCATGCGCTTTGTCCCGATCAAGACAGAGGATCAGTTGGATCTGCAAGCCAGCCATCGAGTTCGCGACAGGCTGATCTCCCGGTGCACTGCCGTCTAACCAGCTACGAGCTTTCCTGCTTGAACGTGATATGACCTTCGCGAAGACCCGGCGACGCTGCTCAGCATCAGCAAGCGCGGCAACGTCTACTTACGCAAGATCCTGATCCACGGGGCCCGAGCTGCTATCAAGCGGGATCAAGCGTCGATCGGAGCCTGGATAGACGCACTCGACGCCAGAAATCTAAGAAGGTCCTTGTGGTTGCTACTGCCAACAAGCTTGGACATCGATATCAAAGGGATCTTGGGACGCACCGCGCACCGTGTCAATATAGGAGATCAGAACCAGGGATTAACCGCAGCGAACTATGCTGGCCAGAGACAAACCCGAGAGCGCCCCGCACCGAGCTTTTCAACCCTGACCTGCACGGGCAGACGTTCCTTCATTCCCGCCACATGAGTCACGACACCGACCTTACGCCCAAGGCTCTGGATCGTCTCCAGCGCATCGATGGCGACATCGAGCGTGTCGGTATCGAGGGCGCCGAAGCCTTCGTCGATGAAAAGCGTGTCGACAAATGACTGGCGCCCGTTGACTCCGGAGAGTGCGAGCGCCAGAGCGAGTGACACCAGAAACCGCTCTCCTCCTGAGAGGGTTCTGGTCGATCGGCGTTCCTCTTCCATCTCGCGATCGATCACATGAAGCGCCAGGTTGCTTTCGCCGCCCTTCGCTAGGCGATAGCGAGGACCAAGCATCTCCAGGTTACGATTCGCGAGTTGCACGAGATGTTCCAGAGTGATGCTCTGCGCGAAGATCCTGAACCGGTCACCGGAACGCGAGCCGATGGCATGATTCACTTCTCCCCATGCATCAAGTTTCTTTTTCTGTTCGTCGAGTCGCTGATGAAGCTCCTGCGCGCTGGCACGTTTTCGATCGTCATCTTCGAGTTGCTGGCGAATCGCACCGAGTTGCTCTGTCGATTGCCGCAGATTGTCTTTTTCCCCCTGCAGCTGATGCTTCAAACTATCGTCGGCCTCTGTCTCGATGGGAACAGCCTCCGCACGGCTCCCCAAAACGACAAGATCATCATGCCGCACCTTCTCTATTTCTGCGGCTTCGTGCGCCCGGCGCTCTATCGCCTCAATCTGAGACCGTAGGGCGTCGCGGTCTGCCAGCCGAGTTGCCAACAGCTCGATAGCCTCCTGCGGGGACAAACTGATCGATGCGCACCCCTCGCTAAACTCCCGTTGCGCTCCTTCGAGCCCTGTCTGGATCGAAGCCAGATACGCTTCTGCCAGCT